>Ga0209598_10000026_pt1 | contig 105514 bp, 103 predicted proteins | sample M_140807_EF_Meta_FD_187317 | JGI IMG/M metagenome (GOLD analysis project Ga0209598, IMG submission 187317) | Freshwater microbial communities from Lake Montjoie, Canada to study carbon cycling - M_140807_EF_MetaG (SPAdes) (version 2) | ecosystem: Environmental > Aquatic > Freshwater > Lake... | reverse complement strand
TGAAGATTACTGTATCGGATGAATTATTAATAGCCACTTCGCAACTATGTGCACATTTAGGTGCGGATGGCTTACGCGGTGAATTAACTCTCATGCGGGCAATCCGAGCCTTAGCTGCATATGATGGCAGTAAGAGTGCTCATTTAGGACATTTGAGAAAAATTGCACCATTAGCGCTGTGCCATCGTTTACGTCGCGACCCGTTAGATGACACTGGCTCGTCGATCCGAATAGAGCGGGCGTTAGACGAGTTATTTCCCGAATAAATGAAGCCAACTGCGGAGTCTTTCGTATGGCAAGATGCCTTGTTGGCCGCAAGAATTTTAGCCGTAGATCCAAGTCTTGGTGCGAGTATTAAAGCTGGCGCAGGACCTGTCAGAGAATTATGGCGCGATTATTTTTTGAGTCTAGTAGATCCCAAAACTCCAATAGTTAAAGTCCCTGCAAATGTAGATGAAGAAGCCCTTGTGGGCGGACTAGATGTGATTCGAACAGTAGAACTCAAAAAGAGGATCTATACCACCGGGCTCATTAGCAGGGCAATGGGTGGTTTGATATTTTTAGCGATGGCAGAGCGCCTCCGAGAACATGCAACTGCACTGTTGACGCAGGCCTTTGATCGTAATGCCACTTTTGGAATAATTGCTTTTGATGAAGGCATTGGTGTAGACGAGGCTTTGAGTTCACGATTAACTGAGCGCTTAGCTTTTCAAATCTATTTAGATGAGTTGGCATATCCGGACTGCCAGACTAGCCCTACTCTGAGTCCAATATCGCTTGCAGATACAAGATTATTAATTAAGCACATAGAGCTTACAGAGGAAGTCTATGAAGGGGTTTTACAAGCTTCACAGGTTTTAGGAATAGATAGTATTCGTGCCGGGCTTTTTGCTATTCGAACGATTCGGGTGATCGCAGCTTTACGGGGTGATACGCAGGTTACTCAGGCAGATATTCAGACTGGATCACGGTTAGTTTTTGGCCACCGGATGACTCAAATACCCCAGTCATCTGAGGATCTAGAGTCTTCGGAGGATGATCAAATGGACGCTGTTGATGAAGACTTGCAGGAACCGTCGCAAGAGCGTTTAGAAGAAAACCAGCATGCGGATTCAGAAAATCAGGAGGAGCAAAAAGAGGAGCCAACTCCGCCCCAGATGCCAAGTAAGGAGCAGTTAGAAGAAATAATTATCGAGGCGGTAAAGGCGAATATGCCAAGTGGGTTACTCAATGAATTAAGCAAGAATAAAATCCAGTCCAAAACTAAGCAAACATCTCTAGGTAAGGCGGGTAGTTTACAAAAAAGTGTTAATCATGGACAGCCCTTAGTCTCTAGGAAGGGTAAGCCAAGAAGTGGTCAACGGATTGATTTTTTAAAAACATTACAAGCTGCGAGTCCTTGGCAAATGATCCGTCGGCAAGATGGTCAGGCAAATCCCTCCCCCCAAAAAACGCAGTTTATGATTCGTTCGGATGATATTTATTTACGCAGGTATCAGCAGCGTAGTACGACAGTCACTATTTTTGTCGTTGACGCTTCGGGGTCATCAGCGCATGAGCGCTTAGCTGAGGCTAAAGGTGCAATTGAGTTATTGTTAGCCGATTGTTATATTCGGCGTGATCAAGTAGCCATGGTTTCTTTTCGGGTGAATAGGGCTGAATTAGTTCTACCACCGACGCGATCCTTAGTCAGGGCTAAGCGCTTATTAAGTTCGATGTTAGGGGGTGGTGGCACGCCATTAGCAATCGCAATTCATGAAGCTCATCAAATTGCCACCACTATTCTGGCTAAAGGGCAGACACCGGTTTTAATATTGATGACGGATGGTCGAGCCAATGTCTCTTTAGCGGGGATGGGGGGGAGAGAGGCTGCGCAACGCGACGCGACGCATCAGGCGCAGCGGGTCAGGCTAGGGGGATATCAAACTTTATTCATTGATACTTCGATAACTCCGCAGGACCTAGGCCGGCAACTCGCATTCGAAATGGGCGCTAAATATGTGCCCTTACCCCGAGGAAAATCCAACCAAGTAGTCGCTGCTGCCAAGCAATTATTTGTTTAGTTTGGCTTAGGGTTGCACGTCATTAATGACAATTTGGACTTGATTTGCGCCAATTGGAACAGGAGTCACAAGGCCGATGAGGTCGCCTTTTTCAGGAAGCGCATTACCACTTTTGGAAACTCTAGCACTCACAGAAAACTCTTTAAATTTTGAGATGGATATCTCTGGCGACATTGCTTGCGCATCGCTGAGTGTGAAGTTATAGGGTAGATCTTTTGCTGTAATACGGATAATTGCAACGGGCATTCTGGGGCCATTGATAGCTCGTGCATAGATAAAGACGGTATCTGTTGGGCTGACTTGCTTGGCAAATTGTGCATTCAGAGTAACTTGGCCAACTACTTTTGGGCTGTTTGAGGTAGTTGGATTAGCCGCTGAATTACTTACACTTGGAGTATTGAGTGGTGGCGCAGGCGTTTGGGCTGAGGGGCGCAGCTGACTTTGGGCTTCGGTAATACTTCCTTGTAAAGCCTGAGCAAACTGCTGATCATTTGGGCTGAGATGATCGATGGCCATCTTCCAGTAACGAATTGATTCAGCATATTGTTTCGCTTCGAATTCTGCTGAGCCTTTCAGAGCAAGGGCTTTAGGGTTTTTACTGTCAAGTTGGAGAGCTTGGTTAATTAATTTGAGTGCTTCTGGATTAATACCTTTATTTTCAAAAGCGATTAAATCTGCATAATCTGCCAATACATTTGCATTTTTAGGATTCAATTCAATTGCTTTTTGATAAGCATCTTTAGCTTCTGAGACACGGTTCATGGCGGTGTAGCTTCGTGCTAGCAAAATCCAACCGGTAGCATTTGTCGGATCAGTCTTTAATTTCTTTTCTAATTCTTTCACCATCGATAGAATTTGATCATTTTGAGGGTCGGGAGGTGGGTTGATGGCGCCAGGGTTTCCTAAAAGAAGATAAAGGCTAAGAACCATGAGAGGCACTACTCCGACTAGGATGAATGGCCACTTTTTAGGAAACTCGGATACATTAGCCGAACTGGATTTCATTTGGACCACTTCGACCAGGGTACGTTTTTCTAAGTCTTGTTGTTGCAGCTCGTAATGTTCTTTGGTAATGAGTTTTGCCTGATAATCTTCATCTAAAGATTTTTGGCTTTCTTGTAAGAGTATTAAATTTGATGCTGTGTGTGGATCAACGGTTGGTTGAGAAGTTATTTTGGTACTCGCCTGATTTTTTAGTAACGGGAAGACTAAAAGGGCTATAGCGAGCATAGTCAGAATGACTGCCGTGATGACAAACCAAGTCATATTAATTATCTTTCGTCATCGAGGGGTTTGATAGATGGTTAACCGGCTTAGATTGCCGCAGCAATTCTCGTGCTTGAGCCAGATCAGCGCTGTCATAGACAGCCGTTTTATTGGTATTTTTTTGTTGGCGTAAATAATTACGTAAAACAAATAAGCTCAGAAGGAGAAGAGCCAGAGGGCCAAGCCAGAGTAGGGATGTTTTAGCTTTAAAAGGTGGGTTATATAAAACAAAATCGCCATACCGCTCGACCATATATTGCAGAATCGATTCTTTAGTTCCACCACTTTGGAGTTGCGTTCTGATCTGGTTACGCAGATCAATGGCTAGCTCCGCGTGTGAACCTGCAATGGTTTCATTTTGGCAGACTAGGCAACGCAATTCCTCGGCAATTTCTTTCACTTTTACCTCCAGAGCGGGATTACTTGCCAAGAAGGGTGCCTCTTTGATGACCTGTTGATCCTTATTTTGGGACTGGCTTGGTTGGCCTAAGCAAAGGGAAGATATACATACCAAAAAGTAAATCATCAGGAAATTTTTATAGCGAGGTCTCATAGGCATCATTTATTCAGTTTTGCGATGAGAGGAAGGAGCGTTTTTTGCATAGAATCCGGTGTAATTGGACCAATATGTTTGAAGGCTACTTTGCCAGTTTGGTCAATTACAAAAGTCTCAGGAACTCCGTAAACGCCATAGTCGATACCAACTAGCCCTTTGGCATCGACAATCGATAAATCATAAGGATTGCCTAATTCTGTGAGCCACTTGAGTGCAGCTGGATCTTGGTCTTTATAGTTCAGTCCCAGGATTGGGACAAGTTTCATCTTGGCGAGCTCATTGAGAAGTGGGTGCTCTGCACGGCAGCTGACACACCAAGAGGCCCAAACATTGAGAAGCCAGACTTTTCCAAGCATTTCACTTGGTGTAAAGATTTGGTTTTCTTGATTGAGTACTGGCAATGAAAAAGTGGGCGCTACTTTACCGATTAATGGCGAGGGTATTTCTTTTGGCTTAAGGCTAAGACCAATCACTAAAAAGACGATCAGTACACCGAATATCCCAAGGGGAATTAAGCGCTTCATGCAATGACCTGGGTAATTGGTTTAAAACGATATTTTTTATCACTCACTGCAAAAATTCCGCCTAATGCCATGAGGAAGCAACCCAACCAAATATAGTTTATAAATGGTTTAAATTGAATCTTAATACCCCATTCGGAGGGCGAGACTGGCTCTGCCATGGAGATGTATAGATCACCAACAAAGCTATTGTAAATAGCGGCTTCAGTCATGAGCATTTGGCTGGAGTCATACTTTCTTTTTTGCGGATACATCATAGTGACTAGTTTGTCATCTTTAAAGACACTGATATTCCCTTGAGCGGCGACATAATTAGGTCCTGTAATCTCTGAGACTTGATTAAAACGAATTTCATAGCCAGCCAAGGAGCTTTTACTGCCAGCGCTCATACGTAAATCTTTTTCTTCCTCAAAGCCACTCACCATGGTTACGCCAAAAATAAAAACAGCCACACCAATATGCGCTAGGAGCATGCCGAAGTAACTTGCACTTTGTTGTTTGAGAGCCGATAACCAGTGGCTTGGATGATTTTTTAGGCGCGAGATTAAATTGTTCAGGCTGGCCACAATAATCCACACCGCCAAAAGAAGACCAAAGCCAATCAATGGTGTCCAGGATCGCATGATGAACGGCGCCACGGCGGCTGAAATAACTGTTACGCCCAGCGCCCATTTTAGTTGGAGGATTAATTCAACTGTCGGAGCACCACGCCACCGGGTTATCGGGCCAACACCCATTAAAAATAATGCTGGGGTCATAATAGGAACAAACACGGCATCAAAGTAGGGCTTACCTACAGACAATTTGCCCAATTGCAACGCGTCGATAATTAATGGATATAGGGTGCCTAGCAAAACTGCGCCGGTTGCAACGATCAGTAGGATATTGTTGGTAAGAAGCATCGACTCTTTAGAGACCAAATCAAACTCTTCACCGGTGGAAGCTTTGGGAGCTCGTATAGCAAATAAGGTGAGTGATCCGCCAATGAGGATTGCTAAAAAGAGTAGTATAAAAATACCTCTTTGAGGATCTGTAGCAAACGCATGCACTGAAGTGATGACTCCCGAGCGTACTAAAAAAGTACCGAGGAGCGCTAATGAAAAAGTCAGGATAGCTAAAAGAGCGGTCCACATTTTAAACCCCCCTCTTTTTTCAGTAACAGCCAGAGAGTGAATCAGTGCAGTTCCCAAAAGCCAAGGCATAAAAGAGGCGTTTTCCACAGGGTCCCAAAACCACCAACCGCCCCAGCCTAGTTCGTAGTATGCCCAGGCACTTCCAAGAGCAATACCGACAGTCAAAAAGCACCACGACATCGTGATCCACGGTCTTGACCAGCGCGCCCAAGCTGTATCTAATTTGCCAGAAAGAAGAGCGGCAATTGCTAAAGAGAAAACTACTGAACTACCAACATAGCCCATGTAAAGCATCGGGGGATGAATAATCATACCGGGATCTTGCAGTAATGGATTGAGATCCCGACCATTGGCAGCCGCCGGCAGGAGTCTAACAAAAGGATTTGACGTCACGAGGGTAAATAAAATAGTACCTACGCTGATAAAACCCATCACTCCGAGTGTTCTCGCCAAAACTGGTTGCGGCAGATGTTTAGAAAACATAGCGACGGCACAACTCCAGCCTGCCAACATAAGTGCCCAGAGTAATATAGAGCCTTCATGACTGCCCCACGAAGCACAGATACGGTAAATGGTGGGTAATGATGAATTCGAGTTTTCGGCTACATTGAGCACGGAAAAATCATTATTGATAAAAGAGAAGATGAGGGCACAAAAAGCAATCAAGACAAAAAGTAGTTGTAGGGTTGCCGTTGGTCTAGCAACGGCCATGAGTTGGTAGTTGCCAACTTGTGCTCCCCAAATAGGCAAGACGCATTGCAGTAAAGCTAGCACAAAAGCAATAATCAGTGCGAGGTGGCCAATTTCTGGGATCATTATTTACTTTCGTAGTTGTTCACTGGTTTAGCCATTTTTGCACGGTTTTTGGTCGCTTGATCGACAGCGTCTTTGGCTTCTGGGGGCATATAGTTTTCATCGTGTTTTGCTAAAACTTGCGCCGCTATAAATATCCCATCAGAGTTCAACTGACCCTGTGCAACGACACCTTTACCCTCTTGAAAGAGGTCGGGCAGGATGCCGGTGAAGCGCACCGGGATGGTCTTGGCGGTATCTGTTACTAAGAATTCAACCTGGAGTCCACCTGGCTCTCGTTTGACACTTTCTGTAACGACCATACCGCCGACCCGAAAGCTTTTATTAGCAGGGGCCTCATTATTAGTGATTTGGGTTGGGGTATAAAAAAACACCAAATTCTCCTGAAAGGCTTGGAGCACCAAGACAGTAGCAATTCCAATTGCTCCCATACCACCGAGAATGAGGGTCATGCGTCGCGTGCGCGGTTTCATGAGGGGAGATTTTCCGAGAAGATGGATTGATTGATTTTTCGTAACTGGCGAAATTCAAGGACCATTAGCAAAGCTGTCAGTCCAAAGGATCCCCAGACATAGCCACCATAACCATGCATCAGAATAAATTCATGAAATGAAGACCAGATCATGCTTGACCTCGTCCACGGAGTATTTGTTGAACCCAATCGGTATGTGACTCATCGATCAGCGAGCGTTGGTTAACGCGGGTAAAGATAACTGCAAAGGCGTACAGCCAAAAAGCTGCAGTCATTAATAAGAGGGCAATTAACATAGTTTGTTCAATGGAAGGGGCTTTGCTGACGGTAATGGTTGCACCCTGATGCAAAGTATTCCACCATTTTACTGAGAAATAAATAATTGGTACATTGACAGCGCCAACTATGGCAAGCAAAGACGAAGCTTTTGCAGCTTTACGCTCATCATGGATTGAATAATAGAGACTTAGGTAGCCTATATACAAAAAAAGCAAGATGAGTTCTGAGGTTAGCCTTGCATCCCAGACCCACCAGGTTCCCCATGTCGGCTTACCCCAAAGGGCGCCAGTCCAAAGGGCGATGAAGGTCATTAAGGCACCGGTAGGCGCAATCGAAATAGCGAAGCGGTAGGCTAGACGAGCATTAAAGATGAGTCCGATTGAAGCCCAAAAAGCCATGGCCAAGTAAAGAATCATCGACATCCAAGCAGCGGGGACATGAATATAGATGATTCGGTAGGAATCTCCCTGAACTGCGTCTGTGGGGGCGAAGAGTAATCCTAGGATGAGGCCAGCAGTTGCTGTAATAAGGAAAAGAATCCAGCAAAGGAGAATGATTTTTTGACTTAGCTGGTAAAAGCGGCTTGGAGAGGCGAAGGCAAACCAATTGATTGGTTGAGCAATTGGCGGATTCGTGGGATTTTTGTATTCCATACAATTATTTCTCGGCACTTATTCTTGTGCAATTCGTAAAGCAAAGGCGCTGGCTAGGGGACCAAAAAAACTCGCTAAAACACTCAAAGCCAAAAGCAGGTACAAGTATACAGAAAAAGGCATATTTGTGGAGGCTGCATCAACGGCTAGAGTTCCTAAAATGAGAATGGGAATAAGCAGTGGGAGGATCATGAGAGAAATCAGGGCACCGGCACTTTGGAGCCCAAGTGATAGAGCGGCGCCAATCGAACCTAAAAAACTTAAAACTGGGGTGCCGATGAGAAGAGTGAGCATGAGGGTGCTAATGGCTAATGGTGAGAGATCAAATTGAATAGCCAGAATAGGTGAGAGGAGCAGAAGAACGAAGCCAGTTGTAGTCCAGTGCGCGAGTATTTTAGCTAGGACGATGAATTCTAAGGGACAGGCACTGAGAGTGAGTTGTTCTAGAGTGCCATCATTAAAATCATTCGTATAGAGGCGGTTCATAGACAGCATACTTGCTAGAAGGGCGCTGACCCAGATGATTCCGGGGGCAATTTGTTTGAGGAGTAGTAATTCAGAGCCGATAGCCAGTGGAAAAAGGCTTGCCACTAAGGCAAAGAAAAAGACCGCACCCAGGGTATCGGTTTTTTGTTTGATCGCTAAATGAAGATCGCGCAGAAAGACAGTTTGCATTACTTCAATGGTGCTCAGTTGGCCGGTCATAGGGTGATTATTTTTTCTTGTAACGCTGGATCATTTGCAAGTACATGTTGAAAATTTTGATGTAAGTGACTTGTTAGAATTAAGAAGCCTTTATTTTGCAGATGGTGCAGCATGGTTTGATAAAGGTGTTCAGTCCCTATTTGATCTAGGCCATTAAAGGGCTCATCTAAGATCCACAATGAACTTTGGCTGAGAGATAACTGCGTGAGGGCTACGCGTTGTTTTTGTCCTTGGGACAGGAGGCGAGTTGGGAGTTGAATTGTTTTATGAGAAAGCCCCCACTCTAATAGTTTGTTATGAATAGCTTGTTGTGGAATATTGTGACCATGTATTCGCAGGAGAAATTGTAAATTTGCGATGGCACTCATCTCAGACTGCAGAGCAATTGTATGACCCAGATAAAGTAGGTTCGGATGATAGGTATCAGTTATTTTTTGGATAAGTACATGATCCCAAGTTACTGAACCGCTATTGGGAGTTGCAAGGCCGGCTAGGATCCGAAGTAGAGATGACTTTCCTTGGCCATTTGCCCCTTTGATAAATAAAAGCTCGCCAGGGCCTACTTCGAGATCTAGACTTTCCCAGAGGATATTTTTACCTCGTTGGCAAGAAATCTGGTGAGATCTAAGCATATTCTTTGACAGGTTTGCTAGGGAGTTGTTGAATTGCTGATTGGATGATTTGAAGTGTTTCCTTGGGGTTAGCCTCATGGAAAAGATGGCCGCCTGGTTTAACGATTACAGTCGCCTTTGGGAAATAATTTTGGATAATTGGTTGTAAGCTCGTTTGTGGCACCCATGGATCATTTTCTGCCACGAGAAAGGTCATTAACCCCTTTAAATTAGTACTTGCGCTCAGTAATTCTGGGATGTTAGAAGCGGCCATAAAATTCATAGAGCCGTGGATATGATTGGTTTGTTTGAAGAGTGTTTTGTATTGCAGGCGTTGAGAAGCTGTTAGGTCGGAGTTGGTTGAGTTAAGTAATTTATCAATCATGCCGGTGATTGGAATACTATTAGCCAGGAAGTGGGCCATCATTGTGGACGTAAAAATTGGGTTAATTAAAGGTCCGATAAAAAAGTTATAAAGGCTTGGAGGGCTTATTAATGATGGGTTTAGCCCAATCATTAACTCTGGCTGATTGATTTGGTCGAGGAGGGCGAGGGCGAGGGCGCAGTTTGTTCCGGCAGAATGTCCGATGATCACATTGGGTGTGTGCAAGTGCAGTTTAAGGAGAAGTGCTTGGAGTTCTTTAGCAATTTCTTGGATATGGAGCTGTTCTTTCAGGGCGCCGGTGGTGTAGCCGTGGCCGGGAAGATCGACTGCCATCACTGAATAGTTTTGTGCCAAGATAGGTAGAATGTTTTCCCAGGAGTGGCATGACGACCCGGTACCATGAATCAGTAAAATAGATCTTGCCACTGGACTAGGGTGCGTGCTAATTTGATAATGCCAATCTAGATTGTTGATACAGAGGGTTCTACTGAGGTGTTTATTTGGCCAGGGGTCTGGTAGGCGTGACAGATCAGAATTTGCAGAATTTGGCATAGATAGAAAGATTGAAATTTAAATGGTCGACATGAATCATTATTTACCCATCATCTTAATCGAATGTGTCTTGGTTTTTGGAGGAGTGCTTCTTTTTGCCTGGTGGCAATTACGAGATGTGAAGAAAAGCCAAACTAAAAGGCTTTTAGAAGAGAAGTCCTTGGATCAGTCTGCGGATAAGCCTTAGATTATCGTTTTTGGCTATTCGGGTGGATTTGGCAGGGATAAGTCAAGATAACAGACTAGTGATTTACCCTTAGATTTGACTTGTGACTGGCAATCTTGATTGACATGCGAAATAAATGTGTCTATATTTGTTTACATATATTTTGGTAAACAATATTTACACAATCTTCTCATGGAGGAGGATTTTATGTCCAAGCCACAGCTAGTTACACAACACATTGAGCAGGCCTTAGAGTCGACTTTAAAATCTTTTGAAAGCCGCGGTGGACCACCATTATTAAATCAAGCCATTCGCCATGCGGTATTTCCAGGGGGTGCAAGGATAAGGCCGCAGTTGTGTTTAGCGGTTGCTAGTGCTTGTGGGAATGATGATCCCCGCTTAGCGATGGGAGCAGCAGTAGCGTTGGAATTACTCCATTGTGGCTCCTTAGTGCACGATGATTTGCCTTGTTTTGATAATGCTGAATTAAGGCGCGGCATTGCCTCGGTACATAAAGCTTTTGGTGAGCGGATTGCGGTTTTAACGGGTGATGCATTGATCGTGATGGCTTTTCAGAGTCTAGTAAATCAAGCGGGACAATCTTTAAATCGCTTAGCGCCAGTTTTGAGTGTAGTCATGCAAGGGGTTGGGTCGCCACACGGGATTATTGCCGGACAAGCTTGGGAATGTGAATCAAAAGTTTCTTTACAGGTGTATCAACAGGCAAAGACAGGCGCCTTATTTACTGCTGCGACTTCTGCAGGGGCTGTTGCAGCAGGCGCTAATCCGCAAGTTTGGGAGAAGTTAGGAGACTGTTTAGGGGAAGCCTATCAGGTTGCGGACGATATTCGTGATGTTTTAGGAGACATGGCTTCACTTGGAAAGCCCGTTGGCAAAGATGTGGCTTTGGATCGGCCAAGTGCTACCCGAGAATTAGGTTTGAGCGGAGCGGTGGAGTATTTTGATGGGCTGGTTTGTAGGGCCATTGAGGCGATACCGCATTGCGCGGGTGAGGCAATGCTCAAAAAGCTTGTCGCTTATGAATCGGAGAGGCTAGTACCGAATGCGCTTTTTGAACGAGAAAATTTACAGCTTCAATCCTTTACGCAATCTGCATTGCCGAGTTCATCTAAAAATATCAAGCGCGTAGCGATCTAAATGGCCAAGGCATTACTGCAGCTAAATGCTCTAGAAGACACTAAATATAACTGGTGGGACCGGTTATTAATTTGGCGTGATCGAATCATTGCAACCCGAAATTTTCAGCGCCTAGCAGCATCCTTACCGATTATTAATAAAGTATCTATGTACCGCGCGCATGCTGTTTTCGATTTAATGGCAGGTTTTGTGTATACGCAAATTTTATTAGCTTGCGTGCGCGTTGATTTATTTGACAAGTTGGCGGATGGTCCAAAAACATTGGCTGAGCTGCAACTGATTATCGATTTACCTAAAAAGGGTTTAGAGCGTTTAATTTTAGGCGCTGTCTCTTTAAACTTATTGGAGTGTCGAGCACATGACCGTTTTGGTTTAGGCTCGCTAGGCTCGCCACTTGTTGGTAATAAAGCCCTATGTGCCATGATTGAACATCATAGTTCACTCTATCAAGATTTACAGGACCCTTTAACTTTACTACGCGGTGGAATGAAGGCATCTTTAGAGAGTTACTGGCCTTACATTACTGAAAAAAATGACGAGTTAAAAGAGTTAGATCGGGCTGAACGGGTTGCTGATTATTCTCAATTAATGTCTGCTTCATTACCGTTAGTTGCGGATGAAGTGATGCAGGCATACGACTTTTCAGGCCACACTTGTTTACTCGATATCGGTGGTGGTCAAGGGACCTTTATTCAACTACTGGGACAGCAGGCAAGTCATTTACAGTTTCAATTATTTGACTTACCAGGCGTGGTCGAATTAGCTAAATCGAACTTACGACAACAACAGCAATTGGCCTTTTTTGGGGGCAATTTTTTTGAAGATCAATTACCCACCGGGGCAGATATTGTGACCCTAATACGGGTCATTTTCGATCATGACGACCAGCGTGTTTTGCAATTATTAAAGGGTATTCATCAAACTTTGCCGGTTGGCGGCAAATTACTGATTGCCGAGCCGATGGCCGACACTCCCGAAATACCGGCCATGGGTCAAGCTTACTTTGGTTTTTATTTGTTAGCGATGGGTAGGGGGCGACCTAGATCGGCGCAAGAGATTTCAGATTTGCTGTATCAGGCGGGGTTTGTGGCATGTCGAAAGTTAAAAAATAAGATGGTGGTGAATGCGCAGATTATTTTGGCACAGGCTTAGGATTGGGATAAAAAAAGATGCGTATTAGGGTAAATACCTAAGTATTAAACCCGATGCGCAATTTATAATAAGTGTATAAATTAGTTTACATAACTGTAGTAACATAAAATTAACAATAAAAAAGGCAATTCAGTGCAATCTTCTGCTGTGATTATCAAAGAACCTAAAGTGATTGCCCTTGAGCAAGTCAGGATTGATGAACTCGGAGATACAGACGTGGCCGTTGAAATGGAGTGGAGTGGGATTAGTACTGGGACAGAAAAATTATTATGGTCTGGCCGGATGCCAAATTTTCCAGGTATGGGTTATCCGCTTGTGCCGGGATATGAATCAGTTGGACGAGTTATACAAGCAGGCAAAAAAACACATTTAGAACTGGGTGCGCGGGTCTTTGTGCCTGGCGCAAAATGTTTTGGTGATGTACGTGGTTTATTTGGGGGCTCAGCTTCACATGTTGTTTTACCAGAATCGAGGGTCACGCAACTCGATGAGAGTTTAGGCGAAGAGGGTGTTTTACTGGCATTGGCGGCAACGGCTTATCACGTTACTGGTGGGGATGTAGAAAAACAACCAGATTTAATCATTGGCCACGGTGTTGTCGGTCGGTTACTAGCGCGTATTGCGGCTTTAAAGGGCCAGCAAGTAACGGTTTGGGAGACGAACCCAGAACGCATGGCAGGCGCCATAGGGTATCACGTTACCCAGCCAGAAAAAGATGACTGTAAGCAGTACAAAATTATTTGTGACGCGAGTGGCGATGCGCAATTAATTAATACCTTAATTGGTCGCATGAACTTTCAAGGTGAGATCGTCTTAGCTGGATTTTATGAAGAGTCCATCTCGTTTATGTTTGCGCCGGCGTTTATGAAAGAAATGAGAATGCGCATTGCCGCCCAGTGGCAGCCTAGTGATTTAGTGGCAGTTCAAGAATTAATTGCTAATCAGCAATTGAATTTGAGTGGATTAATTACCCACCACGGTAACCCAAGTAATGCTCAAGAGGCCTATCAAACTGCCTTTACCGATACGCAATGTTTAAAAATGGTTCTCAATTGGAAAAACGGAAATGAATAGTCCTATACCAGCACAAGCTACAGTGCAATTTATGCACTTAAAAAAGGAAGCAGCTATTGAGCCAGCTCCGGTTTCGACTGCGCCAGTAACCAAAGAGACGCAAATTATCGCGATTTACGGCAAGGGCGGCATTGGTAAAAGTTTTACCCTGGCAAATCTTTCTTACATGATGGCGCAGCAAGGTAAAAAAGTTTTACTGATTGGCTGTGATCCCAAAAGCGATACTACCTCGTTACTTTTTGGAGGTAAAGCATGCCCAACGATTATTGAGACTTCTTCAAAGAAAAAACTCGCTGGTGAGTCGGTTGAGATTGGCGATGTTTGCTTTAAGAGGGATGGTGTCTTTGCGATGGAATTAGGTGGTCCAGAGGTTGGACGTGGTTGTGGAGGACGCGGAATTATTCATGGTTTTGAAACCCTTGAAAAGTTAGGTTTTCATGATTGGGGATTTGATTATGTGTTGTTAGATTTTTTAGGGGACGTAGTTTGCGGTGGGTTTGGCTTACCGATTGCTAGGGATATGTGCCAAAAAGTCATCGTCGTGGCGAGTAATGATTTGCAATCTTTGTATGTTGCCAATAACGTTTGTTCGGCAGTTGAGTATTTTAGAAAACTGGGTGGCAATGTCGGTGTTGCAGGCATGGTAATTAATAAGGATGACGGCACTGGGGAAGCTGCTGCGTTTGCACAGAGGGCAGGAATTCCGACTCTAGCAGCGATACCTGCCAATGACGATATTCGTCGCAAGAGCGCTAATTACGAAATTATCGGCAGGCCCGGTACTGAGTGGGCAAGTTTATTTGAAGAGTTAGCAAGTAATGTTGCTCTGGCTCCACCAGTTCGACCTAAGCCTTTAACGCAGGACGAACTATTAGGATTATTTTCAGGAGATCAAGTTGGGCGTCATGTTGTGCTTGAACCAGCTACTTTATTCGACATGGTTGGTAAAGACGAGGTTATTAGAGAGTCTTTAGAAGTAGTTTACGACAAGGTATGAAGTAATGACTCACCAAATAATTCCAATTGTCAATCAACCACACGAAGTTGCTGGTGATGGACTTGGATGTCATGGCGGTGCGCAGACCATGATTGCGGCGGCGAAGGCGGCTAACAAATCGGAAGTCCTGCATCAATATGCCTTAGATTACCCTAAGGGGCCGCACGATCAACCGCAAAGTATGTGTCCAGCATTTGGCTCCCTGCGTGTTGGCTTAAGAATGCGTCGCACATCGACCATTTTGTCAGGATCAGCTTGTTGCGTCTATGGGCTTACATTTACATCGCATTTTTATGGCGCTAGGCGTAGCGTTGGTTATGTTCCTTTTAATTCAGAGTCATTAGTCACTGGTAAATTATTTGAAGATATTCGTGAAGCCGTTCATCAAGAAGCGAATCCAGAAAAATACGATGCCATTGTCATTATTAATTTATGTGTACCAACAGCGAGTGGCGTACCCCTGCAGTTATTACCAAAAGAAATTAATGGCGTCAGAATTATTGGGATTGACGTGCCTGGATTTGGTGTGCCAACACACGCTGAGGCAAAAGATGTTTTGGCTGGGGCAATGCTCAAGTATGCTAGAAGTGAAGCCTCGGCTGGGCCTGTAACAGCGCCTCGTCAAGGTGTGTCCGATAAGCCAACCATTACCCTTTTAGGTGAGATGTTTCCAGTTGATCCGGTTGGCATCGGGATGCTCCTTGAACCCATGGGGCTAGCAGCCGGGCCAGTAGTTCCCACCCGTGAATGGCGCGAATTGTATCAAGCACTAGACTGTGCTGCGGTAGCAGCCATACATCCTTTTTATACAGCGAGTATTCGAGAGTTCGAAGCCGCTGGACGCCAGGTGATTGGTTCTGCGCCAATTGGATACGAGGGAACAGCGGCTTGGCTGGCACAGATTGGCGCTGCATGCAATATCAATGCTGATTTAATTGCAGCGGCGCAAAATAAGTTTTTACCAATGATACGAAGTGCCTTGGCTGCTAAGCCGATTAAGGGTCGAGTGACGCTTAGCGGTTATGAGGGTTCGGAGTTATTAGTAGCGCGTTTATTGATTGAAAGTGGCGCGCAGGTTCACTATGTGGGAACGGCTTGTCCGAAAACCATTTGGAGCCAACCTGATCGCGAGTGGTTAGAGTCAAAGGGCGTACACGTCCAGTACCGGGCTTCCCTCGAGCAAGACTTAGCGGCTGTAGCTGAGTTCAAGCCGGATTTAGCAATTGGTACGACACCGGTTGTGCAAAAAGCTAAACAGCTTGCAATTCCAGCCCTCTATTTTACCAATTTAATTTCTGCTAGGCCGCTCATGGGAGCTGCTGGCGCTGGCTCTTTAGCTCAAGTGATTAATGGCGCGATTGCAAATCAAGAGCGTTTTTCTACCATGCGCGATTTCTTTGAAGGTGTTGGCAGTGGATACGCTAGTGGCGTTTGGGATGAGATTCCGCAGGATCGGCCTGACTTTAAAGCCGACGTTAAACGTCGCTTAGATAAGGCTCTCAAAAAGCGCAAAGCAGAGGAGATTGGCTGATGTTTGTCATTGACCATGACCGAGCAGGCGGCTATTGGGGCGCTGTGTATGTATTTACCGCAATTAAGGGTTTACAGGTGGTCATTGACGGCCCGGTTGGTTGTGAAAACCTACCAGTTACTTCAGTTCTGCACTATACCGATGCCTTACCGCCACATGAATTACCGATTGTGGTGACTGGTCTTGCGGAAGAGCAGCTGGGGCGTGAAGGTACTGAAGAGTCAATGAAGCGTGCTCATAAGACTTTAGATCCAGAGTTGCCCTCGGTGGTTGTGACGGGTTCGATTGCCGAAATGATTGGTGGTGGAGTCACTCCTGAGGGAATGAATATTGCGAGATTTTTGCCAAGGACTATTGATGAAGATCAATGGCAAAGTGCTAACCGGGCAATGTATTGGTTGTGGACTGAATATGGTATGAAGCATATACCCGAGCGGCCAGTTCGAAAGCCAGGTGAAAAGCCACGGGTAAATATTATTGGGCCAGCGTATGGTACTTTTAATATGTATAGTGATTTAGCAGAGATCAAGCGTTTGGTACAAGGTCTTGGTGCAGAAATTAATATGGTATTTCCGCTGGGGAGCCACTTGGCAGATGTCTCACGCTTAGTTGAGGCTGACGTCAATATTTGTATGTATCGGGAGTTTGGTCGCTTGCTCTGTGAAAACTTAGAGAGGCCTTATTTACAAGCACCGATTGGGATGCATAGTACGACCAAGTTTTTAAGAAAACTCGGTGAGCTTTTAGAGATAGATCCAGAGCCATTTATTACCCGCGAAAAAAATACAACAATCAAACCTATTTGGGATTTGTGGCGTTCAGTGACGCAAGATTTTTTTGGAACAGCGAGTTTTGGTGTGGTTGCCAATGAGACATATACGCGTGGCATTCGTAGTTTTTTAGAAGATGAAATGGGTTTGCCATGTCACTTTGCAGAGTCGAGAAAGCCTGGAGAAAAAACGGATAACGCGAAGATTCGTGAATTAGTGCAGACTAAGACTCCTTTAGTTTTATATGGAAGTTATAACGAAAGAATGTACGCTAGCGAAGTTGGTGGGCGCTGCGCATATATTCCGTCGTCATTTCCTGGAGCAATTATTCGGCGGCATACCGGAACGCCGTTCATGGGCTATGCAGGTGCTACTTATATTATTCAAGAATTTTGTAATGCCTTATTTGATGCTTTGTTTCATATTATTCCTCTTGGTACAGAGCTTGATAAGGTTGAATCGACCCTAGCAAAAGTTGGGCAACTGCAGAGTTTGCCATGGGACTTTTCTGCGCAGGAACTTTTAAATCATTTAGTAGAAAACGAGCCGGTATTGACGCAAATATCGGTTGCTAAACGTTTGCGAGATAGAGCCGAGCGTGAGGCCAGATTAGCAGGCTTAACGCGGGTTACTGAAGAGTTAATTCAGAAGATTAAAGCATCAGCAGGTGCAGGGATTAGCGCATGAATCAATTGATTCATACAGCGCACAAAGAATATAGCGTTTTATCGTTATATCCCCACGCTACACGGGGTGAGTGTAGGACAAGTTGTAACGTTATTTTAGGGAGTAATCAACATGAGTGAAAACAGATCTATTTCTGGTTTGAACGATGCTGAAGCCCAAGAGTTTCATGCATTTTATGTGCAAGGGCTTGTTGGGTTTGTTGCAATAGCAGTTATTGCACATATCTTGGTATGGGCATGGCGTCCTTGGTTTTCGTAATATTTAGTTAATAAAGGAAAGGGGAAATATATGGGAGTCAAAACAGAGTCAATGGCAAAGTTTATGGCGGATGATTCCATATCATTCAAAATAGTTTTTTTATTGAGTTTTGTGATTTGCTTCTTCATAACCCTGTTTGCGCTAGTACTACCTGTGCAATGGAGGCTTTGGCTTCCTGGTGCTGAGGGAGATAAGCCGTTTCTCGACTCAGTTCGAGCAGGTGTTTATAGCTTTATGTCTTACTTAAATTAGGAGAATCATTATGTGGAGAATTTGGAAGTTATACGATCCGTTACGAGCGATGGTAGCGCAAGGCGTTTTTCTCTTTGCTCTTGCAGCCATGATCCATTTGATTTTATTGAGTACTACTCAATACAAATGGTTAGACGGTATGAGTCAAGCGCAATATATGCAGTCTCGCACTGCACAGAAGTAATCAGTAAAAAGCCTTGGAAGAGGTTTTTAAAACCTCTTCCAAGCACGAATTTTATTTTAGTAAAAACTTAAAAAAAGGGGGAGCAATCATGGCAATGCTCAATTTTGAAAGAAAGTACCGCGTCCGCGGTGGAACCTTGGTTGGCGGGGACTTGTTTGATTTTTGGGTTGGTCCCTTTTATGTGGGATTTTTTGGTGTAACTACCGTATTTTTTTCTTTCTTGGGAACCGCTATGATTTTATGGGGTGCGGCTCATCAAGGAGTATTTAATATTTGGCAAATCAATATTGCTCCACCTGACTTGAAGTATGGACTGGGTTTTGCACCGATGATGGAGGGTGGGCTTTGGCAAATTATCACGATTTGTGCACTTGGAGCATTTGTATCATGGGCCTTAAGGGAAGTTGAGATCTGTCGCAAACTCGGTATGGGGTTACATGTCCCAGTAGCATATAGTATGGCAGTTTTTGCGTACTTTTCTTTAGAGGTAATTAGACCGGTACTGATGGGTGCTTGGGGTCATGGATTTCCTTACGGGATTATGAGCCATTTAGATTGGGTCTCCAATACGGGCTATCAATATTTGCATTTTCATTACAACCCTGCGCACATGATTGCTGTGACTTTGTTTTTCACAACAACTCTAGCACTGGCTTTACACGGGGCACTCGTTTTATCTTCGACGAATCCTTCGAACGGGGCAATCAAAACACCAGAACACGAAGATACGTTTTTTAGAGACATCATTGGCTATTCAGTAGGGACTCTTGGAATTCATCGTTTAGGTTTATTTCTAGCTTTAGCGGCAGTTTTTTGGAGTGCTGTTTGTATTATTATCAGCGGACCATTTTGGACACGAGGTTGGCCAGAGTGGTGGACATGGTGGTTAAATATGCCGATTTGGCACTAAACGATTATTTTGGAGATAAAAATGGATTATCAAAATCTATTCACCCAAACACAGGTCACCGGGCCAATTAGCCGTGGCGTACCAATTAATAGCTATGACCAAAGAGAGCGTACCCAAGGCGTCAGTTTTTCTGGGCTGTTAGGTAGGATTGGTAATGCGCAACTTGGCCCCATTTATTTGGGGCGTTTAGGTGTTGCCTCCTTAGCGTTTGGGATGGCGGCATTTTTTATTATTGGTATGAATATGCTAGCGCAAGTTGACTGGAATCCCATTCAGTTTATCCGCCAATTATTTTGGTTATCGCTAGATGCTCCTGCGCCGAAGTATGGTTTAGGTTTGGCGCCACTCAATGAGGGTGGTTGGTGGAATATAGCCGGATTATTTAGTACGATTGCAATCTTGTTATGGTGGTTTAGAACCTACCGCCGCGCTTTAGCTTTGGGAATGGGGACGCATGTTTCTTGGGCCTTTGCATCCGCTATTTGGTTATTTTTAGTACTTGGATTATTTCGCCCCGTTTTAATGGGAAGTTGGAGCGAAGCAGTACCTTTTGGAATTTTTTCTCACTTAGACTGGACAGCAGCATTGTCCATTCGTTACGGAAACTTATTTTATAACCCGTTTCACATGTTATCGATTTTCTTTTTGTACGGTTCTGTTTTGCTCTTTGCGATGCACGGCGCTACGATTTTAGCGGTTAGTCGGTATGGTGGTGAGCGTGAAATTGAGCAAATTGTTGATCGTGGTACGGCGTCTGAACGAGCAGCTTTGTTTTGGCGTTGGACGATGGGGTTTAACGCCACTATGGAATCGATTCACCGTTGGGCTTGGTGGTTTGCAGTGTTGACACCCGTATCAGGAGGGATTGGTATTCTCTTAACCGGCACAGTTGTTGACAACTGGTATTTATGGGCGATGCATCATGGCATGGTACCGGCCTATCCAGTTACGAACGTGATTGATCCATCTATTGCAACCCCAGCTTTTTCTGCACCATTACAAGGAGCTAAATAATGAAAAAAAATATCTTTTCTGCGCTCCTTGCGATTAGCGCACTACTTTTTCTGACGGCTTGTGAGCGTCCACCAATCGATGCCAAGCAAAACGGCTTTCGGGGCACAGCGATGGTCGATGTTCAAAATCCTCGGATAGTGGCTGAGAAAGTTAAATTAAATACGATTCCGCCTTCTTCTGGGGCAATTTCTGGTGAGGGAGAAAAGGCTAGTAAAGCATATAAAAATGTCCAGGTATTAGGAGACTTAAGTACGGCGCAGTTTAGTACCTTTATGGTGACGATGACTAGTTGGGTAGCACCCAAAGAGGGCTGTGCATACTGCCATAATCTGAATAATTTAGCCGACGATAGTATGTACACTAAAGTCGTTTCAAGGCGCATGATTGAAATGACTCAAAACATCAATGCGAATTGGAAGTCTCATGTCCAAGAAACTGGCGTAACTTGCTATACCTGTCATCGTGGTAATAATATTCCGCAAAATGTTTGGTTTAAATCTCCGCCTCAGAAAGGTGGGAATATGTTGGGTAATTTAAATGGGCAAAATAGCGCATCTCCGAGTGCTGCTTATAGCTCATTACCGAATGAAACCTATTCCAAGTTTTTGCTTGCTAGTAATCCAGCACGCATACAAGGTAAAGATGGTTTACCCAATGGTAATAAGCATTCGATTCTGGCGACTGAAGAGGTCTACGGCATCATGATGCATTTTTCTCAGTCACTCGGTGTGAATTGTACGTACTGTCACAACACCCAAGCGTTTTCGGATTGGACGCATAGTACGCCACAGCGGGCTCAGTCTTGGCACGCTATTCAGATGGTCAAAGATGTCAATAATACGTTCATGGTGCCGCTAACTAGCACTTTTCCGAAGCATCGTCTAGGAGAGACTGGCGATGTAGCGAAGGCGAATTGTGCGACATGTCATCAAGGTGTTAATAAACCGCTTTACGGTAAGAGCATGCTGTCTGATCATCCTTACTTAACGAAGCCTGCTGCTGAGGTTAATGCAAAAACAGTAGCAATGAAATGAATGAATTGGTGTTGTAGCGCTGCATTGTAGCGTCTTAGGACGCTACTTTTTTGAATCTTGGGTAATTATGGACACACAAGTTGACCGATTTAAAATCCCGTACCTAGTGGAGGCAGAAGATGCCTTACCTCAAGGGTCTCGGGTAATTGTCATCGGCACAGGGTTTGGTGGCCTAGCGGCGGCTATTCGGTTAGCGGTAAAGGGCTATGAAGTGACTGTCCTCGAAAAATTAGACGCCCCTGGTGGACGAGCATATGTTCATCACCGCAACGGTTACACTTTTGATGCTGGACCGACGATTATTACGGCGCCATTTTTGTTAGAAGAGTTATGGCAGTTGTGTGGTAGATCGATGGCAGATGATATTGACTTACGTTTAATGGATCCTTTCTATCAGGTGCGATTTAATGACGGTCGAATTTTTAATTACACCGGTGATCCAGAAAAAATGCGTCGCGAAGTTGCTAAATTTTCTCCAGAGGACTTACCTGGCTATGAGCGATTTTTACAAGAATCAGAAAAATGCTATCGCTTAGGATTCCAAGACTTAAGTACGGTTGCTTTTACGACTTTTTGGGATTTATTAAAAGCTGTGCCGAGCATGATCAAAATGCGAGCCTGGGAGAGTATTTATCAATTAGTTGCACGGCATATTAAAAATCCGCAATTACGACAGGTGATGAGTTTTCACCCTTTGTTGATTGGTGGAAATCCTTTTTCTGTAACCGCGGTATATGCCCTGATTAATTCCTTAGAGCGTAAGTGGGGCGTCCATTCTGTGATGGGTGGTACAGGTCAGCTAATTCTTGGCTTAGTGAAGCTTTTGCAGGGGCTTGATGTCCAAATTCGCTATGACAGCACAGTCAGTAAAATTAATATTGAGAACAATCAAGTAACAGGAGTAACGCTTCAAAATGGGCAGATTTTATTTGCCGATAAAGTTGTATCCAATGCTGACTCAGCATGGACTTATAAAAATTTGATAGAACCAAAACACCGCCAGCACTGGACAAACCGTAAAATTGATCACGGTAGCTATTCCATGAGTTTATTTGTTTGGTATTTTGGTACGAATCGACTATATTCTGATGTACCCCATCACATGATGTTACTTGGCGATCGTTACCAAGGATTATTAACAGATATCTTTAAACGCCATATTTTGGCTGAGGATTTTAGTTTATATTTACATCGCCCAACTGCTACAGACCCGTCTTTGGCACCACCCGGTTGTGACACTTTTTACGTCTTATCGCCTGTGCCGCATTTAGATAGTGGCACAGACTGGGCCGCGCAGACGGAGTCTTATCGGTTGAAAATTCAGCATTATTTAGAAAAAACAGTCTTACCGGGACTGGGTGAGCATTTGACGGAGTCGTTTTGCATGACGCCGCAGGATTTTAAAGATCGTTTGTTATCGGTCAAGGGTGCGGCTTTTGGTTTAGAGCCTTTACTTTTACAGAGTGCATGGTTTAGGCCGCACAATATGAGTGAAGACGTTCAAGGTCTTTATATGGTGGGGGCCAGTACGCACCCTGGCGCTGGTATTCCTGGAGTTTTATCCTCGGCGAAGGCTTTAGACAGCGTCATTCCTCATGTGATTCGGAAAAATAATTATGTTAATTAAACAGTGGTTTGACTCGGGTTTTTTTGGGGGCCGTCAGCAATTGATTTCTAGCACATCAGGATCCTCAGAGGCAGACGTGAACCAATGTGAAGAGTTAATGCGGGGGGGCTCGAAATCATTTTTCTCTGCCTCACGTGTATTACCCAAGCGGGTGCGCTATCCAGCAATTGCTTTATATGCATTTTGTCGCTTAATGGATGACATTATTGATGATGGTCAAGACGACGAACACATTATTTTGCAATTACAAAAGCGTTTAGATTTAATTTATGCTGGCACCCCAATGGCAGTTCCAGCTGATCGTGCATTATCCGAAGTGGTTTTACAATATAGCATTCCAAAAGCATTATTAGAAGCCTTATTAGAGGGTTTTAAATGGGATAAGCAAGGCCGTCAATACGAATCGATTGAAGCTTTGTATGACTATGCAGCGCGCGTCGCTGGCTCGGTTGGGGCCATGATGTGCCTGATTATGGGTGTGAAGAATGAAAGGGCTTTAGCGCGGGCTTGTGAGTTGGGTTTAGCTATGCAGTTAACTAATATTGCCAGAGATGTTGGAGACGATGCCCGAAATGGCCGTTTATATTTACCAAGGACGTGGTTAAAAGAAGAGGGCGTTGATCCTGATGCATGGCTTCTAAAGCCCAGTTTTACGCCTGCAATTGCGCGGGTTGTTAACCGTTTATTAAAAAATGCTGATGAGCTATATGCGCGGTCACAAATCGGTATTGCCCAATTACCTCGTGATTGTCGCGCTGCAATTTTTGCCGCACGACTTGTCTATGCGCAGATTGGGCGAGAAATCGAGCGACATCATTTAGATTCGGTATCACGTCGCGCGGTTGTGTCTGGAATGCGGAAAAAAATATTAATGATTCGTTCTTTAGGTGCTTTTATATACTCGAAGGGTGATGATCGCGACTTGGTTCCTATCCGGGCTATCCAATATTTAGTGGACGCGTCACCGAAAGAGATCGCTCATAAAACATATACGAGCAGTTTTGAGCAGCGCATGATTTGCATTATTCATATTTTAGAAAAAGCTGAGTTACATCGGATGCAAGGGCATATGCAGCAGTAAGCTTTGGCGGTGAATGATTCTCTCTAAGCAGGGACAGTTTTTAGGTTAGATCAAGCGATGAGTATAAGACTGTTCTTAATTAGATGGATTCGTTGAAATAGGATTTTTTTCCTGTACTTTTATAATTAAAAGCTCAGCCGCTTCGATGGCTTCTTGGGCGTTGAGACCAATAATATCTGCTTGAACTTGGGATATGAGTTCAGGGTGGGCAATAAATAGTGGTCCACCAACCATAATGCCGACTTCGGGATTTTTTGATGCGTTTTTTAGAGTTTGAATGAAGTTATTGAGTTCCGTAAATTGCTCTTGGATACTGACAGAGATGCCGATTAGATCAAACCATTCATTGGCGGCTTTTGTGACTACTTCTGGTTGTTGTGCGGATAACTCTCCCCAAACTTTCCAGCCAGCTTTTCTAAAGAATTCTGAAACCATAAATAGGCCTAGGGTATGCTGGGATCCTGTCATAGGAATTAGCATCGCTTTGGGGCTATATTGAGAAGTCCGAGAATACTCTTGGAAAACGGGCGACAGATCATGCATGATTTGCTTCATTCGCCACAGGCCAATTGTGACGTCAACAAAAGAGCACGTATCTTCATCCCACATTTCCCCGAGCCTTTTTGCGCTTGGCGAGATGAGCCGTAAATAAATTTCTTCTAGGGGGATGCCTGCAGCACAATAATCCGTAATGCGCTGTTCAGCTTGACTTGCATCTTGTAGGATTAAATCAACGAGTTCTTGTACTTTTTCAGGGTTTTCGATGGACTGGGATAAGGCCTGTTTAGCTTGCTGCTGACTCCCTGAATTCGGATGTGAGGCTATCAACCGAGGAATAATATTTGACTCTATGGTGCCAACTAGCCAGTTAATGTGTTCTTGTGGACCCGCATGAATTGGCATGCCTTGCGAAGATGGTGTAGCGGAATTATCTGGTAGACATTCCTGCCAATCTTGTTTATCGAGTTTATTAGAGCTAGGAGATTTAAAAAATTTCGCCTGGAGTTGTTCCAAAGTCTCTGAGAGATGCGTCTTTATCTGGATAGCAACTTCTTTAATTGGCATTTTTAATTAGTAACTTAATTTTTTATAAGAACAACCCCAAAGGGGTGCTATATGTCTCTGTCTCTACTAGGGTGATTTGGATTTTTTTGTTGTGGAATCATTAGACCATAGGTAAATTGATTTTGTTTCATGGCATAGGGTAAGTGATATTTAGGGTTAATACTAATATGTAAATACCAATAGTCGTATCATTATGTAACGATTAGTTTACACTTGTAATTGACTCATTATTTGCTATACGAAAGATATTTGAATGGTTGGGCAATCTTCAGAAAAAAAACCTATTATGAGCTTTAATTTGGTTTTGCTTACGATGGATACGCATTTAAATAGTGCGGCCACGCGAGCCCAAGTTCGCCTGCAAAAAAATATACCTGGGTTTAATTTAAAAGTGCATTCGGCCAGCGAGTACAGTGCTTCAGAGACATCATTGGTGGCTTGTAAAGAAGACATTGCCACGGCTGATTTAATTGTCGTCACCATGCTTTTTTTAGAAGACCATTATTTGCCGATTTTAGAGGATTTAAAGCAACGCCGAGAAAATTGTGATGCGATAGTTTGTGCAATGTCCGCTGGTGAAGTTGTCAAACTAACTCGCATGGGAAAGCTTGACATGAGTCAGCCAGCGAGTGGTCCGATGGCATTTTTGAAAAAATTAAGAGGTAAAGCGGGTAAAGATAAAAAAGCTACTGCTGGTGCTACGCAGATGAAAATGCTGAACTTCATCCCCAAAATGTTGAAATTTATTCCTGGTACTGCACAGGATGTGCGGGCTTACTTTTTGGCTCTGCAATATTGGCTTGGTGGGTCAGAAGATAATCTTTTTAATATGATGAATTATTTGATGCATCGTTATGCAGATGATTCAAAAGCCTTCGTTAAAAAGAATATCAAGGTGATTGAACCAGTTCAGTATCCTGATCTGGGGGTATATCACCCGCGCATGAAAAATCGCTTGAGCTCAGATTTGGGTGGCTTACCTACTGTCATTCCTGATATGAGATCGCGTGGAAAAGTTGGATTATTACTATTACGTTCTTACCTAATCTCGGGTAATAGCGGACATTACGACCCTGTGATTGTTGCCCTTGAGGCACAGGGGTTTCAAGTCATTCCTGCCTTTGCAGCTGGTTTAGACTCACGACCTGCGATAGACGCTTATTTTATGAAGAATGGCAAAGTAACTATAGATGCTCTAGTTTCTTTGACAGGTTTTTCTCTAGTAGGTGGGCCAGCATATAACGATGCCAAAGCTGCCGAAGAAATTTTAACTAAACTCAATGTGCCATATATTGCAGCCCACCCTGTGGAGTTTCAAAACTTAGAGCAGTGGGGTGGTTCAGACCGTGGCTTAATGCCGGTTGAAAGTACCATCATGGTTGCTATTCCGGAACTAGACGGCGCGACTGTGCCAATGGTTTATGGCGGCCGCCCAGGTGCTGCTAAAACAACCTGTCAGGGATGCGAACAACGGTGTACTTTTACTGAGGAGCACAATCCACAGGATATGTTCACCTGTATTGAGCGAACCGCTATGTTGGCGGCGCGAGTGGCTAAGCTAGTTGACCTGCGTAAATCAGAGAACGCCAACCGAAAAATTGCCATCGTCATTTTTAATTTTCCGCCTAATGCCGGCAATATTGGCAGTGCAGCCTATTTAAGTGTTTTTGAGTCCCTTCATCATGTTTTAGTAGAGATGCGTCAGAAAGGCTACACGGTAGATGTCCCTTCGACCGTTGATGAGTTGCGGGAACAGATTTTAATCGGGAACGCAAAACAGTATGGAGCTGATGCGAATGTGCATACACTGATACCCACGAGTGAGCATATCCAACGTGAGCGATGGCTCAAGGAAATCGAAGCGCAATGGGGTCCAGCGCCAGGTAAACAATTATCAAATGGTAACGGTATTTTTGTTTTAGGTAAGCAGTTTGGCAATATCTTCATTGCGGTTCAGCCCTCCTTTGGGTATGAGGGTGATCCAATGCGCCTATTATTCGAAAAAGGTTTTGCACCAACGCACGCATTTTCAGCCTTTTATCGATACTTAAAAGAAGGTTTTGAAGCGAGTGCAGTATTGCATTTTGGGACACATGGAGCACTGGAGTTTATGCCTGGAAAGCAAACTGGCATGAGTGGTGGGTGTTGGCCTGATCGCATGATTAGCACCTTGCCGAATTTTTATTTATACGCCTCTAATAATCCCTCTGAGGGGGCAATTGCGAAGCGTCGAGCTGGCGCAACATTAATTAGCTACTTAACACCGCCCGTTACGCAAGCTGGTTTATATGCTGGTTTAGCCGATTTAAAATCGTCTATTGAGCGCTGGCGCGCCCTAGACCCAGCTGCCGATATTCAGCGCCGAGATTTAACAATATTAGTGCAAGCCCAGGCTGCCCAAATTGATTTATGTCCGGCGCAGCCCTTGTGGGAGACGCAAGATATTCATGCTTTAGAAAAGCGCGTAGCTGATTTATTTAATGCCTTACTGGAGTTGGAATATACCCTGATACCCCATGGGTTACATGTCGTTGGTCAGGTTCCCAATGAGTCTGAGCGTTCTGGTTTATTACAAGCCATGCTAGAGGTATCGTTGGGTCAGCCACCTCAAGATGGCGTTGTAAAAGATTTGTTAGGCGGTTTGTCTAGTGAGCAGATTGTGATCAAATATCCTAGTCTCCTAGAAAATGTTGAACAGGAACAATTAATTGTTTTGTTAGACAAGATGATTGCGTCTAATCAGTTGATGTTGCAAGAAACCGAAGTGGCAGGAATTTTAAAGGCTTTGGATGGGCACTATATTGCCCCAGCTGCTGGTGGTGATGTGATGCGAAATCCCGATGTATTACCAACAGGTAGGAATTTGCATGGCTTTGATCCGTTCAGAATCCCCAGTGTGTTTGCTGTTCAGGATGGTGCTAAGCAAGCACAAAAAATTGTTGAAAAATATATGGCAGATGGCAATTCGATACCAGAGTCGATTGCCATCGTATTGTGGGGTAGTGATAATTTGAAGTCCGAGGGCGGGCAAATAGGTCAAGCTTTGGCTTTAATGGGGGCTCTCCCAAGATTTGATAGTTACGGTCGTCTCGCAGGTGCGACTTTAATTCCTCTAGCTGAACTGGGTCGACCAAGAATTGACGTCGTCATTACTTTATCAGGTATTTTTAGGGACTTAATGCCTTTGCAAATTAAATTGTTAGCGGAGGCTGCTTTCCTCGCTGCGAGTGCAGATGAGCCACTAGAGCAAAATTTTATTCGTAAACATGCTTTGGCTTATCAAGAGGAGCACGGTTGCGATCTAGAGACAGCTGCTTTACGCGTTTATGGCAATGCAGACGGGGCTTATGGCGCGAATGTTAGTAATATGATTGAAAGTAGTGTGTGGGACGAGGAAGATGAATTAGCCGAGACTTATACCAGAAGAAAAGGTTTTGCATTTGGTAAAGCAGGCAAGCCAATACAAAATAATCAAATTTTAAAAAGTGTTTTAAGCAATGTTGATTTGACCTATCAAAATCTCGATTCGATGGAGCTTGGGGTGACCACGATTGATAATTACTTTGACACTCTGGGTGGTATTACAAGGGCCGTTAAACGTGCCAAAGGTGGTCAGGACGTGCCAGTGTATATTGGCGACCAGACTAAGGGTGAGGGTGCCGTTCGTAGCCTTTCTGAGCAAGTCTCTTTGGAGACTAGAACGCGAATGCTCAATCCAAAATGGTATGAGGGAATGCTGGAGCATGGTTATGAGGGTGTTCGCCAGATTGAGGTGCACATCACGAACACGATGGGTTGGTCGGCAACGACTGGTCAAGTACAGCCATGGGTTTATAAGCAATTAACAGAGACCTTTTTACTAGATCCCAAGATGCGTGAGCGCTTAGCCAAGTTAAACCCCACGGCCGCTTTAAGAATGGGCAATCGCTTGTCGGAGGCTTCCCAAAGAAATTACTGGCAACCCACTGAGCTCATGAAAAATCAAATGCAACAAGCTAACGATGATTTAGAAGATCGGCTAGAAGGGGTTTATGACGGTGTTCAGGTTGCTTGACAAGCTGGAGATTTAAAATTAAATTGAGTTGTCTAGCTTTCATGAAGCATCGTCTAGGACAAAAATTTTGGAATTCTAGGCATTCTCCAAGGTAGCATGAGGCGAACAATCGTCGAAGAAAATCGTGGGATATTGAGAGTCTCATGCATTGCTACAACATTTTCACCTAACCAGGTAGCGCCTAAAATAGACCGAGTATAAAAGGGCGTATCTTCTAGATTTTGTATGACCTTGACTGGTGATTGCTCACTGCGAAGGTGGCGTTGAATTCTCCAAAGGCTCATAGGTAAAGCATACCTAGGCCCTGAACTGACATCTTCAACTTGCCCCGATTTAGTAAACCGAAGTGCTAATAGCGAATTTTTGCCACTTTTTTCTCGAACGTCATAAATCACCACTGTACTTCCATCAGGCATTAAGGCTCTAGCCCAGTCCCACTCTAAAAATGGTTGATCAATCGCTTCATCACCCTCATTGGAGTCCAGATAGGCGTGGCCATGCCATCGTATATTTGGATTAGATAACTGTACTTCGACTCGCGCAGTTGGCGCTAAAGGGCCCCAGCGATGTTTTTTTCCAGCGTCGAGCGGGACGGAATAATTAAAGAGTGTCTCTGGGTGCACTTTGATCTGCCCCCGTACAGATTGAAAAAAGGGCACAGCTCTCTCGTGTATATCTATGATCAAGGCTTGGCCATCCCAATGCAGTTGGCTTGGACCAATTTGAAAGCGTTCCTCATCACGATAAATCCATTTGCCACCTCGCTCAGTCATTGTCCAACGTTTTTTTCCTGGGCTATAGATGGCAACATTCAGGCAGCAGTATTGATTTGGATCGGCAGGACTCTTTTGATTTGCCCAAGCATAGTATGGCGAAAAAACACTACCAACAAAAGCGATGATCGTAATACCGTGCAGTCCATCATCACTGATTGCATCGATGTACCACCACAAATAACCACCATGAGGGACTACTTGGTCAAAGCGTGGCGCTCCATGAGGGTGGCGGCCGCCAATCGACCGGATAGAGCTGCCATTGGGACTCCCGGGCCTGGATGAACGCTGCCCCCCGCGAGATAGAGATTTTGGATTCTTGATTTGGAACTGGGGCGTGCAAAGGAGCTCATCCAACCGTGGGTTGCCATGCCATACAGGGCTCCCCCGGTTGCTGGAAAGAGTTGGTGAAACATCTGTGGCGTAGTGCGAATGGTATTTGCAGTTGTCGGATATATTTCTAGACCACTCTGAGCCAGGAGGGAAAAGACTTGTTGTTCGCATTGGGCAATTTCCTTATCGTTTGGTGGTTGATCACCATTGGCTGGCGCGTTAACTAGAATTAATAATCGTTCAGTAAGTTGCTGAGTTGATAGCTCAGTTAATGGCTCAGTTAATGGCTTATCTGGGTTACTATGTAATCGATCTTGAGCGCAAATATAAACAGTTGGGTGCGTGGGTAAGCGATTTTGTTGAAAGATATCGGTAAATTCTTGATCGTAATTTTGATCAAAAAAGACGTTATGACGACTGAGTTCAAAAGCGTTTTTCGATATTTGCATAGACCAGGTCATCGCAGACAGTGATCGTCCCGTTGACGATACTGGAGTTGCTAAACGCGTTTGCTCGCCCAGAAGGCCGGTGGATAGGGCAGCGACATCTCCATTAAAAATAATACTATCAGCAGGAATCAATTCACCACTCTGAAGTTCAACCCCTTGCACGCAATTTTGGTGAGTTTGAATGCGTAGGACCGTTTGATTCGTGATGATTTTTGCGCCGCGATTTTTAGCTAGTCGAGCAATGGTTTGGGGAATAGCAATCATACCTTCTTTGACTGACCATACGCCAAGCATTTCAACGTGGGCGATGAGCATCAGGGTAGCAGGGGCTAAATAGGGTGATGAACCACAGTAGGTCGAGTATCTGCCAAATAATTGTTGTAAGCGTGGGTCTGGAAAAAACTGCTCGAGGGACTGCCATAACGCGCTAAACGGACCAATATGAAGGAGCGATTTCGTGCCGGAGAGGCCTAATTGGGTGATCATACTGGTAAAGGATGGGCGTTTACCTTTGATATATGGTTTTTCTAGGGCGTTATAAACCTTTTTACTCACCTCGCAAAATTCTAAAAATAAACGTTCTTGTTTGATACCAGAAAAGTCCCGAATTGCCAGGGCACTTTTTGAAATATCGGCATATAAATTTAAAGAGTCTTTTTGCCAATAATGTTTTGCTAGGACAGATAATTCTTGGATAGCTACTTCTTTTTCGAAATTGCAATCACACGCTTGAAAAAGTTCATCGAAAACCCAGCGCATGGTGAATACCGTTGGACCAGAATCAATGCCTGCACCATGCACATCAACTTGGCGAATTTTACCGCCCACCGTGGGCATTTTTTCGATGAGGGTCACATCATAGCCATGGTGCGCTAGTTCGAGGCAGGCTGTTAATCCGGCAATACCGCCGCCGATAATCGCAACTCGGTGTTTATCCAAAACACTGCCCCCGCCAGGTGCCCTTCGGGTTAATTGGTTCGAAGCGAGTAAACATCGACTCAGAAAAGTATTGACCCTGTAGTGCACTACGAATTGCTTCTAAGTGAGCCCCTTGGCGGGCATATTGATCCATGTGTTGAGCCGATTCCCAGATCGTAAAAGTAGCTTGTCGGAAGTAGGGTGCTTCGCCTAGGCCGGCGGCTAAAAGGCATCCTGGAGAATTTTGAAGTTCCAATTCCGCAGGGGGTGCTTTTGACCAAAATGCTTTAGCACGAAGAGGATGAATAGACGCACGGGTAATTGCAGCAATTGGGCTATTGACAGGCTCCGTTGCGCAAACTGAGATGGCGTTCCCAGCCCAAGAGCCCTTTGAGGAATAGGCTTGCAGAGTCACTGTAAAGAACTCTCTAGCATGCTTTTGGTAATCTTTAATGAGTGGAGAGTGGTTCAAAAATTCTTGGGCGTTCGCTAGAGAGTCAAACAGGCAGAAAAGTCCTTGCTTATGAAAGCTAGGGCGGACATCAAAGCCACCTTGAAAGCCACTACCTAGAATTTTATAAAACTGCAGACCTGGAATATGTCGCAGGTCAAAGCGACCAATAACAAAACGTAGTAGTCCCCAAGTGAGCGACTTGGGCATGTAATCGATTAGACAAAGAACAGCTGTTTGCTGCGCCATAAAACGTTTAAATATCTTCTGGGCTACTTGGCTCGGTAATACCAAATCGACGCATCTTGATATATAGGCTTTGCCTAGATAAGCCAAGCATTTCTGAAGCTGAAACGCGGTTATTCATAGTCAGGTCAAGTGCTGACATAATGCATAGCTTTTCGATCATATCGGTTGTTTCGCTCACGATTTCGCGCAGGGGAACCCGACCCACAAGCTCAGTTAGTTTGTGAGCAGTTTTTTTCACATCATCATCCGACGAACGATTTCGTTGGGTAATCCGTGGGCCAATACGTCTTAAGCTAAAGCCCACGACCGGCATACCGTCTAGTTGTGCTTTGACCGCGGAGATCTCAACTTCATCACCCACATCTGAACTTTCATTAGGAACTAAGGTTGTTGCATAGTGGTTCACTGAATCTCGATCTTTGAGATTATTCAGGATTATTTTTAGGTCAATATTAGAACGTCCCAGATAATTATCAAAAGACTCTCCAATGACTTGCTCTCTTTTTTCGAGATGAATCATTTTTAAGAAAGTTTTATTCGCAGACAGGATAGTTCCTTGCGGATCAGTGACGACGAAAGAATCCGCTGAAGAGTCGATGGCATTCAGAAGAAGTTGGCTTGGCAGGCTCTGATGATCGACATTCTTTGTTTGGGAATATGGAGTCAGATTAATTAAGAAAACAGTTTGATTTTCTTCGCGCAGAAAATTTGCAGTAAATTCAACAGACGTTAAACTTTTAGTTAGCTTTAGTTGAATTTTCTTGGCAAGGTTCGTATTGCGTGTTGAGTTGAGAATATCTTGAAATTTCGGAAAGTCATCCATACTAATGAACTCAGCCAATGACTTGCCAAGTAGTTTTTTGCCGGAGTCTGATAGAAGCTCATTTGCGACTGGATTTACTTCAAGTATTTTGAACGAGTTACCATCAAGAATGACATGGGCGGTAAGGCTTAGGTCAAATAACTGTTTGTACCTAGCTTCTGCGAAGCGCAGTCTGAGGTAATCCGTTTCAATAGCTTGTTGAGCTTCTACAAGGCGTTGTTGGAGGTTTGCTAGGTTTCGCAAGTCTTTACCAACAGCAATAATTTTATTATCCTTATAGACTTGAATAGTGGACATCATTAATGGTAAAGATGAGCCATCAGCCATGAGGATGTTAATTTGGCGCCAGCGATGAGATTCTTCCGCATCTTTCGGATTTAGTAAGGCGGCAACTTTTTTCTTACTATCGATGGCGGTATGGTCAATCCAGTAGGATCCCACCAGTTTTTGGAGAGCATTCAGTCCTGGAGTTTGTGTATTAATGACATTCTCGACCATTCCCTGTTGGTCCATGATGACCACTGCATCAGCAACATGTGACACTAAATGTGCAGCTGTTTGCGCATCGATATTGTCGATATGTTTTTGGATTTTAGTTGGGTCAATATTCATTAATTTGTTTTGTGTGGTTTATAAGCTCAAGGATTTATTTAAATAGGAGTTTGATTAATTATTATTTGATTAGCTAAGGCTACGAAGTCTATGATCTGTAACTAAAATTTCTGCTCGGCGAATTGCATCATTTGCATCAGCTGATTTAATTTCTGCTTCAACATTATCAAATAGTTCTGGGGACGTTGAAAAAAGTGGGCCTCCGACCATAAAGGTGACATGGGGATTCATGGAACGAGCTCGGAGTGATGCGATCATCTCATTCAGACCATCGAGTTGTTCTTCGAAGCCGATGGATATACCAATCACATCAAACCATTGGGAGAAGATCAGGTTGTTGACTTCCTCAGGGGTTAAATTGGGCTCTCCCCACACTCGCCAGCCGGCTCTTCGAAAAAACTCTACTACAATAAAAAGGCCAAGGGTATGTTGTGAGCGTGGTGCTGGAAGTAAAAGCGCATTCAGATTTCCCATCGGTGCGCTGTTTTGGGCCTGAAAATCTTTACTTAAGCCATAAAGAGCGTTTTGCAAACGCCAAAGACCGATAGTAACCTCGGTAAATGTGCACTCGTCTTCTTCCCACATGAGGCCTAATTTTCGAGCTGTTTGCGGAATGAGGTCCAAGTAAATAGAATCCATGGAGATATTTTTTGCGGCGAATTTTTGGATTAAGTCGGTACAGTCTTCTTGGTTACCGTGTAGGATAATTTCCAGCAAAAGTTCAACTTCACTGTCTTGAATATTGCGTTGCCCAGTTGAAGCTAGTTCTTCGAGAGGAGCTTTTGCTTTATGGCTGACTAAGAGTCTTGGGATGATTTCCTGATCCAGCATATTGATGAGGATATCCACGGGATCTTTGTTGGGAAAAATATTTTGATGAATAGTATTTGACTGCGAAGAACTCTCTGCGTCCTCTGCCCCCCAGCAGGTATCTGTAGGATCAAACGAGATATTTGAGTTTTGCCGCATTTCAGCCTCCAAAAAGGGGGTATAACAAGACGAAATTAACGAGAGACAACCCATCAGCGAAGTGGGGAAATGCACTGTCCACTCTAATTTACACTAATTAAATAAATAATGCCTAATTATTTTTACACTAATTAGGGTAAATACTATATTTTGTGTACAGTAATGAGCGTAAACTTTAGTTGACAGTTTAATTGCTTGGCCTGATCAAGTTGAAATTGGAATTTTTAAATGAATAAGCCATATAAACCACTATACACCCCTGAGCAGCGCAAGCGGCGAGATTTATCTGCTTGGACTTGGATTCAAGGAGTTTTAGCGCCAATTCAGTTTTTAGTTTTTTTAGTCAGTGCTACCTTAGTAATTCGTTATTTAGTGACGGGAGAAGATTACCAATTAGCAACGATTTCAATTTTGATTAAAACATTTTTCTTACTATTAATCATGTTGACTGGTTGTATTTGGGAAAAAGTTGTTTTTGGTAAATATTTATTTGCAGATGCATTTTTTTGGGAAGATGTAGTGAGTATGGGCGTTATTTTTTTACATCTGGCATATGTTTACGCCTTATTACAAGACGCACTAAATCCACAATCCTTGATGGTTTTAGCTTTAGTTGCATACGCCATGTATTTTATCAATGCCGCACAGTTTTTATTGAAATTACGTGCTGCCCGAAAGGATCATGCAAGGCAGGCGGTAAATTTTCAGGAGCAAGTAATCAGTAACCAATCCAGTTTTCAGGAGAGACTTGTTTCATGAATGCGGTTATACCAATTCAGCAATTAGAGCCTACGGGGTGTACGACTAATCCAATCATTAAGGAGCGGGGACAGCGTGAGGTATTTTGCGGTCTAACTGGCATTATTTGGATGCATCGTAAGATTCAGGATGCCTTTTTTTTAGTGGTTGGCTCTAGAACCTGCGCGCACCTCATTCAGTCTGCAGCTGGTGTCATGATTTTTGCCGAGCCGCGGTTTGCCACAGCCATTATCGATGAGCGTGATTTAGCTGGCCTAGCTGATGCGAATGAGGAATTAGATAAGGTAGTTAATCGATTATTAAGCCGCAGACCTGATATCAAACTATTATTTTTAGTAGGGTCGTGCCCATCAGAGGTAATTAAGCTCGATTTAAGTCGAGCAGCACAGCGCTTAGATAAGCAATTTGGACCAGCCGTCAGAATTTTGAACTACTCAGGAAGTGGTATTGAAACGACCTTTACGCAAGGTGAGGATGCTTGTTTGGCCGCTTTAGTTCCTAATCTGCCTGTTCGGCCGACAACCTTAGCAAATGATCTACTTATTGTGGGCTGTTTGCCAGATATCGTAGAGGATCAGTTTGCTCGTTTATTCAAGGAATTAGGCATCGACAACGTACGCTTTTTTCCACCTCGTAAATCAACGGATTTACCCGCCATTGGGCCAAATACGCGTTATTTGCTAGCCCAACCTTTTTTAGCTGAAACGGCCAGGGCACTTGAGCAGCGTGGCGCCCAGTATCTTGCAGCACCGTTTCCATTTGGTGTCGAGGGAACTACGGCATGGTTTGAGGTCGCCGCACAAGTTTTTGGAATTTCGCAAGAGGTAGTAGAACGCGTCCTAAAGCCGAAGCAAGATCGGGCTAGATTAGCTCTCGCGCCGCTCTTAGAAACCTTGTCGGGTAAAAAAATATTCTTTTTCCCAGATTCCCAATTAGAAATTCCTTTGGCACGTTTTTTAAATCGCGAATGCAAGATGCAGTTAACAGAAGTGGGTACGCCCTATTTACATAAGCAACATTTAGCGAAAGAGTTAGAACTCTTGCCTAATTCGGTGCAGTTGTCTGAGGGGCAGGATGTTGAAAAACAATTAGATCGAGTTAGAAATATTGCGCCCGATATCGTGGTTTGTGGCTTAGGTCTAGCCAATCCACTCGAGTCAGAGGGACTAACAACGAAGTGGGCTATTGAGCTAGTATTTAGTCCCATACATGGCTTTGATCAAGTAGCGGATCTCGCCGAATTATTCGCCCGGCCGCTCAGACGCCGTAAAAAACTTCAATTGAAGCCGGAGGAGTTATGCAATTAACTCTTTGGACATATGAAGGGCCGCCCCATGTGGGGGCGATGCGGATTGCTACGGCCATGAACAAAATGCATTACGTGCTCCATGCCCCGCAGGGAGATACTTACGCGGATTTGTTATTTACGATGATTGAGCGCCTACCCAAAAGGCCACCAGTGACCTACACCACCTTTCAGGCTAGGGATTTAGGCGGTGATACAGCCCAACTCTTTAAGGATGCAGTTAAAGCATCCTATGATCGATTTTTACCTGATGCGATGATTGTTGGCGCATCCTGTACCGCTGAATTGATTCAGGATGATCCTGGTGGATTGAGTAAAGCCTTGCAACTACCGATTCCGGTGATTCCTCTAGAACTTCCTTCTTATCAGAAAAAGGAAAATTGGGGAGCTAGCGAGACTTTTTATCAGATTGTGCGTCATTTATCGCAAGCGGCAATGGCGATACCAGCGACCCAACATCAAGCGCTTCGTCAAGTTGCCATGAGTGCGGGGCGTAAACCAAGATGTAATATTTTAGGGCCAACAGCATTAGGCTTTCGGCACCGCGATGACGTAACCGAAATTACGCGCTTACTAACGCAACTTGGTATTGATATTCATGTAGTAGCGCCACTTGGCGCAGAACCTAAAGACCTGACTGTTTTGTCTGAGGCAGATTTTAATGTTGTTCTATATCCAGAGACTGCGTATACAACAGCCTCGTGGCTTAGTCGAACATTTGGGCAACCCTATACCAAAACAATTCCAATTGGTGTACAGGCCTGTTGCGATTTTGTGAAAGAGGTTTGTGAGTTAGCTGGTATTGATAGTACCCAAGCGCTTGCCAAAATTAAATCGAATGCCTCTTGGTATGCACGCTCAGTGGATTCGACCTACTTAACTGGTAAGCGCGTATTTATCTTTGGTGATGCTACCCATGTGATTGCTGCTGCTCGGATGGCAAGTACTGAGATGGGTTTTTTAGTGGTTGGGATGGGGACTTACTCCCGGGAATTCGCTAAAGAAGTTCGTGAGGCAGCGAAGATTTATGGGGTTGAGGCCTTAATTACGGATGATTACTTAGATGTTGAAGCCAGAGTTGCCGAATTAGCTCCGGAGTTAGTTCTTGGCACGCAAATGGAAAGGCATATTGCTAAACGTTTGGGAGTGCCTTGTGCGGTGATTTCTGCGCCGGTCCATGTGCAAGATTTTCCTGCCAGATACTCGCCACAAATGGGCTTTGAAGGTGCTAATGTGATTTTTGATACTTGGGTGCATCCACTCATGATGGGTCTAGAGGAACATCTCATTATGATGTTTCGCGAGGATTTTGAATTTAGCCATGAGGCTCCGGCGTCCCATTTAGGTCATGCCGCAGTCAATGGGGCAGTTACAAAACCCCAACTAGCAGAAATGCCAGCCTATTTTGAAACTACTGAGTTAGTTGTATCTTGGGCGCCTGAGGCGCTTAAAGAGTTAGGAAAAATTCCATTTTTTGTTCGTGGAAAAGCTAGGAAAAATACGGAGCGTTATGCTCAAGAACAAGGTATGAAGCAAATTACTGTGGAAACGCTTTACGATGCCAAAGCCCACTTTAGTCGCTAATTAAGGAGTTGTAAAAATGAATACAGTTTGTATACCAACATCCGTACTAAAGACCGCTAAGCCACCCGATGGTGATGGAAGCGTACAAGTCCATTTGGATCCAAACGTCAAAATTGGCAACGCGAAAGTATTTGCGATTTACGGTAAGGGGGGAATTGGTAAAAGTACCACCTCGTCAAACCTTTCAGCAGCATTTTCAAAACTCGGTAAGCGGGTCTTACAAATTGGTTGCGACCCCAAACATGACTCAACTTTTACGCTTACAGGTAAGTTAGTACCAACTGTTATTGACATATTGGAAACAGTTGATTTTCATGCCGAAGAGTTAAAAATTGAAGATTTTGTTTATCCTGGTTATAACGGTGTGATGTGTGTAGAAGCGGGTGGTCCTCCAGCTGGGACTGGTTGCGGTGGCTATGTCGTAGGTCAAACAGTGAAGCTCTTAAAAGAGCATCATCTTTTGGAAGATACTGATGTGGTTATTTTTGATGTCCTTGGAGATGTGGTTTGTGGTGGCTTTGCAGCACCCTTACAACATGCTGACCGAGCATTGATAGTTACTGCGAATGATTTTGATTCTATTTTTGCGATGAATAGAATCGTGCAAGCAATTGCTGCAAAAGCTAAAAATTATGACGTTCGTTTGGGTGGTGTGATAGCCAACCGAAGTGCAGGGACAGACCAAATTGATAAATTTAATGCGCGGGTAGGGCTCAAAACGATGGCGCATTTTCCGGATCTAGACGCGATTCGTCGGAGCCGACTCAAGAAATGTACTATTTTTGAAATGGAATCAACGCCAGAGATTGTGGCGGTCCAGGAGGAGTACCTTCGACTAGCGGCATCTCTATTAGAGGATTTACCACCTATAGAAGCCGAGAGTTTAAAAGATCGTGAAATTTTTGATTTATTAGGGTTTGATTAATGACTAGTATTCATTACGAAAAAAAACGTAGCGAGCTGCTCAATTACTTTGATCGGACAGCCGCTGACGCGTGGGCAAAGTTAACCTCGGATGTGCCAGTTAGCGGTATTCGAGCAACGGTGCGCGCAGGGCGTGACCAAATGCGGCAAATTTTATTAGATCGCTTACCCACCGATTTAACGGGCAGACGCGTGTTAGATGCTGGTTGTGGGACTGGCGCTTTAGCAAATGAATTAGCCAAGCGCGGGGCGCACGTCATTGCGATTGACTTATCACCAACTTTAATTGCATTAGCTAAAGAGCGTTACCATGCGCACCTTGGAGCAATTGAGTTCTACTCTGGTGATATGCTAGATTCACAATATGGCGTATTTGATTATGTGGTTTGTATGGATTCGGTGATTCACTATCAGTCTCCAGATACTGTGCAGGTTCTAGAGCGCTTAGCTCAAAATACGCAAGAAAAAATTATTTTTACTTTTGCCCCTAGTAATTTTTTGTTGGAGAGTATGATCCGGCTTGGAAAAATATTCCCGAAAAAAGACCGATCACCTTTCATCATACCTATTTCAGAAAAAAAACTACAGGAGCAAATTGAATTATCAAGTGGACTAGACCGGTGGAGTATTACTTTTTCTCAGCGGGTATCGAGTAGTTTTTATCAATCACAGGCCATGGAGTTAACGCGTCGATGAGCTCTCAGTTTTGGGTCACTATGAAATCGTGGAAAGCGGTTAGCCCCCGCTTTTTACCGTTCGCAGATGTGATCAGTGAGAATTTACCATTATCAAGATTAATTCGTTTATCGCTATTTCAATTTAGTGTTGGCATGGCAGCGACGCTGCTCATCGGAACATTAAATCGTGTGCTCATCGTAGAGATGGGAGTCAGTGCATGGTTAGTGGCTTTGATGGTTGCCTTGCCCCTGGTTTTTGCGCCATTTCGTGCTTTGATCGGTTTTAAATCAGATCATCATAAATCGGTTTTAGGTTGGCGTCGTGTGCCATATATTTGGATTGGAACGATCTTGCAGTTTGGCGGTTTATCGATTATGCCGTTTGCGCTAATTTTATTATCGGGTGATACGCATTGGCCGATGTGGTTTAGTCACGTTGCGGCAGCATTGGCTTTTTTATTGGTTGGTGCTGGGATGCAGACGGTGCAAACAGCAGGTTTAGCCTTAGCTACGGATATTGCCCCTGAAAAGGATCGACCAAGGGTTGTTGCTTTGATGTATGTCATGTTATTAGTTGGCATGGTGATTAGCGGTATTGTATTTAGTTTCTTTTTAGAGCCTTTTACGCAAATTCAATTAATTCAGGTTGTGCAGGGCGCAGCTTCAGTGACAGTGGCTTTAAATGTGATTGCTTTATGGAAGCAAGAGGCTCGTCAGCCGCATAAAACACGCGCAGAGGATTTAGCCCCTCCTTTTAAGAAGATCTGGAATCAATTTATTAGTAACTATCAAGTGAAGCGCTTTTTAATTACTTTAGGATTAGGGACAGCGGCTTTTAGTATGCAAGATATTATTTTAGAGCCCTACGGTGGACAAATACTGCATTTGACTGTATCTCAAACAAGCTTTCTGACGGCTTTAATGTCTGCTGGCTCTTTGTTAGCTTTTGCCATATCTGCTAAGTGGCTATCCCAGGGCATGAATCCTTATCGAATTGCCTCAGCCGCTCTTTTGGTCGGTTTGATTGCCTTTAGTGCGGTCATTTTTTCGGAACCAATGGAGTCCCCCGTTTTGTTTCGTATAGGCTCATTTTTAATTGGTTTTGGAGCAGGGTTATTTTCAGTAAGTACCTTAATTATTGCGATGCAGATGGATAGCTTAGGTATGACTGGATTAGCCATTGGGGCTTGGGGAGCAGTCAATACATCGGCCTCAGGTATCGCAATTTCTTTGGGTGGATTGATTCGTGATGTGGTCTCTGACCTGGCTTTAAAAGGCGTATTAGGAGAGGTGATGAATACTCCAGGTATCGGTTATAGCGTGGTGTATCACATAGAAATTTATTTACTATTCGCCACATTAGTTGCGATGGGTCCATTAGTTTTGTATCGGAAGAAAGAAGTAAAACTGCAAGCAACAAAGCTTGGATTTGTTGATTTACCAAGTTGAATTTTTAATTAAGGAGATAGTTATGACTGGAACTGGAGCAATTACCGCGTACTGGGATGTGGCATCAGTAGTATTTACCCTCTTCATTTTATTTTTTATTGGTTTGGTAGTTCATCTAACCCTAGAAGGTAAAAGAGAGGGCTTTCCGCTGGAGACTGAACGCTATGGCACGATTAAAAATGAAGGCGGCATCTTAGGTATGCCAAGTTCAAAAATATTTAAAACAGAGTTTGGTAAGACTTATGAAGCTCCATTAGCAACTCCGCCTGCGCCAGAGGTGTTAAATGCAGTCCCGGCGCACCACATGAATGGTGCACCACTGGTACCGGTTGGTAACCCTTTGTTGGCTGGAGTTGGTCCTGGATCATATGCGAATCGAGCTGATGTGCCTGATGTAGGATTGCATGGTGAGCCTAGAATAGTACCCCTTCGAAAACTCCCTAGTTTTAGTGTCTTAAAGGGTGACAAAAATCCGATTGGAATGCAAGTTTACGGTGCGGATGATCATTCTGCAGGAGTAATTTCTGACGTCTGGATTGATCATATGGAATCGATGATTCGGTATTTAGAAATTCAATTAGCCGGCGGTGGCCATGTCCTGATGCCGATGAACTTTGCCAAAATTCACTCTCATCGGGTATCTGTAAAGGCTATTCTAGCAGCCCAATTTAAGCAAGTACCAGTGATCAAAAATCCTGAGCAAATTACCTTGCTAGAAGAAGAAAAAATTATGGCTTATTTTGGGGCGGGTACTTTATATGCAACTCCTCAGCGTCAGGAGCCAGTTGCATGAGAACCGACCTCAATAATGGCCGAGAGTATGAGTTAGAGGCTGAATATGGCTTGCCGGAGACCTTGCCCAAAGATGAAAGAGTTCTTTGGCAGGGTTCGCCAAACCACTGGGTAATCGCGAAGGAAGTATTTTTTATCCGCGTGGTTGCGGCTTATTTTTTAGCCATTATTTTGTATCAGCTCGTCGATGGTTACTACGCCGGTAGTTTGATTAATGGACTGCTTGTTTCTAGTGTATGGATGGCAGCATTAAGCTTAATCGGTTTATTACTATTATGGTCTTTAGCCTATTTGGTTAGTCGTACAACGGTCTACACCTTAACGAACAAGCGGATTGTGATGCGAGTTGGGATTGTCTTGACGATGAGTTTTAACTTACCTCTCAAAACTATTGTGGCCGCAGATATTCGCAAAGGCAAAAAAGGCTTTGGAGATATTCCATTAACTATCTGTGCTGACACAAAGATTGCCTATGTCCATTTATGGCCGCACGCTAGACCGTTTCACTTGGCAAATCCAAAGCCGATGTTGCGGTGTATCGATCAAGTAGAGCATGTTTCAACACTATTGTCCAGAGCTTGGTGTGCAGAGCATCAAGTTGAATTAAATCAAGTTCAAAATGTGACCAAGACAAACTTGGGTAGTTTTGGTAGTAGCAACGATTCAGAGATACAACAAAATCAATTTCAACCTGGGCTAGGAACTTTATGAGCTATGTCTTTCCAAAATCTACGATGCCTGTATCGCTCAAGGCAGCAATTATTTGTGTCCTCATTAGTGTTGTCGGATTTGTGATGTCACAATTATTTAATGACTACCGCTTAAGTAGGTTAGATGAAGTGCCGGTTATATCTAGGATGTTGCAATTTAAAGATCAAAAAGATGGTGCTGTTTTAGTGATTGATGTAAAAAATAATGAAGTTTTGGAGGTGATTGAAGGTGAGGCGGGTTTTGTCCGTGGTGTCCTGCGAGCGATTAACCGAGAAAGGCGGATGCGAGGTATCTCGCAAGAGGAGCCAATGCAACTGGCGGCTTATCAAGATGGTCGTTTGATTCTTGAGGATCCAAAAACAAAAGTATTGATCGAGTTAGAGTCATTTGGTAAGACCAATGCTGAATCATTTAGTACCTTACTGATGAAAAAGACGATGGTAAAGGGTTCCTAATGAGTAAGCAAATAGTCCCTTATCAATTAGAGATGGCTAATACTTGGGAAGATTTATATGCCCATGTTGACTTATATGATGTGGATCTTGGTCCTGGGGATATTGTGCAATTAATTGATGCGCCAATAACACTAGCGTATGGTCAAAAGAGGGTTGTCCAGGGTCAGGCTAAGTATAGGAGGGCCAGTTTATTCTCACGATTTTGGACGCGTTTTATTGCCAGATTTGAGATTACCATGTTGTATGAGGTCAGTTTTTCTTCAACTAGGTACTATAAAAATAGCGTGCCTAAATTGCATCAAAAACCCATATAACCACTTATTTTTCGGAACTCACTATGAATACATTAGCCCAAGATTTTCAAGCTGGACAGATTAATGAAGCGACAGATAGGGCATTAGAAAATACCATGCTAAGTCCGCGATTTTATACGACGGATTTTAAGGAAATGGACCGCATGAGTACCGGTAGCAGTCGGGTTCAGTGGGATCAGTTAATGCAGGAGTTTGCCAATGATCCCAATAATGCCCACTTTCAAAGACCAGCAGATATGGTTAACGATTATTCAGATTTGCCGGAGGGCTTATATCAAGAGTTTTTAGATTTTTTAATCAGTTCGATCACTTCAGAATTTTCTGGTTGTGTGTTGTACGCCGAAATTAAGAAAAAGATTTCTAATCCTGACTTAAAAGATCTTTTTGGTTATATGGCTCGCGACGAGAGTCGGCATGCTGGTTTCATCAATCAGTGGTTAAAGGACTTTGGTATTGGCGTAGATTTAGGATTTTTGGCGAGGACAAAAAAATATACATTCTTTAAGCCCAAATTTATTTTTTACGCCACCTACTTATCAGAAAAAATTGGTTACGCGCGTTACATTAAGATTTTTAGGCAAGTGGAGAAGCATCCCGAGTTTCGATTTCATCCCATATTTTTATGGTTTGAGAAATGGTGTAATGACGAATTCCGTCATGGAGAAGCTTTTGCCTTATTAATGCGATCAAATCCGGAGTTACTCAGGGGTACAAATCGTTTATGGATCCGTTTTTTCTTACTAGCTGTTTTTGCCACGATGTATGTTCGTGATCATGCTAGGGTGGAGTTTCATGAAGCATTAGGTATTACACCGACGCAGTATGACAAAGAAGTCTTGCAATTAACTTCTGATATTACAAAGCAGGTATTTCCATTTACGCTCAATTTAAGTGATTCTCGGATGTGGGAGGGCTTTGCCAAACTAAAAGATTTTTCCGATCGGATTGAAGAACAGAAGCTATTACCGGGCGTGCTTCCAGTTGTAAAGCGCTTATATTTAGGTCTGCGAGCCGGAATTACTTTTTTTGGTTTGTATCTACTACCGGTGGTCCCGAATGAATTACCTGCGGATGTTCGTCTGCAGCCAGTTTGGTAAAGGATGGTATGGCCGCATTATTGCCCCCCTTTCTTTTTACAATTTTTGTATGGTGGTTTAGTACGGGATTTATTTTGTGGTTGGATCGCCTTGCCCCGAAATTTTTCAGGGGAATTATGGTGATCAATACCTTAGTTTTAATGGCGGCTTTTTACGGACTGAGTATGAGTAGTCGATCGGATACAGTTGCCAGTACCTACTGTGCTTTTACTTGTGCGTTACTGATTTGGGGTTGGCAAGAATTAGGATTTTTATTGGGCTATGTAACTGGCTCAAGACGAACTGCGTGTCCGGAAGGGGCAACAGGGTGGCGCAGAGCGAGATATGCGTTTGAAGCTGTCAATCATCATGAACTCGCTTTAATCTTATTGGGGGTTGGAATTTTCCTAATTAGTATAGATGCCACGAACTTAACTGGTTTGTGGACTTTTGTTATTTTATGGTTGATGCGACAAAGTGCGAAATTAAATATTTTCCTTGGGGTATTAAACCTGAATGAAAATTTCTTACCAAACCATTTAAAGTATTTACAAACTTATTTTAGGCGTCGGCCGATGAATTTTTTGATGCCAATATCTATCCTAGGGTCTTTCATTTTTGTTGTGCCTTTGTGGGGCGGCGCATTAACGTCTGGTGTCTTGCCACACGAGATTGTTTCTAGCACGATCTTAGCAACGCTTTTGTCTCTAGCCATTTTGGAGCATATTTTATTAGTTTTACCAGTGCAAATAGAATTTTTGTGGAAGTGGGGATTTCGTCATGAAAGTTAGCCATCGCATGTAGCGATTTGGTGCAGGGAGATTTGTTGATATGGGACATTTAGATGCGGAAATATTACTAGCGCAGCCAAGAGGTTTTTGCGCTGGTGTGGAACGTGCGATCAGTATTGTTCAGGAGGCGTTGAACCGATTTGGTGCGCCAATTTATGTGCGTCATCAAATTATTCATAATGCGCGCGTGATTGCTGAGTTAACAGCTCAGGGAGCGGTTTTTATTAATGAGTTAGACGAAGTGCCGGCTGGCGCAACATTGATTTTTAGTGCGCACGGTGTTTCAGCGAAGGTCCGTACACAAGCAAGCGCTAGAGACTTTAGAATTTTTGATGCCACTTGTCCGTTAGTGAACAAGGTGCATGCCGAGGTCAAGAAATTACATTTTGGGGGCATGCAGATTGTAATGATTGGTCACGCTGGCCACCCTGAGGTTGAGGGCACGATGGGACAGGTCGTTGATCGCATTCATTTAGTGCAAGAAATTGCGGATGTGGATGCGCTGCATTTTCCTGAGAATACACAGGTAGCCTACGTTACCCAAACTACCTTATCGATTGATGAGACAAGAGATATCATAGCGGCTTTAGAAATACGTTTTCCCCAGATACAGCATCCCAAAAAACAAGATATTTGTTATGCTACACAAAATCGCCAGGATGCTGTTAAGGAGCTTGTGCCAATGGTCGATGTTGTCATTGTGGTGGGAAGTCCGAACAGTTCAAACTCCAATCGATTAAGAGAGTTAGGGCAGCGTCTTGGCGTGCGTTCATACTTGGTTGATCATCCAGATCAGCTTGAAAGAGCTTGGTTTGAGGGTCAAAAGCGCGTTGGACTAACTGCTGGGGCTTCAGCCCCAGAAAGTCTCACACAAGAGATTTTGGAGCGCATTCGTGACTTCGGCCCAAGGGTTGTAAAGACATTACCAGGTGTAGAGGAAAATACCATCTTTGCCCTGCCTAAGGGATTAGGAAAGTAAAATCCCTGACATAGGGAAATCCCTATATTTTTCAATATCTTAAAGATGAAATAAGTGTAAAATTTAGTTGACGTTTATACATGTCAATGTAAAAATACACTTATGAAATTTACTGCTTTTATCGAGTTATTAAAGCCTATCACATGGTTTCCACCCATGTGGGCTTTTATTTGCGGGGCTATTACCGCGGGTACTGCGCTGGGTGGTCAGTGGGAAATTCTTCTTTTGGGGCTCTTACTCACAGGGCCATTAGTTTGTGCATCTAGTCAAGCAGTCAATGATTGGTTTGATCGGCATGTAGACGCGATCAATGAACCGAATAGACCGATACCATCAGGCCGGATTCCAGGGCGTTGGGGGTTGTATTTAGGGATCATTTGGTCGATTCTGTCTTTAGTCATTGGTGCGCAATTAGGTCCTTGGGGACTCGGTGCAACTGCTTTGGCGATTATTTTTTCTTGGGCTTATAGTATGCCCCCCGTGCGCTTAAAACAAAATGGTTGGTGGGGAAATTTAGCATGTGCAATGAGCTACGAAGGTTTAGCGTGGATTACTGGCGCTGCTCTTTTGTCAATCACAGCCTCACCAAGCCAACCATCCCTTTTATTTGCAGGTTTATATAGTTTAGGCGCGCACGGAATAATGACGCTCAATGATTTTAAAGCAATCGAGGGCGATCAAAAAATGGGTATTCGCTCCTTACCCGTTCAGTTAGGGGCGAATCGAGCGGCCCAACTAGCCTGTTTGATTATGCTGATCCCACAATGCATCGTGATTGGATTTTTATTTTTCATGGAGCAAGAGATACACGCATTTTTTATTGGTATCTTGGTACTTGCGCAATTAGTTCTGATGAGATATTTTTTACGCGATCCAATTAAAAGAGCACTTTTCTATAGTGGCTTTGGCGTGCCTCTTTTTGTCAGTGGCATGATGATAGCGGCATTTGGCATACGACATATGGGTGGTCATTAGTGTTAGCTCTGAGTCCAATTCAAAGTCTAGGCTGGCTAAGTATTATCCGCCTCGGATTTGTGCAGACTTCAATTGGCGCTATTGTGGTGATGACAACTTCTACTTTAAATCGCATTATGGTGGTCGAGCTGGCTTTACCAGCTATCTTGCCGGGCCTATTAGTTGCCTTTCATTATTTCGTGCAAGTAATCAGGCCTAGGATGGGTTTTGCATCAGATCAAGGCTTATATAAAACGCCATGGATTTTAGGCGGAATTATCGTGTTAGGCCTTGGTGGGATTGGGGCTGCGATTGGAACGGTCATGATGGCAGAAAACGTCTTGCAGGGAATTATCGTTTCCTTTTTTGCATTTTTAATGATTGGTATTGGCGTGAGCATGAGCGGTACTTCTTTATTAGCTCTTCTTGCAAAAAGTGTTGATGATCAAAAACGTGCGGCGGCAGCAACAATTGTTTGGTTGATGATGATTTTTGGATTTGCCGTAACGAGTATTTTGATTGGAAAATTTTTAGACCCATACTCTCCAGATAAGGTCATACAAATAGCCATTGTTGTGGCGATTGTTGGCTTTATAGTGACCTATTTAGCATTGCTTCAACTAGAAAAGGGTATCGAGGTAATTCCACCAACCAAGGTTATTTCAAATCCACTCACCTTCACACAATCTTTTCGTGAGATGTGGAATGACCTGGATATACGTCAATTCACAATCTTTATATTTATATCGATGCTGGCATTTAGTTCCCAGGATTTAATTATGGAACCATTTGCTGGACTCGTGTTTGACTATACGGTAGGGCAAACTACGAGTTTATCTGGCTTACAACACAGTGGGGTGCTAAGCGGTATGTTATTAGTAGCCTTTTGCGGTAGCTCTCGACTGAGGAAGTATTTTGGGTCGCTCAAGTCTTGGATTTTTTATGGCTGTTTAGCCTCCGCATTAGCAATGATGGGTTTGGCAATAGGGGCTTTTGTTGGTAAACCATGGCCACTAGATATGAATGTTTTTCTACTGGGGTTGGCAAATGGGGCATTTTCGATTGCTGCAATCGGCTCGATGATGCGTCTTGCAGTAGCTGATGGTTTAGGAAAAGAGGGCGTCAGGATTGGTTTATGGGGAGGTGCGCAAGCCATTGCATTTGGCCTAGGCGGTCTATTAGGTGCATCGGTTAGTGACTTAGCTCGCCTATTCATGTCAGAGACTGCAAACGCATACACTCTCGTATTTGCATTGGAATCATTACTGTTTTTGTACTCAGCAAAATTAGCCGCAAGCATTCGTCGATAAATACCATGAGAAAATTAGGAAGAACAATATGACACAAGAAATCTATGATGTAGTTGTTGTGGGCGGTGGTCCAGCTGGATCAACTGCGGCCGAAAAGTTAGCCGAAAAAGGTAAAAAAGTCCTCCTCTTAGATCGTGGTGGACGAGTGAAGCCTTGTGGCGGAGCAATCCCACCAAGATTAATTAAAGACTATAAAATACCAGATTCCTTATTAGTTGCCAAAGCAACTAGCGCTCGGATGATCTCCCCCAAAAATAAAAAGGTGGATATTCCGATTGAGAATGGTTTTGTTGGCATGGTCGATCGAGGAACCTTTGACGAATGGTTACGGCAAAGGGCCCAGGCGGCTGGTGCTATTCGTGAAGTTGGTAATTTTTCTGAATTAAAAGAGTTGGATGGCTTGGTGGAAATATCTTATCGCGTTCGGGGAAAGGCTCAAATTGGAGAAGGAGAGCTTAAAAAGGTATATGCCAGATCTGTAATTGGTGCTGATGGCGCTAAATCAGCAGTTGGACGAGCAGCTGGGGTGGCTGGATGTGCGGAGGCAAATTACGTGTTTGCGTATCACGAAATTTTACGTAAACCAGAAAAAACATCGATAGATTATGACGCAAGTCGTTGTGATGTCATTTATCAGCAGCAAGTATCACCTGACTTTTATGGTTGGGTCTTCCCCCATGGAGATACTATAAGTATCGGAACGGGGAGTGCTGATAAAGGGTTTTCTTTAAGAAATGCAGTTGGACATTTGCGCGCACAAATTGGTTTTGAAAATGCCGAGCTGATTCGGCATGAAGGAGCACCATTACCTATGAAACCTCTGAAACGCTGGGATAATGGTAAACATGTTGTACTTGCTGGAGATGCTGCTGGAGTAGTTGCTCCATCTTCAGGTGAAGGCATATATTATGCGATGTATGGTGGGGAGCTCGCAGCAAGTGCGATAGAAGCGTTTTTATTATCGGGCAATCCAGCGAAGTTAAAATTGGCGCGTAAGTCATTTATGAAAGAGCACCGTTTAACTTTTATCGTTTTAGGTATTATGCAAAGATTTTGGTACATCAATGACAAGCGTCGAGAAAGTTTTGTCAAAATGTGCGAGGATAAAGATGTACAACGCTTGACGTTTGAGTCTTATATGAATAAAAAACTAGTACGGAAGAAACCACTTGCCCATGTCAAAATATTCTTTAAAGATATGGGTCATCTTTTAGGGATTGCTAAAGCATAGCGATGAGGACTTTTTTTTTGCAAAGACATATTTGGGCAGCAGGGGCCTGGATTTTTGTCGTGTCTTTTAGTGGTGGTATGTTGACTGAGATTGGTCCTTGGTATTTGAATTTAAAGCATCCCGATTGGAAGCCGCCGGACTGGGCATTTGGGATAATTTGGACAACAATATTTGTTTTGGCGGCTTTTGCTTGGTCGATCGCTTGGCAAAGAACGCAAACCGTCAAGCAGCGCTTGACTTTGAGCACCTTATTTATCGCTAATGCTCTTTGCAACATGCTATGGAGTGTCCTTTACTTTAAACTGCACCGGCCTGATTGGTCTTTGATTGAAGCCTTTTTTTTATGGGGATCTGTACTTGCCATCATCCTAGTAACCCGTTCGTATAGCACTTTATCAGGCTGGTTCATGATGCCGTATCTAATCTGGGTGAGTTGTGCCATTGCACTTAATTATGAAACGATACGGCTAAATGGCCCGTTTGATTAATTACTAGGAATTCTATTTTGAACTTATTAACAATTGGCATTAACCATCAAATTGCCCCTTTAGAAATCCGGGAAAAGGTCGCGCTCACTCCCGAGGTAATTAGCGACGCAATGAAAGATTTACGAAGTTACCTCAATCAAGATGAGGAGAATAATCCATCAGAAGTAGCTATTTTATCCACTTGTAATCGGACCGAAATATATTGTGCAGCGAATGATCATCATATTCATGATCAGCAAATACAAGAGAAAACGATTGATTGGCTTAGCGCGCAAAGGCGCATGAATAAAAGTGAACTAACGCCCTATATTCAAACTGAGATATCGTCGGCAGCAGTGCGGCATGTTTTTCGGGTTGGTTGTGGATTAGATTCGATGGTTTTAGGAGAAACGCAGATTCTTGGCCAGATGAAGCAAGCGGTTGCACAAGCCCAGCAAGCTGGATCTATTGGGACATATTTAAATCAGCTATTTAATAAAACCTTTGCAGTTGCTAAAGAAGTTCGTGGAACCACAGAGATTAGTACGCATGCCATATCGATGGCCAGTGCGGCAGTGCGACTATCGCATCGTGTTTTAGGAGCGATAGATCAACAGCGTATTTTATTTATTGGCGCTGGTGAAATGATTAATTTGTGTGCGGCACATTTTTCTGGCAAATCGCCCAAGCAAATTACAATAGCCAATCGAACCTTTGAGCGCGGTGAGGAATTGGCTAGAATGATTCGTGATCAGGGGCATCCTTGTGAATCAATCGCTTTATCTGAAGTGCCGCAGCGGCTTGCTCAATTTGACATTGTCGTTTCATGTACAGCTAGTTCACTACCGATTATTGGCTTAGGAATGGTCAACACTGCCTTGAAAAATAGGCGGCATCAACCTATGGTAATGATAGACTTAGCAGTTCCGCGTGATATTGAGCCGGAGATTAGTAAACTAAGAGACGTCTATTTATATACGGTGGATGATTTAGGTAAGGTGGTTAAAGAGGGCATGGAGTTCCGAACCAACGCTGTTAAGAGTGCCGAAGAAATTATTAATTTACAGGTTAAGAACTTTATGCATTGGTTAGCACAGCGCTCTTCAGTGCCCTTTATAACCAGTCTGAAGCAACGTAGTGAGGAATTACAACGCGTTGAAATTGAAAAGGCTAAGAAAAGGCTCAATCGAGGAGAAGATCCCGCTGATGTGATGACTGAACTAGCTAGAGGACTTGCTAATAAATTTATGCATGGATCATTACATTCCTTACATCATGTTGATGATGATAGTGTTGATGATTACCAAAAGGTATTAACTAAAATTTTTATGACTGAAAGTAAAAGAGGTGGATCGTGTTGAAAATGACAAACTTACTCCAAACTATTGATTTACCTTCCCAATTGAGAGAGTTAACGCGCCCACAACTAGACCAATTAGCAAGTGAATTAAGAGATTTTGTGATTGATTCTGTTTCACAAACAGGAGGACATTTATCTTCTAACCTTGGAACCGTCGAATTGGCGGTGGCGATTCATTATGTATTTAATACGCCCAAAGACTCTGTTATTTGGGATGTGGGCCATCAAAGTTATCCACATAAAATATTGACTGGTAGACGTGACCAAATGGCAACGCTTAGGCAATATGGTGGTATTTCAGGCTTTCCAAAGCGTAGTGAGAGTCCTTTTGACACATTTGGAACAGCGCATTCTTCCACCAGTATTTCTGCGGCAACTGGCATGGCTCATGCCGCGCGCTTAAGAAAAGAAGAACGGGTTGCGATTGCGGTGATTGGGGATAGTGCAATGACAGGTGGAATGGCATTTGAAGCCATGAATCATGCAGGCATTTGCCGAGATTTGCCGCTTATTGTGATTTTAAATGACAACGATATGTCGATTTCCCCAGCGGTTGGCGCATTAAATCGGTATTTAGCCAGGCTAATTAGTAGTCCTTTATATGAAGCTACTAAAAATAGTGTTGGTAATGTATTGTCCATTGTTCCCCCCTTGCGCGAATTCGCCAAACGTCTTGAGGGGCATGCCAAAGGGATGATTGTGCCAGGTACTATATTTGAAGAGTTTGGATTTAATTATATTGGACCCATTGATGGGCATGATTTAGATTCCTTAATACCCACTTTTCAAAATATCCAAAAATTAGCCTTGGCTGGTGATGGTCCTCAGTTCATTCATGTCATTACTAAAAAGGGCAAGGGCTATCCATTGGCGGAAGCAGATCCCATTTTGTATCACGGGCCGGGTAAGTTTGATAAAAAAATTGGGATAGTTCCCAGTAAAACTGCAAGTAAAAAAACCTTTACCCAGATATTTGGCGAATGGGTTTGCGATATGGCGCAAGTAGATTCTCGGCTCGTGGCTATAACACCAGCCATGCGGGAGGGCTCGGGACTCGTTGAATTTGAAAAACGTTTTCCGAATCGGTATTTCGACGTTGGTATTGCGGAGCAGCATGCTGTCACATTTTCAGCAGGTTTAGCCTGCGAGGGTTACAAACCGGTTTTAGCAATTTATTCAACATTTTTGCAGCGTGGTTACGATCAATTAATTCATGATGTAGCCCTACAAGATTTGCCGGTAGTTTTTGCTTTAGATCGTGCAGGTCTAGTTGGAGCTGATGGGGCAACCCATGCTGGCACATTTGATTTAGCCTATTTACGCTGTATTCCGAATATGATTATCATGACGCCGAGTGATGAGAACGAGTGTCGTCAATTATTAACGACGGCATTTATGCAGGAGCATCCATCGGCAGTCAGGTACCCGCGGGGCAGTGGTGTTGGAGCCTTGGTTGATTCAGGTTTAACGCGTTTTCCAATCGGTAAAGGAGTAGTTCGTCGACAAGTTTCTACGACTGCTAAAAAACGTTTAGCTGTTTTAGCGTTTGGAACATTACTCCAGCCATGTCTAGAGGTTGCAGAACAATTAGACCTAACGGTGGTTGATATGCGATTTGTCAAACCAATTGACGAGGCGTTATTAAAAGCTTTGTCAACAGATCACGTCGGCTTTATTACCATTGAAGAAGGTGCAATCCAAGGCGGTGCTGGTAGTGCGTGCGTGGAATTTTTTGTGAGTCAACATATCTTGTTGCCTGTATTGCAACTAGGATTGCCAGACACTTTTATTGATCAAGGTGACAGTAATTTATTGTTAGCCAATTGTGGCCTGAGTGCCGCAGGCATTGAACAGTCGATTCGGGGTTATTTTAATATTGGGTGATTTGAGGAGTTAGCTTCTCCAAGCAAATAATCAATTTGCTTGGAGAGTATTCGTTGAAGAACTTCCTAGGCTTTTAAAATTCTAGTGGCTTTACACCAGCTAATTGAGCGCACTCATTCAGAGCTTTTAGAAGACCAGGAGGGACTGGTATGCCTTGGGTTAGGCGTTTTGATTTTGACCGAGCCGAGGATTCCCCAGGAACACGGATTTCTGTTACACCTGGCAGGGTTCTAGAGGCTTTTAATTCTTTGACCATTCTTTGTGTATCTGCGATGAGGTGCGTTGTTCCGCCCAAGAAATCCGGATTAATTGCGACAACAGTTTGACCCGTATTAGTAACGGCTTGTGAATCAGCATTAAAGTCTACTAATTTAGAACCAACTGCAGCGCCATTCATGCAGCCAGCAAGTAGGGCAATCATGAGAGATAAACCATAGCCTTTATAGTCGCCGATGGGAAGGAGCATACCTTCGTGTGATCGGTTGGGATCCGTTAAAGGCTTGCCCTGTTTGTCAATCATCCAACCGACAGGCATTTGCTCGCCCTGTTGGGCTTTCATTTTTACTTTGCCATAAGCGGCCACTGTTGTGGCCATATCTAGGATCACAGGGGGATTACCAGGACCGGTTGGTACCGAAATAGCAATTGGGTTAGTCGATAAGAGCATATCAATACCACCCCAAGGAGCCATGTGGTTTGCACTTCCTACGGCCAGGTATAGGCCAACTAGACCAGCTTCTGCAACCAGATTGGCATAAGTAGAAGCTGCTCCAGCATGATTGCTATAGGAGCATCCAACCCAACCAATACCAACTTTTTTAGCTTTTTCAATTGCCAGCATGGTTGCTTTGTGCATGACAAGGTGGCCAATCGCATTATCCCCATGAAGTAATGCAATAGCCGGTGCATCCTGTAATAATTTCATTTGTGGGTGTAGATTGATACCGTTTTCTGTGATGCGTTTTGCATACTGCTGTAAGCGAAAGATGCCGTGACCATCCGCTCCGACCAAATCTGAACGGACCATCATGTCAGCGGTCAAATCTGCATCTGCCTTAGGCATATTTAACCCATGGAAAACTGCTGAAATAAAGTTTTTTGCTTGTTCAGCGCTTAAATAATTGTGGTCCATTGCCGATCTCCCTGTACATATTGTAATACTGCCGTTTCATTAAATTCAAACCCAAGGCCTGGTGTTTGATGCAAAATCAAGTCGCCGTTTTCAAAACCCAGTTGCTTATTAATTAGGCGCCGAAAATTCAGTACTTGGTCATCCGTAAAATATTCCACAAAGCGCGCATTGGAAGTAGCCGCAACTAAGGGCGCATGTAAATCATGGAACCAGTGCGGACAGACGGTAACTCCTTTAGCTGCTGCGTAGGAGGCGATTTTGCGCCATTCTGTGATGCCGCCACATACCGCAGCGTCCGTTTGTAAAATTTCACAGGCTTCGGACTCAAGCAGTTCACGGTGACGCCAACGTCCAGCTTCGATTTCGCCGGTAGCCACAGTAATGGATGTTCGGCTTGCTAGGCGGGCGTGTAAATCTATTGCATCTGGCGAGAAAGGTTCTTCTATCCAGTAAGGATTATATTGCTCGAACCGCTTGATATATTCCATGGCAGTTGGTAAATCATGCCAAGCGTTATTTGCATCCAATGTTACGATGATATCGTCACCCACCGCGTCGCGCACCGCTCGTAGGCGCTCTTCTTCTTCCCGGGGAGAAAGTCGACCAGTTTTCATTTTTACAGCTCTAAAACCTTTGGCTACGTAGGAAAGCATCTCTTTAGCAAGGTGTGAGGGGGTTTTCCCATCAAGGTAATAACCACCACTAGCGTAAGCTGGAACACGATCATTGACGACGGCGCCTAGGTAGTGATGCAGCGGTAATTGAGCCGCACGCGCGTTCATATCCCAAATGGCATTATCCAGAATAGAGATTGCGCGCATGACTGAACCTGCTCGACCTTGCAACAGCGACTCAGCATACATTTCTTCCCACAGGCCTGCACTGCGATGACTTTCTTGACCAATTAGTTTTGGAGCTAGGAGTTGCTCGACGGCCACTTTAGTAATAGCTCCTGCGGCACTACCAACGTAGCAAAAGCCGATACCCTGAACACCATCCACATTACTCACTTTGACTAGGCAGTAGTGTCTTTCATGGACCGTTCTAGTTGAAAAAGAAGTGATTTGATCGAGGGGGATACTAACGTGTGCAACTTCAATCGATTGAATTTTTGACATAATTTTTGTTAGTTAATTTTCATGATGAGGAGTACTTCTTAAATTCATTTTGAATGTATAGCGATTTTCGGGATGTTGTGTGACTGAAATTTCAAAGGGGTTACCATCTTTATCAAAGTATCGCCTCACAACCACTAAACTAGGAGCACCAACCGCGACACCTAATAACTCAGCATGTTTTTTTGAAAAGCTTGAAGCATGAATTTCTACCTCAGCTTGAGCGATACTAATGCCAAAATGTTCTTCTATTTGAGCATAGACCATCGCATGCGAGTGCTCATTCAAATTGGTTAGTTTAGCAAAGTGTTGCAACATATAAATATCGGTCCAAGCTAGGCGAAGGTTCGATTCTTCTTCTAAGCGAACTGCGCCGATATGATACCAAGCAGAGCCAATTGGTGCTTGCAAAATACGTTGTAAGGATTCATCGCATTCGATATATTCTTCGATATGATTTTGTCGATACGTGTTGCGGGGGTAATTGAGTATTTCCCCTAAAGAGTTAAAGCTTTGACTGAACCTGCGAGGTTGCGACTTAGAAATAACCTTGGTTGGAGCACCTTGTTGGCGATGAATATGTCCGCTATCTTGCAGCGACTTGAGGGCGTGTCGAACAGTTTGGCGACTAACTCCGAGGTCATTGCATAAATATTGTTCGGACGGTAGATTCTCACCTACCGCCCAAACGCCCGACTGGATTTTATGCAAAAGATTTTGAGTAATTTGTCGATAAAGAACGGGACGCTTCATCCTAGGTAATTAGCTCAAACCAAACATTTTTTTACCTGCGACTGGGAGGCGGGCTTTGAGAATATCCCCTGACATGGATTCAGTAATATATAAATCCTTGCCATCAGGTCCTCCAAAACACAGATTTGCTAGGTGATGATGATGTTTGTTTTCAGAGTAAACCAAATGGGTTGGTAGCATATTGCTATCGAAACGCCAAATACCAACGCCTAGATGACAAACGAGTAGACCATTCTCGCTATCCATTTCAATACCGTCTGGGCCTGCTGCACCACCTGAAAGTTGAATTGCTACCCCTGTCTTAGAGACTGAGCCGTCTGCCATTAAGGGCAGACGCCAGATTTGTTGAGAACGAGTTACTGCCACGTAGACATGTTTTTCAGTAGTGCTAAGCGTAATACCATTTGGGCTTGGAACATTTAAAGCTAGTCGATCTAATTGACCGTTAGCGCGCAGGCGAAAAACTCTTCCAGTGGGATCGGCAATACCAGTTTGACCTTGGTCAGTGAAATATAAATCGCCATTAGAGGCGAAATGCAGATCATTTAAACCTTTAAAGGCTTCGCTATACATAGAGCCTAAGATGGTTTCAATTTTTCCTGTTTGAGTATCTAAACTTAAGAGCCCCATTTTGTAGTCACAGATAAATGCTCGACCATCTTTGTGAAACTTGAGGCCATTCGGCCAGCCATCATATTGTGTAATGAGTTCCCATTCGCCTTTAGTTGAGATACGAAAAATTCGACCGTATGGGATATCAACAAACCATAAATTACCTTCTCTATCGAAGGACGGACCTTCTAAAAAACATTCGATCTCTGCACCCTGGCGGTTGGGATCTGCCCAGGAAGTGCGCTTGGGGTTACGAAACTTAGCTGGCATAGACATAAACGGCTCAGCTTTAATTAATTCAACTGGTTGAAATGGATTAAACATCGGTAATAGCTCCTAACTTGTTCGAACATGTTTAAAGAAACAACAGTAAAAGATTTTTTTACTATTTTGGTAATTAGGTTTTACCCTAAATTACAATCATTCTAATACTTATTGGTTTAGAATAAGCAGGAAGATATGTACTAAAACTTGTTATAACAAGTTTTTTATGGAGGCAAACATGAAACAAGTAGTCGTAGTCGGGACTGGCATTATGGCAGTAGGCATTGCAGCGGGTTTTTTAGCAACTAGCCACCAGGTGATTCTCCTAGGCAGAACTCAAAGCAGGGCAAAAGAGCAAGAGGTGGAAATCCTTGCTTTAACTAAAACGATGAATCCAGACTGGGAAGCCTCTGGGGCGAAGCTAGTAACGGGCGAAATAGCTAGTTGGGCAGACTGGTCCGAGGTAATTTGGGTGATTGAAACGATTAAAGAGGACATGCAACTGAAGCAAGAGTTATTTGCATCTTTAGATCAGCGTGTCCCAGAACATATTCCGATTGGTAGCAATAGCTCAGGATTTCCAATTTCTAAAATATCGGCTGGCTTAAAAACGGCCCATCGTATGTTTAATGCGCATTACTTTATGCCAGCACATATTGTGCCTTTGGTAGAAGTGGTGCTTGGTGAAAAATCGGATCCGGTGATGGGAGAGCAGGTTTGTCAGTTATATCGCCAGGCTAAGAAAAAACCAGTTTTAGTACGCAAGGATATTCCCGGGTTTCTAGCCAATCGGATTCAGCATGCACTGATGAGGGAGGCTTTATCATTGGTACAAGACGGGATTGCTACGCCGGATGATATCGATACTGCGGTGCGCTATAGCTTTGGATTTCGGTATGCGGCAGTTGGTCCTATGACGCAGAAAGAAATTAGTGGTTGGGAGGGGATGGCTGGTGCATCGGTTGAAATTTGGCCTTCTTTATATACCAATCCGAACCTACAGCCTTGTGTTGCTCAAATGATTGAACAGGGCAAGTATGGTATGAAATCTAAAGAGGGTTTTAGGAAGTGGAGTGATACCGAGATGGCACAGATGCGGCACAAATATAATGTCCGTTTAAAAGCAGCTTTTGATGTTTTACAAGTAGAGCCTGATGAGAATTAAATTGGCTCATTTTTTTAGTCGTTTTATTATTTTTTACATGGAGCAAATATGGCTGTAGATCAAGGAAGACAATATAAAGATATCTTATTTGAAGTGAAGGACCAAGTTGCTTGGATCACGATTAATCGACCACGTGTGTTGAATGCTTTTCGTGAGCAGACTTTAGATGAAATGATTGAGGCGGTCAAGTTAACTCGAGAAGACCCATCCATTGCCTGTATCGTTTTTAGAGGTGCTGGTGATCGGGCTTTCTCTGCTGGCGGTGATTTCTATGCCATGAAACGATTAACCTTTACAAATGGCTCTATGTGGAATGACCGCATGCTTGGTTTAGCAATGGCTATCCGTGGCGTGCCAATTCCTGCGATTGCCATGGTCAATGGCTGGTGTGTCGGTGGTGGTCATGAGTTGGCTTTATGGTGCGACTTAGTGATCGGTTCGGAGAAGTCTATGTTTGGTCAGACTGGCGCTAAAGTAGGTGCTTGTCCAACAGTTGGCGCAACGCAATATCTGCCGAGAATTGTTGGTGAGCGAATAGCCCGTGAGATGATTTTCTTAGCGAAGCGTTTTGATGCTAAAGAAGCAGAAAGAATTGGTTTAATTAATAAATGTGTACCAGAAGAAAAACTTATGGAAGAGACTCTTGCTTGGTGTGAAAACATCAAGAGTAATAGTTCACAAACTATTCGGATGACAAAGAAGAGTTTGAATTTTGAATCAGATCAACTTTATGCATCATGGCAACATGGCATGGAATTATTAGCCTACGTCTGGGGATCTGAAGAAAGTCTGGAGGGGATGAATGCCTTCTTAGAAGGTCGCAAACCGGACTTCCAAAAATTCCGCCTCAAAAACAAAGCAGCATTAGAAGACTATATGGATGGCTTTCATAAAAATCTCAATGCTCCACCGGATATGCGTGATTAATAGTGATGTCATCAAATCAGGTAAATCAGCTCCTGCAATCTTCGACTAGTGAAGGCGCTTTAACTGGGTTTAAAGTGCTTGATCTGAGTCGGGTATTGGCAGGGCCGTGGTGTGGGATGTTGTTAGGTGATATGGGTGCAGACGTAGTTAAAGTTGAGTCGCCCAAAGCGGGTGACGATACGCGGGCTTGGGGCCCCCCTTTTTTAGAAGGTCAGTCAGCTTATTTTTTAGGATGCAACCGGAATAAAGAAGGCATTGCTATCGATTTTTCAAAGCCAGTAGGCAAGTCTTTACTGGCTCAACTCATACCGCACTTTGATGTAGTCATTGAAAATTACAAGAATGGTACATTAGAAAAGTGGGGTTTTGATCAAGACTGGTTTTTACAGCATGCACCCCAAGTAGTCCGCTGTTCAATTACTGGATATGGCACAGAAGGTCCTTTGTCCAACTTGCCTGGCTATGACTTTATTCTGCAGGCGGAATCTGGCCTCATGAGTATTTGTGGCCCTGAGGAGGATGTCCCAAGTAAATATGGTGTGGCAGTAGTTGATCTGGCTACTGGCATGATGGCTGCGAATGCAATTCAAGGAGCTTTGTTAGCGAGGTACCGAACAGGCCGAGGCCAACATGTAGAAGTCGCTTTATTTGATACTTCTTTAGCTCTTTTAGCAAATGTTGGTAGTAGTCATTTGGCAACCGGCAAAGAAGCCAGGCGTTTTGGTAACGGCCATCCAACCATCGTACCTTATACAACTTTCGACGCGGCTGATAAGATGATTGCGTTAGCAGTTGGTAATGATGGTCAATTTGCCAAGTTATCTGAAATCTTGGGTCATCCGGAGTGGCCATTAGACGATCGGTTCAAAACAAATACTGCTCGTATTGCAAATCGTCGATTAGTCGATTCGATGGTTGGTGATGAATTAAAAAAGAAAAATTCACAAGAATTGATTACCCAGTTGCGTTTGCACGGTATTCCGGTTGGTCCTGTGAATACGGTGAGTGAAGCTTTATCAACAGAGCACGCAAAAGCACGGAACATGGTGTTAGCTATTGCGCATGAAACGATTGGGCATTTTCAGAGTTTAGGCACGCCACTCAAAATGCAGGATACACCAACGAGTATTCGTAGACCACCTCCGAGGCTTGGCGAGCATACCCGAGCAGTCTTGGAGAGCTACTTAAAATTAGATCAGACGCAGATTGACGATTTATTTACGAGTGGAATAATTGGATAGAGTGTCTTTATCTAGAGATTAATAAGGAACTTGTACAAGAGTTCTATTTTCTACTGAGCGCACAATCGATTCAAAAATGGCAATGGTATTTGCCATTTGTTCAGGGCTAATCGGATAGGGAATCGCCTCGCGGTCTGCTGATATATGGCTATGAAACTGCGCAGGTATTGCTCTAGCAAAGGCATCTAACTCGGTTCTTAAAGAGTCGATTGGCGGGCATGTAAATCGGTCTATTTTTCCGCCAGAATACCGTACAACAACATCATTTTCGCCAAGTGCTTCAATGGAGGCATGTTCCCCAAAAATATGTACTCGCCAAAAAAGCGGTGTTGCCCGAACCATCGCAAAATAGCCACTTACACCATTTTTAAACCGCAAAGTAACGGCAGTAGAATCACGGGGGTCAATTCCGGTGCGCTGACTACAAACCATTGCTGACAAATCTTGCGCTGGACCTATTAAATTAACGAAGGCTTCAATCATATGAATACCAGTCCCTGTGAGCCCACCAGCAGGAGATTCGGTCGTTGATTCTCGCCAATCTGAAAAGAACTTTGTGGAGTGTTCGTTACTATAATGTCCCTCAATATGCAGCACTTGGCCTAAGATGCCGCTCTTGACCAGTTCGCGTAATTTGGACATGGAAGGCCAAAAGTGTTTATTTTGGCCAACCCCAAGAACTACTTGATTTTTTTGACAAGCGGCAATTGCTGCCTGAGCATCATTAAAGGTCAGGGTAAGCGGTTTCTCACAAAAGACGTGTTTACCGGCATGAGCGGCTGCAATAATTTGTTCTGCGTGTAAAGAATGGGGTGTGGCTAAAACAACTGCTTGGATCCTTGGATCCTGTAAAGCATCTAAAAAATTTTCAGATAATTGCATCCCATGTTGGGCTGCAAACGATTGTGTTTCTTGAATTTCTTTGGTAATACCCAGGCTAAATTGTAATTCTTGACTTTGATGTTGGATGGCTTTGGCAATATTTTTACCCCACCAACCCATACCAACTAGTGCTGCATTAATCATAAAAATCCTTTGTAAATATTAGTCGTACCGATAGCGCGATTGGGATTGAGTATTCTAGCGCACTGAAAATCGCAAGAAAAATTGGTTTATTGAAGGCATATAAGGCACCAGTTTATTCAGTTTAAATCGAATTTTATAGGACTTTAATAACTATGGTGGGGATTGCCGATGAATAGCATTGCTCATAATTGCTTCAAAGATAATGGCATTATCCAGATGTTCTTTGCCAATTTTCTTTTGGGACTCTAAAAGTTGGATGTAGATCTCGGTTAGGGGTAAGTGCTGTTGCATTTTTTCACCGAGTTCGTGAATCAGACCAAAATCTTTCAGGCTTTGATCAACCCGACTTTGCGGATTATCATAAGCACGTTTGACCATGAGTGGTCCTTTGATTTGCATTACGCTTGATGCTGCAGCAGATTTTTGCAGGGTAGCAAGTAGCTTTTCTGGATCAAGGCCTAATCGAGAACCAAAGCAGAGTCCCTCAGCCATCGCCGCACGGTGTAGGCCAAGAACCAGATTAATCGATAATTTGGCTTTGCCAGCATCGCCGGCCTGCCCAATATATTGTCGGTTCGGTGTAATTACCTCGAGTAGGGGCTCAAGTTGATGAATGAGCTCCTCGGAGCCGCCCATCAAACCAAGGCTATCGCCTCTGGCAACTTGCATACTTGTGCCAGAGATAGGAAGTTCTAAGAAATTGTGACCTAAGCTGATGGTCTTATGGGCGATAGCTTTAATTTGTTCTGGGTCGCAAGTACTGGTGCAGATTACAGATAGAACTTTTCCAAAAGGGACTGCTGGCAGCAAGCCGTTATCTCCAAATAGAGCCATCTCAACTTGTTCGGTATTGAAGACACATAAAATGACAGCATGACATTGCTCGGCGATTTCGCACAGAGTTTTAGAGCGTTCAAGACCGAGTTCAGAGCAGCGCTTTGGATTAACATCAAAACCCAGAACAGGAACCTGAGCAAGGTCGAGTCGATGAACAAAACCTTGGCCCATGAGTCCCAGGCCAATGACACCAATCGGTTCTTTGATATTGATGAGCGGGGGACTGGATAGTTTCATGGCGGTATTTTAGGGTAAAAGATTAGTAAATGGATGCGTCAAGGTTTCTTGCATTAACTCATCGGAAGTTTTTTGGGAGTATTTTTTGGCACTATTTTTGATTGCTTGAACTAAGTCTTGAGCTGGGTAGCCTTGTTTTTCAAGTTGTAAGATGAGTTGTTTTTCAACAGGTTCAACTTGCTTACGCCAACGCAGCTGTTCTGCTGGACTCAGAGTAATAAACTCCATACCATTTTGTTGGAATGCTTCGCATCCTCGAGCACCAGCAAGGCCATAAAACAGTTGTGCACCTGCCTGCGCCAATGAGCGCAGCCACTGGTTAAAAATTGGTTTGAGTGTAGGCGTTAATTGGTTAAAAAAATGATGAGATAAACCGTACTCTAAATTAACACGTACTAAATTTGCTGAAGTTCGGTAATTTGCAAAACGATATAAACCCACAGTATGAGCGGCGCTATCAGAGATGGAGATAGCAAAGACCTTTTCACTCTCGAACTGTTTTTTTGCTTCTGGAGTACTACAGCCTATGGGTAGTGCTCCAAGGGCTTTAAATAGATCCGACTCAACACCGTTACTACAAGCAATTTTTTTCCCTTGCAGATCTTCGAGGGTGCGGATAGGTTCTCGGCTAAAGAGATTGTATTCACTAGTTGCAACCATGCGACCCATCAAGACACCTTGGCGCTCAAAATCAGCCTTAAAGTACTGATGATAGAGTTCTTCGGAGACTGCTGTTGCGGCTTCTGCGCTATCAAAAATAAAAGGTAAGCTGAGTGCTTGGGCGGCTGGGAAAAGAGTTGCATCCCAAGCTGAGTAGACTGGGCACATATCTGTTAGGCCAGATTGAAGGGCTTGAATCCCAGCACGTTCAGGATGTAAGGACCCATCCCAAAAGGCTTGTACTTGAATAGCTCCTTGGGTCATTTCGGTGAGGCGTTTAAAGGCCGGCTCAAAAACATCCACGACAGCCGGCGAGGATCCGGGAATATGGGCGCTAACCTTAAGAGTGATTGACTGACTATGAGCGGGGAAGGCCTGATCAATATTTAACCAAGCCCGAGACTGAGTTGTTTTTGATAAAACCTCGCTCACAGAATCATTACCAGAAATTTGTCTTGGGTTCATACTTTAATCACTTTCTTTCATATTTGCTTCTTTCACAATGTGTGCATATCGAGATATTTCTGCTTGATAGTATTTAGCAAACTCTGCTGGTGATGAGCCGACAATCCGAAAGCCTTGCTCTTCGAGTTGAGTTCGAATAGATGGTTTTTGGAGAATTTTTTGAGTGCTTAGATAAATACGTTGCACTATCGCATCAGGAGTTTTAGCTGGTAAAAAAACCCCAAGCCAAGTTTCAATTTCCATTCCAGGAAATCCTAGTTCAGCCGTAGTTGGGATGTTAGGAGCCATGGCAGATCGTTTGCTTGACATAATCGCTAGGGGGCGAAGTTTACCGCTTTTTAAATGTTGGTTGGCAAGTGAAACACTAGGAAACATTGCATCAACTTGACCAGCAACAACATCTGTGAGGGCTTGAGCGGTTGACTTATAGGGCACATGTAAGAGATTTATTTTGGCACTAATTTTAAGTGTCTCACCGGCAAACTGTCCAACACTGCCATTACCCCAAGACGAATAATTTAGCTTACCGGGTTGTTTTTTTGCCAGATCGATTAATTCTTGCAAAGTATTTACAGGAACCTTGGGATTTACTACAACCACAACGGGTGTTGAGCCGATGACGGTTACTGGAATAAAGTCTTTACGAGGATCGTAATTTAATTTACCCATAGAAGGGTTTATCACAATGGAGGTTGATTCCATCATAATCAAATAGCCATCTGGTTTCGCACGTGCAAACTGTTCCTCACCAATTACACCATTGGCACCGGGCTTGTTATCGATCACAATTGCTTGGCCGAGTTCTTCTGTGAGTGATGGCGTAATAATTCTTGCTAGGATGTCGGTAGTTCCGCCGGCAGCCATTGGGATTAAGATAGTTACTGGTCGATTCGGATAGTTCTCGACGGGTTGAGCTTGAGAAAAGTTTGATGATAAGCTAGAAAAGCCAACGAGTAGTGCGAAACCAATAATGCCCAAGTTGGGATTATTCGTAGGTGTGTGATTTTTTGTCCAGTGATATATTTTCCAGCTAAACATCTTTTATCTCCTATTTGTCTGATTCTGTGTGATCGTTAGGATTGTATTGTAAGGGTTTTGATTTAGATAATCTAAAAATTGCAGGCGTTTTGATTCATTACGACTAAAAATAAAGCTCAGAAAATGGCGTGCAATAGTCAATATTTTAGGATAATGAGCAATACTTAATTGTCCAAAAATATGATTGCCATTAACGAGTTTCGATTACCGATTGATCACCCTCCAGAGGCTCTTGAAATAGGTATTTTGAAGAGACTAGAGATTCCTTTGACAGATTTAATTCGTTTTGAGGTATTTAAACGTAGTCATGATGCGAGAAAAAATATCGCATTAACTTTCAGTTACACACTACATATTTCTGTCCGAGATGAAGCGGCTGTGTTGGCTAAGTGGGCGCATGATCAGCATATTAGACCGGCGCCTGATACTAAATACAAGCCTGTTACAAAAGCTTGTGGCGTAAAAAAATTACAGCCAGTTGTAATTGGTTTTGGACCATGTGGAATATTTGCGGCACTCATTTTAGCGCAAAGCGGTTTTAAGCCGATCGTGTTGGAACGTGGCAAGCCAGTTCGAGAGAGAACACAAGATACTTGGGATTTATGGCGTCGACAGGTGTTGCACCCTGAATCGAATGTTCAGTTTGGCGAGGGTGGTGCTGGGCTTTTTTCTGATGGCAAGTTGTATAGTCAAATAAAAGATCCGCACTTTTATGGCCGAAAAGTGATTGAGGAATTTATCAAAGCAGGCGCACCTGCAGAAATTGCTTACGTTGCTAAGCCGCATATTGGAACTTTCCGATTAGTTGGAGTGGTTGAGCGGATGCGTAAAGAGATTATTGCTCTTGGCGGAGAGATTCGTTTCTCTAGTAAAGTCTCAGAATTTTTAATAGAGGACCAGGCGATTCGTGGGGTCAAGTTAGACAATGGGCAGGAGGTCTTGAGTGATCAGGTTGTTCTAGCTTTGGGGCATAGTTCTCGGGATACTTTTTACGCTTTGCAGCGTGCAGGAGTGTTTTTAGAGCCCAAGCCATTTTCGGTGGGCTTTCGGATTGAGCACCCGCAGTCTTTGATTGATCGTGCTAGGCTCGGCAAATTTGCTGGTAATCCATTAATTGGGGCGGCTGATTACAAGCTCGTTCATCATGCTAAAAATGGTCGATCCGTTTATAGTTTTTGCATGTGTCCAGGCGGGACAGTGGTGGCGGCGACCTCTGAAGCAAATCAGGTGGTTACAAACGGGATGAGCCAGTATTCGCGAAATGAGCGTAATGCTAACGCTGGTATTGTCGTTGGTATTACGCCAAGTGATTATCCTGGTGGGGCATTAGCTGGAATTGAATTTCAGCGACAGCTTGAGGCGCGAGCATTTGTTCTGGGTGGTTCAACTTATGAGGCTCCGGGCCAACTTGTCGGAGATTTTTTAGAAGGCAAACCATCGACAGTCTGGGGTCAAGTTATTCCGTCCTATAAGCCTGGGGTTCACTTAACCGATTTAGCGAGTAGTTTGCCAGGTTATGCGATTGATGCGATGCGTGAGGCGATTGTTGCCTTTGATCAAAAGATCAAGGGTTTTGCGATGTACGATGCTGTTCTAACTGGGATTGAGACGAGAACTTCTGCCCCGTTACGGATTACTAGAGGACTTAATTATCAAAGTCTGAATACGCAGGGGTTATATCCAGCTGGCGAGGGGGCTGGGTATGCTGGAGGGATTTTATCTGCAGGTGTTGATGGTATTAAGGTGGCGCAGGCAGTAGCTCTAGATTATGAGCAAAAGTCTTAGTGAGTCTATGAAAGAGTCATCAGCGATATAAGGGATAAAAAGAAAAAAAGGAGCAGGATGCTCCTTTTTGGGAAATTTGTTTTAGGTAATAAGCAAATTTAGAGAAACTCTATGATTAGTATTGCTCGTGCGTGAAATTCCTAATGGACGGTCATTTCTCCATGAGCAGCATTTCCAAAACCCATGACCTTAAAGGATAATTCGTTATATTCTTCTTGAGTGACTGGTTGTTGTCCTCGCGCCGTTCTACGTCGGTTAAATAGGTCGAGTTCCTGTACGCTATTCGTTGCGTTTAACATGTTGACTGAGTTTCTAGGTAAATCGCTTGATTTCATTCTGCTCTCCATATTTGCAAGTAGACTAGAAACTCTTTGATTTATCAAAACAGTGTCATCGTCTTATGTATTCAACGCAGTCAAACTAATAAAGTTGACAAAAGCATTAAAGAAGAGAGTAGATTGATTTTTTTGTAAGTTATTGAATAGTATGAATTTTATTGAATTTAATTAAAAGGATCTGAATTGTAGATGAAAATTTTTCGATTAATTTTGATCTCAGTAAGCATTTTTTTAGCTTTAACGCTTGGGGGCTTCGTGTACGTTTCTCACCAGTTACCGAGCTGGGCGAAGAAGTTTACTATCGATTATGCCCACTCGATAGGCTATCTACTTAATTTTAATGAGTTAAAGGTAAGTTTTTTGAGTCCAAGTGTATTCGTGACTGGTCTTCAAATTAAAACTCTAGATGCGCAAGTGCCCATCCTCAATTTGCCATCGATCGGGATTCAATTTCAATGGTATCCCTTACTGAGTCGAAGGTTAGAAATCGATGCGATCCAAATAACTAGCCCCCAAGTATTTTTATCCCGCTCAGATTCTGACTGGAACTGGTTAAAAATGATTGATCGAATTAAAGACCAAGTTGGTGCTCTGAGAAAAAAAGATGCGCCGCCCTCCCAGCCATGGTTATTTTTAATTCAGGACATTCATTTGACTCAGGGGATTTTACAGATTGACGATCTCCAGCAGTCCTATCGCATGCAATTGCCCGCAATTGATTTACGTTTAAAGCAGGTTCGTAATTTTAATCAGGCAAGTCAGCCTGGTCATATTGAGTCTGATTATGCGATTGAACTAGGCGAAGTGATCGTTCCTATGCCGAACTCGCAAGAGTTATTAGAACTTGGTAAGGTCAGTATAGACGGTGACATAGACTTTGAGCAGGCGCAGCAAATACGCCTGAATGTGCAACTAAAAATAGCTGATGGCTTAGTTAAAGCTCAGACGGTATTCCAGTTAGACACGAAAGATATCAATAGCAAAATCGAGTTCGAACGTCTTGATCTAACCCCCTTTGTACGTCTGCATGCGCCGCACATAGTGAAAAATGCCCAGACTGGAAATATATCTGGAAAGGTAAAGGCGGCATATCAAGAGCAGGCTTTTAAACTATCAGGTGGAATTGATGTTCAAGCGCTTGATTTAGTACCTTGGTTTGATTTGTTGACAACTACCCAGCCTCTGATTGCAAAGTCAGGTATGGCGGATGGGAAGTTGCAATTTGATTATCAGCCAAAGTCTTTGCAGGTCAAGGCAGATTTGGGTATTACTAAGCTGCAAGTATTTGAGACAGATCAGAAGAGTGAGCTCATTGCATGGCAGAGAGCGGACTTGCGTAAGATTGATTTTTTCATGCAGGATAAGATTCCTCAATACTTGCATGTGGAGTCAGTAAAAGTTGATGGCTTATCTGGCAAGTTGACGATTTATGACGATAAGACAACGAATATTGGCCGTCTTTTTAAACCCGCCGGAGTATCTGTCAATCAACCCGCTCAGGATTCTATAAAGAGTCCTGAAGTTGCAAATACTACGCAAGTAAAAACACCTCAAGACAATGGTAATCCGCGTCCTAAACAATCTGAGTCAGCAATGCAATTCAATATGCAAGTCTTGGCCATTACAAAAGGAAAAATTGATTTTACGGATTATGCCGTCAAGCCCAATTTCAAAACAGAGATTCATGATTTTCATGGAACCTTAGTCGGCATATCTACGCAGCCTAAGCGTTATGCAACAGCAGCATTTAATGGCTTAATTGATGAGTCAGGGGATATGCAACTACGCGGGCAGATTGCATTTGAAAATCCCCGTCGTAATAACGAAATTAGTCTTTCTTTTCGCCGGGTACCTTTATCGTCGATTAATCCCTATTACACAAATTTCGCAGGATATACAGTTCTTAGCGGAACTATTTCCTACGACTCATTTTATCGTGTCCGGGACGGCCAGTTAGAGGGTGATAATCGCTTTGTCATTAATCAAATGAAATTAGGCGAGCCTATTCCTGGATTTAAGGGGCGTAATATTCCATTACGATTACTGGTGGCATTATTGGAAGACAGTGACGGCGTGATCGATCTGGATTTACGGGTTGCTGGTGATATTGACCATCCCGATTTTCAGGTCAGTTCTTTATTATGGGATGCTTTTTTTAAGATTGTTGAGAATATTGTTAAAGCCCCCTTTCGACTGTTAGCACGACTAGTTGGGATCGAGAATTTTCCAGGAATTTTTTTTGAAGCAGGGTCAGATCAACTCAGACCGTCTGAACTTTTAAAATTGGAGCGAATGATTACAGTTATTGCAAAACGACCTAAACTCGTGTTGCAGATTCATGGTTCTTATGATCCGGTTGCAGATCAAGCTAAATTAGCCGCTGACCGAGTGACTAGACAACTACTCCAGCTTGGGGGATTTCCAATTAGTCAGCAAGAGCCATTACCTGATTTGCCTCTCGCTGATGGGCGTGTACAACAGGCGTTATTAAAGATGTATGCCGCAAAAAATTTGACAGTACCGCCTGATTTAAAGCTGATTTCAGGAGTTGCTGGCGAGTCTAATTGGCGAATTTTATACCGTGAGCTGATCGCTAGAGAAGTTGTTTCAGAGGAATCTCTGACGACCTTAGCAAGAAATCGAGCACAGGCGACTAAAAAAGCAATCTTAGAAAAAAATTCGAGTATCGAACAGCAAATTACTTTCGGAGATTTACAAAAAGATCCGATCACCAAGGATGGAGTTAGTATCGGAATTAATGCATCCACGCAGTGATTCCACGCGCATCGTGGGTTTAGACTCAGACTGCTCTATTTGTAAAGCCTACGCATGGTTGCGGAGGAATATTTTACTTAAGTGTTTTTATCTACTCTGAATTTTCAAAAGTTGATCCAGTAGGGGGAAGACATGCCGAGCATTACCTTCGTAGATTTGCTGACGATCAGCACTTGACAGTTGATGATGAGATTCAATATATCGTTTGGTATCGTCAAAATAAAATCCTGTTTGTGGATCAATACCGCGAACTGCTCCGATCATTTCAGAAGCAAATAAAATATTTTTTACTGGCACGACTTCTGTCAACAGGTTAATACCGGGTTGGTGATAAACGCATGTATCGAAAAAAATATTATTTAAAAGATGTTCAGTTAGAAGTGGCTTTTTTAACTCTTGAGCTAGTCCGCGAAATCTTCCCCAATGGTATGGCACTGCTCCACCCCCATGTGGAATTAAAAATTTAAGAGCTGGAAACTGGCTAAATAAATCGCCAGTTAAGCATTGCATAAAGGCGGTCGTATCCGCATTGAGATAATGTGCCCCTGTTGTATGAAAGCAAGGATTACAACTCGTGCTTACATGAATCATAGCGGGGACTTGATATTCGACCATCGTTTCATAAATAGGGAACCAATATGGATCAGTTAATGGTGGGTCTTGCCAGTAGCCGCCTGAAGGGTCAGGATTTAGATTTAATCCCACAAAACCATATTCAGTAAGACATTTTTTTAATTCAGGAATTGATGTTTTAGGATCAACCCCTTTTGACTGAGGGAGCATTGCTGCGCCGACAAAGTTCTCAGGAAATAATTGGCAAATACGGTAAATGAGTTCGTTGCAAATGGCTGCCCAAGTAATTGAGGTATTTAAATCACCAATATGGTGGGCCATAAAACTTGCGCGGGGTGAGAAGATCGTTAGATCACTTCCTCTTTCTTGCATTTTCAGCAATTGATTTTTTTCAATGGACTCACGAAGTTCATCATCTGAAATCTTTAAATCCGCTGTCTTGGGTCCTAGAGCTGGGGTATTTAAATTAGCAATTTGCAGATTACGCCAATTTTCTAGAGCTGCAGGAGATGTTGTGTAATGGCCATGGCAGTCAATAATCATAGTTTTCTTTCTATTACCGTAAAGAGTATCAATATTGATTATTCTAATTGATTCATCAAAAATCAAAAATCATCATTACAATCAACAAGTTTAGGATTGCATAACCCAACTACTATTGCAGATGAAGCGCTTATGGATGGATTACGATTAATCAATTTTTTTGTCACTAGCGGTAAGTTTCAGCGAGGTTTACTTTATGCCTTGTGCTGTTTTTTTACGCTACACAATTGGGCTTGGCCCTCTGCGTTGACAGCCTCGCCCTTTACCCAAAATATATTGACTAGTAAACAAATCGAGACCTTGTCCAAAGTCACCTGCCCTGAATTTCCTAAGATGGTATCTAGATATCAACAGCGCTTTGCGCAACCTATTCGTATTTGGAGTCAGGCGTATTTAACTAAGGTGAATTACTCAACGGTTTTTTATCCCTTTTCTGGGCCGGATGTTGTGACAATTTTGTCGATGTTCCCTCGGGCTGATTATTTGGTGTTGGTGGCAGACCAATTGCCAGAATATCAACTCATCCAGAGCCCTTTAGAGGCAGCGAGCACCACCTCTGAATTTGAATGTGGGATGTTAGAGCAATTCTCTCAAAGAGGCTACTATTTTACCAATGATTTAATTGGCAAGAATGGACCTAAGCCGCGATTCATTCAACTCTTAATCTACAACATTGCCTTTTCGGGTGCCAAGATTTTACAAATACAAATGATCACCGTGAATAGTACTGGACTGATCCTTTCTACGGAATCGGGACAACAACCGAGTGGGCTACGCTTTACACTTCGGACTATAGATGGTCGTCTGACGACGGTGGACTATATACAAGCCGACTTATCGAATCGCAGGCTAATGAGTCAGCCACAGTTAGTTAAGGCCTTTGAACGCAAGTCTACAGAAGTTGTTTTTATTAAGTCAGCGTCACACCTTTTACAAAACCAGCAATTTTCTGTCATGCAGGAAATACTTGTAAGACAAGCGAAGTGGGTTATTCAAGACGAAACAGGCATTGATATAACGCCTTTGTCAGCCAATTTTGACCTAGAATTATTTGGACGATTTCTGCAGCCAAGCCGTTTATGGCTCAAAAGCTCTGCTGCTGAACGATTAGTTACTTACTATACTAAGCATTCGAAGTCGGGGGATTTGCCTTTTAGTTTAGGATATCAAAAAAAAGGTGGTTCAGTTTTATTGATAGGTCAAAAAAAATAGTTACTGGGTATTCATCTGTGAGGAAAATAAGACAATACTTTTTGTCAACAGAGGTTGATCACTCGGTCGCAAAGTCCAGAGATCTAGTTCAAGCATGTTCGATAATGGATTGAGATATAAGTTATTTTTACGAATCTCAAAATGCAGGTGTGGGCCGGTTGACCTTCCGGTCGAACCAACATAACCAATTTCTAGGCCTCGACGAACCTCGCTCCCGAGTTGTAATTCAGGATTAAATGCGCTCAAGTGGGCATAGTAGGTCTTATAGTTACCAGGGTGCTCAACAATTACTAAATTGCCATATGCGGCCATCGGGCCATATTGGATGATCTTACCATTGGCAACTGCATAAATTGGTGTTCCTTGGGGGGCAGAAAAATCGATACCCTGATGCCCCGAATAGTTGCCATATGAGCGCATTGGTCGATTCGTTTTAGAATTTTTTTTATTGGCAATCGACTTGAGGACCCTTGGGCCGTATTGCCCAACACCCCTAGAAATACGCGTATAGTTCAACGGGCTAATCCAAAATGTTTGCTCAAGTTCAGTACCTAAGGCAGTAAAAAATCCACCTGGAATATCGTCACGATCAATCCAAAACGCGCTTGCAAGAACATTTTTCTGCGACTTATCTAGGATCTCAAAGCTAATTACTTGGGCCCACTTATCTTTATTACCAGCATCATAGACGACCCGCGCAAAGCGTTCTTGTGCGTCAGGATCCTTGGGGTAGAGTTCTTTTACCAAGGAGCCGAGCTCCCAAATTAACTCAGGGGGTATAGAGGTTGTTGCTTTATTGGCTTTATAGATAATTAAATCATTGAGATCAATAATTACTTCTAAATAATTCTCAAACCCGGTAGCTAGTGTTTGGGAATCGACTAAAAATATATCTGTAGTTTGAGAGCGATAGATCGTTGTAACGACCGAGTCGCGTTCTTTTTTTGCATTACTTAAAATAGAAAAAGCTTGTACTTTACGATTTGAATCTTGTGATATCGCAAAGGGCAGGCACACACCAACTGAGACTTTAAAAAAACCTGGAACTTGCTTATTAAAAATATCTTCGAATTCTTGGTCAATTATTCCGAGGGATTCAAGCAATTGTGCGATCGTGTCACGATGTGGTAAGCAACCTCTTTGGAGAAAAGATCTTGAGCCAAGAACTGAGCTAGCCTTTACAACCTCCGGGGTAGGCATTTGGAGCATATTCTCAATAATATTGGGTGTATAGAGAGGTTCAATTCTGAGCGCCGAGGACCCTGTTGAGCGCAGTTTTGGATTCATTGCTTGTTTAGTCGATTTTTTGGGCGTTGCTTTAGATTTTGGTTTATTTTTATTGGGGACTGTGGAAGCAGTTGGGTTCGATGTGGCAGTCGATGGCGTTGCCACTTGGATGAAATGCCTATTGAGCGGCGTTGTGGCCTGCAAATGCAGAGGTACCATAAATAGCCCAAGTACCAGAGCAAGTAATAATTTTTGAGCAGAAAAAATCAATTCAGGGCCTTTAAGAAATTCTCTAAATCGCGATTGAAATCTTCTGCCTGATCAATAAAAAGTGCATGGCCAGCATTTTTTTCATAAATCTTCATTTGACCGTGGGAATATTTACGATGAAAAAGAGTTGCTTGTTCAGTGTAGCGGGGAGTTACAGCATACCAAACGGGAATCTGTAAAGCATAAATTGTTTCGCGGTAGTATTCTCTGGGATAGGGTTTTTTCAGAATTGCAAAAGCCTGTGCCGGCTTGTGGGCAAGTCGAAGTGTGGAGTGTTCGATCATTTGAAGGAGTTCTGTGGAAATTGGTTGATGAAAAATCGCAGCAATGAAATCTTTTGTATATTGGTTAAATTGTTCTGTAGTTTGGATCGCTGCAGATTTTTTCTGCGCAACTGGAGGAGTTCCTTCACCGATGGAGTTATCTATTAAGACTAATGATTGTAGACCATGCGTGCCATACCTAGAGACATAATCGAGAGTTTCTAAAACACCCAAAGACCAGCCAATTAAAGTAATATTTTTGGCTTGTGTTTCTTGAAGTAACTCATGAATATCTTGCGCGCGTTTTTGGGCTAAATTTTTTCCTAGATAGATATCGGATTTACCTTGCGATCTTGGGCTAAAGGAAATAACTCGGTAGGTCTTTACAAAGTGGTTTAATTGCATCTGAAATATTTCAGCAGGCATGAGCCAGCCTGGCACAAAAACAAGTGTTCTTGGTCCCGCGCCACCGATCAGATAGTGTATTTTGGTGCCATCAGAAGTAAGGAGAAATTTTTCTTGCATCATCGGTTTGTATGACTCTTGTGCTTTTGGTGACATCGTATAAACTAGGAGCAAAATAAAGGCAAATACGAGCATTAAGACAGAAGACTTTGTGTAATTGAGCATGTATTATTTTGTAAGCTTATTACGTTGGTACTCGGTTCATCTTTTCTCAGTGATGAGTAATAGTAGATCAGTAATAGTAGATCAGTAATAGTAGATCAGTAATATAAATAAGTAATTCTTTGATAAGCCAGTCCGTTATAAATTGCAGTTAAAGTAGAGCAGATTATTTTTTCAAAACACTAAGTCAATCCATATGAATGAAACTGTATCATTGAATAAAAAAGCAGAGCCAAAGCGCTCACTCCGAACCATAGACATTATCTCTTTAATTGTTGGTACTGTTGTTGGTGCGGGTATATTCAAAGTGCCAGCCCTAGTAGCTAGTCAGACCCAACACGAATGGATCATTCTTGGCTTATGGTTATTTGGCGGTCTTATTTCGATCATTGGGGCACTTTGTTATGCGGAATTAGCTACGGCATATCCAAATGTTGGCGGTGAATACCATTTTTTACAAAAAGCTTACGGCAAGAATATTTCTTTTTTATATGGTTGGGCACGGTCGATCATTATCGTGACTGGCTCTCTTGGGATTTTAGGGATCACGCTGGGCGACTACATGACCCAAATTATTTCTTTAGGAGCCTATTCATCAACCATTTGGGCCATGTTAACGGTGATTGGTTTGAGTTTATTAAATATTCTTGGGATCAAGCAGGGTAAAACTGCGCAGAATATATTGACGCTTTGCGAGGTGGGTGGAATTTTGGCAATTATTGTGACTGGTTTTTTAGTACAAACTCCGACGATTGATTCAGCAGGAGTAGCCCCTGAATTACCGAGTTTGGGTGTGGCTAGTCTAGCAATGGTCTTTGTTCTTCTGACATTTGGTGGTTGGAATGAAGCTGCATATGTCTCTGCAGAGGCAATCGATCAACGTCGAGGGATTCTAAAAGCGCTACTTTTAGGAATTGGTTTAATAACTTTATTGTATTTGATGGTGAATCTGGCATTTTTACATGCTTTTGGCGCAGTAAAAATGGGCCAGTCAAATGCCCTTGCTAGCGATTTATTTGATATAGCGTATGGTCGCGGTTCCGCAGTCATTTTTAGTACCATCGTGGTCTTTTCCTGTTTAAACTCGATGAATGCGACGATCATTTTTGGTTCAAGAAGTAGTTATGCGCTTGGTAAGGATTGGCAAATATTTAGTTGGATTGGTGATTGGCACCAATCTGGCACGCCTAGAAAAGCGATCATCTTGCAGTGCGCTATTGCTCTTTTATTAATCTTCGGAGCTTCTTTTGCAAGACAAAGTTTTGAATCGATTGTCGAGTTTACGGCACCTGTTTTTTGGTTCTTTATCCTCTTAGTAGGAATTGCTTTATTTATTTTAAGAAGGCGCTATCCAGATACGGTGATGTCTTGCCCGGTCCCTTTCTATCCAGTATTGCCAGGTATTTTTATTTTGACTGTAGCTTGGCTTTTATGGTCCAGTTTGGCATATTCCGGCATGGGAGCCTTGGTCGGAGTTGCTTGTTTAGGAGTTGGGGCTATTGTCTTATTGATTGAAAAGTATTCTAAGTAGATGTCCTACTAGTTTTTTAGTAATAGGTGGTTATGATTGGCTATAGTAAGACTTTGAATAGCTATCTAAAAAGGAGAAAACAATGAAAAATATTTTAATTTTAGTAAGTATGATGATCATGGTTCAAGTGCAAGCTCAAAATAAGCCAGCTGCTCAGAATCCAAACTGCACGGTGAATGCGACTGAAAAAAAATTAGCTGGCGCCGCTAAAAATAGTTTTATGCAAAAATGCGAGCGAGATGCGCGCACTGCTTGTGAAAACGATGAGATTAGTCAACGGACAAATGGTGCGGCCAAAGAGGCACATATAAAAAAATGTGTTCGAGAGGCAGTTGGTAGTTAATGAAATGATGACTCGCTGATTGAAGAAAAAATAATGTTCAAGAAAATCAGAACACTGTCAAGATTTCTGCCGTGGGGTATTTGTATCCTGATCGCTTTGTTGATTGTTTCAGGATTGCGAATATCGTCGTCTTGGGATATGTGGTTTTTTGCGGTTGTTTTTGTCTATTTGAGTTGGATGGGTTTGAATGACGTGATGCAGACAAAACATGCCATAACCAATAACTATCCGGTTTCAGGGCACTTACGCTTCTTATTTGAAACGTTTCGACCAGAGATACGTCAATATCTTTTAGAGTCTGATACTGAAAAGTTACCCTTCTCCCGAAATCAGCGTGCTTTAGTTTATCAACGTGCAAAGGGAGAGTCTGATAAGCGACCATTAGGTACTATCGAAGACGCCTATCGGCAAGGTATGGAATGGTTACCACATACGATTAATCCCACGAAGCATATAGCCATTAGTGATTTACGAACTCGCGTTGGTGGTACTAAGTGTCTGATGCCCTATGATATTTCGCTATTTAACGTCTCGGCGATGAGTTTTGGTTCGCTCTCAGGAAACGCAATTATGGCCTTAAACAAGGGGGCTAAGATGGGTGGTTTTGCCCATGACACCGGGGAGGGATCTGTTTCAGATTATCACCGGCGACATGGTGGTGATTTGATTTGGGAGTTAGGCTCTGGTTATTTTGGTTGTCGCAAAGCGGATGGCTCTTTTGATCCTGATCTATTTGCGAAGGTGGCTAGTGAACCACAAATTAAAATGATTGAGATTAAAATTTCTCAGGGCGCCAAGCCAGGGCATGGCGGAGTTTTACCAGCTGCCAAAATCACGCCAGAAATAGCTAAAACGCGTGGAATTCCAATGGGGGTAGATTGTATTTCTCCGGCAGGACATTCGAAGTTTAGTACGCCGCTAGAGTTGATGCAGTTTATTGAAGAGTTGCGTAGTTTATCCCAGGGTAAGCCAATTGGTTTTAAATTATGTATTGGGAAGTTGTCTGAATGGTTTGCGATTATTAAAGCCATGCTTGATACAGGCACGAGACCAGACTTTATTGTGGTTGATGGCAGTGAGGGCGGTACCGGTGCGGCTCCCGTTGAATTTGTTGATCATGTTGGTACGCCGATGCGCGATGGCTTACGATTAGTGCATGCTAGCTTAGTAGGGGCTGGCCTGCGCGACGAGATTAAGATTGGAGTTGCCGGCAAGATTATTTCTGCCTTCGATATTGCCCGAGCGTGTGCCATTGGGGCTGATTGGTGTAATGCGGCGAGAGGGTTTATGTTTGCAGTGGGCTGTATCCAGTCACGGGCCTGCCATACTGATTTATGCCCCACTGGGGTGGCCACTCAGGATGAGATGCGTCAGCGGGCTTTAAATCCAGAAGATAAATCGCATCGCGTATTTCATTATCATCAAAACACTTTGGTTGCTTTGAGTGAGTTATTGTCAGCGAGTGGCCATAACCATCCAAATGAGCTCAATGCGAATTCAGTGATTCATCGGAACGGGCTTGGCCGGGCAGTTCCGATGGGGATTAATTTGTTACAACTCGAGCCGGGTGTATTGCTAAAAAATAACGCGCACGAATATCTCAATAAGCACTTTGATGGCTTAGGATCCTACTGGTTAGAGGCTAGTTCGGCAAATTGGTGATTTTTCATTGAAACATGAATAGCTCAAGTGCCTCAAGACTCAGCTTGATTAATGGTTCCATCCAGATATCACTGAGTAAGCCAGAGAGCGCAAGCCCTAGCAGAATAAAAAAACCAAAGGGTTCAATCTTTGACACAAAGCGTGCCTGCTCCATAGGTAAGAGTCCAACGAGGATTCTGCCACCATCAAAGGGTGGTAGTGGAAAGAGGTTCAGAACTGCTAGTATGACATTCCAATAAATCCCCGCTTTTGCCATACTGATCAGAAGATCTTGCGCATTGGCAGTTGCTAAGAGGATAGAGAGCAGTAAAGTCCACAGAACGGCTTGGATCCAATTTGATGCCGGACCTGCTAAAGCTACCCAAATCATGTCTCTTTTAGGGTGGTTGAGTGCTAAGAAATTGACTGGTACAGGCTTGGCGTAACCAAATAGTATGGGTGAGCCGATTAACTTCAGGACGATTGGAATGAGCAAGGTTCCGACAGGATCAATATGTTTGATTGGATTAAGGCTTACTCGGCCCAGATAAAATGCTGTGAAGTCGCCCAAACGCTTCGCTGCATAGGCGTGCGCTGCCTCATGTAAGGTGATAGCTAAAATCAATGGGATGCCATCGATTAGTAGAGTTTCAACCACGTTTTTTATCATTGAAAATTCTGGTAGAACTACTTTGAAATGAAGGAATACTTATCGACCATTTAAACCCAGTCCAAAACTGAGCATGCTAATACTGGCCATTTCAATACCATCGGTAATGACTTGGCATAACTCATTAGGATATTTTACGCCCAAGATATAAAGTGCTGGCAGATAATGTTCTGGACTTGGCATTGCTAATTTGGCAGCAGTGAGTATTTCAGGATTGGTTTGACGCCAGGTAAGAAGATTTTTTAAGTGATTCGTCGGCAGATCTGATGCTTGCTTGAATGGTAATAAAGACTTGAAGAAGTTGTTAAATTGGATTGCCCACTGCGCTGCAGGGGGATTTTCAGACCACTGAATTTGCGACAAGTTGTGAACCACATTGCCACTACCAATAATTAGTACGCCTTCTTTCCGAAGATTTTGTAATTGCAGCGCGATTTGGACATGTTCTTGTTCAGTTAAAGACCCATCAAGACTCATTTGCACGACGGGTATATGCGCTTTTGGAAATAGATATTTAAGTACTGACCATGAGCCATGATCTAAGCCCCATTCAGATTCTTCCAAGACGCAATGTGTAGCTTGTGCTTGAATGAGGTTTTTAATCCGAAGCGCAAGGGATGGCGAACCGGGGGCCGGATATTGGATAGCGCTTAATTCTGGTGGGAAATGCTCAAAATCATGAATTGTTTGAGGGTATTGCATGGCGGTAAGCCAGGTACCTCGGGTTACCCAATGCGCAGAAATCATGAGAATAGCGCTGGGTCTGAGGTCATATACATTGGCCAGTTTGGACCAAGCATCCGTATATTGATTGGGGTGTAGCGCGTACATCGGGTTACCATGCCCAATAAAAAGAGCTGGCAGCCGAGGCATTAAGGACTTACCTCTAAAAAATTAATGAGTAGCTTGTTGCGGTATGACACGCGGGGGTAGATCAAATAATAAGATTTCACAATCTTTTGCTTGGTTGATAACTATGCTTGTTTCTTCAGTGAGCATGAGCGCATCTCCCACTTGCAGAATTTCATCATTAATATGAACTTGTCCACGGGCAACATGAACGTAGGCTAGACGATTATTTTCGAGAATATAATTCGTTGTTTCAGCACCGTCAAATAAGCCGGCAAATAGTTTTGTATTGGAATGGATAGTGACAGAACCATCAGCACCGTCTGGGGATGCAACTAGACGCAGTTTGCCGCGTTTTTCTGCACTCGGAAATAGAGTTTGTTCATAGCTCGGATTGACCCCTAATAGATCTGGTTGAATCCAAATTTGTAAGAGGTGGGTCGTTTGATTAGGGGCGTGATTAAATTCACTATGCATCACCCCTTTACCCGCACTCATCCGTTGTACTTCATTGGGATAAATTGCTTTGCCGTTGCCCATATTATCTTCATGAGCCAGCTCACCTTCAAGAATATACGTAATAATTTCCATATCCCGGTGTCCATGGGTACCAAAGCCCTTACCTGAAGCAATCCAATCTTCATTGATGACCCGCAAAGGTCCAAACCCCATAAATTGCGGGTCATGATAATCAGCAAAGGAAAAGCTGTGAAATGATTTAAGCCAGCCATGGTCGCCATAGCCTCTGTCCTGAGATAGTCGTTTATGTTTCATACAATTATTCAATAGTTCAAAATTTAAGTCTTAAGGATAGACTATTTTAGAACAAGGTCGGGATTACCGAGTTATTTGAGGATAAATGACTATTTCAGGTCGCTAGCTATGCCCTGTAAGTACATCTCATCCGATTGGCTTTAGATGTACTCTATCGTTTAAACGTTAATAGGTCTTGTACGACAAGTACTTACCAGACAAAACTACATTGACGCGATCGCCTTTGGGGTCAGCCTCACGCTGAATATCCATTGAAAAGTCTATGGCACTCATAATGCCATCGCCAAATTCCTCATGGATAAGTTCTTTAATGGTTGTGCCATAGACGCTCACAATTTCATACCACCGGTAAATCAATGGGTCAGTAGGTACGGCGCTTGGAAGAGAACCTTTATAGGGTACTATTTGAAGCCAGGCCATTTCTTCATCAGTTAGATGAAAAAGCTTACCAGCTGCTTCAGCTTGCTCTTTGGTAAAAGTCATTTGTCCTAGGCAAGCTGCTGTAACCCACTCTTTTGATTGGCCAATAGTTTTGGCAATATCTGCCCACTTGAGACCATTTTTTACTTTTGCGGCAACAATTTTTTGAGTAACAACATCACGATTCATCATAGTAGTTCCTGTAGTTTTAGTTAATTAAAGTGGATTCTTGGCCGGGCATCACAATTAGAGGTTCATAACCCGCAAGGGATGTTTTATGATCATTTTGCGCTTGTAATTTTTTAGAACGGTTCACTAAAAAGTCAACCAAGTGATTCCGGACGGGGTAATACATGGGTTCATGGTGCAAAGTTGCACGTTGCCGATTTTTTGGTAGAGTATTGATTACAATCTCGGCGATCCTAGCATTTGGCCCATTACTCATTAGCATAATGCGGTCCGATAGGAGGATTGCCTCATCGACGTCGTGCGTAATCATGAAGACAGTTTGTTTTGTTTCGTGGCAAATTTTGAGGAGTTCATCTTGTATCACTCCGCGAGTGAGTGCATCGAGCGCCCCAAATGGCTCATCAAGTAAAAGCATTTCGGGTTCGATCGCAAAAGCTCTGGCAATACCAACGCGCTGTTTCATGCCGCCAGATAACTCAGAGGGCTTTTTTTGACCAACACCCGATAAGCCGACTAGGTCGAGGTATTTTGTGCTGTGCTGCTCAATTTGTTGTTTTTTCCAATCTGGGAACTTGGATTTAACGGCAAAACAGACATTTTCTAGGACAGTCATCCATGGCATCAGGGCATGCCCTTGAAAGACTACACCGCGGTCTAAACTTGGGCCTTTGATTTCTCGGCCCAGCATAAAGGCATAACCATTCGTTGCTTGTTCTAGGCCTGCTAGGACATTTAAGATAGTCGTTTTTCCACATCCAGAATGACCAATGATACAAATAAATTCACCCCGGTTGATTTCGAAATTGATGCCATCAAAAACTGGTGGGGAGTTAGCGCCATAAGATTTGGATAAATTTTGAACTTGCAAGAATGCATTTTTAGTCTGCATAAGATACCGCCTTTTGAAGTTGTCCAAATAATGTATCAAGTAGCATACCAACGGTACCAATCATGACAATTGCAAAAATAACACTCGAAAGCGAGAGATTATTCCACTCATTCCATAGGAAGTAGCCAATCCCGGTTCCACCAACTAACATTTCTGCTGCAACGATGACAAGCCAAGCAATCCCCATCGAGATACGCATACCAGTGAGAATGGTTGGTGCTGCGGCAGGTAGGATGACTAAAAAAGCTTTTCTGAGGGGATTCACTTCAAGTGTTTTAGCGACATTGAGCCACTCTTTACGCACACTAGCAACACCAAAAGCCGTATTGATCAGCATGGGCCAAATAGAGCAGATAAAAATAACAAAAATTGCAGAGATAGAGGAGTCCTTAATCGTGTAGAGAGCGATGGGCATCCAGGCCAGAGGCGAGATTGGTTTGAGAACTTGGATAAATGGATTGAGTGCTTGATAAAAAAGTGGCGACATCCCAATCAAAAATCCTAGGGGTAAGGCGATCATCATGGCTAACAAGAAACCTAACCCAACCCTCGATAAGGAGTGAGCTAATTGGATGCCAATACCCTTATCATTTGGACCGTTGTCGTAAAAGGGGTGAGCCAGTTGTTTATAAAATGTGCTACCCATTTGTTGCAGACTAGGAAAACCTGTCTTTTGAACAGTATTACCTAGGCTGTTACCCATTAGTTCGTTATATTCAGCAGAGTTCGTATTGCTAACAGTTGCTGCCATATTTGACTTACTTACTTTGGGTGTAGTACTCACATGCCAAAGCAAAAGTACGAATATAAAAATAAGAACGGATAGCAAAGTACCTTTAGTTTTAATTGATAGAGATGACATTTTTTTCCATGTATTGGTTACGATTTTTTACTAAAAGAATTTGCATAGGCTTGGGCTTGCATTGGATCAAATTCTTTACCCATAATTTTGACTTTGCGATAGCCAGTTTTAGCCTGCTCAGGGATATCCATACCGTTTTCTTGCATATATTTTTTCGCGTCTGTAAGTAGGAATACTTTTTCAGAGATTGCCTTGTAATTGACATCTCCTTTGACATATCCCCAGCGTTGCATTTGTGTGAGCATCCAGGTTGCCATGGAGTACCAAGGAATTGGGTTGAAATCAATCCGGTCGGGTACATTTTGGACATTGCCTAGGCCATCTGCAAACTTTCCAGTTAAGACTTGCATGACTACACTTTCTGGTTGATTGAGGTAGTTTTGCGGAGAGATTACCTTGGCGATCAGGGGGCGATTTTTCGGATCACTAGCCATGTTTGCAGCATTTAATACAGCCCGATAGAGTGCGGCAAAGGTATTTGGATTTTGTTTGATGAATTCCTCAGAAGTTCCAAAGGCGCAGCACGGGTGACCATTCCAGATTTCTTTCGTGAGAATATGAATAAATCCCACTTCGTCATAGACCGCGCGTTGATTAAATGGGTCAGGTCCCAAAAAGCCATCGATATTGCCGGCTCGCAGATTAGCGACCATTTCTGGTGGGGGAGTAACGCGTATTTGAATATCCTTATCGGGATCTAGACCTGCCTGCGCGACGTAATATCGTAATAGAAAATTATGCATGGAGTATTCAAATGGAACCGCAAACTTCATCCCTTTCCAGGTGCTTGGGTCTCTTTTGTCTTTATGTTTATTCGCGAGAGTGATTGCTTGCCCATTGACATTTTGAATTGTTGCCACGCGCATGGGGGTGGGGTCAGAACCAAGCCCCATCGAAATGGACATTGGCATAGGAGATAGAAAATGGGATGCATCATGTTCTTTACTAAGCATTTTGTCTCGGATGAGCGCCCAGCCAGCAGTTTTCATTAGTGATACATTCAGCCCTTGTTTTTTATAAAAACCTAGTGGGTCAGCCATAATGAGTGGCGTTGCACAGGTAATAGCGATAAAGCCAAGTTTTAGATCTTTCTTTTCTAATGGCGCTTTTTCTTGGGCCATCGCTTGCAAGGACTCGATTGGTAAGAAGCCTGATAAAGCGCTCATTGCACCGCCAGTGCCGACAGACTTTAGAAAGGCTCGACGACGCATTTCGCTCGGAAATAAAGCTTTTACAAGGCTAGCCTCTACAAAATCTGCGCTGAGCTTTTCGTCATCTACTTGAGGAGATGTGGCCTTGACATGTTCGGCTTCTGATTGATGTTGGCCACAACTACAGCGGCTAAAGAGTGGCTGATCTGGATCGAATGGTTTAAAAGTATTCATGGATTTCCTCTTTATTTTTAAAATGAACGGGGTATGGACATTTGTAAGTTGTTACTGGATAAAGTATTTAATGCGTATTAAATTGCAAAATTGGATTAGATGTAATGATTGTTCTTGGACGGAAAAAAGAACTGTTGAATAAGATCTGATTATTCAAAATATGGTGGAGGTGAAAACATACGATTGCACCAAATAGGATCTTTAGCGCACTTTTTTGGAATTTGCACAAATTTGGTGCAGAGTAAAATACTCATCAATACGGATAGAAATGGATATTCAGAAAGTCATCGCAAGCGATTAGAAGTCCGGGGTGGTATTGAGGTTAGACTCTATCAATTAGCAAGGTCTGAACATGACGACTAGGTAAATTTTTAAGTAGGGGAAGATATGTCTTCCAGCAAATCTGGCGAGAAACTCCCCAGATTTTATGTCAATGCGCTTGGGGATTACTGTTTCCCCCCAATTTCTAATATGACAGGTAGTGTGTTATCAACGTTGGATCGTTAAGAAACGACTATCTAAGTTCTAAAAGCCTACAAAGCTTAGATGATTTAGCCAAATACATAGCCAAGATGGGCTGCTGTTATCGCAAAAAGGATAGCGAGGCAAGTTGCACCGGCAAGCATAACTACGAGGGTAATTACTCGCTTGTTAATTTCTTCTTTCGATTCTTTATGCCATTCATTCATTGTGTGATCCTAGGTAAAGGGTGTAAACCAATTTACATCCATCTGTAAAGTATTCTTCTATTATCCACCAAATATAAGGCGAAAAGCAATTTTTAACCACGTCCTACCATGGGCATCTTACTCGCCATAATAGTCATAAATAGAATATTTGCTTCTAGTGGTAGATTTGCTATATGAACGACCGCATTTGCCACATGGTTAACGTCCATTCGGTCTTCGACCTTAATTGAGCCATCTGCTTGGATGATCCCGGCAGCCATGCGCTCGGTCATTTCGGTAGCTGCATTACCAATATCAATTTGGCTACAAACAATATTGTAAGGGCGACCGTCAAGTGCGATGGACTTCGTCAGTCCAGTAATAGCGTGTTTAGTACTGGTATAGGGGGCAGAAAAGGGCCTTGGCGCATGCGCCGAAATGGAGCCATTGTTGATGATACGACCGCCTTGGGGGTTTTGTTGCTTCATGAGTGCAAAGGCTCCTTGGGAGCATAAAAAAGTTCCACTGAGATTAGTACCCACGGTGGCTAGCCAAAGGTCAAGGGGGATCTCATCAAACTCCATGACAGGGGTGCCTCGTCCCGCATTATTAAATAAGATGTCTAATCGACCGTATATTTTTTTGACGTTCTCAAACAAATCTTTGACTTGTTCGGCTTGACTGATGTCTAGCGCAATTGCCTGCGCATGGTTCGCTAAAGATCCTGCTTGGGCAATTGCTGTCTCTAGAACATCTTGGCGTCGTCCAACAAAAATGACCTGATAGCCACTATTTAGTAGAGCTAGAGCAGAGGCTTTTCCGATGCCGGTTCCTGCCCCAGTAACGAGGGCTACTTTTTGATTAGTCATTTATTGTCCTGATGGATTTCTTGAAACCATAAATATAAACCAGAACCGATGACGAGTATCGTTCCAACAATCACCTGTAAATTGGGCGTTTGCCCAAAAACAAGCCAGCCAAATAAAGCCATATAAATCATTTGTTGGTAGAAAAAAGGTGATAGTGTTGCAGGCTTCGCATAGCGGTAGGCTAAACCCAGCAGAAAGTGGCTTAAAAATCCAAACAATCCAGTCAAAAATATGACAAAGATATCGAGTGTAGAGGTAATATTTTCCCAGCTAAAAAATACGAACGGCGCTAAGACGATCGTTGGTCCAAGGGCAGAGTAAAACTGCGTCACCCCAGGATCACTATGGGCTGCAATTTTTCTCGTTAAAAAATTAAAAAAAGCAAAAATCGTCGCATGGATGAGAATCAAGATCATGGCTGGATGAAAGCCATGACCAAAAGGATCAAGAATGATTAGAACGCCTATAAATCCACCGATAATAGCGCACCACTTTGGCGTAGAGAGGGGTTCTTTGTAAAAATAACAGCTAATGAGCGCGATCAGAATTGGAGATGAAAAGAGGATAGCGGCTGTTTGCGCTAATTGTAGGTATTGCAGGGCAAAAAAATTCAATGCCGTCATCGCCGCAAGCATCGCTGATCTGATGAGTTGTAATCGAAAATCTTGCACGATAAATATTTGAAGACCGTGCTGCGGAATAAGCCAAGTAGCTGCTAACAGCGCATGGATAGCTAAACGAAGCCAAACTATTTCTAGGATAGGTATATGGGTCACTAACCACTTTGCACTGGTATCTAAAGAGGCAAAGCAGAGGGTGGCAAGTGCCACAATCAAAATACCGATGCGGTGTTTAGCGGGCGTGTCGGCGTATAAGAGCATGCAGATCTTTACTTGGGGATCAAATCAATGAAGTGCACCTTAGGGGGTAAACCTATTCAGCCCAAGGCCTTTTATGCAATCAATGTTGAAAAGATATTTTTTGAAGCGGTGCATGGCTTGATCAACCAGCACCATGAGCTTACAGAATATGCAGAGGGGCAATTAGATTGCCGCGTCGTTTGTTTCCCCGGTACGAATCCGGATAGTTTGTTCGACGGGGGTAACAAAAATCTTCCCATCGCCTATTTTTCCGGTCTTTGCTGATTTGAGGATCGCATCGATTACATTCTCAACTTGATCGCTTGCAACGACTACTTCAATTTTAATTTTTGGCAGAAAGTCTACGACATATTCGGCGCCTCGGTACATTTCGGTATGACCTTTTTGACGACCAAAACCTTTGACTTCAGTAACGGTTAGACCACTAGAGCCTATTTCAGATAGCGCCTCACGAACTTCATCTAATTTAAAGGGTTTGATAATGGCAGTAATTAGTTTCATGGTTAGTTCTCCGTCTGAACTTGAATAATAACTGAGGTTTAGTGCAACAGCAAATTCTCGATGCCTTCTCAACCCCGGTAGCGGGAGGTAATTGGATATCGCCAGTCTCTACCAAAAGCGCGCCTGGTGATCCGAACACCAATTGGAGACTGCCGTCTTTTGTATTCATTAATTTTAATCAGGCGAGTTACTCGTTCAACGTCAGCTTTCGCAAAGCCCTTTTGTAATAGCGTTTCAATTGGCACATTATTTTCCATATAATTTTCTAGGATTGCATCCAGAATTTCGTAGGGAGGTAGGCTATCTTGATCTTTTTGATCTGGGCGGAGTTCTGCTGAAGGCGGCCTTGTAATAATCCGAGTTGGAATGACCTCTGCGATGGAATTTCGGTAAGCGCATAAGCGGTAGACTAAGGTCTTAGCAACATCTTTAATAACTGCAAAGCCTCCCGCCATATCACCATATAAAGTACAGTAACCAACCGCCATTTCGCTCTTATTGCCTGTTGTCAAAACAATTCGACCTGATTTGTTAGACAAGGCCATCAGGAGCGTTCCGCGAACTCTAGCTTGAATATTTTCTTCGGTAGCATCAGGAGCTAGTCCGGCAAAGTCTTTGGCAAGAGATTCTTCAAACGAGTCGACCATGGGCGCAATAGAAATTTCATCGTATTGAACACTGAGTCTAGTTGCCATTTCTTTGGCGTCAATCCATGAAATATCGGCGGTGTAGCGGGAGGGCATCATAACGGCGCGGACTTGATCTGCACCGAGCGCGTCCACGGCGATTGCCAGAACAAGGGCGGAATCAACCCCACCTGAGAGGCCGATGATTGCACCGGGAAAGCCATTTTTACCCAAATAGTCTTTGACACCTAGAACAAGTGCGTCATAGACTTGTTTTTCAACTGAACTAGTTGGGCTAATTACACCCTTTTGGGGATTGCCATCACGAATTTCAATGAAGCTCAGGTCTTCGACAAATTGTGGCGCACAAAAAACTACCTCACCTTGCGCGTTCATTGCAAATGAAGCACCATCAAAAACGAGTTCATCCTGCCCGCCAACCAAGTTGGCATATAACATAGGCAGGCCAGTCTCTCGAACTTGATTTTGGAGTATTTCTTGGCGAAGATTGGTTTTTTCAAGGTGAAAAGGAGAGGCATTTGGAATAACGATTAGTTCTGCTCCAGCTTGTTTGGTTGCCATAGCTGGACCTGAGTGCCAAGCATCTTCGCAAATAATTAAGCCAATTTGAAGACCTTCAATATCAAAGACACAAGGCGTATTACCTGGTTGGAAGTAGCGTACTTCGTCAAATACTTCGGAGTTCGGTAATTTTTGTTTGGCGTATGAGTGCACTATTAGGCCATTTCGAAGAACCGAGGCTTGATTAAACAGTTGGCCTGAGGATTGGTTTCGAGATGGGTGGCCAACAATCACTGTGAAGTCTGTGAACTGTGCCAGCTCCTGAGTTAAAAGAGCCAGCTCGGACTCGACTGCATCAATAAAAGCATCTCTCAATAAAAGGTCTTCTGGCGGATAGCCTGTTAGGGAGAGTTCCGGCGTGACGAGGAGTTTAGCGCCTTTTGTAAATGCAGACTTGGCTTGAGTGAGAATAATTTGGGCGTTAGCATGCAGGTCGCCTAAAACGAAGTTTGACTGCGCTAGGGCAATTGTGAAGGGTTGGAGATTCAAAATACGCGCAGTCTTAGAGAGCCTGAAGGAGATTTTTCATTGTACATTTAAAGGGTAAAAGATGTGCATGAGGAATGTTCCTGTTTGCAAGCGAAAGTCCGATCGATTCGAGTGGGCTTAAATTTTTTCTGCTTGTTCTTTTTGATAACGATCAATTCCAGTTAGGATTTCCTGATGGGCAACTTCCGGTCCTTCCCAGCCCTTAATTTTGACCCACTTGCCGGGTTCTAAATCTTTGTAATGCTCAAAAAAATGTTGAATTTGATTGAGTCGAAGCGGATTCATATCGGCAGGCTTTTGCCAGTGTGTATAAATTGATAAAATCTTATCTTCTGGGACGGCTAGCAGCTTTGCGTCGCCACCTGCTTCATCCTCCATTAAAAGAATTCCGATTGCTCGGCAACTGACGACCACACCTGGTATGAGCGGAAAAGGGGTGATAACGAGCACATCGACCGGGTCCCCATCGTCCGAAATGGTTTTTGGGATATAACCATAGTTACATGGGTAATGCATGGAAGTACCCATGAAACGATCCACAAAAATCGCACCGGACTCTTTATCGACCTCGTACTTGATTGGGTCAGCGTTCATAGGAATTTCAATAATGACATTGAAATGATTCGGTAAATTTTTACCAGCGGTGACATTATCTAAACTCATGCTTTTTCCAATTGACTATATAAAGAACTCTAATTTGTAAGAGTATTATTTTAACAAATTAATGTTCTATTATTAAATTGTTTTATTTCAAATAGTTACAAAAGTCTAAGCTGGAATAAAGATGGCTTATACTTGGGTATTTTCTGATTACATTGATTAATAGGAGTTAGAAAATCCACTCGATCAAGAGTCGGCATGCCTGAGCCTTATGGGTGGCAGCTTTAATATAAAAATAGGAGAATTTAGTATGACATCAATACAAACAGGCATTTATTTTGCCTTATTTTGCGGTGTAGTCGCAGTTGTTTATGGGTTGGTTACCCGCAGTTGGATTTTGGCGCAAGAGCCTGGGAATGCTAGGATGCAAGAAATTGCTGGGGCGATTCAGCAAGGTGCTGCTGCTTATTTGTCAAGGCAGTACACTACGATTGCTATTGTGGGTGTGATTCTAGCCGTCTTAATTGCTCTTTTCTTGGATTTCACTACCGCTTTAGGCTTTGTAATTGGTGCTGTGCTCTCTGGAGCCTGCGGCTTTATTGGCATGAACGTTTCTGTGCGTGCGAATGTGCGGACCGCTCAGGCGGCCACGGTTGGAATGAGTCAGGCGCTCGATGTGGCTTTTAAAGGTGGCGCCATTACTGGAATGCTCGTGGTTGGTTTGGGTATTTTAGGGGTCGGTGGCTTTTATTTATTTTTGAGTATGCAAGGCGTTGGGAAGAGCCTATCGGAGGTACTACATCCCCTCATGGGATTTGCTTTTGGTTCTTCCTTAATTTCTATTTTTGCGCGCTTAGGCGGTGGTATTTTTACCAAGGGTGCAGATGTAGGGGCAGACTTAGTTGGCAAAGTCGAAGCTGGCATTCCAGAGGATGATCCACGTAATCCAGCAGTGATTGCCGATAATGTGGGCGACAACGTCGGTGACTGCGCTGGCATGGCTGCTGACTTATTTGAAACCTACGCCGTGACTTTAATTGCTACGATGGTTTTAGGAGCTCTAACTATCCAATCTGCCGGGGCTATTGCTGTAGCATATCCCTTAGTTCTTGGTGGCTTATCGATTTTGGCATCGATCGTTGGGTGCTATTTTGTCAAAGCCACGCCAGGTATGAAAAATGTAATGCCTGCTTTATATAAAGGCTTAATTATTGCTGGGGTGTTATCTTTAGTTGGTTTTTATTTTGTGACGCAGTGGTTGATTCCTGATGATGTTTTAGGAATGGCTGGCAGTCAGATGAGGTTATTTGGTGCGACGGTTGTTGGACTTTTATTAACGGCATTATTAGTTTGGATTACCGAGTACTACACCGGTACAAATTATGCTCCTGTGCAGCACGTTGCGGAAGCCTCGACCAAAGGTCATGGCACCAATATCATTGCTGGCTTAGGTATTTCGATGAAATCAACTGCTTGGCCGGTTTTATTTGTTTGCGCTGCAATTTACTGCTCCTTTGATTTGGCAGGTATTTATGGGATTGCGATTGCTGCTACTTCGATGTTATCGATGGCGGGAATTGTTGTGGCTTTAGATGCTTATGGCCCGATTACCGATAATGCTGGTGGAATTGCTGAGATGGCTGAGATGCCAGAATCAGTGCGCAATATTACGGATCCATTAGATGCTGTTGGTAATACTACGAAGGCAGTGACAAAGGGTTATGCGATTGGTTCTGCTGGCTTAGCCGCATTAGTTTTGTTTGCAGACTATACCCATGCCTTAGAGGCGGTTGGTCAGAAGGTCAGTTTTGATTTATCGAATCATTTGGTCATTATTGGCTTATTTATTGGTGGATTAATCCCTTATTTATTTGGTGCGATGGCGATGGAAGCTGTTGGGCGAAGTGCTGGAGCGGTAGTTGAAGAAGTCCGCCGACAGTTTAGGGATATCAAAGGAATTATGGAAGGCACTGCTAAGCCGGAGTATGGTCGTGCAGTTGATATGCTTACTTCAGCAGCGATTAAGGAGATGATCGTACCGTCATTATTGCCAGTGGTTGTTCCTATTTTGGTGGGCATGTTTCTTGGACCCGCAGCATTAGGCGGCTTACTCATGGGCACAATTGTGACTGGCTTATTTGTGGCGATCTCCATGTGTACAGGCGGCGGGGCTTGGGACAATGCCAAGAAGTATATCGAAGATGGCAATCATGGCGGTAAGGGATCTGAGGCCCACAAAGCTGCAGTAACTGGCGATACGGTGGGTGATCCTTATAAAGACACTGCTGGTCCGGCAGTGAATCCGTTGATTAAGATTATTAATATTGTTGCTTTGTTGATTGTGCCGCTGCTGCCGATGGCTAAATAACTGGATTAATTTTGATGGGTTGAAGTAAAAAAAGCCAAGGAATGTGTTCCTTGGCTTTTTGCTTTTTTTAGCGAATTTCGAATGTGCTGTTTTATTCTAAAGTTTCGAGATAACGCTGCGCATCCAGTGCTGCCATGCAACCGGTTCCAGCACTAGTAATAGCTTGGCGGTAGATGTGATCTTGCACATCGCCAGCAGCAAATACACCGGCAATATTTGTACTCGTTGCATTACCCGCAGTACCGCTGAGTGTTTGGATATAGCCATTGACCATAGTGAGTTGGTCATTAAAAATATCAGTATTCGGTTTGTGGCCGATAGCGACAAACATTCCCTGGGCGGATATTTCTTCTTTAGTCCCGTCGGATTTCATAATTCGGATGCCGGTCATCCCGGAATGATCTCCAAGTACTTCATCGACTTGACTATGCCATTTGATTTCTACTTTACCCTCAGAGACTTTAGCCATGAGACGGTCAATCAGAATCGGCTCGGCTCTAAATTTATTGCGGCGATGAATGATTGTGACTTTTTTGGTAATTCCGGTGAGGTAGAGGGCCTCTTCGACTGCAGTGTTACCGCCCCCGATCACGCAAACATCTTGGTTTTTATAGAAAAACCCATCGCAAGTTGCACAGGCTGACACACCTTTACCCATAAATTTTTCTTCAGAGGGTATCCCGAGATATTGCGCAGAAGCGCCAGTTGAAATAATGAGTGCATCACAAGTATAGGTGCCAAAATCACCAACTAAGCGAATTGGTTTTTCTTGTAACTTGGCAGTATGGATTTGGTCAAAAATGATTTCAGTATGAAAGCGCTCAGCATGTTCTAAAAAGCGTTGCATTAAATCTGGGCCTTGCACACCAAGAGGATCAGCGGGCCAATTTTCGACATCAGTGGTGGTCATTAATTGCCCACCCTGAGCCATACCAGTAATGAGCACGGGGTTAAGATTGGCGCGAGCAGCGTACACTGCTGCGGAATAGCCGGCCGGCCCAGAACCTAAGATCAGGACTTTTGCGTGTTTTACATTATTTTCGTTCATACTAAATTATAAAGAAGAAAAATCTGATTGTGGATAAATCGTCATGAATAAAGTCGATTCAATCGCTTGGAGCGGGTTTACAATACATTCATGGGTGAAAATACCGTACCAAGTTCATTGAAACGAAAAAAACCGTTGATCAATCAAGGGCCTGATAGTCCTCTTTTATCCAAAAAGGCCGCTCGATTTTCGGAACTTTTAATAGAAATTCGATGGTTTTTAGCGCTTGCCTCTTGTATTGGCCTTTTTTGTATTTTAGTAACTTACGCGCCGAGTGATCCGGCTTGGTCTAATAACTCTGGCGGGCTTGTAAAAAACATTGGGGGGCGACTTGGAGCATACTTTGCGGACCTCATGCTATTTATTTTTGGAGCTTCTGCATATTGGTGGGTTATTTTATTTGCTAGGCATGTTGCGCAGGGTTGGAAAAGCGTTGTTCGGTCAAAGGATGATTTGCAAGTTGGACTGGAATTTGCCAAGGACTCTATCTGGGTTCGGTGGCTAGGCTTTCTAATGGTTTTATGTTCGAGTGTTTCTCTAGAGTCAATTCGATTACATACCCTACAAATGGCGCTACCCAACCTTCCCGGGGGTGTTTTGGGAGAGATGATTGGTGATCCATTACAAACCCTTTTGGGTTTTACGGGGTCAACTCTATTTTTATTATGTATTTTCTTTGCAGGAATTTCTTTATTTTTTCATTTTTCTTGGCTAAATTTTTCTGAGCAAATTGGTCGCTGGGTCGAAGTATTTTATTTAAAAATTCGTAATCGGCAAGAAAGTGTGGTTGATCGACGGATTGGAGAAATTGCGGCAGTTGAGCGTGAAGAGCATGTCGAAGAGGAGTTAGATAAGTTTGATACGGTGGAGCCTATGCAGATTGTTAGGCAGGAGTCTGTGATACAGAAGAGTGATCGAGTTGAGCGTGAAAAACAAACAATCTTATTCGATGACTTATCTAGCGCCGCATTACCGCCATTATCTTTATTAGACGCTGCGCCTATATCGGTTGAAAGTATATCGGCCGATACACTGGAATTCACATCCCGCTTAATTGAGCGAAAGTTAAAAGACTTTGGCGTCGAGGCGAAGGTGATTGCGGCTTATCCGGGCCCAATTATTACGCGTTATGAGATTGAGCCTGCGATTGGTGTTAAGGGGAGTCAAATAGTCAACTTAAGTAAAGACTTAAACCGAGCTTTAGGTACGCAGGCATTGCGGGTGGTTGAGACTATTCCTGGAAAGACTTGCATGGGATTGGAGGTGCCTAATCCGAAACGGCAGATGATTAGCTTATCGGAAATTTTAAGTTCAGAGATTTATAATCGCAATTCTTCATTATTGACCTTAGCTTTGGGAAAAGATATTTCGGGTCAGCCGATGGTGGCAGATTTAGCCAAAATGCCCCATTGCTTAGTTGCTGGGACGACTGGGTCTGGTAAGTCAGTTGGTATTAACGCTATGATTTTATCGCTGTTGTATAAAGCCAAGCCTGAAGATGTTCGCTTAATACTCATTGATCCGAAGATGCTTGAGATGGCGATGTATGAGGATATTCCCCACTTACTTACACCCGTTGTTACCGACATGCGAGAGGCTGCCAATGCCTTACAATGGGCTGTCAAAGAAATGGATCGGCGGTATAAGTTGATGAGTAAATTTGGCGTACGTAATTTAGCAGGTTTTAATAAAAAAATTGCTGAAGCACACGAAGTTGGCACGCATTTATATAATCCCTTCAGTTTGACCCCAGAAGATCCTGAGCCACTTCAAAAAGCGCCGATGATTGTGATTGTGATTGACGAATTAGCTGATTTAATGATGGTGGTTGGCAAGAAATTAGAGGAGTTGATTGCGCGGATTGCTCAAAAAGCACGCGCCGCTGGCATTCATCTGGTATTGGCTACTCAGCGACCAAGTGTTGATGTAATTACTGGTTTAATTAAAGCGAATATACCGACGCGACTATCTTTTCAGGTGAGTAGTCGGATTGATAGTAGAACTATATTAGATCAACAAGGCGCTGAGACATTGCTGGGAATGGGGGATATGTTGTATATGCCACCTGGAACAGGCCAGCCGCTTCGCTTGCATGGCGCATTTGTTTCCGATGAGGAGGTCCAACGCGTTGTGGATTGGCTTAAAGAGCGCAGTAGCCCCAATTACATTGATGCCATATTAGACTCCTCAGCGGAGGATGGTGCGGAGGGTACGGCAAATGATGGTGGCGAGGCCGATCCACTGTATGATCAGGCGGTTGCAATTGTGCTTGAGAATAAGCGTGCGTCTATTTCTTTTGTGCAGCGTCATTTAAGAATTGGCTACAACCGCGCGGCTCGTCTTTTAGAGGACATGGAACGTGCTGGTTTAGTTTCGAAAATGTCTGGTTCAGGAACGCGTGAAATTTTAGGACCCAATCATGAGCGTTAGATTGCGATGTAATCAGTTGTGTTTGTTCGTTGCTCGGACGAATATGCTGAGACCCTATTTTTTAGGGCTTTTAATTTTAGGGATGCTTGGGATAGGGCAAACTACTTATGCTAACGATGCGGTAGAGCAATTGCGATCCTTTACTAAAAATACCAAGTCAGCTTCCGGTGATTTTTTACAGCAACAGGTCAGCTTATCCTCAGGTAGTGATGTAAAGCCCCGCGTAGTTCGGCAACAACAGGGCACTTTTGTATTTTCAAGACCTGGCAGATTTTCATGGAACACATTAAAGCCCTTCGAGCAAGTCATGATTGCAGATGGGAAGCAGTTGATGATGTGGGATAAGGATTTGAATCAAGTAACTTATCGCAAGGCGAATCTTGCCTTAGCGGCTAGTCCTGCGGCTATCTTGTTTGGCAACACAGCCTTGGAAGAGTATTTTGAATTAAATAATGCTGGAGAGCGCGGTAATTTATTTTGGGTAGAGTTAATTCCAAAAAACAGTAAGGACAGTGCAGAGGATATGCCTTATACCAAAATAGGTATTGGGATGGCCGGTAATTTACCAATAGCGATGGAGTTAAGAGATCAGTTTGGTAATATTGTTTTACTTAGTTTTAGTAATTTAAAAACCAATATTCCGATTTTGCCAAGCCAATTTATTTTTAAGGTACCCTCGGGAGCGGAGGTTTTAAAGTTACAGTGATACAAAGTAACAACTAATTGACTATGATGATTTGGATATGAAATACGATGATTGATCAACAACTGCTTCGAAAAGATATACATGTAATTGCGCAGCGTCTAGCAACTCGTGGGTTTAATCTGGATCAAACAGCATATAACCTGTTGGAAAATTCTCGCAAGCAATTGCAAGCTCGCACAGAAGAGTTACAAGCTCGGAGAAATCAACTATCCAAAGCAATTGGCATGAAAAAATCGAAGGGTGAGGAGGTTACTCAGGAGATGGCTGATTCGGTGGGAGTAAATGAAGAACTCGTTGCGAGTGCCGCGCAGTTAAGTCAGTTGCAAAGTGATCTTCAACAGTTTATTTTAGGCATACCTAATATTCCTCATGACTCGGTACCGGTGGGTAAGGATGAGCACGATAACCAAGAAATAAAGCGCTGGGGTAAGATTCCTACATTTGATTTTGAATTAAAAGACCACGTAGATTTAGGTGCACTACACGGGTTGGATTTTGAGTCAGCGATTAAAATAACTGGTTCTAGGTTTGCAGTTGGGCGCGGCAATATTGCTAGGTTACATCGGGCTTTAGCACAATACATGCTGGATTTGCACACGACTAGGCATGGTTACGAGGAAATTAATGTGCCCCTCATTGTCAATGCTGACAGTATGCGTGGTACAGGTCAATTACCAAAATTTGAAGCTGATTTATTTCGAGTTCCACGCAAGATGAGTAGTGAAGAGGACGGTCATGAAACTGAATCTCAGACTGAGAACTTTTATCTCATTCCAACTGCAGAAGTGCCGGTTACGAATATGGCCAGGGACATGATTTATTCTTTAGATCAGTTACCAATCCGATTGGTTGCGCATACCCCGTGCTTTCGGTCTGAGGCAGGTAGTTACGGGCGCGATGTTCGGGGTATTATTCGGCAACATCAATTCGAGAAAGTTGAATTGGTGCAATTTGTCGAGCCAAAAGATTCATTAGAGGCATTAGAGCAATTAACGGCTCATGCTGAAGCGGTTTTAGAGGGTTTAGAGATCCCTTATCGAAGAGTTTTATTGTGTTCAGGGGATATGGGTTTTGGTAGTGCAAAAACTTATGACTTAGAAGCTTGGATACCATCTCAGAACACCTATCGAGAAATCAGTTCATGTTCGACGATGTGGGATTTTCAGGCTAGGAGAATGCAGGCTCGTTACAAGGTAGGCCAGTCTAAGCCAGAGTTAATCCATACTCTAAATGGTTCGGGTTTAGCAGTCGGGCGGTGTTTAGTTGCGCTGTTAGAGAATTTTCAGCAAATTGATAGTAGCATCCGCATACCTAGTGCATTAGTGCCCTATATGGGTGGAGTAGAAGTATTAGTACCAAGGCGCGCAAGTTGATGCAATGCAATACCTGGATGAACATAGATTAAGAAGGATATAAATTCTAAATAAAGACATTAGTATTTGCGAGGTTTTACATGAAGAGGAGTTTAGAAAAGTTAAAAAATGTATTTACCTCGATGAATTAGTTAAAAAACGAGGCAAAATGTTGTAATATATGACGGTTGATATTTAGTTTAATCATAAAAATTGTTAAAACGGAGATGATATGAAGCAAATCAATATAGGTGTAATTGGTACTGGCTGGTGTGGTGGCATACGTACAGAAACTGCCCGAAATAATCCACTGGTTAAAGATATTCACATTTCAGAGACGAACGAGATTCGTTTGAAGGAAATGGCAGACAAAATTGGTGCTAAAACAGCGACGACTGACTATAAAGAATTATTAAAAATAGATGATATTGATGCGATTATTATTTCTGCCACGCCAGAAACAACGCATTTTCCAATGGCACGTGACGCCCTCATTGCGGGTAAGCATGTTTTCTTAGAAAAGCCGATTGCAATCGCACTAGAAGAGGCAGATGAGTTAATTGCTTTAGCAAAACAAAAGAAGCTTAAATTTACAATTGGTTATTCGCAGCGTTTTAATCCGAAATTTGCTTATGTCAAAAAGGCGATTAAAGATGGCATGATTGGTAAACCGGTAAGTATTTTAGTGAGTCGCCATATAACGCGTAGTTTGGGTAAGAAGATAGTTGGCAGAGTGAAGTTGTCACCGGCAGCGATGGAGGCTACTCATGATTTGGACTTTGTGTTCTGGTGTTTAGAGCCAGCCAAGCCAGTGAAAATTTATTCCCAAGTCAATTATGGTGCGATGCGTGAGTCAACAGGAGCGGATATTCCGGACACTCAGTGGATTATGGTAACGATGGATAATGGTTTAACTTTTGTGGTGGGTGGAGGATGGAGTTTGCCCCCAGGATATCCAAATTTTTCGACGACTTGGATCGAATTCATTGGCAGTGATGGCGCCTTATTAGTTGACGATAGTCATAAAGACGTTGTGCTAAATACTGTCAAAAACGGTATGCAATTGCCGATGTCGACCATGCCAGGCGAACAAGTAGATCACGTGTACGCTGGACCGATGGCATCAGAGACTATTCATTTTTTAGAGGCTGTAGCACTAGATCGTGATGTGCTAGTTACTGGTGAGCAGGCTCGGCAGGTGATGGAAGTTTATATGGCTGCCGATTTATCAGCTGAAACGGGAGAGCCGGTATATTTACCATTGCCTGCTCAACAGTTACATGCTGTGAATGGCTAACCCATGCGTGATCGTCAAGCAAAAAATATTGGATTAGCGATTGTCGGGGCTGGAAGAGTTGGCTTATTTCGTGGAGAAGTTGCTGCTCGCCATGCGCAGGTTGGCTGGATTGGGATTGCCGAAAAAAATCCTGAAAGAGCCAAGCTCATTGGTGATAAGCTTAAAGCAGATTTTGTAACGGCTGATTATCGTGAATTATTAAATCGTCCTGAGGTCAATGCAACGATTGTTGCTACAGATGAGCACTTACACGTTGATCCAATTCTTTTAGCTGCTGAACGAAAACACTCCTTGATGATTGAAAAACCATTAGCGACTGATCTGGGTGACTCAGCACGTGTTTTAGCCGCTATTCAAAAAGCCGGCGTTGATGCAGTGGTTGGTTATACGCAGCGTTTTCGTAGAAGATGGTTAGCTGCCAAAGAAAAAGTAGCAAGTGGTCAGCTAGGGGATATTACCTTGGTAACTTCTCGAGCTTTTATGAACCGTTTAGTTGCAATTGATAACTATAAGCGAACAGATCACCCACATAAAATTTCACCGATGGTGATTTCGGGTACGCATGCATTAGATATTGTGATGTGGATGATGGCGGGCAAGACGCCGGTTGAAATTTATGCGCGTTCGATTGATAAAGCCTTGGGTCCTGAATGGAAGGGTATTGATGCCACTTCTGGAGTAATTACTTTTTCTGATGGCACTATTTATCAAGCTACGATTTCTTGGGCATTACCAGTGGTATGGCCAGGCGCGGTTTATAGTTTAGATGTCGGTATTGTAGGTACGGAAGGTGTTTTGACGATTGATGACACGCACCGAGATATTGTCTTAGCGACGTCCAAGTCGCAGGGTGAGGGTTATGCACCGGATCAATCTCGGCGCGTGGATTTTATGGGAAGTTATCCGCCTGGTGATATGGCCTTGGGAGAACTGCGAGGACCGATGCGTGAAGAGACAGAATCATGGCTTAACCGTGTTAGCTTGAATTTGCCAACGCCTGCTGCTACAGCAGCGGAGGCTCATTTGAACTTAATGATGACAAAAGCCTTTGATTTATCTGCCAGGTTAAAGAAGCCTATTCAATTACCAATTACTCCAGAGCAGGACATTTATTAATTTGATGTAAATAAGTCTGAAGTCGATCTAACAATTAACATAACACTTAGGCTATTGTCTTAAAAATGTTGGAATTTTAAGGGTTTTTTGATGAATGCTCAGATAAAAAATTTATGGATTTTTGTATTTAATTTATTGGTTGTTTTTTCTTTGTGTGGATTGCCGGGCTATTCACAGGCTCAAGATTACCCTAATAAACCGATCAAAATGATCATCCCATTCTCACCAGGAGGCGCTTCAGATCTGGTTGGTAGAATTTTGCAGACGAAATTTGGGGATCTACTTGGTCAGCCATTGATTATTGAAAACAAGCCTGGCGCCTCAGGAAACATTGGCATGGAGTTGGCAGCAAAATCCGCGCCAGATGGTTATACATTGTTTCTTGGTAATATTGGCACGATGGCGATTAACCCTGCCTTATATCCAAATATTAAGGTAAACCCATTAAGGGATTTCATTTCTGTAACAGAGGTAGTTGACGTTCCAAGCGCGCTTGTGACGACCGCTTCTTTCCCCACAAGCACTGTAGCTGAACTAGTCACTTATTTAAAAGCTAACCCAGGTAAATTTAATTTTGCTTCACCAGGTTCTGGCAGCGCCAATCGTTTGCAAACTGAGCGTTTTATGGGACTTACCGGGACTAAACTAGTTCATGTGCCTTATAAGGGGGGAGCTGGTCCTGCAGCTGTTGGAATGGTTGGAGGTGAGACTCAAATGATGTTTGTAACTTTGTCTTCAGCCCAAGAATTTATTAAATCTGGTCGATTAAAAGGACTTGCTGTTACGAGCCCAAGCCGGATGCCTGAGTTACCTAATGTCCCAACCATATCCGAGGCAGGTTATAAAGATTTGACGGGTGGTTCATGGCAAATATTGGCTGTCCCAACTGGAACACCGCGTGATATTGTAAATAAGTTATATACCGCAACGATTAATACATTGATGCTTCCAGAGGTTAAAGAGAAACTAGAAAAGCAAGGAGCAATAGTGGTAACGAGTAAATCGCCCGAAGCTGCAAGAGAGTTTTTAAGTAATGAGACGCAAAGATGGGGCAGAGTTGTGAAAGAGACAGGCGCTACTCCCGATTAATTGAAAAAGACTTTGGCCAAAAACTGATTTAAAAAAGGGGTGATGTACTTATGTGCTCAATTTCCCTCAAGATGGTTGATAGCGATCAATCTTGATACTAAGTTCTTTAATCGCTTCTGTTAAAAATAGTAATTCTTGTTCCTTCATTAGGTCTATTTTTTGATGAAGCATTTCTATTTCTAATTCGGCTTTGACATTAATTTCAAAGTCATCATGAGCTTGTTGTCGATCGATTTCTGATTAGCGATTTTGGCTCATCATGATGGCGGGCACAGTATAAGCGGCTTGGAAAGATAAGACTCAATTTAATCAGATAAATGGATAAGCATCGCAAGCCGAGGAGCCATTATGGGTATTAAAAATGATCCATGCAATGATACAAAGGCTTTGAATAATAATAAAGTCCCAAGAGCCCACAGTTTTGGCTACTCCATCAGAAATAACCTAGCCCAATGTAAGGCTTTGCTTCTCTGGATTGACTTTTAAATTAACCTTTTGGCGGTAAAGTTTTCGGTGGTTTCGGAGTGACTGTAAGACTTCTAGTTTCTCATTGGATATTTTTATTCTAGACATAGTCTTTCCTTTGGTGGTTTAGTTATCTTGTTGATAATTTAGTTAGATGCATATTCATATTTACAAATATTAGCGTTTTATTTTTTATAATTTTTAGTATCATCTTTCAAGAATAATATAATAGAATATAAAGTATATATTTTGTTGGAGGGTAATCATTGCGCTATATTAAATTTCTCGTTTTAGCAGTCTTTGTGCTAACTGGATGCGCCAAGGAAAGGGATTTACGTGTTTTATGTAAAGGGACCCTCACTAAAATTGAATTCAAAAATAATGAAGAAATTATTCTTGATAAAAATGATGAGTTTTTAAATCAATATCAGTTTACGATTGATAAAATTCAAAAAAACAATTATCCATACAAATTTCCCTGTGCAAAAGAAACTGATACGGAGATTACCTGCGTGATTGATTTCACATTAGGTGATGGGTCAGTTGAAACGATCAAGTTTAATAAATTAAAAAATACGGTTTCAGATATTGTGCTGCGGAAGAAGACTGCCCCAGGCTTTCCGAGTAAAGAAAGTTTCGAGGGTTTTTGTGAAGTTGTTAGTGCCAAAATTCCTTAATGGTGAGAAGACTTACGCTTTTTTTCGGACTATTCTTCTATGCAACGATAGCTTATGCCCAGTGGCAACGCATACCGAATCAATTTTCAGAAGACTCCAATTTGTATTCAGATACTTTTATCGATGAGATGAAGACTGTCAATCAGATAACAACTTTTAAGATGCGATTAGAAATTAAGAAAAGTGCTCAAAATATATCCAATATGTCGGGCGGGTCAATTCTCAAAAAAATGAGTTTAAATTGTGTCAATGGGACAGGTTTTCAGTACTATTCGCAGGTTTATTCGGCCAATGGATTAAAGGGGCGCGTGGTGAGTTCTCTGGAGGCTAAGCCTGGAGAATTATGGTATCCCATGCGTGGTGGTGATAATATTTTTAAGTATGTGTGTAAAAAAGACGCTGCCAATATTACTAGCTCGAAAAATCCCAATAATGCTTCTAGTACTGCTGAACAAAAGAAGAGATTGCAAGAATTACAGGCGATGCAATTGACTATTCAGCAACAAATATTTGGTATCGGAACTTCTGGAGCCGGGCCAAGCAAAGACGATGCTGAGGCTATTAATCAAATTAAAAAGTAATTACTGCTTCCTGTATTAAGAATTTAGTACAGGTATTAAGTAACTTGGCAGAACTCTTAACACCAGGTATTGGCTAAGAGGTAAATTTGCATATTGGGGTTTTGGTATGCAGTAAAAATGCCGATTGCTAACAAACCCAATCCAACAAAGAGCAATCGTTTTAAAAAATTAGGTCTTGAGGTCATGCGGTCACTGGCCTAGCTTGATAGGCTGATTCTTTGATTGGAAAGTTAATTGCAGCTGCCATGAGGCTTATAACGATTGAAATCGTCCAAACAATATCGTATGAGCCAAATAAATCAAAAAGTTTACCGCCAAGCCAAACACCTAAAAAGGCACCTATTTGATGCGAGAAAAATACAATTCCCCCAAGCATCGACATATTTTTTACTCCAAAAATAGAGCCGACAATACCATTTGTTAGGGGGACTGTACTGAGCCATAAAACTCCAATAACAGCAGCGAAGATATAAGCACTCACTGCACTAATTGGTAAAAAGACAAAAGCTGCTATCGCCAGAGCACGGCCGGTATAGATTAGACTTAACAAGTGGGGCTTTGGAAATTTACCTCCCCAAAGACCAAAATAATAGCTCCCTGCAATATTAAATAAACCAATCAGGGCAAGGACATTCGTGCCGACGGATGGGTTTAGCCCCTGATCAGAAAGATAAGCGGGGAGGTGTGTTGCTAAAAAAGCAATATGAAATCCACATACAAAAAAACCAATGGTTAATAGTCTAAATCCATGGTGTCCCATGGCTTGTTTTAAGATTTCGGCCAGAGCAAGAGGTTTCGGTGCGTTTGGGTCATCCTTCGGTTGCGGTTTTTCCATCATAAAAAATGCTAATGGAATCATGATGACGGTAATTGCCGTCAAAATGTATAAAGTGGTGCTCCAGTTAAAGGAATTAATTAATTGCATTGTAGCCGGGAGCATTGCGAATTGTCCAAAAGATCCGATGGACATAGAAAGCCCCAAAGCCATACTTCTCTTTTCAACCGGCACAGATCGGCTAATAACTCCAAAAACAACTGGTGCGGTAGTACCGGCTAGACCAATACCAATCAGAATCCCTGCAGACCAAATAAGCGCCATGGAGGTTTGGGCACTCGACATTAGATACAGTCCTGCAGCATAGACTAGAGTGCCAAGGACGATGACCCAGCCAGCCCCGCGACGATCGGCAATTCGACCCGCAAATGGTTGCGCTATCCCCCAAACGATATTTTGAACTGCTAAAGATAGTGCAAAGACTTCTCTACCCCAATTATTATCTATGCTCATTGGTTGGAGAAAGATCCCGAAGGTGTGTCTCACCCCAAAAGAAATCGCTAGAATAATTCCACCGACCCATAGAACCATGGTTGGGGTTCTCCAGTCTACCGACTTAAGGTTTTCCATTGCTAACTTTCAGAAAATGTGTATACAAATTATTTTTTATCATTACTCGAGTTTAACCATTCGGCAATCTCTGGAAAAGCATCGCTAAAATTCCCCATAAATTCTCTAATCATCAATACTAGGCCAACTATTAATAGGCAAAAGACACCAATCGATATTAGTAAAAGAGTTGTATTGCTCATAATTTTTTATTTAGAATGGCTGATAACTTAAAGTAAATCCCAAAACAAAAAATAGAGGGTACCCAAATAGCTGTAAAGATAGATTGTTCGCGATCTCCTATTACAAACCATAGATATGCAGAGGTGCAGAAGGAAATCACCACAGCCAGTAAAATAAAATAATCAGATTTTTTAAACATAAAAGCCCTTTATTAAATTTATAAAGATTCCTGGATCCAATAGCCCATTGCTCCTGCAAGACAACCTGTGATTGCAACGGATGCCAGGATACGAATACCCGAGGAAAATCCAATAGCGAATAAATCTAAAGAAAACATACCCAAAAGCCCCATGAAAATAGTTGAGCAACTTGCTAAGATCAAAATGAGACCAAAAGTTATAAATACCTTTTGGATCAGATGATTAGTCTTATTCATGGATAAAACGTAAGTTCATTGGACTATTATAGGGTTGCTAGGTAATCTTGTGCTTTTAAACCGTAAATGGTAAATTGGTATTATTAAAAAGAATAAAAACCAAGGGAGCGAGCGGTGGATTTCAGATGATTCCATTGACAAGATCCTTGTGCCTAAAAAAATCATTTCAACAAAGATATTTGGGGGTGATGACCTGGCAAAGCTACATGATCATAATGGACTTATTTAGACGAAAAGAAAATTGATGAAGATACTTATTTATGGGGCAGGAGCAATTGGAAGTAATTTGGGTGGCTTATTAACTCAAGGTGGTCAAGATGTTACTTTATTAGCGCGAGGAGCGCAGTTGGCAGCTCTGCAAGATCACGGTCTAGTGATTGAGCGAGAGGGAATTCCGGATCAACATCACCGCGTAAAGGTAATTAGCCCAGCTGAGCCATCTGGGCAGTTTGATCTGATATTCGTTTGCTTAAAAGCGATGCAATTAGAGAACTCGGCAGCAGATATGGTATCAAGATTAACGCCTGATGGTGCCTTGGTCATGATACAAAATGGCTTACCGTGGTGGTATTTTGACGGAGTATCCTCAGAATTTTCTGGTGTATCGATTCAATGTTTAGATCAAAAAGGAATGCTTAAAAAATATCTTCCGATAGAGCGAATTATTGGAGCGGTCATTTATATGCCTATTGTACAAATTGCTCCAGGACGTATATTTTGGTCTAATGCGGTTGCGCCCAAATTGGTGATTGGTGAAGTTAAGCATGAAATCACACCGCGCGTGCGGGCAATCGAGTCATTGATGAGTCAAGTGGGACTTGCAACAGTAGTGACAGACAATATTCGCTCGTTCAAGTGGCAAAAACTTTTAGTAAATATGGTTTGGAATTCTCTATGCGCCATTA
>Ga0209598_10000025_pt1 | contig 105540 bp, 96 predicted proteins | sample M_140807_EF_Meta_FD_187317 | JGI IMG/M metagenome (GOLD analysis project Ga0209598, IMG submission 187317) | Freshwater microbial communities from Lake Montjoie, Canada to study carbon cycling - M_140807_EF_MetaG (SPAdes) (version 2) | ecosystem: Environmental > Aquatic > Freshwater > Lake... | reverse complement strand
GATCCGAACGTGTCCAAGGACTTTTTCTCAGTTTCGAAAGTGGATGCGTTCAGCTATTTCAATCTAAGCCTGTCCTACCGGGTCAATGACGTCCTGACCGTGCGTGGCAGCGTCGATAACTTATTCGACGCCAAGGCACCGTATCCTTATCCGGCCAGCGGTGGTACGAGCGTCTACTTCCCGGGCATTCTCGGCACCTATTTCCGACTTGGGGCTGCCGTCAACTTCTGATGGGTGACATCGCCGGTGCGTGTCGCGGCTAATCTCGCGACGCGCACCGTACTCATCATCATCGCAACTGCGGGGGGACAGGTCGTGCGGAGTATCCTCTGTATATTTGCATCGGTCGCGGCATCGTCGGCCTGGGCACAAGACCCTGCTCGGGTCGGTGTCCCCGCTGGATCGTCCGTAGCTCAAGTCGCTGCGGCTCTGGTGCGCCTTGGGCATATCAATCCAAAGATCAATGCGGTCATTGCCTTGGACCCGACGGCTCTTGATCAAGCCCGCGCGCTGGATCGACGCGGAAAAAGCGGTCCGCTGCGCGGTATGCCCGTGCTCATCAAAGACAATGTCGAAACCGTCGGGCCGCTTCCGACCACGGCCGGTAGCCTTGCGCTGCGCGCCAACGTCACGGGACGCGACGCTCCGCTGGTTGCGCGCCTGCGGGCGGCCGGCGGCGTGGTACTCGGCAAGACCAACCTGTCCGAATGGGCCAATATCCGCTCTGATTCCTCCATCTCCGGCTGGAGCGCCGTCGGTGGCCAGACGCGCAATCCCTTCGCTTTGACGCGGAGCCCCTGTGGGTCGTCCTCCGGCAGCGGGGCAGCGGTTGGCGCGGGCATGGTGGAGGCCGCGATCGGAACCGAGACGGATGGCAGTATTACTTGCCCCTCGGCGGTCAATGGCATTGTCGGTCTGAAGCCAACGGTTGGCTTGGTCAGCCGCACCCATGTCGTGCCCATCAGCCACAGTCAGGACACGCCGGGGCCCATGGCGCGCGATGTCCGCACCGCGGCGCTGCTGCTCTCGGCGATCGCCGGCAGCGATCCGGCTGATCCCGTCACCCAAGAGGCTGATCGGCACAAGGACGATTACGTAGCAGCTCTGCGACCCGATGCCCTCAGGGGCGTGCGTCTGGGCGTTCTGCGCTGGGCGACCGGCTGGCATGCCGGTGTTGATGCCCGGTTTGACGCCGCGCTGGCAGTGCTCAAGGCCCAGGGCGCTGTGCTGGTTGACATTACCGACGCCCCTGATCGTACACAAATCGCCGAAAATGAATACAAGGTATTGATGACGGAGTTGAAGAGCGACCTCAACGCCTATCTGTCAACCACGCCGTCGGTGGTGAAAGCGCGGACGCTCGGTCAGCTCATTGCCTTCAACAAGGACCACGCTGAGAAAGAGTTGGTTCTTTTCGGTCAGTCCGCTTTTGTCACTGCGGAGGCCACCAAGGGTACCGAGGATCCGGAGTATCTCAAGGCGCTGGAATTATCCCGGCGGCTCGCAGGGCCCGAGGGTCTGGACCGGATGCTGGCGAAGGGCAATGTGATTGCGCTGATCGCTCCCACGGCGCCACCCGCATGGTTCATCGATCCGGTCAATGGCGATCAAGCTCCCTTTGGCGGCGCGGGAGCGCTCGCGGCCGTTGCTGGCTATCCCCATTTGACGGTACCCATGGGCGGGCTTTTCGGCCTGCCCGTCGGGCTCAGCTTCATCGGCCCTCGGTGGAGCGAGGCCAAGTTGCTCGCTCTGGGATATGCCTTCGAACAGGCTGCACCGGAGATGAAGCTGACGCCCGGCTTCGCGTCGACCGTCGAGGATCAACCCGAGGCGAGGCGGCTGCTCTCACCGGCACGCTGAGCACCTGCGGCGACTTGCTCGCTACCGCGCAACGGCGGGGCGTCCAGCACCTCCGAACGGGAAGTCTGCCGAGCGCTAGGGATAGCGAATCAAGCCTCAGCCAATGCCAAAGCCCCAGCACAGTTGCTAGGGCTTTGTCGTTTCTGCGGCAAGCAAAACCCGCGTAAGCTGCGCAGGCCAGTGTTGGGATGTCAGGGCCGCCCATGCGCACTTACGAATTTCGACAGGTCGACGTGTTCACCGCGACGGCGTATCTGGGCAACCCCCTCGCCGTGGTGCATGACGCGCGCGAACTCACCGCGGCACAGATGCGCGACTTCACGCACTGGACCAATCTCTCCGAGTGTTCATTTCTCTTGCCCCCGACGGAGGCTGGTCGCGCTGCAGGAGCCAACTATCGGGTCCGCATCTTCGAGCCCGGGCGGGAATTGCCTTTCGCTGGTCACCCAACGCTCGGCTCCTGCCATGCCTGGCTGGAAGCAGAGGCAACTGCGGGGCGCGCAACGCCTGAATTGGTCGTGCAGGAATGCACTGCCGGTCTGATCCGGATCCGGCGTGAGGGCGCACGACTCGCTTTCGCCGCACCGCCGCTGCGGCGTGCTGGTCCGTTGCAGGAGGCGGAGGTCGATCTCATCGCGCGCGGACTGGGCTTGCAGCGTCAGGAGGTGGTCGACCATGCCTGGTGTGACAACGGTCCGCCGTGGCGAGGCATTCTGTTGCCGTCCGCTGAACGTGTGCTTGCTCTGCAACCCGACCCGCTGGTGCTCGCCGGGTTGGATATAGGGATCATCGGACCTCATGCGCTTGCCCCAAACGCCGGCCCGGCCAGCGATCAACCTTGGTTCGAGGTTAGAGCGTTTTTCCCGGGCAATCATGGCCTGACGGAAGACCCGGTGACGGGCAGCCTCAACGCCGCGCTGGCCCAGTGGTTGATCGGCAGCGGCCGGGCCCCAGCGCAGTACATTGCGGCTCAGGGTACAGTGCTCGGCAGGGCGGGCCGAGTCCACGTCGAGCAGGTTGGCGACGATCTGTGGATCGGCGGCGCCTGCGTGACCTGCATCCGCGGCGAAGTGCGATTTCCAGTCATCGCGCAAGGGGGCGGATAGAGCGGTGTCTCAGGCAAACCGGTCGCGAAGCCAATCGGTCAACTCCGCAAACACTTCCGGCGCCTGTGGTTCGTTGAAAATCTCGTGGTACAGGGCCTCGAAGCAGCGTGACCGCACGAGGTCGCGGGGCGCAGCGGCGGCAAATGCCCGACTGCCACGCGGTGCAACCAGACGATCCTGACCGGCATACAGCAGCAATGTTGGCATCTGCCATTGTCCGGCCCGGTCTATGACGCGTGCGCCCTCTGTGGCGACGAACGCGCCCAGACGCGCGCAGATGCGATCATGGACCAGCGGATCCTGCTGGTAGTCGATCACAACGCGCGGGTCGTGTGAGAGGTACTGCTGCTGCAGTCCGTTGTTAAGAAGCAGATTTGGCATCCACTTGGGCAGCCAGCCGATGGCGGCTTTTTGCCAGACAGCCATGTCGATCGCGAGGGCAGGGGCAGACAGCACGATGCCGCTGGCGGGCAGCAGGCCCCGTGAGACCGCCGACGCGACCAGCAGGCCCCCCAGGCTGTGTCCGAGCACCACCAGCGGACGGTCAGGATCGGTCGCCAGGCGGATTTCCCTCGCCATCTCGACCAGATGCTCGACGAACTGCAGGTCTCGCAGCGCCGCACCACGTGCTCCGGCCGAGTGACCATGACCGTAATGGTCATAGGCGCGCACCGACCACCCGGCGTCGTTCAACCGCGTGGCGACATGAGCATAGCGGCCAAGGTGCTCACCGAGTCCGTGCACCACGAGTACGGTGCCGCCCGGTGCGGCGACCGGCCACTCCCGCGTAGCGAGTCCACAACCGTCCTGCATGCGTGTGAGCGTCATCGATGTTCGCCTTCCTGACACAGGCCGGCCGTGCTCGGCGCTGCATGGTCGCGGGTCCGGATGGGTATTTCAAGCAGGCACCCGTTCAAGCCGGGACGTGCACCCCGAGTGGACTTCGTCCGCGCTGCGTACCGATGACGGCAGTCCGGTGGGTGCCGAATTGGCGCTGGCTCCGTCGTGCTCCGGCAGGAACGGCTCGGTCCTGTGTATTCCGGAAACCTCCATGATTTCTCCAAGACTTTCATGGGGTAAAGCGGAACACTGTCGACCCAGCCGGCCGAAGTGGGCCCGGCAACCAAGAGCACACACAGAGCACACAAAAGGAGAGCTTTTATGCGCACATGGTCGATGTTCAGTCGTCTGATTCCGGCAGCCGTCGTAATGTTTGCCGGTCTCACCAGCCCGGGTGATGCCGTCGCATCGGGCACTGAACTGGCGTTGAGTCAGGCTGCGAACGCCAAGGGGCTCAACTGGGGTCCCTGCCCGGACTTCCTGCCCAAGGGTTGCGGCATCGCCGTGTTGCATGGCGACCCGGCTAAGGACAACGTCGACGTGTTCTTCAAATTGCCCGGCAAGTCCAAACTCGCTGCCCACTGGCACACCTCGGCTGAGCGCATGGTGCTCGTGCAGGGAGAACTGCACGTGACCTACGAAGGTCAGGCGATGACCGTTCTCAAGCCGGGTATGTATGCCTACGGCCCAGCCAAGAAGCCGCATGGCGGCGCTTGCGTGAGTGCGGATCCGTGCATCCTGTTCATTGCTTTTGAGTCACCGCTCGACGCGGTGCCTATGACCGCCAAGTAGTCAGGGGGGTCGTACGACGACCGACCACCCGGGGTCGGCGGCGAGTGCCGCCGGCCCCGGGTGTTTCTGTTTGCGCATCGGATCTGATGTCGCGCTACCATTGCGCGGGCCGAGCGCCTGCCTGCCCGTGTAAACGGCAGGTGGGTTGGTCGCATCAAATCCGGATCAGGACACATCAAGGGCTCCTCCATGCGCAAGAACCTTCTGTCGGCCGCTGTGCTCGCCGTACTCACCCTGACCGTGCCGTTCGGTGCGCATGCCGAGGCCGTGCCAGCCGCGGCGGCGCTGCCAAATCCATCTTCGCAGCTGGCGCAGTTGTTCGCTGCAACTGACGAGGCCAGCCTCAAGCGCAATCCACTCCAGGCCTTGTTCCGCGGCGACATGCGCTACGCCGACCAGTTCGGCGACTACATCAGCGATGAGTATCTGGCAGGCGAGCGTGCGGCGGCCAAGGCCGACCTTGCCGGACTCGCCGCCATCGATCGCAGCCGCTTGTCGGCCGACGAACAGCTCTCCTACGACGTCTTCAAGTGGCAGCGGCGGCTCGATCTCGAAGGTCTCGAGGCGCCGCTCGTGCAACTCAATGCCATGCGCCCCATCGATCACTTCAACGGTCTGCATGCCATGGTGCCGGATCTCTTTTCCGGCCAGAGCATCGCGCCCTTCAAGACCGTCAAGGACTATGAGGACAACCTCAAGCGCCTCGACGGCTTCACCGTGGCCATGGACCGCTCACTGGCGCGTATGAAGGAAGGCGTGGCCGCCGGCGTGGTGCAACCCAAAATCGTCTCCGAGCGCGTCCTGGGGCAGCTGGATCGCTTCGTGGCAGCCGGTGTCGATGGCTCCACGCTGATGATGCCGGTGCAGAAGTTTCCGGAGGGAATTTCCGCGGCTGATCAGGCGCGTCTCACCGCGGCTTACCGCGACAAAATCGAAACACAGGTCATGCCGAGTTATCTGCGCATGCGCGATTACGTGCGCGACACCTATCTGCCCGCCTCGCGAGGCAATGAACAACCCGGTCTCATCACCATGCCGGGCGGCAACAAGTTGTATGCCTATCTGGTAAAGACGCAGACAACTACCAACATGTCACCAGATGAGATCCACGCGTTGGGGCTCGCGGAGGTCGCGCGGATAAAAACTGGGATGGAAGCGATCCGCAAGAAAGTCGGCTACCCGGGCGATCTGCGTTCCTTCTTCGAGTACCTGCGCAATGATCCGCAGTTCAAGCCTGCCTCCAAGGAAGCTCTGACTCAGGGTTATTACGATGTCGGCAAGCGCGTCGATGTCGCGATTCCGAAGCTGTTCCGCACCGTGCCCAAGTCGCCGTTGGAGATACGTCCGGTCCCCGAATATCTCGAAAAGGATCAGGCCGGCGGTTATTACAACGCGGGCACACCCGACGGCACGCGTCCGGGCGTGTTTTATTTCAATACCTACGATCTGCCGAGTCGCACCACGCCCGGCATGGAAACGCTGTACCTGCACGAGGGTGTGCCCGGACATCATTTCCAGATCGCATTGGCACAGGAGAATACGGCCCTGCCGCCATTCCAGCGTTTTGGCGGCAATACGGCATTCGTCGAGGGCTGGGCTTTGTATGCAGAGAGTCTGGGCGAGGAACTCGGCATGCTCACCGATCCCTATCAGCGGTTCGGTGGCTATGATGATGAAATGCTGCGTGCGATGCGGCTCGTCGTCGACACGGGTCTGCACCACAAGGGCTGGAGCCGTCAGCAGGCCATCGACTACATGCTGGCGAACAGTTCACAGAGCAAGACCGATGCGACCAATGAGGTTGACCGGTACATCGCGATGCCGGCGCAGGCACTGGCCTATAAGGTTGGACAGATCCGTATCCGTCAGGCCCGCATCAGAGCCGAGCGGGCGCTGGGCCCCAAGTTCGATATCAAGGCCTTCCATGAGCAGGTGCTCATGAGCGGCGCGCTGCCGTTGGAGATTCTCGATCAGAAGGTCGATCGCTGGATCGCGGCACAAAAAGGCTGACAACCCCCTGGGGCGGCAGACGTCCGCAGGCGTTCGAGGTCTGGGCGGGCAACCCTCCGGCGACTTGCACGGCGCGGTCGAGTCTGGGCTTACTCAGTCGAGCAGCAGCGAGCGCATCGCGGCGAGCAACTCGTCCGGACTTTCAACCATCAGCATGTGTCCCGCCGCGGGCACGGTAACCAGTCGTGCGTTCGCGATCGCGCTCGTCAGTTGACGCGCACCCTTCAGCGGCGTCATCTGGTCGCGCTCGCCGGCCAGAATCAGTGTGCTCGACTTGATCTTTGCCGCCGCCGTCAGCGCGCCGCTATAGGCGTTGCAAGCCGCAAGGTCACGATGCAACACGCCGGGCTGCGCTCGTGCGAGTATGCGTGCGCCGCTCCCGGTCATCCACAGGCCCGGTGCGGCACTGCCCCCCAAGCCCGCGCGATAACCGTGACCCCAGATGTTCACCATAGCGATGGCGTCAGGGTGGTTTGCCTGGGCCGCCGCGAGCAGATCCGGGTGCACGGGCATGGCAGCAGCAGCGCCGACCAGCAGCAGTCGCTGCACCCGTTGGGGCGCCAGTGCTGCCGCTTCCAATGCAATGAGTGACCCCATGGAATGGCCGATCAACGCGACCTGTTCCGCACCACTTGCTGCGATCAACGCCAAGACCCATTGCGCCATGCCGTCGATGCTGTCGAGTGCGGGACCCGCGGAGCGGCCATGCCCCGGCAAGTCGACAGCCAACACGTTCCAGCCGCGAAAGGCGAGCCAGCGACTTTGCAAGGCCCACGCCGTGTGATCGAATCCAGCGCCATGGATGAATACCGCGAGTGGCTTGCCCGCACCGTGCGCGCGTCCACCGGTTGCCGCATACGCCGTCTGACCGTTGATGACCATTTCCATGGCTGCTTCCTCAGGTCTTGAGCGCAACGCGCAGGGCTTGGTCGAGGTCACGCAATAAGTCATCCGCCGATTCGATGCCCACCGAAAGGCGGATCATGTCCTCACCAATGCCAGCGGCCGCGAGTTGCTCGGGGTTCATTTGCTGGTGGGTCGTACTGGCGGGGTGGATGACCAGAGTCTTGGCGTCTCCCACGTTGGCTAGATGACTGGCCAGGCGCAGCGCGTCGATGAACTTCGCACCGGCGGTTCGGCCACCCTTGATCCCAAAGCTGACCATCGACCCGGCGCCGCGCGGCAGCAAGCGCTGTGCGAGTGCGTGATCCGGATGATCGCTGAGGCTGGGGTGTATGACCCAGGCAACCGCCTTATGTGCGGTCAGAAACTGCAGCACGGTCAGCGTATTCTCGATGTGTCGCTGCATGCGCAAGGCCAGTGTCTCGACTCCTTGCAGCAAGTAAAACGCGTTCGCTGGGGCGAGACACACGCCGAACTGACGCAGTCCCTCGGTGCGCAGTCGCATCAGATAGGCAGCTGGGCCGAATTGGTCGCTGAATACGATGCCGTGATACGCAGCTCCGGCTTCGGTCAGCATCGGGTATTTGCCAGAGCGTTCCCAGTCGAAGCGGCCGCCGTCGATCACGGCACCTCCGATTGCGATACCGTGACCACCGATCCACTTGGTCAGCGAATGCATCACAAGATCCGCACCATGCTCAAAGGGACGACAGAGGTATGGGGTTGTGAAGGTGCTGTCGATCAGCAGCGGGACGTGCTGAGCGTGGGCAATGTCGGCCAGTGCAGGGATGTCGAGCACTTCGAGCCCAGGATTGCCTATGGTCTCGCCGATCACGAGCCGCGTATTGGGTCGCATTGCCGCGCGGAAACCGTCGAGGTCGCGCGGTTTGACGAAGGTGGTGTTGATGCCGAAGCGGGGCAGTGTCTGCGCGAGCAGACTGATGGTGCCGCCGTACAGCGACGCCGAGGCCACGATGTGATCGCCGGCACTGACGATATTGGCGATGGCCACATGCATGGCTGCCATGCCACTGGCCGTGCATACGGCACCGACGCCACCCTCCAGGGCGGCGAGGCGCTCTTCCAGGACCGCGACCGTCGGATTCTGGATGCGACTGTAGACGTAACCCGGTCGCTCGAGATTGAACAACGCAGCGGCCTGCTCGGTGCTCTCGAACACATAGGAGGAAGTCTGGTAGATCGGCACCGCGCGCGCGCCGTTCACCGGATCTGGGTGGTGCCCGGCGTGTAGACTCAGGGTTTCAAAGCCCGGTGGGGTGGGCGCAGCCATCGTAGTGCTCCTGATGTGGTTTCCCGGGCCGCACTGACATCGATGCGCCAGCGCGCTAACCCGCACTCGGTCGGCATTCTAACGGGTGCAGCGAGGCTGGGTTGCGGCCGATGTGGTCTCGAGTTTTGCGCTGACAGTCAATGGTTCAGTGTCGGTGGCCCTTGCGGTTTCGATTCCAGAGCGGAACGCGCCCGGGATCGCCATACTGTACGTCTCCAACAGTGACTTTACTCACGAGTCTCGCCTGGGCACCGGCAAATCGGTCCTGCGGGCTGCTCGAACTTTTTATCGGAATTCTCATGCGCAGCAGTCATCCCAAAAAACATTCACAACCGTCGCCCAGGCCGGCGGCGACCCATGGGCAGGGGAAACCGGGGCAGGGCGCTCCGGGGTGGGCTGCGAAACAGCGACCGGCCAAGGGCAAGCGAGTCAAAGAGTGGATTCCCAAAGATAAGACGGCGCAAGACCCGCGCCCCGGAGCCCGGACGGCGCAAGACTCCCACGCCCAAGCGACGACTCTTCGCGAGCAGGTGCTCCCGCAGCAGTCCACTCCCGCCGTCGCGGCAGAACTGTCTGCCGAAGGGCAACTGCCGGTCGCCTCGTTCGCGGACTTGGGCCTGGCCGGCCCAGTGCTGTCGGCGTTGGCCGCCGTGGGCTATGAGTCCCCGTCGCCGATCCAATCCGCCACGATTCCCGTGCTGTTGGCGGGGCACGACCTGATCGGTCAGGCGCAGACCGGTACCGGCAAGACTGCTGCCTTTGCCCTGCCGTTGCTGTCGATGTTGGATGTGTCTCGCCGCGAGCCTCAAGCGCTGGTGCTGGTACCCACGCGAGAGCTGGCCATTCAGGTCGCCGAAGCGTTCCAAAAATACGCAAGTCAGATGCCCGGGCTGCACGTCCTGCCGATCTACGGCGGGCAGAGCTACACGCCGCAATTGACCGCGCTGCGACGGGGTGTGCACATCATCGTCGCCACCCCGGGGCGGGTGATGGATCACCTCAGTCGCAACACGCTGAGTCTGGCGACACTGCGATTCGTCGTACTCGACGAAGCGGACGAGATGCTGCAAATGGGTTTCGTCGAAGCGATCGACCAGATTCTGGAACTGGCCCCCGCGGAGCGGCAGGTCGCCCTGTTCTCGGCCACCTTGCCGGCGCCCATACGTCGGATCGCTCAGAAGCACCTGCGCGAGCCCCGAGAGGTAACCATTCGCTCCAAGACCACCACGGCCACCAACATCCGCCAGCGCTATTGGGTGGTGTCCGGCATGCACAAGCTCGATGCACTCACCCGAATTCTCGAGGTCGAAGCGTTCGATGCGATGTTGGTATTTGCCCGCACCAAACAGTCTACGGTTGAACTGGTCGAAAAACTCGAGGCGCGTGGGTTTGCGGCTGCAGCGTTGAACGGCGACATCCTGCAGGCCCAGCGCGAGCGTACGGTGGCGGCCCTCAAGAGCGGCAAGATCGATATCGTGGTGGCGACGGATGTTGCAGCCCGCGGGCTGGACGTGGAACGGATTACTCACGTGATCAATTTCGACGTGCCCTACGACAGCGAATCGTATGTGCATCGGATCGGACGGACCGGACGGGCCGGTCGCAGCGGCGAGGCCATCCTGTTCATCGCACCGCGCGAGCGCAACATGCTGCGGATCATCGAGCGGGCGACTCGTCAGCCGATTGCTGCCATGGCGCTGCCTACGCTCGAGGATGTCAACGAGCGTCGCGCCGCGAAGTTCAAGCAGGAGATCACTGCTGCGATGGCCGGGCAGGGCATGGAGACCTACCGTGCCGTGATCGAGGAATTTGTGCGGGAGAGCGCGGCTGACCCGCTCGATGTGGCCGCGGCGCTCGCTTCCATGGCACGGGGCGGCAAAGCATTGACCGTGGCGGGGCGCCGCGATGTCGTGCCGGAGTTGGATGCCACGGTTTTCACGGGGGCAGGCTCCGACGCGCCGAGCGCAGATAGGGAAGGTCCGCGGGGTGGCAAGCGTCCGCGCAAGAACGAAGCGCCGCAGGCGACCTACCGCCTCAAGGTCGGTCGACGCCATGGGGTCCAGCCCGCCAATATCGTCGGCGCCTTGGCCCACGAGGGGGACCTGCACGGCAGTGAAATCAATGGGGTGGATATCCGCGACAACTACACGCTGGTGCGGTTACCGGCCGACATACCCACCCGTACCCTGGCACGTCTCGGGCGTATCGTGGTGCGAGGTCAGGCGCTCGAGATCAGTCGCTACAAGGGTCCGGAAGCCCAGGATGAATAGTGTTTAGAGTATATAAAACAATGGTTTGAGATCTTTTTGTCGGATCTCTTCAAGAAGGGGCGGGGGTCTTGAACCCGTTGCCTGGATTGGTCAAGCCGGGCGGGGGCCGGCGGCCTCGGTGGTGCATGGGATCGGGTGGTGCGGAGGAGCGCCCCAAGCGCACCCAAAGCAGCAGTAGACGCGAATGATTCTCAGTTGTATATTGCTGTTCCCATCCGTTCCCACCGGCCATGAATACTCCATCTGCCCGTCGTCTTTTGTTGGCCTGGCTGACCGTGCTGCCAGCGTTGTTTCAAGTCTCGGCAGCCGCCGAACCGGAAATCAGCCTCGTTCTGAAGGATCACCGTTTCGTCCCGGCGGAGGTCACGGTGCCCGCTGGTCAGAAGCTGAAACTGGTGATTCAGAATCTCGATCCGACGCCTGAGGAATTCGAGAGCTACGCCCTGAACCGGGAGAAGATCGTGCCGGCGGGGGGCAAGACCGTGCTGTTCGTCGGACCCCTCAAACCGGGCAAGTACGAGTTCTTTGGCGAGTTCAACGCGACCTCCGCGCGGGGCTGGTTGATCGTGCACCCGTGATCGCTGCTGCCATCATCGTACTGCGTGAGGTATTCGAGGCTGCGCTGATCGTCGGTATCGTGCTGGCAGCCACGCGCGGCGTCCCGCGCCGCGGCGTGTGGGTCGCCGGCGGGGTCGCGCTGGGGCTGCTCGGTTCCTGCATCGTCGCCGGTTTTGCCGAGCGGATCGCCGGTGCTCTCGAGGGCGTGGGTCAGGAGATTTTCAACGCAGGGGTGCTGCTGGCGGCCACGGCCATGCTGGTCTGGCACAACCTCTGGATGAAAAGCCATGGCGCCCAACTTACGCGTGAGATGAAATCGGTGGGTGCCGATGTCGCGTCCGGGGCGACCCCGTTGTCCATCTTGCTGCTGGTCATCAGCCTGGCCGTGCTGCGCGAAGGCTCCGAGGTTGTGTTGTTTCTTTATGGCATCGCCGTCGGCGGGGCCGGGGCTGGCGGGATGTTCATCGGCAGTCTGCTCGGTCTGGCAGCAGGTATCGCCATCGGCGCGGCGTTGTACCGGGGTCTGCTCCGCATTCCCACCGGCAAATTGTTCAGCGTCACCAGTTGGTTGTTGTTGCTGCTCGCCGCGGGGATGGCGGCCCAGGCGGCGGGTTATCTGGTGCAAGCTGGCAAATTGCCGGCGTTGGGCGATCCCGTATGGGATACCTCAGAACTGTTGCCGGTGCACGGTCTGGTGGGTCAGGTGCTGCACGCGCTGGTGGGGTATACGGACCGCCCGAGCGGCATGCAGTTGGTGTTCTTTGTCGCCGTTGCGGGCACCGTCGGTGGGCTCATGACACGCGGCCGTAACACGGCCGTGTCCGGCCGTGCCCCAGCGTTGGGCGCACTCGTTCTGGTGTTGCTGGTCGCCGTCACCACGATGCCGCAGACGGCGCGGGCGGCGCACGTGATCTATTCGCCCGTGGTCGAGCAGGGCGAGATCGGAATCGAGTACCGCGGACATTATGATTTCGACGGATCGAAGCAGCGCGATGGCGGTCAGCAGCACAAACTCGAAGTGGAGTACGTGCCGACGGCGTACTGGAGTACAGCGCTGTTCGGGGAATGGGAGCAGGAACCGGGTGGCAGCCTGCGAGGCACGGAAATCGCCTGGGAAAACATCTTTCAGCTCACCCAGCAGGGCAAGTATTGGGTCGATGTCGGATTGCTCGCCGAGTATGCGCACTCGCTCGAGCGCGGTGGCGACGATGCGCTCGAACTCGGGTTGCTGCTGGAGAAGGAACTGTCGCGCAGCGTGCTGACCGTGAACCTGCTCGCCGAGCGGGCCCTCGCGAGCGGCGCAGAGACTGAATTGGAATACGCGATGCGCTGGCGCTACCGGCTCGATCAGCGGTTTGAGCCCGGTTTGGAGATTCATGGCGGATTTGGCGAGTGGGAGAATCTCGGCAGTCTCGCCGATCACGAGCACAGCGCCGGTCCCGCTCTGTTCGGCCGGACTCGACGGGCGGACGGACGGGCCGCGTTCAAGTACGAGGCTGCGCTGCTGATCGGGTTGACCCATGACGCGCCGGATGCGACCCTGCGCCTGCAACTCGAATACGAGTTCTGATACGTACGCTGCGCGGCGCCGCATGGACAATGAGCCCCGGCGCGCACCAGGGGATCGCCATGCCGCTCAAGATACAGTCCCGCGAGAAGTTGGTCGGCTCGTTTGCGTTGACGCTCGACGGGCGCCTCGACAGCGATACCTATCGCCAGTTGGAAGGCTTGCTCGAGCAACTGTTTCGCAGCTCGGTGCGTGAGATTCGCTTCGATCTGGCCCGCCTCGACTACATCAGCAGCATGGGTCTGCGAGTTTTTCTCAGAACCGCGAAAAACCTGCAGGGGTCCGGCACCAACATGGTGATGACCGGCATGCAGCCGCAGATCCGCAAAGTGTTTGAAATTGCCAACGTGTTGCCCTCGTTTTCGATCTTTGAGTCGATCGAGGAGGCTGATCATTATTTTGATCAGATGCAACGGCAGGTGCTCGAGCGGGAGTAGGCTGCAGCAATGCTAGATCCGCTCAGGCAACTGCTGGACAAACAGGCTCTCCACGAACTGTTGTGCACGTACTGTCGTGCCTGTGACCGCCGTGACTATGCCTTGGTCCGCAGTCTCTATCACGATGATGCCATCGACGATCACGGTGCCATGTTTTTGGGTTCTGCCGACGAGTTCGTGGCGTGGCTGCCGAGTGTGCTCGGCCTGTTCGAGGCAACGGCCCACAGCGTTGCGAACGCGTTGTTCGTCGTCGACGGCGACCGTGCCGAGGGCGAGAGCTACGCCCACGCCTATCACCGCACGCCGCCGCCCGATGCGCGCGAGATCGTCATCGGTGGGCGCTATCTCGACCGATTCGAGCGGCGCGACGGGCAATGGAAGTTCCTGCGCCGTTCGTTGGTGCTCGACTGGTGTCAGACGACGCCGGTGAATCCGTCAGCCTACGGTCAGTTTGCGGCAGGGGCACCGCACGGTCTACCGGATGGCCGTGACCCGTCGTATCTCGCGCTGAGCCTGCTCGGGCGCAAACAACCGGATTGAGCCGTGTCGAGGGGAGGGTGTCGCGCATGAACGTACTCGAGCCCGTGTTCGAATTGCAGACTGACGCTGTGCGCTGTCCCTACCCCTATTACGCGCAGTTGCTGCGCGGGGGACGGGTGTATCACGATGCGCAGCGCGATCTGTACGTCGTGCCGCACCATGCGGACATCGTCGACGTCAATTCACGCCCGCATATCTTCTCGAACCGCAATCCCATGGGTCCGGCGATCACCGAGGCCCTGCAGCGTCTCGGTCGGGTGCTTGCGACCCGTCCGGCGGCGTTCCAAGAGCGGGCCATGACGGTGTTGCGTCGGGGCGATGTGCTCTTTACGGCGGACCCACCCGAGCATTCGCGACATCGCCGCATTCTCAACAAAGCCATGACTCCCTCGGCCGTGCGTGGCATCGAGCACTTGATCGAGCAGCAGTGCAACGAACTGGCTGCAGGGTTCGCTACCTCGGCTGTGACGGAACTGATCGAGTGCTACGCCCGACCGGCGCCGGTGCTGGCGCTTGCGACACTGCTGGGCGTGCCGCTGGCGCAGGCCGGAAATTTCCAGCGCTGGGCCGCTGCGATAAACTCCACCATTGGCACGGCCCTCAGCGACGACGAACTGCTGGCCGCGCTCGATGCGCAAATGGAATTCTGGGACTACTTCAGTCGCGAGATCAGCACGCGCGTCGAAGCGCCCGGCGATGATCTGCTGAGCGCGGTGACCCAGGCGCGTAGTGGCTCGGATGCGCCGCTGACGCTGAACGAGATGGTTGGGTTTTGCGCGCAACTGGTGGGTGCCGGAGCGGACACCACCACCAAGCTGCTGTCCGCTGCCGTGCTGGAATTGTGTCGTGTGCCGGCCTGGGCCGATCGGTTACGGGCTGACCCGAGTCTGATCGCGCCGTTTCTCGAGGAAATGCTGCGCCTCGAGCCGCCTGTGCAAGGCATGTTCCGCGTTGCCACGGCAGACTTCGAACTCGATGGCGTGCGGATCCCCACGGGCGCCCTGGTGTGGTCGCTGTACGCGGCAGGTAACCGCGACGAACAGGTGTTTGCCTGTCCGCATGAAATCGACCTGCAGCGCCCCAACGTCCGATCACACCTCTCTTTTGGGCACGGGCCCCACGTGTGCATCGGCGCGGGCCTCGCCCGTTCGGTGGCGCGTATCGCCATGGAGGTCTTGTTGCAGCGGTTCTCGCGGATCGAGTTGGCGGATGCAGCGTTCGTGCCGCAGTATGAGCCGAGCTACGTCATGCACGGCATGACTGCGTTACCACTGCGTCTTACCGCGGCCTGAGAGGTACTGCGGTACACGCGGCGGACGGGGGCGCCGCGCTCCACACCGCGGACGGGCTCGCGACCCTCCGCGGTGTGGGCGACAACGCTACCGTCTTCAGCTGCGCTTGCGTCGGCCGCTCAAGCCGATGCCGATCAGGCCAAGGCCGAGCAGTGCGAGCGAACCCGGTTCTGGCACTGACATCGCGTAGCGGATGAAGTCCGCATGCACGAACACCGGCACGAAGCCGTTGAACTCGCCGAAGGTGTCGTTCCGTTTGTCGTCGATATCGCCGTAGAACGAGCCGAAGGTCAGCCCGTACGAGGTCACCGAAGCAATCTTGCCGTCGATGAATTGCGGACCGCCCGAGTCACCGGGGGCGGAGCTCACTTCCATCAGACCGCGGCCGAGGTCGCAGTACTTCGGCCCGCTGAGCCCGAAGAACGGGTCGCCTGCCACGTTGCACGAGGCGTCATTGGCCGCCAGACCGTTATCGAAGTCAGCCAGGTAGGAGTAGCCGATCTGTTCGGTCGGCAGGCCGAAGATCAGTTCCCAGCCGCCCGTGAAATCAGCATCGCCCATGCGGAAGTCATAGCTATTGTCGCCCTGGCGCAGGCGTCCTGCCCCAAGGTTCGCGCCGACGTTGCCGCCGCCGTTCGAGCGCGCGCCGTAGCCCGCGATGTTGTAGTCGGCGCCGGTCAGTTCGTCCGTGTAGAGGTCGTAGCTGGCCGCAAAGGCCGGGGCGTCACTGGCGAGGCGCAACACCGCGACGTCGTTCTGATCGATGACTTCGCCGGTGTACGCTGAGTTCACGAAGTACATGCCGATGTCGATCGCGGTCGCATCCGGGCTGATGGCCGGAATGGTGTCGGGGTTGCTGCCTGCGTAGAAATAAGCCGTGGTCTTGATCGGATTTGCCAGCGCCGCGTCCGTGACGCAATGGGCAGCCGTCAGAATCGAGCGGCGATCCGGGAGCAGGGTGCCCGAACAGATGAAACTGCCAGCCGCGCCGTAGTCCATGATCAGGGTGACTACGCCGCTGTACTTCGGCATCGGCGCGAAATAGGCTGGATTGCCGCCGCCGGCCGAGGTGGCGGTCGACTGCGTACCCACGATCATGGACTGGGCCTGCCACTGGGTCTGACCGAAGGTGCCGCTCGCCGAGCGGATTACGTCGGCAGCGTCGGCATGCCCTGCCATGCATGCCAGTGTGACGGCGGTGGAGAGTGCGGCGATCCTTCGCGCGAGTGAGGTAGAACGGGGGGCGGACGAGCCCGCCAGAGTGCCCAGAAGATCGTTTTGCACAGAAGCCTCCCAAGTCTTTGTTGTGCCAGTGAGAACTGGTTCACAAATTTCTAGCAAGCTTCGTGCCGAATTTATTTTTTTTATTGAAAACAATTAATTAAAAGACAATTCTCCAAAAAATTTCGATCTAAAATACGGAACCGTAAAAAAAGCCGTCGTTTAGGTCTGAAATCGAACGAATTATGTAATGACCATATGTAACATTCTGAATGTTATGTCACTTTCAGCTGTTTGAATCGGTCTTCAGGGCGGTGTACCCGACCTGCGAATCCGCCACCCAACGGATGGCATTGGCGAGCAGAGTCCGGTACCAGGGGTTCGCGTAGGTGGCTGGACCGTCCCCCGGTTGCAGGTATACGAGGCGGCTGCGACCGGCTGCCTTCGCCCAGCCGATCACATTGGAGCCAGGCGCCGGCAGCCATCCGTCCCGGCTTGGGCCGCGCCCGTTGACGGCATGGGCAGCCGACCAGAAGTGGTCGCGATCGAACGCATGCCGGGCCATCAGCAGCGGGCTGACTGACTTCAGGAAGACCGGGGCGAGGTACAACTCGTCTGTGAGCGTGAAAGCAGGGGGGAGCCCCTGAGTGACCGGATGCTGAGCGACCACCTCAGCCACATAGGTCACCTCCGGTGCGTAGCCGGAATCCGTGCAGGCCGTGTCGCCCAGACGGCCCGGCCGGTACATAAACCTCCCGCCGAGCCATTCGCCGTACTCGGCCCAGTCAGGCCAGCCGGCCAGCGCATGATGCAATGCGACCACGCCTTTGCCTGCCGCCAGCAGCGCCCGCCAGCCCGCTTGCACCCCGGCCGGCAGCGCAATGTGGGCCGGCAGCGGTCCGGTCCCGTCAAACGCGAGCCCCGGCATGTCGTAAAGGACAATGGCGTGATAATCCTGCAAAGACTGTGGGTTCAACCGCTGCGCCGCCTCCGGGTGAAAGGCGAGTGTCGCTTCGATTCCTGGTAACGCGTCGAGCATCGCAAGGAAAGCGGCGCGATCGAACCGATGCCCGCCAGCCACCACGAACACCCGCAACGGAGCGGGCGGTCGGTTCGGCGCGGCTTCAGTCTCCGGCGCGACAGTCCTCCCCATTGGTTCGGCTGTGCTGTCGGGTTCGGACACGTCAGCGTCGACCGGGCAACGACCGCGGGAGGCGCGCCACGAAATCCAGCGTCTCTTCGGCAAGACGCTGCGACTCCCCTGAGTCGGTCATCAGCGTATGCGTGACATGAGTGGGTATGCCGCAGGTATCGGCCCACTGGACGTCCATGGCATCGATGACCAAGCCGTCGAGGAATCCAGCATAGTGAGCCACGATCGACTGAGGGGTCAGCGGTACGGCCAATTCCTGCATGATCTTGGCCGTGGGTCCTTTGACGGCTTGGCCTCCGATCAGGGGACACACACCCACGATGGGCACACCCCGCGCCCGCAGCGCACTGCGCAGGCCTGCGACCGCGAGGATCGGGTCGATGCTGAGATACGGGTTCGACGGGCAGACTACGATGGCGCGCAAGCGCTCGCTGGCCAGTGCATGCAGCACCTGCGGCGTAGTTGCCGCTGACGCCGCGCCCCTGTATTCGAGCCGCTGCACGACCGGTCGCGCCTGACACCCGACAAAATACTCCTGAAACGGCAGCGCTCCGTCCGAGGTGTGCACGATGGTGCGCACCGGCGTATCGCTCATGGGCAGAATCTGGTGGCGTATGCCGACGCGCCGCGCCAGATCGGCTGTAATGGCGGTCAACGTCTCGCCGGCGGCCAGTCGCCGTGATCGCGCCACGTGCAGAGCCAGATCACCATCGCCTAGGCGGAACCATGTCGGTCCCCCCAGCGTCTCGAGCACCGACATGAACGTCCATGTTTCAGCGCGGCGACCCCAACCGGTTTGCGGGTTGTGCAGCCCAGCCAGCGTGTAGAGCAGGGTGTCCAGATCGGGGCTGATGGCGAGCCCGAGGTGTTCGAAGTCGTCGCCGGTGTTCCCGACGCAGGCGAGTTGGCCGGGCGCCAGGGCCGACTGCAAACCGAGTGCGAGCCGAGCGCCACCGACCCCCCCGCTGAGCGCGATGACTTCCACCGCGCTCACTGGAACATGTCCTCCTCGAGCGGCCGTATCAAATCGCGCGCTACGCCCGGTGCCGTCGGTGCATGGAGTCCTCGTACCAAGATGACAGGCGTGCCCTCGGCACCTTCGCCCATGACGAGCCCGGCAGCGGCGGCAGCGGCATCGGCCCAAGCAACCTGAGTGACCTCCATCCGTCGCCCATGGCGGTCGAGTTCGCCGCGACGATCCCAGAGGGCGCTGGTGCCGGCAACGCCAATGGCCACATTCGTGGTGCCTTGCCGCCAGGGCCGACCAAAGCTGTCAGAGATGATCACGCCCACCGTTACAGCGAGTTTGCGCTGCACCTCGGCGCATATCGCTGCGGCAGACCGATCGGGGTCCACCGGCAACAGCAGCGCCAGCTCGCTGCCCGCCACGTTGGAGCGATCGACACCGGCCTGTGCCATGACGAGACCCAGACGGTGTCGCGTGATCAATACGTTGGGCCGTGCGCGCAGCACGGTGGTCGATTCGCCGAGGATGACCTCGACGAGTCGCGGGTCCTTGCCAGTGATTCTCGCCAGATCCTGAGCACGCGGTGAGGGCTGAATGTCCCGCAGGTCGACGTAGCGGCCCTCAGCCTTGGAGACGATTTTCTGTGCCAGTACCAGCACATCACCCGGCTGCAGGGACAGGTCGGCGCGCGCCAGCGCATCCAACACCATTGCGCCGAGATCGGTACCCGGCACGACTTCGCCGACGCCCGGCACGGCCCGTATGCTCAGTTCGGAAATGCGGGTCGGGGCGGTCACTACATTACCCATTCGTGGTAGATGCGCACGGTCGTGCGGACGTATGGTAACCGAGGTGTGGTGTCGGATCCCATGTCCTATACTCGATTGGAAGTCGCGTTGTCTGCAGCTGCTGCACGGTGTGTCTCGCGTCGAGGTCACACAGCACGCTCCGAGGTACGACTGGCATGCGTAATTGCTGGGCCATCATTGCGATCAATGCGCGCAGTCGGTGCAAGACGCGGCTGCATCCCTATCTCGATGTACAGCGCCGCCGTGAGCTCGCCTGCCGGATGCTGGACCACGTGGTGTCAGTCACCGGGGCGGCGCCCGGCATAACGAACGTGCTGGTGGTAAGCCCGGAGCAGACCGGGTTACCGGCTAACGTCGGCTTTGTGCAGGACGCGGGCCGTGATCTCAATGCAGCGCTCGATCTCGCCCGTCTTTCGGCGCTGACCGCGGGCGCCGACGAACTCTTACTGCTGCCGGCTGACCTGCCGTCGATCACCGTGCGCGATGTGCAGCGGATGATCGGCGCAGTAGGGGACTGCACTGTGGCGATTGCACCGGATCGCGTGGGCACGGGTACCAATGCCTTGTTTCTCGCTCATCCCTCGGGGTTCGAGTTTCGCTTCGGTCCCGACAGTCGCCTGCAACATGAAGCCGAGGCTCGGCGACACGGGTGTACCTCGCCGTCGGTGATCCATTCGCCGGGCTTGCAGAGCGATATCGACACCGTCGCCGACCTGTTGACCCTGCAACCGATGACATTCCAGACAGGTTCCCCGGCGCCGATCCTGCACGCGGTGGATTCATGAGCCGCGCCGCGACGGCCGCTATGTTGCGCGACGTTGCCGCAGGTCAACGCCTGAGCGATGAACGTGCCCTCGAACTGCTCGAGGGAGCAACGATTGCAGCGTTGCAGCCGGTGGCTGCGGCACTGGCCGTCGAGGGACATGGCCAAGTGCTCACTTGGTCGCGCAAGGTATTCATTCCGCTGACCCAGCTGTGCCGGGATGTCTGTCATTACTGCACATTCGCCAAGGCGCCGCGCGCGCTGCAGCAGCCCTACATGCGTCTCGCCGACGTGCTGGCAGTGGCGAGGGCGGGCGCCGATGCCGGTGCGAAGGAAGCGCTGTTCACTTTGGGCGATAAACCCGAGTTGCGGTACCGGGCGGCCCGAGCGGCTTTGCAAGCGGCCGGTTGCGACAGTACGGTCGACTACCTCGCTGCCGCTGCAGCGCTCGTGCTGCGCGAGACAACCCTGTTGCCTCACATCAACGCAGGCGTGTTGAGCGAGTCTGACTTGCGACGGCTGCGTCCACTGGCGGCGTCCATGGGTCTGATGCTCGAGTCGGCATCGCAGCGTCTGTGTGAGCGAGGCGGTCCGCACTTCGGCTCGCCGGACAAAGCGCCGGCGGTGCGACTTGCCATGTTGCGCGATGCAGGTCGTCTCTCCATCCCGATGACTTCTGGACTGCTGATCGGCATCGGTGAAACACGTCGGGAACGCATCGAATCGATGCTGGCTTTGCGTCAGATTCACGAGGAGTACGGGCACCTGCAGGATCTGATCATCCAGAATTTTTGTGCCAAACCCGGTACGCGCATGGCCATGGCGAGTGAGCCCACGCTCGATGAGCAGTTGTGGACCCTTGCAGCGGCTCGGTTGATCTTTGGGCCGCAGATGTCCATCCAGACCCCGCCCAATCTGCGCGGCGATGCCTTGGAGTCCTTGGCTGACAGCGGGATCAACGATTGGGGTGGGGTATCCACGGTCACGCCCGATCATGTCAATCCGGAGGCGCCGTGGCCAGAACTGCTGCGGCTGGCAGCGGCCACGGGTTCGACGGGCCGTGAGTTGGCGGAGCGCCTGCCGCTCACGCCGCGGTACGCCCGCCAGCCTGAACCCTGGCTGGACGCGGCGCTGCTGCCGCGGGTACGGCGCCTGAGCGATGCCACCGGCCATGCGCGAGAGGACGGCTGGTTTGCGGGCGCCGCAACGCCTGTGCCGCCGAAAGTGCTGCATGCTTTACGACAGACCGCGCCGTGGAGCAGGGCGAGTGCCTCGCGCCGAGTCACGACCCTGCTGCGTGATCTGGAATCGGGTCGAACGCTCGACGAGAGGTCGGTTACGACGTTGCTGCAGGCTCGCGGCAGTGATTTCACTGCGGTAGTTGTTGCCGCCGATGCCACGCGTGCCGCAGTGGTGGGCAACGGGGTGAGCTATGTCGTCAACCGCAACATCAATTACACGAACATCTGCACTTACAAATGTGGATTCTGTGCTTTCTCCAAGGGGCGTTCTGCGGTCAGCCTGCGTGGCCCCGGGTATGTGCTCGATCTGGACGAAATTGCCCGTCGCGCCGTCGAAGCCAGCGAGTCGGGTGCGACGGAGGTTTGCCTGCAGGGGGGTATTCACCCCTCGTTCACGGGTGACACCTATCTCGACATCGTTGCCTGCATCAAGACAGCTGTCCCCCAGATGCACGTGCATGCGTTCTCACCGCTCGAGATACGTCATGGTGCCAAGACGCTCGGCTTGTCATTGACCACCTATCTGGACCGGTTGCAGCGGGCGGGACTCGCTTCCTTGCCGGGCACGGCAGCCGAAATTCTCGACGACGATGTGCGTGCCGTGCTCTGTCCCGACAAACTGGATACGTCCGAGTGGCTGGAGGTCATGCGCAGCGCCCACGCGGTCGGGCTGCACAGCACCGCCACCATGATGTTTGGTCACGTCGAGCACCTGCAGCACTGGGCTCGTCACCTGCTGCGGATTCGCCAATTGCAATGCCAGACGGGGGGCTTCACTGAGTTCGTGCCCTTGCCCTTCGTGCACACCGAAGCGCCGTTATGGCGTCGGGGCAGGGCTCGCAGCGGTCCGACCTTCCGTGAGGCCGTACTGGTGCACGCGGTCGCGCGGCTCGTGCTGCATCCAGTCATTCGGCACATCCAGGCCTCGTGGGTGAAACTCGGTGCCGATGGTCTGGCTGCCTGTCTGCAGGCCGGTGCGGACGATATGGGGGGCGTGCTGATGAACGAATCCATCACACGGGCCGCGGGCGGTGCGCATGGTCAGGAAATGACACCGGTTCAACTACGGGCGCTGGCGCATCGACTTGGCCGTCCTGCGTGGCAGCGCACGACCTTGTATCGATCTGCTTTGGCTTTGCGCGTCGCTCAAGGTCACGAGGCGACCGTCTCGGCCGCGACTCAGTCGCTCGCAACCTGCTCTCTGGCGTCCCTTTAGAGGCCGGCCAAATTCAGCCGGGTGGCACCTCACGTGGTGCCCATGGAATCAGACCGTCTCGGTTGACACAGCACAGCACCGGCCACATCTGCAAATCGCCGAGCACGCCACTGGAGTTCCGTTCCTTGCCCGACTCGCGGCAAGGGTAACCGCGAGGTGGCAACCCCATGAAATTTCTGTTTGAATGAGGTTAGGTTCGATCTGATTGGCAATTAGAACAATAACTGCGTCGGGGCATGGTTTTGATCACCCAGGGCAAGCCGGACTTTGTTGACCCGGATGAGACCGCGCTGCTCAGGCGTCGCTGCGCCGAGCTCGAGGCGCGCCTCGCCGATGTCGACGTCATCAAGCGGTTTGCTGGCACCATGCTGCGCACGCACAGCGATGAAGTGCAGATCCTGTGGGAACTGGCGACCGAGGCCATTGCGTCGCTCGGCCTCGAAGATTGCGTCATCTACTTGCGGGAAGGGGAGTGGCTCCACCAGCGTGCCGCCTTCGGTCCCAAAAATCCGCGCGGTCAGGAGATTCTGGCCCCCATTCGCATCCAAGTGGGTAGCGGAATCGTGGGCACCGCCGCGGCTACGGGCAAGGTGCAACGGGTGGATGACACCCGCCTCGACCCGCGCTACATCCTCGATGATGAAGCGCGCCTGTCCGAGCTGGCGATGCCGATTCTGGTGGACGGTGAGGTCATCGGAGTGCTCGACAGCGAACATGCCTCGCCCGGGTTTTACACTGACTGGCACGTCGACCTGTTCGAGACGCTTGCGTCGCTGGCGGCCTCGCGCATCGCCCGCGCGCGGCTCGAGAGAGAACGCGAGCAACTGCTCTCCATTGACGAACTGACGGGTCTGCTCAATCGCCGTGAATTCACCCGGCGACTTCAGGAAACGCTGGATTCGGGTCCGCTCGCACTGATTTTCATCGAGCTGCAGGATTTCAGTCAGATCAACACCTCGTATGGTCTCGCCGCGGGAGACGCCGCGTTGCGCGAGATTGGCACCCGCGTGGCGGCAGAAGTGGGATCCCAAGGATTGGCCTGTCGGATGGTCGGAGACCGATTTGTCCTAGCAACCATGCCGTACGGCGCGTTCGAGCGGGCGCGTCGTTTGCGTGATGCCATTTCTGCGCCCGTCACTCTAGGTGACGCGCGGGGGACTTCGGTCAGGCCGTTTGTAGGCATTGCATTGGAGCAGGCCGGTCGTGTCGAAGATCTGCTGCACGACGGGTACTTGGCTCTGGAACGTGCACGCGAAGAGGAATCCAGTCAGATCGCGATTTTCGACGACGAACTGGCGCAGCAGCGCAAGCAGCGCTGGGAAGCCGGCCGCGCCTTGGCGGCCGCGCTCGACAACGATTCACGCGGTATCGAGATTTTGTTTCAGCCGATTTTTGCGATGCCCGGTCAACGGGTGGTGGCGGCTCAGGCCGTCGCCCGCTGGCGGCATCCGGAATTGGGTGAAATCACCTCGGCCGATCTCCTCACCGTTGCCGAGCAGGCGGGACTGCTCGATCGACTGAGCGTGCGGTTATTCAACCTCGCGCTGCAGGCGATGAAGGGCTGGCAACTCCAGAGTCCCGACCTGCAATTCCATTTCAGTTTCTCGGCAACTGAGCTGGCTACACCCCAATTTGCGGAATCCGTCCTGGCTTTGGTCCGTCAGTCGGGTGTGCAGGCGCGTACGCTGGTCGTGGAAGTCACAGAGGCCATGGTTCTGGCCGGCGAGCGCAACCTGCGGATCAATCTGGAACGATTGCGGCAGGGCGGGTTGGGGCTCGCGCTACTCTATGGCGGCGCGGGTTTTGCGGCGCTGGGTACTTTGAGCAGCTACCCGTTCACCGCAATCAAGATCGACCGGGCGCTGACCCGCAACTGCGCTTCCCGGGCTAAAGACGCCGCGATCATCCATGCGCTGGTCTCACTCGCCACGGCAATGGATTTGGCCGTGATGGGTGAGGGCGTCGAGTCGGGCGAGCAAGCGCAGGCATTGCTCGCGCTCGGTTGCCCGCGCGCGCAAGGCGACGGCCTCGGTCCGCCGCAGTCGGAGGCGGATTTCTCCGCGCTGTTGTCGAATCACCGCGGTCGATAACGATCGCGCAACTCGGTCTGTCGTGAGCGCATGCTTTGCGCTCGTCCGTCGATCCACACCTGTTCCGCGAGCGTTGTGACTTCGAGCGGATCGCCAGACCACAACACAAGATCTGCGACATAGCCCTTGGCGATACGCCCGTACTCAGTCCCCAACCCGAATGCGCGAGCCGGATTCGCCGTAAGTGCTGCCAGCGCCGCATCCCACGGCATGCCGTTCGCCACGGCGACGCCAGCCGCCTGGCGGACCTTACGCGCGTTGTGGGTGCCGTCGTTGAGGTTGGTGAAGGACACCTCCACGCCGGCTTTGTTCAGGCGCGCCGCGTTCTCCAGGCTGACATTCATCTGGTCGAAGGACTCTGGCAGGTTCTCGAGTGGATCGATGAAGACGGGGACACGAGCGCTTGCCAGCAGGCTGGCGACCTGCGGCGCCTGGGCACCCCCCACAATGACCGGCTTGAGGCCGGTGCGAGCAGCCAGTTGCAGGACCTGGCGGATGTCCGCCGCCCGGTTGACATCGAACACCACGCGTCCGCCATTGAGATAAGTCGCCAACGTCTCGCGGCCGCTGGCTGTCAGCAGTTGGTAGTCGCGCTCCATCATCGGTTTCGGCGGGCGCGCTTCCCTCACGGCCTGATCCAACAGCATGAATTGCGCAGCCCGACCCCGGCCGCTGCCACCAGCCGCATCCGAGCCCAGATCGACGAACAAACTGCGGCTGCCCCGCACGAACGCATCCACCCGACCATCCAACCGCGCTACTGCGCCTTGCCCGGCGATGATGCCAGCCCCGGCCGAACCGCCGGGTGCCACCATGGCGCTGGTGATGCCATCGACACGGTTCACCCCGATCACCATCGAGTCGGGATTGAATGCCGGTGTCACATCGAACTCTGGGCGTGGCAGTGGCGGCCCCGCTTTGCGAGCGTCGCCCGAGACCGGTGAGTTGTCCACCGTGCTCGATTCCAGCGAGACTTCCTGAATGCCAAGTCCCGTGATTCCGCCGAACAAACCGGGCGTCAGCGGGCGACCGCGCGCCTCGACCACGCTGGTGCCAGGTCCTGCAACGAGGTTGCGTCCGACTTCAACGATCCGACCGTCGTTGATCAGCACATCGGCATTTTCGAGGGTGCCACGCTCCGTGACCGTGTGCACCTTCGCGCCCCGAATCAAGACGCTTTGGGCTGATGCCAGCGGAGCCATGCCGCACGCCAACGTGCCGGCGAGAATCAATAGACGCGTTTTCATCGGACACCCCCGCTGGGCTGGCCGAGCAGGAAGTCCGAGCGCGGTACCGACGCCGGGACGCGACGATCAAACTGCAGTGCCCCATCGATGTAGACCTGTTCGGCGTGCGCATAGACGCTGAACGGTTCACGGTCCCAAATGACGACGTCGGCGATCCGTCCAGGCTCCAGTGTACCGACCCGATCGGCGATACCAAGTGCCTTGGCGGCATTGGCCGTGATCCAGCGCACGGCTCGCTCGGGCGGGATCTCGAGGCCCGCAGCGCGGCCGCGGGCCATGGCTTTGGCAGCCTCCTGGTTCAGCCGCTGGATGCCTTCGGCAGAGTCGGAGTGGACGATGGCGCAACTGTTTTGTGCGTGGTCGACGAACGCGAGATTTTCACCGATGCCGTCGTAGGCCTCCATCTTGAAGCCCCACCAGTCCGCCCACAATGCGCCGCAGACATTTTCCTGCGCCAGTCGGTCGGCAATCTTGTAGGCCTCGACTCCGTGGTGGAACGCGGCGATGTGAAAGCCGAATTCGCGTGCGATGTCGAGCATTACCGCCATCTCATCAGCGCGGTAGCAGTGGATGTGCACTTGGACCTCGCCCTGCATCGCTGCCACCAAAGTCTCGAGGCGCAGGTCGCGCTTGGGAGGCGTGGGTGGCTCGGCGCTCTTGTCCTTCGACTTGCGTTTTTCAAAGGCGGCCAGTTCCTCCGCGTATTTCTTCAGGCTGGCCTGATAGTCTTGAGCGTCCGCAAAGGCCTGACGATAGCCTGCCACGTTACCCATGCGGGTGGACGGCGCACGGCCCTCGCCGCCGTAGACGCGTTTGGGATTTTCGCCGCAGGCCATCTTGAGCCCCTGCGGTGCGCCCGGAAACTTCATCGCCTGGTACGTGGTCGCAGGTACGTTGCGCAAGGTCACGCCACGTCCGCCAATCAAGTTCGCCGAACCGGGCAGAATCTGCAGTGTCGTGACACCGCCGGCCAGAGCGGTGGCGAATCCTGGATCCTGCGGCCACACACCGTGCTCGGCCCAGACGCCGGCGGTGACCGGGTCGGTGGCTTCGTTGCCATCGCTGTGCGCCTCGACTCCGGGGCTTGCGTACACTCCGAGGTGCGAGTGGACATCGATCAAGCCGGGAGTGACCCATTTGCCGGTGCCGTCGACAACGGTGGCGCCCGCTGCATCGAGCGTACGCCCGACGGCGACGATTTTACCGTCTCGCATCAGCACATCCGCGCCATCCAGCCGTTGGCCGGTGCCGTCCAGAACGACTGCGTTGCGGATGAGTGTAGGCTGCGAGCGCAGCGTCTGGTAGGTCGATGCGAACGGCACTTTGGCGTCACTCGCCGCCTCGACCGCGCCGGCGGTCAGCACCGCCACGAATAGAATGCCGATTGAAGTCAGCCGCACGTCGCCGCCTCTCGTTGGTGTTGAATCAATAAATGCCTGTAATCGCGCCCAAACCGAAGAGCCAGCCCAACAGGCGCGGTAGTTCGTCGGCGTCGAGGCCCGCGCAGTCTAGCGAAGCTTGCAGTCCGTCGCCGCGCGAAATGGTTCGTATGAAGGCGAGATCGGCGGCCGCGACCTGATAGAGGGCCAGTCCGTGCACGTCGGTGAGCAGGAGGACGTACTCCGCGCCACGGTCCAGAGCCACGGGGTGTCCTGGTCGATCCGGCTGATTCGCCGACCAGATCGACCAGATCGGGTAGGGCGAATCGACGCAACGCAGGGATGGCGCCAGTGAGAAACGCAGTTGCGTCATGCGCTCTACGGGGATTTCCGCGAGCGACTCGACCCCCAGAGCGCGCGCGCCGGCTGCTTGCAGTGACTCTTCGCAGGCCCACTCCAGCCGCGCCAGATCCGCCAGCCACTCGTAGCCGCTGCCCTGCAGGCGGGTCAGCAGCCAGACGCTGAAATCACAACCGACCCAGTGCAGATCCCCATGGCGGGAGGGGTGCGCAGCACGGTACTCGCAGGCGAGTTGAGCGAAGTAGTCGTCACCGACCCGCCGGTGCAGCACTGGATAGGTGTTCTCGAGTGCGCGGCGAAAAGTGACGGCAGCGTTGCGCTGGTAGATGCGTAATCGCTCGGCGACGGGAACGACGCCGGTCTCCAGTTCGCCGATGATGCCTGCCGCAGCATCACCCGATGCAGCAGGCATGCGCGTAGTCAGCGCGGCGGCAAACACCCGCTGCAGTTCGGCTAGGGCAGGGGCGTGCCGGTCAGGCGGCTTGCTCATGGGCCCGTTGCAGCAATCGCTCGGCGTGAGCCGCCTCCCGCAGCAGGATGCCGAGTTCCGGAATATTGGTATCCCATTCGATCAGGGTTGGGCGTGGTCCGAGCCGCGCGATGGTGCGGGTATAGAGTTGCCAGACCTCCGGTGCGACTGCCGAGCCGTGATCATCGATGAGCACGGTGTGTCGGCCGAGTGCATGGCGTAAGTGCCCCGCGAGGTGGATTTCCTGAACGGCTGCCGCCGGCAGTGAAGCAACGAATTCATCCGCGTCGAGTCCGTGATTACAGGCGTTGACGTAGGCGTTATTGACGTCGAGCAGCAGGCCGCACCCCGATCGCTCGACGAGGCCCGCGAGAAACTCGGCCTCCGTGAGCGTCGAATGCCTGAACGTGACGTAACTGCTCAGATTCTCCATGAGGATTTGGCGACCGAGTATGTCCTGCACGTGCCGTATTCGCGCGGCGAGGTGGTCGACCGCTTCCTCTGTATACGGCAGCGGCAGCAGGTCGTTGAAGTGTTCTCCGCCGGCCTGACTCCAGCAGGCATGCTCGCTGATCAGCGCCGGTTGCAGCAGTGACACGGCATTCCTGACCCGGGCCAGGTGGCTGTTGTCGATCGGCTCGACCGACCCGAGACCCAGCCCCACGCCATGCAAACTCAGTGGGTAATGCTCGCGCAGCGCCAGCAAAGCGGTCAGGTGTGGACCGCCATCATGGAAATAGTTCTCGGTATGCGCCTCGAGCCAGCCGATGCCAGGACGTTGTTCGAGCAGCAGACGGTGGTGGGGGGAGCGCAGGCCGATCCCGACGCTGACCGGGATCGGCCGGACAGGGGCACGTTCACCGACCCTGTCCTGCATGGCTGTCAGTTCTTGGCGGGCGCCTCATGCTTCCCGCCGAGTTTCTCGCACTCACCCTTGGGGAGCATCTTCCACTCGGCCGGGTCATGGTCCTTGGCGGCCTGACCCATGCAGGAATGCGCGCCGTTGGCACAGTCATTCTTACCGGCCTTGGCTACGCCGTAGCACTTCTCCTTGGCGCCGGCCATGGCGTCATCTGCTTTGGCAGTCGTTGCGGCCGACAGGGCGAGCAGGCTGCTCACGGCGGCGGCGATCGTCAGTTTCGTCGTCTTCATCTTTCAGTCTCCATGACTTGCGGCAATGGGCCGCTGTGATTTTGAGTTGGGCTCGCTAGGTCGGGTGGTCGAGCTCTGGCGCCGTGTTCGGCAGCCCTCACGTCGGCTGCGGATCCATCAATCCTTAGTCTAGCAAATGCGATGGGCACTTCAGGTGTACCCCCTCGCACGGTGAGCTCGTTTCTACCGTCTGTGCAGCTGCCGGCTTCACCGGCCCGGGGGTTTGTTGGATACCGCCGTCGCGCCGCTGGTGAAGATGGCTGGCTCATCGGCCACGGTGAAGGTGACCTCCACGGGGTTGCCGTCGTTGTCGTTGGCGCTGGCCACCTGCACGAGGTAAGGGCGATCCCGCGTCCATAGCATGTAGGTGTACTTCGACTGAATCGCGTTCTGGTCTCGCCGAACCGAATCAAAGTCACCTAGCGTGGTACGCGACCGATTAACCACGGCCAGCAGAGATGCCAGCGAGGGGTCGACGCGAGCGGTCACCGCGCCGAGGGTGTTGTCGGGGCCCATCAGCATGCACAGTTCTCGCGACTGGAACTGTGGCGGTAGCTTGAGGATCGTCTGGCGGGAAGCAGCACAATAGAGATCACGACCCGCATCGTCCTTGCCCCATTTGCCCCCCGGGTACTTGGCTTGGATTGCGCTTTTACTCGCATTCCAGGGGAGCCCGAATGCGCCACCACGGAACTGGTCTGCGACACCGCCGGCAACGGCGCTCTGGGCAACCATCTGACCCAACACTAGAGCGGCGAGGGCCAACGCGCGGGTGGGCATTTGGATGGACATGCTGAGGTCTCCTGACGAAAAATCCTGCGAATTGAACCTAATTGTAACTGGCAAGGTACCCATGGGCAGCGTCAGATTCCAAGACCTGCATCGCATTCGCAGCCAGTCAATGCATGAAATCAGCACCGGCCGGCGGTCTCGACCTAAGAATGGACCGGTGGGCCACTCTGTGGTTCCGTGGCAGGTCAGGAGTTCAACCCGGTTCCGCCGAGGACCGACGCTCCGCCTCCAGCAGATCCTCGGGCGTATCGATGTTCACCGATGCGTTCGACATCGGCACGCGAACGATCCGGTCGATGCTGCGGCGCAAAACCAGTGCCGTATCACGGTCCCCGCGCAGGTCGAGGAGGTCGCTGAATGCCCAACGCGGAAAGATTGCCGGCAGCCCCGGGGCTCCGCTGAAGAGCGCGGCCGCGATGAGTACTGGATGACGCAGCCATGCAGCGTGCAATCTGCGCAAGTCGTCGGCGGTCACCGCGACCTGGTCAGCGTGTAGCAGCAGCAGTCCCCCACAGCCCGCTGGCGCCGTGCGCACCGCCGTACGGATAGAACTCGCGATGCCTTCGCTCCAGTCGCGGTTCACTGCCAGCGAGGCTGCCCGTTGACGTAATGCCGGCGCCACGTCGGCGGCGTACGCGCCGATCACCACGGTGACGGAATGGCCAGCAATTGCAGCTGCCCGCGAGACTGCGCGCTGCAGGACCGGCTCGCCACCGATTCGAGCAAGCTGTTTGGCGCTGCCAAAGCGCGTCGCCGGTCCGGCCGCCAGAATGGCTGCGTGCAATCCGGCAGTCATTTCCTCATTCATGGCCGTAGTTTGCCTGCCACGTGCCGACAAGTTAAAGTTTCGTCGCCGAAAGCAGGGATGTCCCCAGATTTTTCCGGCGTTCTGATCACAGCCGGTACCGACGCATCTGCCTGGTTCCGGGTAACGCCCGTGCGGACCGTTCCCTTAACGAGAGACCAACAAGTGCAAGCCTGGAAAGTACACAAGTTCGGCGGCTCGAGCGTCGCCGATGCTGCCTGCATGGAACGTGTGGCGGCGATCATCGAAGGTGATCCGGCCCAGCGTAAGGCGGTAGTGCTCTCAGCCTGCCGTGGCGTGACGGATAGCCTCCTCGGACTCATCGCGATGGCAGAGCAGGGCGACCCGGCGCTGGAGAGTCGGTTGCAGGCGCTGCGCCAGCGTCACATCGATACCGCGCGGGAATTGCTGAGCGGCGAACTGTTTGACCATTATGTCGCGGAACTCGAGGCCGATTGCCGTGACATCGCCGGCATTTTGCAGACCATTCGGCTGGTGCGTTCGGCCTCCGGGACCATGCGCGACTTGATTGCGGGGTTCGGCGAGATCTGGTCGACGCGGTTGTTCGAACGGCTGCTGCGACGGCGCGGACGCTCGCTCGGGCAAGTCCAATGGCTGGATGCCCGCAAGGTGCTCCTCGTCGAATGGGGACCGATGGGTGCCGGCGTGCGCTGGGAGCAGTCACGAGCGGCCCTGCAGGCGCAGGTCGACAGCGACTTCACCGGCACACTGGTGGTCACGGGATTCATCGCCACGGACGTCCATGGCCTGCAGACCACACTCGGCCGCAATGGCAGCGACTACTCGGGGTCGATCTTCGGTTCGTTGCTCGATGCAGCCGAGATCGTCATCTGGACGGATGTCGACGGAGTGCTCAGCGCCGATCCACGGCTGGTGCCTGAGGCGCAGGTCATCGACCAGTTGTCCTATAACGAGGCGATGGAACTGGCCTACTTCGGCGCGAAGGTGATTCACCCTGCCACCATGGCTCCGGCGGTGGACAAACGGATCCCCATCTGGATCCGCAACACCTTTGCCGCAGAAAAGCCCGGCACGCTGATTCACGATCGCACGGCGCCCGTCCCATTGGTCAAGGGCATCACGACGATCGACCGAATCGCACTCGTCAATCTCGAAGGTGCAGGCATGATCGGTGTGCCCGGCACGGCTCACCGCCTGTTCGGTGCGCTGCGCGAGGAGGGTATCTCCGTCATCCTCATCTCGCAGGGCAGTTCCGAACACTCGATCTGCTTTGCGATCCCGGAAGCGGAGGCTGAGCGCGCGGAACGGGTGGTTCGTCGAGCCTTCGACCCGGAGTTGCGCGAGGGACAGATCCAGTCAGTCGGAATCGATCGTGGTTGCAGCATTCTCGCGGTCGTCGGCGACGGCATGGCGGGCGCGCATGGTGTGGCCGCGCAGGTGTTCTCCGCGCTGGGTACCGCGGGGATCAACGTCCGTGCGATCGCCCAGGGCGCATCAGAGCGCAATATTTCCGTTGTGATAGACGGCAAGGGTAGCGCCCGGGCGCTGCGGGCCGTGCATTCGAGTTTCTATCTCTCCGCGCACACGGTGTCCATCGGCCTCATCGGCCCGGGTCTGGTGGGTGCCGCACTGCTCGAGCAGTTGCGCTCGCAGGCGGAACGGTTGCGGCGGGACTTCAAACTCGACCTGCGTATCCGTGCCATCGCCGGTTCAAGACGCATGCGGCTGACCGAGACAGCCATCGATCTGAGCCGCTGGCGGGACGAATACGCGGTGGGCGACGATGCCATTGATCTGGACCGGTTCGCCGATCACGTGCGTGCCGACCATTTTCCCCACGCAGTCATCATCGATTGCAGTGCGAGCGCGGAGGTCGCCGGTCGCTATGCGCGCTGGTTGTCTGAAGGCATTCACGTCGTGACGCCGAACAAGAAGGCCAACAGTGCGGATATGGGCGACTATGACCGGCTGATGGCTGCGCGCCGAGCGGCGGGAGCCCATTATCTGTACGAAGCGACCGTCGGTGCGGGACTGCCCATCATCCAGACGCTGCGCGATCTGCGCGAAACCGGCGATGAGATCCGACGCATCGAGGGTATGTTTTCCGGGACGCTTGCGTACCTGTTCAACACCTGGGACGGTAGTCGGCCGTTTTCGGCAGTGGTCAGCGAGGCCAAGTCGCTGGGTTATACCGAGCCCGATCCGCGCGATGACCTCTCCGGCATGGACGTCGCGCGCAAGTTGATCATCCTCGGACGCGAGATGGGATTGCGGCGTGATTTGGGCGAAGTGCAGGTGGAAAGTCTGGTACCCGCTGCGCTCGCTCACTGTTCGGTTCAGGAGTTCATCTCGCGTTTGGCGGAATTCGACGAGCAGATGCTGGCCCGGTTGCGTGCGGCGCAAAGCCGCGATCAGGTGCTGCGCTATGTGGGATCAGTCGATGCTCAGGGTCAGGCGCAGGTCGGTCTCGTGGAACTGCCAAAGTCGCATCCGTTTGCAAACATCGCTCTCACGGACAATATCGTCCGCTTCGAAACGGCGCGCTATGACAAGAATCCGCTGATCGTGCAGGGCCCAGGCGCGGGTCCCGCCGTGACGGCGGCTGGCGTGTTCGCTGACCTGCTGCGGGTCTGTGCGTATCTCGGAGCGAAGCTTTGAGCGCGGCACGGACGACTGCCGTGGCCTTCGCTCCGGCCAGTGTGGGCAATGTGGCTGTCGGTTTCGATATCCTCGGGCAGAGCGTTGCGGCGCTCGGCGACAGGGTACGCGTCACGCGGCGGAGCACGCCCGGGGTCGTTATCAAGTCGATCCGCGGCGTCGTTCAGGATCTGCCGCTCGATGCGGAACGCAACACCGCAGGCATGGCCGTGCTGGCGTTGGCGCGTGACCTGCACCTCGATTTTGGTTTCGAGCTCGAGATAGACAAGGGCATTCCCTTGGGTTCAGGGCTCGGCGGCTCGGCGGCCTCAGCGGTCGCAGGTGTAGTGGCAGCAGCAGCGTTGGTCGATGGCACCATCGATCGGACGCAACTGCTCAAATACGCGATGCAAGGAGAGGCCGTTGCGAGCGGCGCCGTGCATGTGGACAACATTGCGCCCTCGCTGTTCGGTGGACTCGTACTGACCGTCGGCATCAACGATCCCTTCGTCAAACAAATCCCGGTTCCGGACGTCATTCGGTGTGTCCTCGTGCACCCGCACATGGTGCTCGCGACCCGCGAGGCGCGTGCCATCCTCAGCCAGACCGTGCCGCTGTCTGAGGTCATCTGGCAACAGGCCAATCTCGCCGGCTTTCTCGCCGGTTGTTACACCGCGGATCTGGCATTGATCCGCACCTCTCTGCTCGACGTGATCATCGAACCGCAGCGCCAGGTGCTGATTCCAGGTTTCACTGCGGTCAAAGAGGCCGCCAGTCGGGCGGGCGCGCTGGGTGGCTCGATCAGCGGAGCGGGACCGACCGTGTTCGCATGGGCCGAGGAGCCGGTAGCCGAGGCGGTCCGAGCCGCCATGGTCGCGGCGTTCGCGAGTCATGGGTTGGCCAGCGACAGTTGGGTATCGGCAATCGACCGCGATGGTGCGCGGCTGGTAGGGGAGTGATGCAGTACCTCAGTACACGGGACGCGCAGCATCGAGCTGGACTCAGCCAGGCCATCGCGCAGGGTCTGGCGCCGGACGGCGGCCTTTACGTGCCTGAGGCGTTGCCGGCGCTTGCGCCCGAGCGATTCGAGGGCGCGTCCTCACTCGTCGACGTCGCGGCGCGACTCATCGCGCCGTTCGCCCAGGGGGATGCGATTGCGGGTCTGTTGCAACACATACTCGAGGATGCTTTCAACTTTCCCGCACCCGTGGTTGAGGTGGCAGGCAGCGCAGGTCCGCTTTCGGTGCTCGAGTTGTTCCATGGTCCGACTGCGGCGTTCAAGGATTTTGGCGCGCGTTTTCTTGCTGCGACCTTAGAGCGTATTCCTCGAACCGATCCACGTCGGCTGACTATTCTGGTGGCGACTTCCGGTGATACCGGCGGCGCGGTTGCGGCGGCGTTCCATCGCCGACCGTGGGTTGACGTCGTTGTGCTTTATCCGCGTGGTCTGGTCTCCCCGCGCCAGGAAAAACAGCTGGCCTGCTGGGGTGAGAACGTTCGGACACTCGCCGTCGCCGGCACCTTCGACGACTGCCAGCGCATGGTCAAGGAGGCCTTCGTCGACCACGAGCTTGGCAGGCAGCTGCTGCTTTCGTCGGCCAACAGCATCAATGTCGGTCGTCTGCTGCCACAGATGGTTTATTACGCCGCGTCCAGTCTGGAGTTGTGGCGGCGCGACGGGACTCGCCCGAATTACATCGTCCCCAGCGGCAACCTCGGTAATGTCGCGGCATGCATCTGGGCGCGTGAGATCGGACTGCCGATCGGTGACATCGTGCTGTCGACCAATTCCAACGCCACCGTCACCGATTTCATGGCGGGAGGGGAATGGCGACCGCGCAGCAGCGTGGCGACTCTGGCGTCGGCCATGGATGTCGGCAATCCGAGCAACATGGAACGGCTGCGCTGGCTGCATGGCGGCCCGGATTGGTTGCGCGCGAACCTGAGTGCAGCGCTGGTCAGCGACGATCAGATCCGTACCTGTATACGCCGCGATTATGTGGCTTATGGTCAGACCTGGTGTCCGCACACCGCCACCGCAGCACACGTGTATCGCGAACTGCCTGAGTCTCGCCGCCGTGAGCGCTGGGTTTTGGTGGCGACCGCACATCCGGCCAAGTTCAATGATGTGGTCGAACCGTTGATCGGCGCAACCGTGCCGGTGCCCAAGGCGCTCGCCGACCTGTTGGCCTTGCCCTCGGTGCAGACCGATGTGGCACCCACGCTCGACGCACTACGCGGCGTCTTGCTCGGCAACGCTCGGACATGAACGATCTGTTGCGCTCACTCGATTGGCGCTGGACGGCGCTGGGCGCCGTGGCCGTACTCGCATTGGGCTGGCTGCTCTATGCGCGGATCCGCAAAATTCGCCAACGGCGCGCCATCGACAACGTGATTTCGTCCGTGGCCGTCGATGAACTGCGCAATGTCCTGCTGCCGACGGGCACGGGCGAGCAGATCCATGTCAACCATCTGATGCTCACGCAGCGCGGTCTGCTGGTTCTCGAATTCTTTGACGTGCCCGGGATGATTTTCGCCGGCGAGAAGATGGAACGCTGGAGCGTGTTGAACCCAAAGCGTCACTTCATGTTCTCCAACCCGATGCCGCTGGTCGAGGAGCGTTTGTCTGCGGTGCGTTACCTGGCGGGTGATCACGTTCCGGTAGAAGCGCGCATCCTGTTTTCGATGCGCGGTGATTTTCCTAAGGGTCGCCCCGACATGGTGATCCGGCTGGACGAGCTGCAGGAGCAGTTTCCCGTGGTCGACAAGACCTCAGGAGCGGCGGCCGCTTTCAGTGGCGTCTGGCAGCACATCAAGTCCGTTTCAGTTCCCAACCCGCTTGCCGACTGAGTGGCGGGCTGCTCACGCCGCCTTTTGGGTGCTCAACTGCCGAGCATGATCGGCCAATACCTGGGCCACGCAGGCGGTCAGCCTGCGGCCGGTTTCAAGGTGCAGGAACTCGTTCGGACCGTGCGCATTCGAGTTGGGGCCCAACACGCCCGTGACGAGAAACTGGGTGCCCGGGAAACGCCGCCCCAGCATGCCCATGAACGGAATGCTCCCGCCGGTTCCCATGAACATCGAATCGCGACCGAAGAACTCGCGCGAAGCCCGTTGCATCGATGCCTCGAGCCATGGCGCAAATTCCGGCGCATTCCAGCCACCCATGGCTGACTCGACTTTGAACTCCACTCGTGCGCCATAGGGCGGGTCTGTTTCCAGCGTACGTTTGATCGACGCGGCGGCCATGTCAGGGTCCATCGTGGGCGGCAGGCGGAACGAGAGTTTGACGCTGGTATAGGGACGCAGAACGTTGCCGGCGCTGCTGATTGCAGGCAGGCCGTCGGCGCCCGTGACGCTGAGGGTGGGCCGCCAGGTGCTGGCGAGCAGCAATTCCAACGGGTCGTCCGACATTGCACGCATGCCCGACGGGAAGGGAAACTTACCCTGCACGACCGGTCCAAGTGCCGCAGCCGCTGCGCGGGCCTGCGCGAGGCGGTCGCGAGGAATCGCGCTGTTCAGATCTTCAATCCGCATCGCCCCCGTGTTGGCATCCTCGACGCGATCGAGCAGCGCACGGATGATCCGGAAACTCGAGGGTACGATGCCGCTGGCAGAGCCGGAATGCACGCCTTCAGTCAAGACATCTACACGTAAGGTACCGTTGAGGTTGCCACGCAGCGAGGTGGTGCACCACAACTGGTCGTAGTTGCCGCACTCCGCATCGAGGCAGACCACTAGGCTCGGTCGACCGAGTCGGGGGCCCAGTGCTTCGATGTGGGAGGCGAGATCCGGGCTGCCGCTCTCCTCACTGGCTTCGATCAAAATGACACAACGAGCGTGGGGTACACCCTGCTCGTGCAGCGCGCGGATTGCAGTCAGCGAGCCGAACAACGCATAGCCGTCGTCAGCGCCGCCACGGCCGTACAACTTGCCATCGCGGATCACGGGCGACCACGGACTCAAACCCTCCGCCCAGCCCGAGAACTCCGGTTGCTTGTCGAGGTGACCGTACAGCAGTACCGTGTCCTCCACCTGCCCGGGCACGTCGATGAACAGCAGCGGGGTGCGACCCGCCAGACGCAGCACTTCCACCCGCATGCCCGGCAGCGGTTGCCGCAAGGCCCAGCGTTGCATCAACTGTACCGCCGCTTCCATGTGCCCGTTCGCTTCCCAGGCAGGATCAAACAAGGGTGACTTGTTCGGGATGCGGACGTAGTCCAGCAACTGAGGAATGATGTCTTCGTCCCAGGTGCGGTTGATCAGACTGCGTGCTGTTGCTGTATCCATCGCTCGCTAGGCCCCTTGCGCGTCAGAATCGTCATTGAGTAGTGGAGAGTGCGAAGTTTAGTTGAATCCGAAGAAGCGCAGTGCATTACGCGTGGTCCATTCGGCCACTTCTGCCGGCGGCTCGTTACGGCATTGGGCGATCGTGTTCAGGACGTGCGGCAGGTGGCGAGGCTCATTGCGGCGGCTTGCCGGTCGCGGTTCGAGGTCGCGCGGCAACAGGTAAGGCGCGTCCGTTTCGATCATCAGCCGATCGCGCGGAATGAGTCTGACCAGCTCCCGTAAATGCTGCCCGCGTCGCTCGTCGCAGATCCACCCGGTGATACCGACGTACAGTCCCATGTCCAGATAAGCGTGCAGCTCATCTGCCTGTCCCGTAAAACAGTGCGCGACCGCCCCTGACAGCTGCGGCAGGTAATCTGCAAGGATCGCGACGAAGTCCGCATGGGCATCTCGTTGATGCAGGAACGCGGGTTTTCCTGTCTCCACTGCCAGGTCCAACTGCAGACGGAAAGCGTTCTGCTGAGCTGAATGTGGAGAAAAATTCCTGAAATAGTCGAGCCCGCATTCGCCCACCGCGCTGGCGAGCGGATCACGCAACAGTTCGCGCAGCAACGGAACATCGTGAGATGAAAATTCGTGAGCGTGGTGGGGGTGCACGCCCGCCGTGGCCCGGAATACTGTGGGTGCGGTGCGCGCCAGCGCCAGTGCTGCGCGCGAACATTCCACTGTGCTGCCGGTGATCACCATGTGTTCGACGCCCGCGTGGCGTGCCGCCGCAATCACCTCGTCCCGGTCCACGGCGAAACTGTCATGGGTCAGGTTCAAACCGATATCGACCAGTGGGGGCAGTGTTGGCATGAGCTGTGGTAATGTTCAAGGCCGCTTTGGACGGGTCGCTCGCGGCGTTCGAGCCCTGCCATTCTAGCGGTCCCGACCGCCGGCCGTATCGGCGACGCTCGGGCGAACGGACCACGAGACGCGAGAGGGTGATATGCCACTGGACCAGTCGGCCCTGGAGAGCCTGCGTGACGATTCGCGGGCGGATTCCGACCGCTACCGCTCAACCCGCTCTGCGAGTCGACGCCGTCGCTGGCTGATGCTCGGCGGTCTGCTCGCCCTGCTCGGGCTGGCGGTCGCATGGCGGGTCTTGAACGGTCCCGTGCCGGTGCAGACGGTGACGGTGGAAGCTCCGGAAGGAGGCGCCAACGGTGCGGTTCTGAATGCTTCGGGCTACGTCGTGGCGCGGCGTATCGCAACAGTGAGTTCTAAAGTGACCGGACGCATCACGCAGGTGTTGTTCGAGGAAGGCGCCAGCGTCAAGGAAGGGCAGTTACTGGCCCGTCTCGACGGGGCCACTGCCGGAGCGGAATACGATGTCGCGGCCAAAGGGCTGGAGTCGGCCCGGCGTAATGCGCGGGAGATCGAAGTACGGCTCGGCGATGCCCGGCGCACGTTGGAGCGTAATCGCTCGCTGGCTGAGCGCAGGCTGGTCGCGCAGAGTGTCGTGGATGCCTCGGCAGCGGACGTGGCTGCGCTGCAGGCGCGCCTTGCTGCCACGGGTGCCGAGGTCGACGTCTCACGCAGTCGGGTCGCACTCAGCCGTCAGGGGCTCAACGACCTCGAAGTGCGTGCGCCGTTCTCCGGTGTCGTCATCTCCAAGGACGCGCAGCCTGGCGAAACCGTCTCGCCCATGTCGGCGGGCGGTGGTTACACCCGCACGGGTATTGCCACCATCGTCGATATGGAATCACTCGAGATCGAGGTAGATGTGAACGAGGCCTACATCAACCGCGTCATACCGGCCCAGAAAGTGGAGGGCACGCTGGACGCCTACCCCGATTGGAAAATACCTGCGCATGTGATCAACATTGTCCCGACCGCTGACCGACAGAAGGCCACGGTCCGGGTGCGCATTGCGCTGGACCAGCGTGACCCCCGCATCCTGCCGGATATGGGCATCAAGGTCAGCTTTCTCCCGGCCGAGGGGGCCGTGGTCAGTATTGCCCGTCCCACGATCCCACAAAATGCGCTGGTCTCGACCGGCACTGACCACTACGTGTGGGTCGTGCGTGATGGCAAGGTAGCCCGTCAGTCGGTCAAGTCGGGGCCGGTCAAGGACGACCAAGTGCCGGTCCTCGAGGGATTGGAGGGGGGCGAAGTGCTGGTGGTCGATCCACCGCAGCGCCTCAAAGAGGGGCGGTCAGTCGAGTTGCGGGCCGGCAAGTAATCGTGGACGCTCCGGCGATCGTCCACATTCGAGACCTCGTGAAGGAATACCGACGGGGTACCGAGGTCGTACGGGTGCTGGACGGGCTCTCGCTCGATATTGCGCGCGGCGATTTCGTGGCATTGATGGGACCCTCGGGCTCAGGCAAGTCGACCCTGCTCAATCTGATCGGCGGGCTCGATCGTCCCACCTCAGGCACGCTAGAGATCGACGGCCTGCGAGTCGACGAACTCAGTGAGGCTGCGCTTGGGCGCTGGCGAGCCGATCATGTCGGTTTCGTGTTTCAGATGTACAACCTGCTGCCAGTGTTGACTGCTGCCCGCAATGTCGAACTCCCGCTGCTGCTCAAGCGACTCACGGCTGATCAGCGTGAACGTCGGGTCGCTGCCGCGCTCAAGCTCGTGGGTCTGGAGCACCGCGCCAACCACCGGCCACGTGAACTGTCCGGCGGTCAGGAGCAACGCGTGGGTATTGCACGGGCCATCGTGACGGATCCAACCCTCTTGCTGTGTGATGAACCCACGGGTGATCTCGACCGAAAGTCGGGCGATGAAATTCTGGATCTGCTGCAAGCGCTCAATCGCGAGTATGGCAAGACGGTGATCATGGTGACGCACGATCCACGCGCCGCTGAACGTTCCAACCGTGTGGTTCATCTGGACAAGGGCATGCTTCAGGAGAGCGGCGCGTGATCGGGAAATACCTGCCCTTGCTGCTGGCCAGCCTGCGCCGCAAGCCGCTGAGGACGTTTTTCACCGTGTCATCGATACTGATTGCCTTCCTGCTGTTTGGTCTGGCCGAGGCCATGCGCGCCGCGTTTGCTTCGGGCATCGACATCGCAGGCGCCGATCGCCTGATGACGATGCACAAGATCTCCTTCACGCAGTTGTTGCCGTCGAGCTACCTGAGCCGCATCCGTGCGGTGGATGGCGTCGTGGCGGTTACGCCCCAGACTTGGTTTGGCGGGTGGTTCCAGGATGAGCGTAATCAATTGCCGGCCTTTCCTGCTGAGCCCGAGACCTTCCTGCGTATCTATCCGGAATACATCATTCCGGAGGTACAGAAACAGGCATGGTTTACGGATCGTACCGGGATTCTCATCGGGCGGGCCATGGCGGACCAGTTCAACTGGAAGGTGGGTGATCGCGTGCCGCTGAAATCCGCGTTGTGGCGACGGCAGGATGGCTCCGATGTGTGGGAGGTCACCGTCCGGGCAATCTATGATCTGCGTGACGGCGGTGATACCCGCCAGATCATCCTGCATCAGGACTATTTCGACGAGGCGAAGTCGCAGGGCAAAGGATCCGTCGGCTGGTATATCGTGAAGGTCGGGAACGCGGAACAGGCCCCCGCCGTGGCGAGACGCATCGACGGTCTGTTCGCAAACTCGCCCGCCGAGACCAAGACGTCATCGGAACGCGCCATGGCTCAGTCCTTTGCAAATCAGGTTGGCAACATCGGTGCCATCCTCACGGCCATCGTCAGCGCGGTGTTCTTCACCATGCTGTTGGTGACGGCCAATACCATGGCGCAATCGGTGCGGGAGCGAACCAACGAAATCGGAGTGCTCAAGACGCTGGGTTTTGGCAATGCCAGCGTTCTCGGTCTGATTCTGTCCGAATCCGTGCTCGTCATGGCGGTCGGTGGCGCACTGGGCATGGCGGGTGCAGCCTGGATTGGTGTCCAGTTCGAGAAAGTGCTCAGTCAGTTCTTGCCAGGGTTTCAGGTGCCGCCGCGCGCGTTCATGACTGCCGCACTTTACGTGGTCGTGCTGGGCTTGCTGGCTGGTGCCGTGCCAGCCCTCCAGGCCATGCGATTGCGCATCGTCGAAGCACTGCGACGGGATTGAGACGATGAGCGTCTACTCATGGTTCAATCAGGTCGTTACCATCACGGCGATGAACCTGCGCAATCTGCCGGCTCGGCTCGGCACCTCGCTCGTTGCCGTGATTGGTATTGGTGGCGTGGTTGCCGTGCTGGTCGCGTTGTTGTCGATGGGTGAGGGTTTTCGTGCGGCTCTGGATCTCTCGGGGCGCGACGATGTCATGCTGGTGCTGCGGGGAGGCTCCTCCGACGAACTATCCAGTTCGATCTCGCGTGAGGAGTTCAATGTGATCGCAGCAGCCCCGGGCATCGTGCGGGACGAACGTGGCGCCATTGCTTCCGGAGAGATCTATACGATCGTTGATCTGCCCATGCGCAGTACCGGCACCGGCGCGAACGTGCCGTTCCGTGGCGTGACCGCGCGGGCAGCTCAAGTGCGCGAGGGATTTCGCATTGTCGCCGGACGCATGTTTGAGCCCGGCAAGGACGAGGTGATCGTCGGGCGGGGTGCATTTGCGCAGTTTGGCAATGTAGATCTCGGTCGCACGGTGACGTGGGGATCCCATGAGTGGCGGGTGGTTGGGGTGTTCGAGGCGGGCGGCAGTGTGTCGGAGTCGGAGGTCTGGACGGACCTCACGGTCCTGCAAGGCGTGTATCGCCGTGGCAATTCAGTACAGGTCGTGCGGGCGCGGCTGACTTCGGCGGCCGCACTCGAGACCGTCAAGCAGACGCTCGCGGCCGATCCGCGTGTGAATGTTTCCGTGCGCAGTGAACGGCAGTTCTATGCCGACCAGTCGAAAATCCTGGTCAATCTGGTCAAGTACGTGGGAACGACCATTTCCCTGCTGATGGGAGTGGGTGCGTTGTTCGCGGCGCTAAACACCATGTATTCGGCGGTTTCGTCACGCACGCGTGAAATTGCCACGCTGCGGGCAATCGGCTTCGGCGCGGCGCCCGTGGTGACATCGGTGTTGCTCGAGGCCATGGTCCTGGGACTGCTGGGCGGCCTCCTCGGCGGCGTGTTGGTATATCTTGGTCTGAATGGCTACCGGGCCTCAACCCTCAATTGGGCAAGCTTCACTCAGATCAGCTTTGCATTCACCATCACCCCACGGCTGCTGGTCACGGGTTTGCTCTACGCCATGTTGCTGGGTTTCATCGGGGGACTGTTGCCGGGCTTGCGTGCCGCCCGTATGCCGGTCACCACCGGGCTACGAGAGCTCTGAACCGTGTTCTGGCGCAGACTCATCGGGGGCGCCCGCCGCGCCGTCGAAGACCCGCGACAACTCAAGCTCTGGTCAGGGCGTGATGGGGCGCCCGACTGGAACGTACGTATCAGTCGGCGCGCGCGTCGCATGTCGATCCGGGTCTTCCCGGGTGGTCGCGTCGAGATCGTTGTTCCGCCCGGGGTCGGGGTGCCGCAGATCGAACGGTTCGTCGCTCAGCATCGCGCATGGGCCGAGCGTCGTTCGGGTGAATTACTGCTCTTGAACCCGCAGGGCGCTGACCGGCGCCCGGCGCAGGTGACAGTGGGTCTGCTCGACCGCACTTGGGATGTCGAATACCGCATCGGGTCACGCACCCGTGTGCAGAATCAGGGTGAGCCGCTGCTGCTGGTGACTGTGCCGACCCTGAGTGACGCCCATGTGAGTAATGCGCTGCGTCGCTGGCTGCGCACGGTCGCGCAACAGGAGCTTGGCGAGCGCCTGGCAGCCGTGGGCAGCGAGATTGGCATCGATTACCGGCAGCTGCAGCTGCGCAGGCAGCGCACGCGCTGGGGTAGTTGTACGACGGTGGGTAACATCAATCTCAACGTCTGTTTGATGTTTCAGCCGCCGGCCGTCGTGCGGTATCTGATGATCCACGAATTGTGTCATCGCAGGCACATGAACCACTCGCGTCGTTTCTGGTCGCTGGTTGAGTCTTTCGAACCAGGTTGGCGCGAGTTGGATGCCCAATTGCTGAAGGGCTGGCGACACGTACCGGCGTGGGTGTTCTCATGACCTCCGACAGGAATGAAGCCGAAATGACCGATATCGAAAAGGACGGTGCAGCGGTGAGCGATCAGAGTCGGGCATCCGGCGTACAGCGCGGATCCAAGATCGGTTCCTATGTGGACATGGTTGATGAAGGTGTCTACTGGGATCTCGGCGAATCGCAAAGCTATGGTGATTATCTGCGACTCGATCGCTTGTTGTCGGCGCAGGCCCCGGTCTCCGATCATCACGACGAGATGCTGTTCATCATCATGCATCAGGCCTCTGAGCTGTGGATGAAGCAATGCATACATGAGCTCGCCGCGGCGATGGAACAGATTCGCCGTAACGAACTCGATTCAGCCTTCAAGATGCTCTCTCGCGTCTCACGCGTGCAGTCGCAGTTGTCCCAGTCATGGGAAGTGCTGAGCACCATGACGCCCTCCGACTACAGTGCCTTTCGTGACCAGTTGGGACGGTCATCCGGGTTCCAGTCGTATCAGTACCGCATGTTGGAATTCATGATCGGCAATAAAAACGCGCCGATGATCGAGGTACACCGGCGTCATCCCGCCGTATTCGCTGCACTGGATGCTGCGTTGCATAGTCCCAGTCTGTATGACGAGTGCCTGCGTTTGATGAGCCGCCGCGGCTTTGCGATACCTGCCTCACACGTCGAACGCGACTGGAGTGCTCCGTACGTGCCGAGCGAGGAGGTCACTGCAGCCTGGTTGTCGGTCTACCGTAATGTCGATGAGCAGTGGGACCTCTATGAGCTGGCTGAGAAGCTGGTCGATCTGGACCACCAGTTTCAGCTGTGGCGATTCGCCCACCTCAAGACCGTTGAGCGGATCATCGGCTACAAGCGCGGGACCGGCGGCACCAACGGGGTTTCCTACTTGTCCAAAGCGCTGGAATTACGCTTCTTTCCGGAACTTTGGATCGTCCGCACGTCCATGTAGCCGTGTAAGATCGAGGTCCGACCTCAGCGGGGGCCGCGTGCGGCAGGAAAATGCAGGAACGTCTTCACAACATCAATGTCCTCTCCAGTGAACTGCTCCCCACGCCGGAGCAGGTAAAACAGCGCTTGCCAGTCACGGCCGCTGCCGAGGAGTTCATCTTCCGCAGTCGACAGCAGGTGCGACGCATTCTGGATAGGGAGGACCCGCGCCTGTTCGTCGTGGTCGGTCCCTGTTCGATTCACGACCCGCTGGCCGCGCGGGAGTATGCGACGCGCCTGCGCTCATTGGCGGCGCGGGTCGAGAAGACCTTGTTCGTGATCATGCGGGTCTACTTCGAGAAGCCGCGGACTACCGTCGGCTGGAAGGGGTTGATCAACGATCCGGACATGGACGACTCATTCCATATCGAGAAAGGCATCGGCATGGCGCGTGAGCTGTTGCTGTACCTCACAGACATTGGCATGCCCGCCGCCACCGAGGCGCTGGATCCGATCATGCCGCAGTACCTGTCTGAGTTGATTACGTGGACGGCCATCGGTGCGCGCACGACGGAGTCGCAGACACACCGCGAGATGGCCAGTGGTTTGTCGACTGCGGTCGGTTTCAAGAACGGCACTGATGGTTCCTTGACTGTGGCGATCAATGCCCTGCAATCGGCGCGGCACCCTCATCATTTCCTCGGTATCACCCAACAGGGGCAGTCCGCGGTGTTCCGTACCCGTGGCAACAGCCAAGGTCACATCGTGCTGCGCGGGGGAGGCGGACGCACCAACTACGATTCCGTCAGCATCGCGCTGTGCGAGCGTGAACTCGAGAAAGCGGGCTTGCCGACCAATATCGTCGTCGACTGCAGCCATGGCAATTCCAGCAAAGATCCGGGACTGCAGCCTTTGGTGGCCGAAAACCTTGCCAATCAGGTGCTGGAGGGCAATCGCTCGATCGTCGGTTTGATGCTCGAGAGCCACCTGCATTGGGGTAATCAGCCGGTGTCCGCCAACCCCGCCGATCTCAAATACGGGGTGTCGGTCACCGATGCCTGCATCGACTGGGCGACCACGGAAGGGCTCCTGTTATCTCTGGACCAGCGGTTACGCTCGGCGCCGCGTTTCGCCAAGGGGCCGGCCGCCGCCTGACTGTATGGTTGCCGTAAAACGGGACCGCTGCCGGCGCAGCATCGCATGCGGTAACATCCCACCCCTTGGCCGATAAGCCGTCAATACCACGAGGAAATGCACGATGACGATCAAGACTGGCGACAAACTGCCTGCCGGAACCTTCAAGCACATGACCAAGGACGGCCCGCAGAACATCACCACCGACGAACTCTTCGCTGGCAAGAAAGTCGTCTTGTTCTCAGTGCCCGGTGCGTTCACGCCGACGTGTGACGCCAAGCATCTGCCCGGGTTCGTTCAGCACGCTGATGCCCTGAAGGCCAAGGGCGTGGATACCATCGCCTGCACGGCGGTCAATGACGTGTTCGTGATGAACGCCTGGGGCAAGCACGGCCACGTCGGTGACAAAGTGCTGATGCTGGCAGACGGCAACGGCGACTATGCCAAGGCGCTTGGCCTGGAGTTGAACGCCAGCGGGTTCGGCATGGGCATTCGCGGCCAGCGGTTCGCGCTGGTTGTCACCGATGGTGTGGCGACGCAAGTGCTGGTCGAAGGGCCAGGCGAGTTCAAGGTATCGAGTGCCGAGCACGTGCTGAGCCAGCTCTGAAGAAAGAAACCGTCCGCGGGGTTCAAACACCCCGCGGACCTTTTCCAGTGGGCTGCGAGCTGCGCGGGACGGCGTCAGCCGCCCAGTGCCTTCTGCAGTTCCGGGACGACCGTAAACAGGTCTCCCACCAACCCGATGTCCGCCGCCTCGAAGATCGGCGCCTCGCTGTCCTTGTTGATGGCGACGATGGTCCGTGCATCCTTGATGCCGGTCATGTGCTGGATGGCGCCTGAGATTCCGATGGCCAGATACAACTGCGGCGCGATGATCTTGCCGGTCTGGCCGACCTGCATGTCGTTCGGCACATAGCCGGCATCCACCGCGGCACGCGAGGCACCGACGGCGGCACCCATCTTGTCCGCGAGGTCATAGATCAACTTGAAGTTGTCGGCGCTGCCGAGCGCCCGACCGCCGGAGACGACCTTGGCGGCAGACTGCAGGTCGGGACGGCCGGTGGAGGCCCCGCTGCGCGAGACGAACCGGGTGTGATTGGGGAGTGCCACGCCGGCGTCGACTTTCTCGATACCGGCGCTACCGCCGCCGGCGGCGGCCTCGAAGGAAGCCACGCGCACGGTGGCCACGACGGTTGCGCCAGCTGGCGTCTCGACAGTCAGCAGCGCATTGCCCGCGTAGATCGGACGCTGGAAGCGGGTTGCGCCTTCGACGGCCATCACATCACTGACCTGATTGACGCCGAGCAGGGCGGCGACGCGCGGCATGACGTCCTTGCCGAAGGTGGTCGATGGACCAAAGACATGTGAATAACCCGCCGCCAACTTGGCAATCTGCGGTGCCAACACGGCAGCCAGCGGCTCTTTGTTGGCCGGGTTGTCGCACTGCAGAACTTTGCTGACCCCGGCAATTCCAGCCGCCTGCGCGGCCACGGTCGCGCCGTCAGCAGCCAGTACCAGCACGTCGATGCTGGCGCCAGCAATCCTTGCGGCACAGGTCACGGCCTTGGCCGTGCTCGCGTTGAGCGTGGCGCCATCGTGTTCGGCAATGATCAGGATCTTGCTCATCACACCAACCCCTTCTTCTTCAGTTCGGTGACCAGTTCGCCGACGTCCTTGACCATGATGCCTTTCTGGCGACTGGGCGGAGGATCGACCTTGACGGTGGCGAAGGCAGCCGCCTCGGCGACGCCGAAATCCGCGAGTGACTTGGTGTCGAGCGGTTTCTTTTTCGCCTTCATGATGTCCGGCAGCTTCACGTAACGGGGCTCATTGAGGCGAAGGTCCACGGAAATCACGGCTGGCAGGTCGATCTCGAGCGTCTCGAGGCCAGTGTCGACCTCCCGAGTGGCCGTCGCCCTGCCATCGCTGACATCGAGCTTGGAGCAGGAGATGACCTGCGGACGATCCCAAAGGGCGGCGAGCATTTGGGCGGTCTGACCGTTGTCCTCGTCGATCGCCTGCTTGCCGAGCAGTACCAGAAACGGTTGTTCGGCGTCGACCACTTGCTTGAAGACGCGGGCCACGGACAAAGGCCCGATCGAGGCGTCCGTCTGCACGTGTACGGCACGGTCTGCACCCATGGCCAGGGCGGTGCGCAACTGCTGCTGAGCGTCGGCCGGTCCGATGCCGAGTGCGACCACTTCGTCTGCCAGCCCGCGTTCCTTGATACGCAGCGCTTCTTCGAGCGCGATCTCATCGAAAGGGTTGATGCTCATCTTGACGCCTTCGGTGATCACTCCCGTGTTGTCCGGTTTAACCCGAATGCGCACGTTGTAATCGACCACGCGCTTCACGCCGACAAGGATTCTTCGCACGAACTCGACTCCTCTGCTGATCTGTGGGCCGGCGGCTGATTCCGGGCCAGATTGTTCCAGTGAGCCGCTAATCATATCATAGCAGACTGCTGCCAAATCAGACCGAAGGGGTCAGGTGCGCGGTGATCGCCCGTTGCGCTGAGATGAAACAAGAACCTTCCGGAATGAAAGGCTGATCGGCCGCCCAGACCAAGCCGGCGGCTGCCGACGCCGGGGAGGGCGCACCCTGACCCCTGCCGGAGGCTTCAAGGCCGATAGCCGCGCCGCTCATCCAGTTGCCGTGTCAAGTTCAACAGTCTGCGATAGCTCTCGTAGCGACGCGGGTCAATCTCGCCGGATTCTGCCGCCGCTCGCACGGCGCACTGCGGTTCGCGAGTGTGCTGGCAGTCGGCGAAGCGGCATCCCGCCGCTCGCCGGGCTACTTCGGGGTAGCCGATCTGGACCTCTTGCAGCGGGACGATAGGGGGGGCGTAGTCCCGGACCCCGGGCGAGTCGACCAACTCCCCCCACGGCAGGGTCACGATCGAGGATGACACCGTGGTGTGCCGGCCTTCCCCTGTGCCGCTCGAAAGTGTGCCCACGCTCTGCCGTGTCGTTCCCACGAGTGCGTTGGTGAGCGAGGACTTGCCTACACCGGATTGCCCGGCGAGCAGGGTGCGTTTGCCGCTCAACTGCCCAATCAGTTCAGTCATGCCCTCCATGGTGCGTGCAGATACAGGGCAGACCCGCAGGCCAATCGCCGCATAGGCCGCGATGCAGGCCTGTGTTTCATCACTCAGCGGGAGGTCGACTTTGTTCAGCACCACCAGCGGTTCGATACCGGCGTAGAGGGCCCCAGCAACGTAGCGGTCGACCATGAATGGATCGCACGCCGGTGTCGCCGCCATGACGATGGCGAGTTGGTCGAGGTTGGCTGCTATGGATTCAGTAAAGCCGCGGCTTTCGCTACGCAACAGGACATTGCGACGCGGCAGACGCTCGGCAACCAGCCATTCCGTGGAGCCACTCATGCGTTCGATGCGTACCCGGTCGCCCCCGACGATCTCGAGTTTGCGCCCGCGTAGCATGCAGGGCGTACGCTCGCCCGTGTCGTCACGAGTGACCACCACACGCCGACCGTAGGCCTCGACGACGCAGCCGAGTGTGGGCGTGTCGCTCACGAGGTGGCTGCGGGTAGCGCGGCAGGTACCGTGCTCGCCGATCCCAACAGGCGCGCAACTCGAACGGCCGGCGGCGGGTGCGAATCATGGAATGCCGAATACAGCGGATCTGTGCTCAAAGCGCTGGCATTGTCCCGATAGAGTTGCACCAATGCGCCGGCCAGTTCGCGACCATCGGCGTGTTGTGTTGCGAAGTCATCGGCCTCGAACTCGTGTTTACGCGACCATGCGGCCAGTGCCGGCGAGAGCAGCCAGGTGAACGAGGGCAGGGCAATCATGAACAGCAGCAGCGCCGTCGCGTCGGAGGCCGTGGTGATGCCCAGTCCGAGGTAAAACCAGGACTGACGCGCCAGCCAGCCGAGGAGGGCGAACCCGATCAGGCTCATCGCGGCGCTGAGCAGCAATCGTTGCGGTACGTGCTTCAGACGAAAATGGGCCAGCTCATGCGCGAGTACCGATTCAACCTGGGCCGGCGTCAGGCTCTCGAGCAGCGTGTCGAAAAAGACGATGCGCTTGGCGCGGCCGAGTCCGGTGAAATAAGCATTGCCGTGCGATGAACGGCGGGAGCCATCCATCACGAACACGCCCTCGGTCTGAAATCCGCAGCGCTGCAGCAGCGCATCGATCCGGGCGCGCAGGCTGCCATCAGCGAGAGGCGTGAACTTGTTGAACAGTGGTGCAATCAGTCGCGGCCAGCCCCAGAGGATGAGCAACGACGCGGCGACCCACACCAGCCACGCGATCAGCCACCACGTCGCACCCGCCTTGGCCATGACCCACAGGATGAGCGCGGCCAGTGCCCCGCCGAGGAATCCGCCGAGCAGCCAGCCTTTGACCAGGTCGGAGATGAAGACGCCCGGTGTGGTCCGGTTGAACCCGTAGCTCTCCTCGAAGACGAAGGTGCGATACGCAGCCATTGGTATGGACAGCACACTCATCACCAACAGAGTTGCCAGTACCAGTGCAACCCCTGAACTCAGCGTTCCGAGGTCGAGGGCGGCAACCCGCCGCGCGATGGCAGCGAGTCCGCCGCCGAGGGTCAGCCACAGCAGCACCGCGGTGTCGAACAGCAGTTCTGCCCGAGCAAGCCCCTGCCGTGCGATGGCGTAGTCCGCTGCCTTGCCGTATTCGGACGGGGTGACCACGGCGGCGAATGCTGCCGGTACCGTCTCGCGGTGCCTGCGAACGTGCGACACCTGCCGACTCGACAGCCAGAATTCCACCACCACATGGACCAGCGCAGCGACCAGAAACAGGATGCTGAAAGTAGTGCTCATCGTTACAACCCGCTGAGGGCAGCACGGCCCTTTGTTAGACTGGACCGAAGATTACGTTAAGCCACGACGGCGAACCATGGGCGCACTGACATGAGCGACAACACCGACCGCTTGATTTGGATCGACCTCGAGATGACCGGCCTCGACCCGCTGCAGGACGGCATCATTGAAATCGCCACGATCGTCACCGACTCTCACCTCAGGTTGGTGGCTGAGGGGCCTGTGCTGGCCGTTCACCGTTCGCCTGAGGAACTGGCGCGTATGGATGAATGGAACCGCACCACGCATGGCGGGTCCGGCCTCATCGCGCGGGTGCTTGGCAGTTCGATCAGCGTTGCTGAGGCAGAGCGTTTGACCCTTGAGTTTCTCACGCAGCACGTAGCCCCGGGCATGTCGCCCATGTGCGGTAACAGCATCTGTCAGGACCGCCGTTTCCTCGCGCGGGAGATGCCGCAACTAGAGCGGTTTTTCCACTACCGGAATCTGGATGTCAGCACCGTCAAGGAACTGGCCAGACGTTGGGCCCCGGGCGTACTCGCGGGAGTCAACAAATCCGCCACTCATCAGGCGCTCGACGATATCCGTGAGTCCATCAGTGAACTGGCTCATTACCGCGAACAGTTTTTCCGACTGCCGTCGTAAGGTTCGTCAGACCTCAGGCGGCGGCACAGTAGCGATCACTGGACTGAACAGCCCGGTTTCCCGGTACCGGCACTCGATAGGGCAGGATTAGCGAAAGGTCGATACGTCGCCCTTGCCCTGACGGACCACGACGGGCGCGGGGCCGGACAGATCCACCACACTGCTCGGTTCCAATCCACCGCTGCCGCCGTCGATGATCAGGTCTACCTGATGTCCGAACTGCGCCTGGATCTCGGTGGGATCGGTGAGCGACTGAGTCTCGCCGGGCAGCAACAGACTCGAACTCATGATCGGCTCGCCGAGTTCGGCGAGTAGCTGGCTGACAATCGCGTTGTCCGGGACGCGGATGCCGATGGTCCGGCGTTTGGCGTCGAGCAGGCGCTTGGGCACCTCGCGAGTGGCCTCGAGCAGGAAGGTGTAGGGTCCCGGGGTAAAGGCTTTGAGGGTTCGGTACTGCACGTTGTCGACCCGCGCGTAATGTGCGATCTCGGAAAGGTCGCGGCAGACCAGAGTGAAATTGTGGTGCTTGTCCGCCTCACGGATACGGCGGATCTTCTCCATCGCATCTTTGTCGCCAATGTGGCAGCCGAGGGCGTAGGTGGAATCCGTGGGATAGATGATCACCGCGCCGTCCCGAATGGCCGCCACTGCCTGCCGAATCAGCCTTGGCTGGGGATTCACCGGATGTATCGCAATCAGTAAGGCCATGGGATCCTGCCGGGAATGTGCCGGTTTCACGGCTTGACTTGCTATGATACCCGCCTGCCGACCCGTACGTCCCTGCGCACGAGTTCCCGATGCAACTGCTTTACGATCTGCTGCCGGTCATTCTCTTTTTCATCGCCTACAAGATCTCCGGCATCTACGTGGCCACGGCGATCCTCATGGCTGCGATGCTGGTGCAGATTGCGGTCAGTTGGTTCCGGCACCGCAAGGTCAGTCCCATGCTGCTGACCTCGGCGGTTCTGGTGCTGGTCTTTGGCGGCCTCACGCTGCTGCTGCACGACGCGGTTTTCATCAAGTGGAAACCGACCATCATCGACTGGCTGTTTGCAGTGGCGTTCCTGGTCAGTGGGTACTGGAACGGCCCCACGCTGGTCCAGCGGTTGATGGGCGAGCAGGTGACCCTCGAGCGGAGCATCTGGCAGCGGCTCAATCTCGCTTGGGTCGTATTCTTCCTCGTCTGCGGCGCATTGAATCTCTACGTCGCGTTCCATTTCTCTGAAGCAACCTGGGTCAATTTCAAGCTGTTTGGCCTGTTTGGTATCACGTTGGTGTTTGCGTTGTTGCAAGGCGTGTGGATCGCGCGACAGCTGCCGCCGGAGGATCGCAAGTGAGCGCAGGGCGGCCAGAGAGGCTGGAGAGTCGGTTGCGTGCGGCGCTGCAACCGCAACGGCTCGAGATCGTAGATGACAGTCATCTCCACGCGGGTCACCGCGGCGCCGCGGATGGCCGAGGGCACTTTTCCGTAACCGTGGTGTCAGAGCGCTTTACCGGGTTGCCCACGGTGCGTCGTCACCGTCTGGTCTACGAGGCGGTGGGCGATTTGATGAGCAGTGATATCCACGCGCTGGCCATACGGGCGTATGCGCCGAACGAACACGTTTCTGGTTGATCCTTTTCCTGACTTTCAATTGAGGCCTTTCGATGCGAAACAGCAAACTTCTGATGCTCTGCGGACTCGTCGTGCTGACCGCTGGGTGCACCAAACCGAACGCCGACGCAACCAAGCCGGCCTCGGGTGCCGCTGCGACCAAGCCGGCTGCGACGGCGGCTCCGGTGACGCCCCCAGTCGCCACGGTCAACGGCAAGGCCATCACGGCAGAGATGTTCGACACCTTCCTGCAGGCAGCGACCGGCAAGCCACCCGCAGAGATCGATGCTGAGCAAAAGAAAAAGGCGTTGGACCAGTTGATCGACATGACGCTGGTCGCCCAGCAGGCCGATAAGGACGGGTATGGCAAAGACGCGAAGGTCCAAGCCCAGATCGAACTGATCCGCACCCAGGCGCTGGCTCAGGCGGCGAGTGAGAAGATCGGTGGTGCACAGCCTGTGACGGATGCGGATCTGAAGGCTGAATACGACGCCCAAATCGCCACCATGCCCAAGGAGTTCAAGGCCCGCCACGTGCTGGTCGAGAAGAAGGAAGATGCTGAAGCCATCATCCGTGAACTCAAAGCGGGCGCCGACTTCGGCAAGGTGGCGAAAGCCAAGTCCAAGGACCCGGGCAGCGCCAAGGCGGGAGGCGAACTCGGCTGGTTCTCAGCCGGTGCCATGGTCAAACCGTTCTCAGACGCGTTGGCGGGCATGCAGAAGGGGCAATTGACCGAACAGCCGGTGCAGACTCAGTTCGGCTGGCATGTCATCCAGCTGGAGGACGTGCGCTCGCCGACCCCGCCCGCGTTGGATCAGGTCAAGCCGCAGGTCGAGATGCTGGTCAAGCGCAAGCGCCTGCAGACCTATGTCGAAGGACTGCGCAAAACCGCCAAGATCGAGCGGACGGGCTGAGGTCGACCGGCGGGGCGGTCACTGCCTGCCAGCTCAGCGACAAGATCGATTGACGGCCGACTTTCCCGCGCAGGGGTCGGCCGTTTTCCTTTGGTCCGCCCCGTTCATGGCGCTGCTGCGTATAATTCAGTCGTCTCGATCGTCGGCTGGTGGGGCGATTTTCTGAGAAAAATTTTCGAAGAGATTCGTAACTTGCTGTTTTATAGAGCACTTTAACCTGATTATTCGGTATTCACCTTGAGTTCCACGGCCGCCATTCCACGTCGAGTCCTCTCTGGTATGCGCCCCACGGGCAGCCTGCACCTGGGCAACTACCATGGTGCACTCAAGAACTGGATCGACCTGCAATACGAGTACGACTGCTATTTCTTCGTAGCGGACTTTCATGCCCTGACCACGGGGTATGAGGATACCCAGCACCTGGAGGATCACGTCTGGCAGATGGTGGTTGATTGGCTGGCGGCTGGGTTGAACCCGTCCGTCGCAACCATGTTCATCCAGTCCCGCGTGCCCGAACATGCTGAACTGCACCTGTTGCTGTCCATGCTGACTCCGCTCGGCTGGCTCGAGCGTGTCCCCACATACAAGGATCAGCAGGAGCAACTCAAAGAGCAGGATCTGGCGACCTACGGGTTTCTCGGTTACCCGCTGCTACAGAGCGCGGACATCCTGCTCTATCGGCCGATGTATGTGCCCGTGGGCGAAGACCAGGTCGCCCACGTCGAGATCACCCGCGAGATCGCGCGTCGTTTCAATCACATCTATGGCCGTGAGACGGACTTCGAGGCCAAAGCAGAGCGCGCTCTGCGCAATCTGGGCGCGAAGAACTCCCAACTCTACAGCCAACTGCGGCGCGACTATCAGCAGCGGGGCGATGAGGCCGCGCTGGAGAAGGCGCAGGCGATCTTGGCTGGCAACTCACGCCTCACGCTCGCCGATCGCGAGCGTCTGCTCGGTTATCTGGAAGGGACGGGGCGCTCTATCCTGACGGAGCCCGAAGTGCTTCTCACCGCCACGCCCAAAGTCACGGGACTCGACGGCCGCAAGATGTCCAAGTCCTACGGCAATACCATCGGGCTGCGCGAGGAGCCAGACGCGGTTGCGGCCAAGCTCAAGACCATGCAGACCGACCCTGCCCGCGTGCGTCGCACGGATCCCGGTGATCCGGAGCGCTGCCCTGTCTGGGACCTGCATCAACTGTACTCGGACGATCGCACCAAGACGTGGGTCAAGGAAGGCTGCCGTACGGCGGGTATCGGCTGTATCGAGTGCAAGAAGCCGCTCATCGACCGGGTTGTGGAAGAGATCGGCGCCATGCGCCAGCGGGCTCAGGAGTTCGAGGAGAATCCCGATCTCGTGCGCGGCATCATCGATGAGGGCTGCGAAAAAGCCCGCGAGGTGGCCAGCCAGACACTCGATGACGTCAAACAGGCCATGGGCATGGCGTATCGCTGAGGACGACGCAGTTGAGCAAGCCAGACCTGCGACTGATTGAAGGCGGACTCAGCAGTGAGGCCGACGAATTGTCGTTGCCCGATCTGCCGGAACAGGCCGAAATGCCGTTTGCGGTGGTGGAGGGCGAGCCTGTCACCGAGATGCCGCGGGACCTTTACATCCCGCCGGACGCACTGCAGGTGTTTTTGGAGGCATTCGAGGGTCCGCTCGATCTGCTGCTCTACCTGATCCGACGGCAGAATCTCGATATTTTGGATATACCGATCGCTGAAATCACTCGCCAGTACATGCAGTACATCGACGTGATGCGCGATCTGCAACTGGAACTTGCCGGCGAGTATCTGCTCATGGCTGCCACGCTCGCGGAGATCAAGTCGCGAATGCTGCTGCCGCGACCGAACAGCGAACTGGCCGGTGACGAGGCGGATCCGCGCGCTGAACTCGTGCGACGGCTGCAGGAATACGAGCGTTTCAAGCGCGCCGCCGGGCAGATGGAAACGCTGCCGCGGGTGGATCGGGATGCCTTTCAAGCCAGCGCGGAACTGGTGGAGCGGCGCGTCGTCAAGCTGCTGCCCGAAGTGACTTTGCAGGAGATGCTGCTGGCCCTGAAGGACGTGATGCTGCGCGGCGAGATGTTCGCGCACCATCAGGTCAGTCGCGAGCGACTGTCCGTGCGCCAGCGCATGTCCGAAGTGCTGAGCACGATGAGCACGCGCTCGTTCGTCGAGTTCGTCAACCTGTTCCGGCCGGAGGAAGGTCGTATGGGCGTGACCGTTACATTCATTGCGATCCTGGAACTGCTGCGCGAGGGTCTCATCGAGATAGTGCAGGCCGAGCCGTTCTCTCCCATTCACGTGCGCGCCGGTGCTCCGCGGCACCTGACGCTGGTCGCCGAGAGTGAACCGGCAGGGCACGACAACCGGACCGAATCATGAGCCAGAACCCGTTGACCCCGGTTATCGAAGCCGTCCTGCTTGCCGCGGGGCGTCCCGTCTCGGTCGAACAACTCGGCGAGTTGTTCGAGGAGAACCAGCGGCCTCCCGCCGAGGAAATCGCAGCGGCACTGGCCGAGCTCGCGGTCAGTTGCGAGGGACGTGGCGTGGAGTTGCGGGAAGTGGCCAGCGGCTGGCGGGTGCAGGTCCGTCCGGCCTATGCCGATGTGGTGTCGCGACTGTGGCAGGAGCGGCCGAGTCGCTATTCACGCGCGTTGCTCGAGACACTGGCCCTCATTGCCTATCGTCAGCCGATCACGCGCGGAGAGATCGAAGATATCCGTGGCGTCAGTATCAGCACGACGATCATGCGCACCATGCATGAGCGCAATTGGATACGGGTGGTTGGCCACCGTGAAGTACCCGGTCGCCCGGAACTGCTGGGTACCACCCGCGAATTTCTCGATTATTTCGGGCTCAAGAGTCTGGACGACCTGCCCACGCTGGCGGAGTTGCGCGATCTCGACGACATCAAGGTTCAACTAGAACTGCCGGCGCCGACTGAAGGTTCGGAGCCTGCCGCCGAGGAAGCCTTGGCGGACGTTGCGGAGGAAGTTGCCAGTTCGACGGCCGACCAAGCTGCCGCGATGGCACCGACGACACTTGAAGCATCCATGGGCGGTGACGACGGCGGAAAGGACTCGTCTGCGCCGGCCCCGGCGTCCGCTTGACCCAACGTCTGCACAAGCTGCTTGCCCAGCACGGCGTCGGCTCTCGTCGCCAGGTGGAGCACTGGATCCGCGAGGGTCGCGTGCTGGTCAATGGACGGCCAGCGGCCATCGGGCAAGCGGTGGACGCCACCGACCGAATCGTGGTCGATGGCCGTGACGTCAGCCGACTGGTCAAGACTGAACGTGCGCTGCGCGTGATTGCCTATCACAAACCCACCGGCGAAATGCTGCGCTCGCGCGAGGGCGATGATCGCGAGGGGGTTGAATCGCGCCTGCCGAATCTGCACGGGGGACGCTGGGTTGCGGTCAATGCATTGGGGTTCGGCGAGGACGGTCTGCTGATGCTGGCCAGCGACGGGGCATTGGCCGCGCGCATCGCGCGACGGGGCCACGAACTGCCAGTCGAGTACCGTGTGCGCGCACTCAAGCCGCGACTCGAGGACGATTGGCCTGAGTTGCCGCTGCAGGTCGACTTGGAAAATGGTGTGGTGGGTTTTTCCGCGGTTGATCCCGCTGGCAGCAGTGGCAACAACGCGTGGTTTCGTGTGGCAGCGCCGCGCACGGTGCCGCGCGGAGCGGTTCGAGCTCTGTTTGATGCCGCTGGACTGAAAGTCAGTCGTGTGATGCTGGTGCAATGGGGGCCGGTCAAGTTGCCGCGCGACCTGCCGCGAGGTCGTTCGCGTGACCTGAAGGGTGCGGACCTGGATGCCTTACTGCTGCTGGCGGGTTACGCAGTCGAGTCCGCAGTGGAATCGCCAAGCGCCCGGCGTCGTTCACGCCCGGCGGTCGGGTCCCGCAAGTCGGGTGTCCGGAAGAACGCCCCAGTCAACACTTCGGGCGCCAAAACGCCCCATGTCAAAACCCCGCGCGCCAAAAAACCGGATGCCACAAAAATGGGCGCCCGATCTCCGCGGTCCGGAAAACCGCAGGGCCCGCAGCCAGCCGTCAGGCGCGCGGCACCTGCGCATCGAAACGCGCGCCGCTGATTGCCCGGCCGTCTGGACCGAGCAGGTAGAGGAACGGGCCGAGCACACTCTCTGGTGTGGGCAGCGTGGCGGGATCCTCGCCGGGGTAGGCCCGCATTCGCATGGCTGAGCGGACGCGGCCCGGGTTGACAGTATTTACGCGGATGCGTGGCTGCGTTTCGTATTCATCGGCCAGTACCTGCATCAGGCCCTCGACGGCGAATTTCGAGGCGGCGTAGGCACCCCAGTAGGCCCGACCTTTGACGGAGACGCTCGTGGTGGTGAACACGATGGAGGCGTCTGACGAGCGCTCCAGCAAGGGCAGTAACGTTCGGGTCAGGATGAAAGCGGCGTTGACGTTGACGTGCATGACCTTCAGCCAGGTGGGGACGTCGTAATGCCGAATGGGTGAGAGGTCGCCAAGCAGCCCTGCCACATGCGCGAGTCCGTCGATGCGGCCGTATTCCGTCTCAACCGCATTCGCCAGCGCGTCGTAATGGCTGGCATCCGCCTTGTCGAAATCCAAAGGTGCAATGGAAGGGCGGGGGCTGCCGGCGGCCACGATGGAGTCGTAGACAGCCTCTAGCTTGCGCACGTTGCGGCCGGTGAGGATCACCCGCGCGCCGAGCGCAGCCGTGGCGCGTGCCAGCGCGCCACCAATGGCTCCGCCGGCGCCGGTCACGACAATGACGCGGTCTGCAAAGGCATCAGGCCGGGGTACATAGCTGCGGATCTGCTCAGGGGTCATGTTGATTGCATTTGTAGGATCTAGAGTGTGTTCAGCGATTGCGCACGGCAGTGCGCCATGCCATCCAAAGACTGCGCAGCGGCGGCACGCCCACGCTCTGCCATTGGGAGGGCGGCTGTCGTCCCATCCACTGCAGCTGTTGCCGATGCAGTGCCGCGAGCACGAGTCCGGCTCGCTGCGAGGCGCGCTCCGGCGGGTTCAGCACGTCCGCAAGCGCGCCGAGATTGTGCAGCAAACGCTCGCGCCATGCTTGCAGAAACGACGAGTGCGGCCCCGTGTCGACTGGCGTCAACCGGTCCGCGTCGATCCCGGCGCTTTGCAACTCATCCAGCGGGGCATACAGGTGCCCGCGCAGCAACTGCGTGGGCAGCGTACGCAGGATCTCCGATTGCCTGAGCGCCGAGCCGAGTCGACGGGCGAACTCGCGTTCGCGCTCTGACAGCGGCCGGGAGCCGGCCAGGCTCGCAGCAATCAAGGTCTGCAGTGCCCCTCGCGCGCGGAAGCAATAAGCCTCCAACTCCTGACGGTTTGCGTATGTCATGCGGGCCAGATCCAGATCGGCAGCGGCCAGACGCTCATGCAGCAGCCCTAAGTCGACCTCAGGCAGTTCCCGCAACGACAGCAGGCGCCCACTGATCGGATGCTGCGGTCGACCTGCCAGCAGACGATCGACCTCGCCGCGCCACCACTGGATGCGGGTGTGGGCTACCTCGTGGTTGGCCGATATCAGCGCCGCCTCGAGTTGGGTGTCGAAGGCGTGCAGTGCGGCGATCAGCGGCCGCGCTCGGGGTGGGCTGAAGAGTTCGCCGTACCAGTGCGTCGAACCGGGCTCCGAACCGATGGGGACGTCGTCTGACAAGCCGCGCGGTCGCTCAAGCGTCACGATTGACTCAGACGGCGGGAGAGTCGCCGCGGCGCAGATGCATCAGGTAATTGACCTTTGCGTCGATGCTCAAACGCGCCTGACGTGCGAACGGGTCGTAATCGAGACCCGCCATGTCCACTACTTCAAGGCCGGCCGCGCGCGCCCACGCGGCCAGTTCCGATGGTCTGATGAACTTGCCGTAGGTGTGCGTGCCGGGTGGCAGCAGACGCAGCACATATTCCGCCCCGAGTACGGCCAGCGCGTAGGCTTTCGGTGTGCGGTTCAAGGTCGACACGAAGACGTTGCCGCCGGGCCTCACCAGTTGGCCGAGCGCGCTGACAATGGCCGCGGGATCCGGCACGTGCTCCAGCATCTCCATGCAGGTCACCACGTCGTACCGCTGCGCATGTGTGGCGGCGTGATCCTCGGCGGATCCACAGCGATAGGCGATGCTCGTCCCGGTTTCCATCGCATGTAGTTCGGCCACCTGCAGCAATTCGGGGGCAAGGTCCAATCCCACCACCTTGGCACCCCTGCGGGCCATGGCTTCGGACAGCAATCCGCCGCCGCAGCCGACATCGAGGACGGTCTGGCCGGGCAGCGTCGCACCGCGCTCGACGTAGGCGAGCCGCACCGGGTTCAAGTCATGCAATGGGCGCATCTCGCCGTCCGGATCCCACCAGCGGCTGGCGGCCGCGGCAAAGCGCGAGATTTCCGCGTGATCGACGTTGGCCATGGTTGTCTCAGCTCCGCATCGAATCCGACCCACCGGGCGATTGTCCCCAGCGTGCCGCACGTTCAAGCACCGCGGCCTCGTCCAGGCAGCGCAACTCACCGGCGGCGTAAAGATGTCGGCCTGCCACCCAGGTGTCTGTCACCTGCAGTGAGGAGGCGCAATGCAATAGGGTGGTCAATGCATCATGCACGGGCCACGTGCGGGGCAGGCGTAGGTCGACGCAACACAGGTCGGCCCACTTGCCGGACACGAGGCTGCCAATCGAGTCCGACAGGCCGAGTGCGTGTGCCCCTCCGAGGGTAGCCATGTGCAATGCAGCGGCAGGACCAAACGCGCTGGTGCGCACACCTGCCCGACCCGCCAGTTGCAGAGCTGTGCGCGCCTCTGCCAACAGATCGAGGCCTCCGTTGGCAGCCGCGCTGCCAGTGCCGAGGGCCAGTCTGACCCCGCGGCTGTGCAGGGCGTCGACGGGGCAGATACCGTTGCCGAGGTTCAGATCGACTTGTGGGCAATGCACCACCGCGGCGCCAGCGGCAACGAGGCTGTCCCTGTCCTGATCGCTACACTCGGCCATGTGGACCGCGACCAGCAGCGGATTGACGAGCCCGAGAGATTGCAGGCGCTGCACGGGCCGCACCCCGTGGCGCGCGAGGCTTTGGGCAACTTCTGCCGCGTTGGCGTGCAACAGCGTTGCCACGGGTACTTCGAGTTCATCGGCCACCCGCCGGATCCGCAGCAGCGTGCTGTCGTCGAAGTCTTGGGTCGCCGTGAGCGCAAAGCGGGTTGAGACCAGCAACTCGCCCTGATATTCGTCCCGCACTTGCAGGCCTTTGTCGATGCACTCGTCGGTGCCTGCAGCCCACGCCGATGCCTCGCCGTGGACCAGCATGCCGATACAGGTGCGAATCTGTGCCCCGACTGCCGTGCGGGCGACCACTTCTGGCCACGGGTGCATGTCGGCAAAACAGGTGACTCCGCCGCGCAGCATTTCAGCTATGGCCAGTTCCGTGCCATCCCGGACAAAGTCCGGATCCACCCATGCCGGCCATGCGTTAGATGAGGAGCCTTCCGAGGGCCCGCCCGTCCGACCGGCGCCCGGCGCCAGTCGGCCGGGAAGGGCTCGACCACGCTGTAGCGTCGCTGCGGCATGGGTATGCGCGTCGATCAGTCCCGGTAGCAGGACGTGGTTGTCACGGCGCAGCACCTGTTCCGCACTGTAGCGTTGCAAAGCCGCGCTTTGCGGCAGTACCGCGACGATCCGTCCGGCCCGGATGGCGACGGCGTGATCCTCCAGAACGGTATCGTCGGGTTCCATGGGCAGGACCCAACGCGCGCAGAGCAGCGTGTCAACCAGATCCATGCAGAGCATCGCTGGAAAGGGGGTCGGCAGTATAGCCGCGCGAGCCCCTGCCGCGCTGCATTTGTCAGGCGGGGAGCCCGTGTAAATACGCGTCCTGTGCTATGATTCGACGTCTTTCTAGGCCGCCTTTTAAGCGGCCCGTCGCACACCAACCAAGCACGGGTTCCATGGCAGAAATCGCCCGCGAATTGCTGAGTGTCAATCTCGAAGACGAGATGAAGCAGTCGTACCTCGATTACGCGATGAGCGTTATCGTGGGGCGTGCGTTGCCGGACGTGCGGGACGGACTCAAGCCTGTGCATCGGCGTGTGCTTTACGCCATGCGCGAACTCGGCAACGAGTGGAACAAGCCCTACAAAAAATCGGCTCGCGTGGTCGGCGACGTCATCGGCAAATACCACCCGCACGGCGACTCGGCGGTCTACGACACCATCGTCCGCATGGCGCAGCCGTTTTCGATGCGTTACCTGTTGGTCGATGGTCAAGGCAATTTCGGTTCCGTGGATGGCGACGCGCCGGCCGCCATGCGTTACACAGAGGTGCGCATGTCGCGCATCGCGGGCGAAATGCTGGCTGATATCGACAAGGAAACGGTCGATTTCGTCCCGAATTATGATGAATCCGAGAGTGAGCCGTCGGTACTGCCGGCGCGGGTGCCGAATCTGCTCGTCAACGGGTCGTCGGGTATCGCGGTCGGCATGGCGACCAACATCCCGCCCCACAACCTGACAGAAGTGGTCGACGCCTGCATCGCGGTGATCGATAACCCCGCCATCACGATTCCCGAGTTGATGGAGATCGTTCCCGGGCCCGATTTCCCTACGGCCGGCATCATCAATGGGGCGCGCGAGATCTACAACGCCTACACCACGGGCCGCGGCCGGATCGTGGTGCGGGCCAAGGCGGATATCGAGGAGTACGACAGCAACGGGCGTGAGGCCATCATCGTCAGCGAGCTGCCGTATCAGGTCAACAAGGCGCGCCTGCTCGAGCGCATTGCCGAGCTGGTGCGCAATAAGCTGATCGAGGGCATTTCCGAACTGCGCGATGAGTCCGACAAAGACGGCATGCGCGTGGTGATCGAGCTCAAGCGCGACGTGGTTGCCGATGTCGTTCTGAACAATCTCTACAAGCAGACCCCAATGGAGTCCGTGTTCGGCGTGAACATGGTGGCATTGCTCGATGGCCAGCCGAAGCTGCTGAACCTCAAGGATCTGCTCGAGGCATTCCTGCGCCATCGCCGTGAAGTCGTCACCCGCCGCACGGTTTACGACCTGCGCAAGGCGCGCGATCGCGGTCATATCCTCGAAGGTCTCGCTGTTGCGCTCGCCAACATCGACGAAGTCATCGCCTTGATCAAGGCGTCCGCTTCCCCTGCGGAAGCCAAGGGCGCTTTGTTGGCACGGACCTGGCAGGGCGGCGCCGTGCCGGAAATGCTCGCGCGTGCAGGGGACGTCAGCGCTCGTCCCGACGGACTCGACGATGCGTTGGGTCTGCACGACGGGGTGTATCGTCTGTCCGAGGCTCAGGCGCAGGCCATCCTCGACCTGCGCCTGCACCGCCTGACTGGGCTCGAGCAGGACAAGATCCTCGACGAGTACGCTGAATTGCTGGCCACGATCCGCGACCTGTGCGACATCCTCGCGCGTCCCGAGCGGCTGCTGCAGGTCATCCGCGAAGAACTCGTTGGTATCCGCGATCAATACGGGGACGAGCGCCGTACCCGTATCGAGCGCGATGAAACCGACCTGTCCATCGAGGACCTCATCACGCCTCAAGACATGGTGGTGACTCTCTCGCACGGCGGCTATGCCAAAGCGCAGCCTGTCAGCGAGTACCGTGCCCAGGGCCGCGGTACGCGCGGCAAGTCGGCCACGGCGGTGAAGGATGAGGATTTCGTCGAGAAACTGTTTGTTGCCAACACTCACGATACCCTGTTGTGTTTCTCGAACCGGGGCCAACTGTACTGGCTCAAGGTGTACCAACTGCCGCAGGCCGGTCGCGGCTCGCGGGGTAAACCGATCATCAATCTGTTGCCGCTCGACGAGGGAGAGCGGATCACGGCCGTGCTCACCATTCGCGAGTATGAGGAAGGTCGCTGTATCTTCATGGCGACCGCCAACGGCACCGTGAAAAAGACCCCGCTGGGCGCGTTCTCGCGGCCGCGTGCCGCCGGCATCATCGCGATCGACTTGGAAGAGGGGGACAAACTGGTCGGTGTGGACATTACCGACGGACAGCGGGATGTCATTCTGGTCAGCGGTGGGGGCAAGGCCATTCGCTTCAACGAGAACGACGTGCGGCCGATGGGTCGCAACGCGGCGGGTGTACGCGGCATCCGCCTGTCGGAAGAAGATGCGGTCATCTCGCTGATCATCCCGGATCCCACGGGCCTGATCCTGGTGGCGTCTGCCAACGGCTACGGCAAACTCACATCGGTCGAGGAATTCCCCGTGCATGGGCGGAGTGGTCAGGGCGTCATCGCGATGCAGACTTCTGAACGCAACGGGCAGTTGGTCGCGGCGACGCAGGTTGCTGTCACGGAAGAACTGATGCTCATGAGTTCCAACGGCACGCTGGTTCGCACGCGGGCCGGCGATATCTCTATTCTGGGTCGCAACACCCAGGGCGTACGACTCATCCGCCTTGACGAGGGCGAGCGCCTCATCGGTGTGGAGCCGGTGGAACCGGAGGTCGAGGAAGAGGGCGAGGTGACTGGTGATCAGACGGGCGCGGCCGGCGACTCGCCACCCTCCGCCTGAGTCTCAGTTCCAGCGGCGTGGGCAGGAAGGGGCGGCCATGAGTCGCGTTTACAATTTCAGCGCAGGTCCGGCGGCGCTGCCCCTCGAGGTCCTCGAGCAGATTCGCGACGAGTTGCTCGACTTCCACGGCGCGGGTATGTCGGTGATGGAGATGAGTCATCGCGGCCGTCACTTTGCAGCGATCGCTCAGCAGTCTGAGTCCGATCTGCGTGAACTGCTCGCGGTGCCTGCGAACTACAAGGTCTTGTTCATGCAGGGTGGAGCCTCGGCGCAATTTGCCGCCGTTCCGCTCAACCTCACCACGCCATCCGCATGCGCCGACTACGTCAATACGGGGATCTGGTCGACCAAGGCCATCGCCGAGGCGAAACGTTACTGCAAAGTGAATTTGGCGGCCGACGCGAAAGCCAGTGGTTACAGCACCGTGCCGCAGCAGGCGGAGTGGGTGTTCACCCCTGATGCCGCCTACGTGCACTACACGCCCAACGAAACCATCGGCGGCGTCGAATTTCCGTTCGTGCCACTTCCTCCGGGTGGGGTCCCGCTGGTCGCGGATTATTCCTCGTCCATACTCTCAAGGCCGATCGACGTGAGTCGTCACGGGGTGATCTACGCGGGCGCGCAGAAGAACATCGGTCCGGCCGGCCTCGTCGTCTTGATCGTGCGGGAGGACCTGCTCGGCAGGGGGCGCGAAGATGTACCGACGGTAATGAACTGGACCATCATGGCCGCTCACGATTCGATGCCCAACACGCCGGCGACATTTTCCTGGTACGTCGCTGGACTGGTATTTCAGTGGCTCAAGCGCCAGGGTGGATTGCACGCCATCGAGAGTCTCAATCACGCGAAGGCCAGCGTGCTGTACTCGGCCATCGACGCTTCGGGTTTCTATCGCAACCCGGTGGCGCCGGGCTGCCGTTCACTGATGAATGTGCCATTCACCCTGCCGGATGCCAGACTCGATACACTGTTTCTGGAGGGTGCCGCGCAGGCGGGGTTGGCCGGATTGCAAGGTCATAAACTCGTCGGGGGCATGCGCGCCAGCCTCTACAACGCCATGCCTCTTGCAGGGGTGCAGGCGTTGGTTGCATACATGCAGGAATTTCAGCGCCGCCACGGTTAGCGGCCAATCCAGACTGGGTACAGGCAACGATGGTCAGCAAGAAGAAACGAGCGCAATCACCACGCAGCAATGACGCCGTTGGCCGGGCATCCGCCAGCCTCAAAGCCGAACCATTGTCTGATATCCGCGGCCGTATCGATCGGATCGATGCCGCGTTGCATGCGCTCATCAACGAGCGCGCTGAACTCGCACGTCAGGTGGGCATCTCCAAGCATGCTTCAGGCAAGACAGTCGACTTCTACCGGCCAGAGCGTGAGGCGCAAGTGCTGCGCATGGCACTGACCCGTAACCGTGACCAGCACGGGCCGCTGCGTGATGAAGAGATCGTCCGGTTGTTTCGCGAGATCATGTCCGCCTGTCTCGCCCAGCAAAGTCCGCTGAAGGTAGGCTTTCTGGGTCCCGCCGGAACCTTTACTCAACAGGCAGTGCACAAGTATTTCGGGCACTCGGTTCGAGATCTCGCCTTCGACTCCGTCGAGGAAGTCTTCCGTGAAGTGGAATCGGGCAGCGCCGACTTCGGTGTGGTGCCAGTCGAGAATTCTACGGAAGGAACCGTCTCTAATACGCTCGACATGTTTTTGGCCTCGCCGTTGCGGATATCCGGTGAAGTCGAGATGCGCGTGCATCAGAACTTGATGGGCGCGATGAAATCATTGCGTCGGATCAAACGCATTTGCGCCCACCCGCAGTCCCTTGCCCAGTGTCGAGGGTGGTTGCAGGAGCATCTCCCCACCGTCGAGCGCATCCCCGTGAGCAGCAATGCGGAAGGCGCTCGTCGTGCCCGCGACGAAGAGGGCACGGCGGCCATCGGGGCAGCGGCGGCAGTAGAGGTCTATGGCCTGAACCTGCTGGTGCCCAAGATCGAGGATCGCGCCGACAACACCACGCGTTTTCTGGTGATCGGCAAGCAGGCCGCAGCGCCGAGCGGCGAGGACCGGACCACGCTGCTCATGTCCGGCTCGCACACGGATGCGCCCGGCGCCCTTTTCAGACTGCTGGAACCGTTTGCGGAAAAGGGAATCAGCATGACCCGCATCGAGTCGCGACCTTCGCGGCGACGTAAATGGGATTACGTTTTTTTCGTTGACTTGGAAGGTCATGCGGAGCAGGAACCACTGGCCTCCGCCCTGCAGACCTTGAAATCCCGAGCTTCGCTGCTCAAAGTGATCGGCTCGTACGCCAAGGCAGTGCTCTGACCGTGAGCCGCTTCCACGTTCTCCCTGCTGCGCGTCTGGTCGGTTCGGTCAATATTCCGGGCGACAAATCCATCTCACACCGCGCGGTGATGCTGGGGGCGCTGGCCGATGGCACCACGCGCATCCAAGGTTTTCTCGAAGGTGAGGATTGCCTTGCCACCATGCGAGCAGTGCGGGAATTGGGCGTTCGTGTCGACCGTCCCGGCAGCGGCGAGGTGCTGGTGCATGGCGTGGGCATGCGCGGACTGCGCGCACCGACCCAGTGCCTCGACATGGGCAATGCCGGTACGGCGATGCGGTTGTTCATGGGGCTGCTCAGTGCCCAGGGCTTTGACTCCGAACTGATCGGCGACGAATCGCTGATGCGTCGGCCCATGGAACGCGCGGCGAAGCCGCTGCGCGAGATGGGGGCGCGCATCACCACTCGTGACGGCAAGCCGCCGGTGTTGATTCAGGGGGGCTCGGCGCTGCATGGCATCGACTACACCATGCCGGTTGCCAGTGCGCAGGTTAAGTCATCGGTGCTGCTGGCTGGTTTGTATGCCGCAGGTCCCACGACCGTGGTCGAGACGGCCGTCACCCGCGATCACACCGAACGCATGCTGCAGAGCTTCGGCTGCAGCGTGAGTGCCCGGGATGGAGTGGTGACACTGCAGCCTCCGCGCGCGCTCCAGGCCACTGACATCGCCGTGCCCGGCGACGTTTCCTCGGCGGCCTTCTTCATCGTGGCGGCCTGTATCGGTGCCAGCGAACCCTTCACGGTACGCGGCGTCGGCATCAACCCGACCCGTACCGGCATCCTCGACATGCTGGCTTTGATGGGTGCGGACCTGCGCCTGATCAACCACCGCAACTGCGGTGCGGAACCGGTCGCCGATGTCGAGATTCGACCCGCGCCTCTGCATGGCGTTCGCGTGCCGGAGCGCCTGGTGCCTCTGGCCATCGATGAGTTCCCCGCCTTTTTCATCGCGGCTGCATGCGCCGAAGGTGAGACGCTGGTGACGGGTGCTGAGGAACTGCGGGTCAAGGAGAGCGACCGGATTTCCGCCATGGCGCGCGGTCTCGCCGCCGTGGGCATCAGCCACGAGGTGTTGCCCGACGGCTTGCGGGTCGAGGGTGGCAGGATCGGTGGCGGCACCATAGACAGTCGGGGTGATCATCGGATCGCGATGGCATTTGCGATTGCCAGCCTGCGCGCCACCGAGCCGATCGAGATTCTGGATACGGCAAATGTGGCTACCTCGTTCCCGGGCTTTGCGAATCTGGCCAACTCCGCCGGGCTGCGCATCAGCGAGCTGGGAGGCTGATCTCCCGCATGGTCGAAACGGTCCCTGTAATCGCCATCGACGGCCCCAGTGGATCGGGTAAGGGCACTGTGGCGCGGCGAGTAGCGAATCAGCTGGGCTGGCATCTCCTCGACAGCGGGGCGCTCTACCGTCTGGTGGCGCTGGCCGGGGAGCGGGCAGCGCTCACTGCGGGGGATGAGGCGGAGCATGCTCGGCTTGCCCGCGATCTGCATGTTCGCTTCGGCGCAGACGCGGCAGGGGGCGAGCGTGTCCTGCTCGACGGGTCAGACGTCACGGATCGACTGCGGACTGAAGCAGCCGGTGCCGCCGCCTCGCGGGTCGCCGCGATGGGATCGGTCCGCCTGGCGCTGCTGGAGCGGCAGCGATCCTTTGCCGAGCCGCCGGGGTTGGTGGCTGACGGGCGCGATATGGGTACGGTGGTGTTTGCCGATGCACCTGCCAAGATTTTCCTCACCGCAAGTGCGGAAGAACGTGCGCTTAGGCGGTATAAGCAGTTGAAAGAAAAGGGACTTGCTGTTAATCTCGCCGACCTTTCGCAGGAGATCCGGGAGCGGGATCAACGGGATTCGACTCGTGCGGTGGCGCCGTTGCGCCCGGCGGGGGACGCCCTGCTGATCGACTCTACTGGTCTCTCCGTGGACGCAGTCGTTGCCGCCATACTCGACTACGCCAGTGGAAAAATCCCTGCGATTCGTTAGATACCGGCTCTCCCCGGGAGCGGGCCGGCGGCTTTTTCCACATCGGGCATGGATGACCGGTGTTTTTGCCACAACCCTGGCGTTCAGGATGGACGCAAGGCTGATCGATCTGTAAGGAAGTACCAGTCAATGAGCGAGAGTTTTGCCCAACTGTTCGAAGAGAGCATGGCGAGTCAGCGGATTCGCCCCGGCCAGATCCTGACCGGACGCGTTATCACCGTCGGTCCCGATGTGGTGGTGGTCAGCGCCGGACTCAAGTCCGAAGCCGTGATTCCCACCCAGCAATTCAAGAATGATCGCGGTGAGATCGAAGTTGCCGTCGGTGATGACGTTGAAGTCGCACTCGACAGTGTTGAAGACGGTTCGGGCGAAACCCGACTGTCGCGCGAGAAGGCCAAGCGTGCCCGCACCTGGGAGCGGCTCGAGACCGCCTTCGAGAAGGGCGAAGTCGTGCAGGGCCTCATCAATGGCCGTGTGAAGGGCGGTTTCACGGTCGAAATCGACTTCGTGCGCGCGTTCCTGCCCGGTTCGCTGGTGGACGTGCGTCCGGTGCGCGACCCGAGTTATCTGGAAGGTAAGGTCCACGATTTCAAGATCATCAAGCTCGATCAGAAGCGCAACAACGTGGTGGTTTCCCGCCGCGCGGTCGTGGAGCAGGAATACAGCCACGAGCGTACCGAACTGCTCGACAAGCTGCAGGAAGGCGCTGCCGTTCGGGGCACCGTCAAGAACCTGACCGACTACGGTGCGTTCGTCGACCTCGGCGGCATCGACGGCCTGCTGCACATCACCGACATGGCGTGGAAGCGCGTCAAGCACCCGTCCGAAGTCGTCAACGTGGGCGATGAGATCGAGGTTCGCATCCTGAAGTTCGACCGCGAGCGCCAGCGCGTCAGCCTGGGTCTCAAACAACTGGGTTCGGATCCGTGGCAGAACATCGCACGCCGCTATCCCGCGAGCACCCGTCTGTTTGGCAAGGTCACGAACATTGCCGACTATGGTTGCTTCGTTGAGATCGAAGAGGGCGTCGAGGGCCTGGTGCACGTCTCTGAAATGGACTGGACGAACAAGAACGTCAGCCCGTCGAAGGTCGTCCATATCGGCGAGGAAGTCGAAGTCATGGTGCTCGACATCGACGAGGAACGGCGTCGCATTTCGCTTGGTATCAAGCAGTGCAAGCCCAACCCGTGGCGTGAGTTCGCGGACAATTACAACCGCGGCGACAAGGTCAGTGGCCAGATCCGTTCGATCACCGACTTCGGCCTGTTCATCGGTCTGTCTGGCGGCATCGACGGTCTCGTGCACCTCACGGACCTGTCGTGGGACGTGGCCGGCGAAGAGGCTGTGCGGCAGTACCAGAAGGGACAGACCGTCGAGGCGGTGGTGGTCGCAATCGATCCCGAGCGCGAGCGTATCTCTCTCAGCGTCAAGCAGTTGGGCAAGGATCCGTTCTCGTCCTGGATCGCCGAGCATCCGAAGGGCAGCATCGTGCGCGGTCTCGTGCGTGAGGTGGAAGCCAAGGGCGCAACCATCGACCTCGGAGACGGGATCGATGGTTACCTGCGTGCCTCCGAACTCTCGCGCGATCGCGTCGAGGACGCACGTACCCTGCTCAAGGTGGGTGACGAGGTCGAGGCCAAGTTCATGGCTGTGGACCGCAAGGTCCGCACCGTCGCCCTGTCGATCAAGGCGAAGGACATGGCCGAGGAGCAGGAAGCGATGCAGAGCTATCGTTCCGATTCCTCCACCGGCACCAGTCTCGGCGATCTGCTCAAGGAACAGATCTCGGGTCAGGACAACTGAGTTGCGCCAGCCCACGGCGGGTTACCCGCCGTGGGCCTTGCGCAGTGATTCGCATCGACGATATAGGCAGCGGAGTTCAGAGTGGACGCCGAGCGCAGCATGACGAAGTCCGAGCTCATCGAGCTCATCGCCGCAAAGCAGGGACACCTGCCTGCCAAGGACGTCGAACTGGCTGTGAAGCAGATTCTCGAGATCATGAGCGACGCCCTCGCGCAAGGTGAGCGCATCGAGATTCGTGGTTTTGGCAGCTTCAGCCTGCATTTTCGGCCACCGCGTCAGGGGCGCAATCCGAAGACCGGTGAGACCGTGGCGTTGGCAGGCAAGTACGTTCCTCATTTCAAACCCGGTAAGGATCTGCGCGAGCGGGTCAATGAACCGGACGAGACGCCCACGCGCGTGCTGGTGGGGAGCACTGGGTTGGCCGCCGGCTGATTTTTATCTGCGCCAACGCGGCAGAAAGACCGCGCGAAGTTCGTGCCGCTCGGGACTATCTTCCTTCCTGACTGGGGCCCACTCCGGGCCCGCAGCAAGTCAGCCAAGGAGGCATGCAATGAAGAACCCCACTCGAGCGCTCATCCAGAGCCTGATCATCGGCTTGATTCCGATCGCAAGCTTTGCCGGTCCGGTCAACGTCAACACGGCAGACGCAAGCACGCTGGCGCGGGAACTGGACGGCATCGGACCGGCCAAGGCCCAGGCCATCGTGGATTTTCGTCAGAAGAACGGTCCGTTCCGTTCGGCTGAGGATCTGCTCAAGGTGCAGGGCATCGGTCAGAAGGTGCTGGATCTCAATCGCGCCAGCATTCGCCTCGATCGCGCCGCTCCGGCGCCGGCCGTTGCCCAGAAGCCGCCGGTACGCCGCTGACCGGCGGCAGGCTGAGTGAGTAGGACCCACGCCGGGGTGGGTCCTGCTCTGTCATGGAGTTTCATAAAATACTTATGATGTTTGCCGTTCGTTCCCGCGTCGGTATTGTTCGGTAATCCGCCTGATCCAGTATCATTTGGCTCTTCCGTCCGACCATGGAGCCATCGATGTCACGGGCAAGCAAGATCAAGGCGGCCGTTTTTCCGGTCGCCGGGCGCGGGACGCGCTTCCTGCCTGCCACCAAGGCAAGCCCCAAGGAGATGCTACCGATCGTCGACAAACCGCTGATCCAGTATGCGGCTGAGGAGGCGCTGGCGGCGGGGGCGGAAAAACTGGTTTTCATTACCGGTTATGCCAAGCGCGCGATCGAGGACCACTTCGATACCGACCATGAACTCGAACTCGAACTGCAGGCGCAGGGCAAACGCGAACTGCTGGAAGCGGTGCGCGGTATCGTTCCATCGCACGCCAGTTGCATCTACATTCGTCAGCCGGCTCCCCTCGGACTCGGTCATGCCGTGCTGTGTGCCCGACCGGTGGTCGGCAACGAACCGTTTTTCATCCACTTGGCAGACGATTTGATCGACGCCGACGAGCCGTGTCTGCGGCAAATGGCCGCGGTGTTCGCCCAACGGCGCGCCAGCGTGCTCGGTGTCGAGACCGTGCAGCCGTCCGAGACCGACAAGTACGGCATCGTGGCGGTCGAACCTGTCGGCGAGCGCGTCTCGCGGGTGCAGCGCATCGTCGAGAAACCCAAGCCAGCGGATGCACCCTCTAACCTGGCCGTGGTTGGCCGCTACATATTGACGCCGGCGGTATTCAGCAAACTTCAGCACCTCGGGCGCGGCGCCGGCGGCGAGATACAATTGACCGATGGCATTGCCGGGCTGATGGCCGATGAGGAGGTCTACGCCTACGCATTCAAGGGCCGGCGTTACGACTGCGGTTCCAAGCTCGGCTACCTGGAGGCGACTGTGGAATTCGGTCTCAAACACGATAACCTCGGCGATCAATTCGCCCACTACCTCGCGCAGTTGGTGGCTAATCGTTTGCGCAAGTGAGCGCTGACTGGCAGGTGGGCAATGCCTGCACTCCGGATTTTTGGCTTCCCACACGGGAGAGAATCATCATGGCGACCAATCAGGATCTGCAACAACGGCGCGACGCGGCTTTCGCGCGCGGGCTCGGCAACCAGTTGCCGGTCTATATCGAGCGGGCTCGCAATGCGGAGATGTGGGACGTCGAGGGTCGGCGCTACATCGATTTCGCCAGTGGCATCGCGGTGCTCAACACGGGCCACCTGCATCCGCGAGTGCAGGCTGCTGCCATGAAGCAATTGGACTCCTTCAGTCATACCTGCCTGATGATCACGCCGTATGAGTCAGCGGTCACTTTGGCCGAGCGTCTCAATCGACTGGCGCCGGGCCCTACGCTCAAGAAGGCGATCTTCGTCACCACCGGCGCCGAGGCCGTCGAGAATTGCATCAAGATTGCCCGTGCACACACCGGCCGCTCCGGCGTGATCGCCTTTGGCGGTGGGTTTCACGGGCGAACGTTCATGGCGATGGCGCTGACGGGCAAGGTGTTGCCCTACAAAGCCGGGTTTGGTCCGTTCCCGCCCGAAGTCTTTCACGCGCCGTTCCCGATTGCCTACCATGGCGTCAGCGTGCAACAGAGCCTCGATGCTCTGGAACACATTTTCAAGTACGACATCGAAGCGGCGCGGGTGGCTGCGATCATCATCGAGCCGGTGATGGGCGAGGGTGGTTTCTATATTGCACCACCCGAATTCCTGCAGGCACTGCGCAGGCTTTGCGATCAGCACGGTATTCTGTTGATCATCGATGAGATCCAGACGGGCTTTGCTCGCACAGGGCGGATGTTTGCGTCCGAGCATGCAGGTATCGAAGCGGACTTGATGACGATGGCCAAAAGCCTGGCGGGGGGGTTCCCACTGGCCGCAGTGGTCGGCAAGGCGCACATCATGGACGCGCCTGCCCCGGGCGGACTGGGTGGCACCTATGCCGGGTCACCTGTGGCCTGCGCTGCAGCGCTCGCCGTGCTCGACGTGATCGAGGAGGAACAACTCTGCGGGCGCGCTGAACACATTGGTCAGTTGCTGGTCAGTCGCCTGCGCGCAGCACAGGCTGAGTTGCCCGCCATCGGCGAAGTGCGCGGACTGGGGGCCATGGTGGCCATGGAACTGGTCAAGAATGGCGATCCTCATGCGCCGGACGCCGAACTGACCAAGGAACTGGTGAAGCGCGCCGGTGCCAAGGGGCTGGTGCTGTTGTCCTGCGGGCTCTACGGCAACGTGATTCGTTTTCTCGTCCCACTGACAGCCAGCGATGCGATAGTCAGTGAGGGCCTCGATATCGTCGTCGAAACTTTGCGGGAACTGACGGCGACGCCCTTCAAAGTGGCGCCCCACGTCAAGACGGCGGTGAACTCATGAGTAACACGGGCAGACTGGACGGCAAGCTGGCAGTGGTGACAGGGGCCGGCAGCGGCATCGGGCGCGCCATCGCAGAACTGTACGCAGCCCATGGTGCGAAGGTTCTCGCAGTGGATCTGCCGGGGCGGGATTGGTCCGTCCATTACCAGAGCAACTCGGCCGTGTTTTGTCTGGAGCAGGACGTCACTGCCCGCGAGGCCCCGGCAAGGGTCGTTGAGGCCGCGCTAAAGCTGCTGGGTGGCATCGACATCCTGGTGAACAACGCCGGCATTGCACTCGGCGCTCAGTTCGAGGAACTCACCGACGAACAATGGGATCGCATCTTCGCCATCAACGTCACCGCGATCTTCCGGCTCTCCAAGGCAGCCGTGCCGCACCTGCGCGCCCGTGGTGCGGGTCGGATCATCAACCTCGGTTCGATCATGTCGAGCACCGGCGGTCCGAGCCTATCGGCCTATGGTGCCACCAAGCATGCCGTTGCCGGTCTCAGCAAGGGCATGGCGGTGGATCTGGGCAAATACGGGATCACCGTGAATTATCTACAGCCTGGCTCGATCCTCACGCCGCTGTCGGAGCCGTTCTTTGCCGATCCGGGCTTTCGCAGGTACTGGGAGAACAAGGCCCCGCTGGGTCGGATCGGCGAGCCCGACGACGTCGCGGCATCGGCTCTGTTTCTAGCCAGCGACGACGCGCGCTTCGTGTCAGGGGCGGGGCTGGCGGTCGATGGCGGCGCAGGCGTGAATTTCTGAGGAAATTTGCAGCCACGCGGCGAGAGGTTGGCTCCGACACCTGGATTCGAACCAGGGACCCGCTGATTAACAGTCAGCTGCTCTACCGCTGAGCTATGTCGGAACTGCGGAGCCGGAAATTGTGCGGTTTGTGTCGATTCTCGTCAAGTTGCAGGTGAATTGGCCTGGCGCCTGAGGTCAGGCGCCGCGCACTGCGCGGTTGATACGCTCCAGCGCGGCTTCCAGGGTCGCCATCGACACGGCGAAAGAGAACCGAATGTGTCCTGGCGCGCCGAACCCTGAGCCAGGCACGCCGGCAACGCCTCCCTTGTCGAGGAGCAACTCGGCGAAGGCGTTGTCGTCCTGGAGTCCCAAGTTGCCAATTGCCGCAGACACATCACAGAAGGCGTAGAACGTCCCCGCGGCCGGTAAGACCCGGAACCCGGGAATGCGGTTCAGGCCTGCATTGAAAAAATCGTGTCTCGCACGGAAATGCTTGTTCATTTCGGCGACGCAAGTCTGATCGCCCATCAGTGCCGCCGCGGCAGCCTTCTGGGCGATCGAGTTCGGATTGGAGGTGCTCTGGCTCTGGATGGTCGCCATGGCTTCGATCACCTCGACCGGACCGCCACAGTAACCGATGCGCCAACCGGTCATGGCGTAGCTCTTGGATACGCCGTTGATGGTGATGGTGCGATCATAGAGATCCGGGCAGGCCGTCGCGAAGCTGCAGAACGGCTCCGGAGCCCAAAAAATGTGTTCATACATATCGTCGGTGGCGATGACGATCTGGGGGTGGCGTCGCAGTACCGCGCCGAACCCCTCCAACTCGGCACGCGTATAGGCGGCACCGGTCGGGTTGCTCGGGCTGTTGAGCATGAAAATGCGTGATCGCGGCGTGATCGCCGCTTCGAGTTGGGCTGCGGTGATCTTGTAGCCCTGGTCCGGTCCTGCGTACGGCGTGACCGGCACACCCTCGGCAAGCAGAGCCATGTCCGGATAGGACACCCAGTAGGGCGCGGGGACGATCACTTCGTCGCCTGGATTGATGAGCGCCATGAACAGGTTGTAGATCGTCTGTTTGGCGCCGGTCGACACGAGAATCTGCGGCCGCTTGTAGTCGATCCCGTTGTCGCGTTTGAACTTCGCGATGATTGCATCCTTCAGTTCAGGGATGCCTTCCACTGCGGTGTAGCGCGTAAAGCCCTTGTTGATGGCATCGATGCCTGCCGCGGAGATATGCGCCGGCGTGTCGAAGTCCGGCTCACCGACACCGAGTCCGATGATGTCGCGTCCCTCGGCCTTGAGCCGAGCAACGCGACCAGTGAGGGCGACGGTGGGGGAGGGTTTGACGCGACTCAATCGCTCGGCGAGAAGAACGGGCACGGCAGTGTTCCACTGATTGAAAGAAGTCGCGTATTTTAGGCTAATCTGGTCGGTGACCCAACCGTTATTCACCGCCTGCGGAGCGCCGCGCCCCCGTCATGACTGACTTGCCACGTCCATTCAAGTTACGCGCCGAATATCGGCCGGCAGGCGACCAGCCGGCCGCAATCGCCAGTCTGGTGGACGGCCTCGAGAGTGGACTCGCGCACCAGACGCTGCTCGGTGTCACCGGATCGGGCAAAACCTTCACCATTGCCAATGTCATCGAGCGCGTGCAGCGCCCGACGCTTGTTCTGGCGCACAACAAGACGCTGGCCGCGCAGCTCTATGGCGAGTTCCGCGAGTTCTTTCCGGAGAACGCCGTCGAATATTTCGTGAGCTATTACGACTATTACCAGCCGGAAGCCTATGTGCCGTCATCCGACACGTTCATCGAGAAGGATGCTTCGGTCAACGCACACATCGAGCAAATGCGACTGTCAGCAACCAAGGCGCTGCTCGAGCGGCCGGACTCGATCATCGTCGCGACCGTCTCTTCGATTTACGGGCTGGGCGATCCGCAGGCCTACCTCGCCATGGTGCTGCACCTGGTGCGCGGCGAGCGGATGGAACAGCGCAAGCTGTTGCGGCGTCTCGCTGACATGCAATACACGCGCAACGACCTCGATCTTGAACAAGGCACGTACCGGGTACGCGGCGATGTGATCGACGTGTTCCCCGCGGAATCCGAACGGGAGGCGGTGCGCATCGAGTTGTTCGACGACGAAATCGAGTCGCTTGCTTGGTTCGATCCATTGACGGGTGAGGTCTCGCGCAAAGTGCCGCGACTGACCGTGTACCCGTCCTCGCACTACGTGACCCCCAAGGAACGCATCGACCGGGCGATCGAAGCCATCCGCGGCGAATTGCGTGAGCGGCTGCTGGAGCTGCGCTCCCGCGAGAAACTGGTAGAGGCGCAGCGTCTCGAACAGCGAACCCGCTACGACCTCGAGATGATGATGGAAGTCGGCTATTGCTCGGGTATCGAAAACTATTCGCGGTACCTGTCGGGTCGAGCCGCCGGCGAGCCGCCGCCTTGCCTCTACGACTATCTGCCCAAGGGCGCCCTGCTGGTGGTCGATGAGAGTCACGTGACCATACCGCAGCTGGGGGCGATGTACCGTGGTGACCGCTCGCGCAAGGAGACGCTGGTCGAGTACGGGTTCCGCCTGCCGTCCGCTCTGGACAATCGGCCACTGCGTTTCGATGAATGGGAGGCGATGGCGCCGCAGATGATTTTTGTCTCCGCCACACCCTCCAAATACGAGGCCAGCCATGCGGGTCAGATCGTCGAGCAGGTCGTACGCCCGACCGGCTTGCTCGACCCGGAAGTCGACATCCGACCGGTACGCACTCAGGTCGATGACGTGCTGTCTGAGATTCAGCGTTGCACGGCGCGCGACGAGCGGGTGCTGATCACCACGCTGACCAAGCGGATGGCGGAGGATCTCACTGATTACCTGAATGAGCATGGCGTCAAAGTGCGGTATCTGCACTCCGACATCGAGACCGTCGAGCGAGTGGAGATCATCCGCGACTTGAGGCTGGGCCGGTTTGATGTACTGGTCGGCATCAATTTGCTGCGTGAGGGTCTAGATATGCCTGAGGTGTCGCTGGTCGCGATACTGGATGCGGACAAGGAAGGCTTCCTGCGTTCAGAGGGCTCGTTGATCCAGACCATTGGTCGAGCTGCCCGCAACGAGCACGGCCGCGCCATTCTCTATGCCGATCGGATGACGGGCTCTATGCAACGGGCGATCGAGGAGACCAATCGTCGGCGCGCCCGGCAAATCGAATTCAATACCCTGCACGGCATCACGCCCCGGACCATCCGCAAGGCAGTGACCGATGTCATGGAAGGGGCGCGTGCCGACGAAGCGCAGAAGTCCGTGACGCAGTCCGCAGCACGGGTCGATTCTGCATTCAGTCTGGGCCCGGAGCAGGCCATGAAGAAAATTCGAAAACTTGAAGCGGAGATGTTCAAGCACGCACGCAATCTCGAGTTCGAGGCAGCTGCGCGGCTGCGAGACGAGATCCAAAAACTGCGCAATGCCGCATTCGGCGGGCCCGGCGCGATGGCCGGGTGATTTTCCCGCCCTTCGGAATTTGCCTATTCCAGACCGCCTTGGATACCTACCCACGCTGCGCTTAGCGTTTGGGCTCTGCGGAAATTTCTTCTGAATTCACCCATTTGGGAGACGAAATCAGATTGCGCTGTATGCCCTAATGGCATCTTGAAATTACGCGGGTTCAGTGCAGGGCAAAGATGCCGGATGGAACAGACAGACGCGGACTGAGTGTCGCCTCAGGCCTCACACATCAGCGGGGCAAGAGCAGCCCAGGGGCTGCGCATGATGCTGTGCTCTCGGTGTCGAGCCGGACGCACGTTCATGACGGCCGCTCCTTGCATGGCCTGCCGGTCGGGCTCGCGTGTTTTGATTCGACGCTCACTAACACCTACGCCAATCGTCGGTTTGCGGAACTGATGGGCCGCTCGGTCCCGGATGTCGACGGGGCCACGTTGCCGGAGCTGTTACGCAGCGCTCACTGTGGCGAGCTCGGCGCAAAAATTGCCGACATACCGCCGTGGCGCCATGCGCGGATTGAATACTCGGCGCCGGATCCGGTAGCCGGTGGTCACCAGCGTCGGTTTGCTTTCGAACAAGTGCCCGCCCTAGATGGTGATGGTGCGGATCACGGTCAGTGGATACTGATTACCGACATGACCGATGTGTTACCGGTGTGGGATCACGATGAGGCTGTCGCCAAAACAGTGAGCAAGTTTTTCTCGAACATGAACCACGAATTGCGTACTCCACTCAATGCGGTGCTCGGGTTTGCGCAAATCGGCTTGCTCGAGAGCGAGGCGAGCCCCAATGTTCGCGAGTGTTTCACGCGCATCAGCGCAGCGGGTCAGCAGTTGTTGACTCTGGTCAGCGACTTGATCGATCTCTCGATGCTGGAGGCGGGTGCGTTGGTGCTGCGCGATGCCGTGGTTATGCCGTCTCAGATCGTCGAGCAGGGTATTGCCCGTTTTGCAGCGGCGGCAGCCGCCAAAGGTGTGGAACTGATCGGCGAGAGCAGCCCGGGGCCCCTGCCGACCATGCGCGGGGATGCAGATAAGCTGAGTCAGGTGCTCAATGTTTTGATTGGCAACGCAGTTCATTTCACCGACCACGGTCGCATCAAGGTGCGTGCCGAGCATGCTGACGATGCCTTGGTGGTGCGCGTCAGCGATACCGGGTCCGGAATCGATCCCGCGCAGTTGCAGCGTATTTTTTTCCCGGGGAGTCAACTCGAGGCGTCTTATCTCACGCAGCGGGGTGGTGCGGGACTTGGATTGGCGGTGACCGATGGATTGGTCAAGCTCATGGGCGGCGAGATCAAGGTAGCGAGCGAATTAGGCCTCGGCAGCGTGTTTGAAGTGCGAGTGCCGTGGCGGTCGGCAGACCGTTGATGGGTTGGGTCATGGATCGCCCGTCGCCTGTCGTACCCCTAGGCAACCGGGGCGAGGTTCCTGTATTCTCCGCGGCTCCCTCACGGGCGCGTAGCTCAGCGGTAGAGCACTACCTTGACATGGTAGGGGTCACAGGTTCGATCCCTGTCGCGCCCACCAAACCCGACGGCTTGCGCTGGTCTGGTTGCAGACAGTCGGGCTCACTTCGTAGGGTGTCTCTTGGGGGTCTGCTATGCTGAACTCCTCTATGTCGGACAGTGAAGATATGTCGGACAGTGAAGACCCCCAGCCCCACGGCACGCTCGCGGCCTCCGAGGAGCCACGCCAGGTGCTGCGCATCGATCAAGCTGTCCTGCGTTCGTCGGGGTACCTCCCAACCCGGGATCGTGAACGGCTGCTGTCCAATCAATTCAGGCACATCAAGCGGACCTTGATCGGCAATGCGCTCGGTCGAGGAGCGCAGGCCGTGCCACGCGGGCACCTCATCATGGTCACCAGCGCCCTCCCGGGGGAGGGTAAGACGTTCTGCACGATCAATTTAGCGCTCAGCCTCGCCCGGGAGAAGGGCGTGGAAGTCGTGGTCATCGATGTCGATCCCGTGAAGCAGAGTTTCAGTTCTGTGTTTGGGATCGAGCGCGAACGCGGGCTGCTCGACCTGCTGCTCGATTCGTCGGAAGTCGCGGACGACCTGATTTTACGAACTGACATCGAAGGGCTGCACATCCTTCCCTCGGGTCGAAATGACGAGGACATGGCGACCGAACTCTTGGCCAGTCCCCGCATGCAGGCAGTGGTGGCTGACATCTGTGCGGGCAGACCGGACCGTATCCTGCTATTCGATTCGGCTCCGCTCTTGCTGACCAACGAGGCACGGGTACTCTCCGGCGTGGTCGGGCAACTGGTGCTGATCATCAAATCCGATGCCACGCCACAGGATGCCGTGGCAGAGGCGATCAGCTATGTGCACGAAGATACCGTCATCGGGCTGGTGCTGAATCAAAGCGCCGTCGGCAGCCCCGGTAAGACGTATGGTTACGGTGCGTACAGTTACGCGGAGTACGGCAGTGCGACTCGCAGCAAGGATGCGCCGTAACGAGTCAACAGCGCTGCAGAATGGCGGCCACGTGTTGGGCGATGGCCAGTGAGGACGTGAGGCCCGGAGATTCAATACCCAGCAGGTTCACCACGCCGGCGACACCGTGCTGCTCGGGCCCGTCGATGCGAAAGTCAGCGGCGGGCTCGTCGGGTCCGCTGATCTTGGGCCGGATTCCTGCATAGGCCGGTGACAGCGCATCCGCGGGTAGTCCGGGCCAGTAAGCGCGTATCTTTTCCACGAAGAGCGCTGTCCGCTCGCTGTCGACCGAGTAATCGAGCGACTCTATCCACTGCACGTCTGGGCCAAAGCGGGCTTGGCCGCCCAAGTCCAGCGTCAGATGGACGCCGAGTCCGCCTGGTTCAGGAACCGGGTATACGAGCCGGGTGAACGGCGTGCGACCGGCCAGACTGAAATAGTTTCCTTTCGCCAGAAACGACCGTGGCAGTTGTTGAACCGGGAAACCAATGATCCGCGCGGCCGTTGTCACGGCGTTCAGTCCACTCGCATTGATCAGCCAGCGTGCGTGCAGCAGGGGTTGTCCAGACGTTTCGTCCTCCCAGATCACGCCGCCCGTCGGCGTCGTACGCAGGACATTGCAGGGAGTGTTGCAGGCCAGTACGGCACCGTGCCGTTCGGCGTCCGCCAGCAGCGCCAGCATCAGGGCCCCCGTGTCCACGATGCCCGTGGACGGCGACAGCAGCGCGGCCGAACAATTCAATGCCGGTTCCATGGCCCGGGCCTCAGTGCCGGAGAGGCGCACCAGATCGCTCACCCCATTCGCCCTGCCAGTACGAACGATTCGCTCGAGATCGGCCTCCTGATCGGGCGAGGTGGCGACTACCAACTTACCGCAGCGCTGCACCGGAACTGACTTGCGCTCGCAGTAATCGTATAGCGCATCCCGCCCAGCCACACACAAACGTGCTTTGAGGCTGCCTGGGGGATAATGCAGTCCCGCGTGAATGACTCCGCTGTTACGGGAGCTGCACTCGGTGCCAATGCGCGGATGGCGTTCGACGATGATCGTGCTGTACCCCGTAGCGGCAAGCTGCCGCGCGACGGCGAGACCCACGACGCCCGCGCCGATGACCAGACAATCGGTATGTTCCATCATCAAGGGCGGGTCCTGGATTTTGAGAGGCCGCTGCGGGTCATGACCGACCTATAGATACTTCCACTAACCAGTCCCAGTATGAAACTAACATAACGCGTGGCTTGTCCCGGCTGGTTTCGGGCGGCAGAGCCAGTGAATATGTTCAGCAGAAAGATTAAGCGATAATGATCGGCAGCACCCCTGCGGCAGAGAATCAAAATGCCAATTGCGCAAAGCGTGAAACTCGGCAGTTCGGTGCGGATCTTCCATCCGGAGCTGGTGAATCTCTACGGTTGTACGATCGGCGACGACAGTCGTATCGGCGCCTTTGTCGAGATTCAGAAGAACGCCATCGTTGGCGCGCGCTGCAAGGTATCGTCGCATTCCTTCATTTGCGAAGGTGTGACGATCGAGGACGAGGTGTTCGTCGGTCACGGTGTGATGTTCACCAATGACCTCTACCCGCGTGCCGCCAATCCTGATGGCAGTCCACAGGCTGAATCCGATTGGCAGGTTATTCCGACTTTGGTTCGCAAAGGGGCATCCATCGGTTCAAATGCAACGATCGTGGCGGGCGTGACGATCGGTCTGAACGCACTGATCGGGGCGGGTGCGGTGGTGACCAAGGACGTCCCGGATTTTGCCATCGTCGCCGGTGTGCCGGCGCGCGTGACGGGCGATACGCGCGTCAAGCGGCCCTGAGTGGGTCTCGACGGCATGGAAGGATTCTGGGTTCGAGGGCATCGGTTCGAAAATTTTCGCGAGTTTCACCGGTCTGGGGGACGACGTTGTCATACAAGGTGTGTCTTAATGGTCAGCACCGAATGACCAGGGTCCGGATTGGAAACGCTGCGCTGTTCCCTTACGCGGGAGCCCAAGCGGACGCCGAAGGTTTGCCGCCCAGCGTCTTTTGGCGGGCGCGGATGCCAGGGCTGGGGCAACAAGGCAATCGACACCCGGTCGTCGGATTGCAATGAGTTTTTGATTCTCTGGGGAGCGGCGCAAGGGACGGCCGTTCCACGCGGGTTACATGGGGGCATGCTTTGGTCAACGTCGGCGTCGTGGGCTATGGATACTGGGGGCCGAATCTGGTCCGGAACTTCGCTGAAAGCGAAGGTGCCGTCGTGCGTGCCGTAGCGGATCTGGATCCCGCTCGGTTGAGCCTGGTGCGCAAGCGCTTTCCGACCACCGTGACTACGACGCGTTTCGAGGACCTCCTCGAAGATCCCGCCATCGATGCCATTGCCGTCGCCACGCCAGTCAGCACGCATTTTTCGCTAGGGATGGCGGCACTCAAAGCCGGCAAGCATCTATGGCTTGAAAAGCCGATGACAGAAACCTCGCTACAGGCCCGCATGCTGGCCGATGAGGCGGCGAAGCGCAATTTGGTGCTGCTGGTCGACCACACGTTCATCTATACCGGCGCTGTGCAGAAGATGGCCGACATCATCCGCACGGGTGAGCTGGGCAAGGTGTATTACTACGACTCGACGCGAATCAACCTGGGCCTGTTTCAGCGCGACGTGAACGTCATCTCCGATCTGGCTGCGCATGATTTCGCCATACTCGACCACTTGCTGGGCGAGCATCCGGTCGCCGTGTCGGCGAGCGGCGTCAATCATTTCCCCGGTACGCCGGAAAACCTGGCATTCATTACGCTGTTCTATGACTCCGGGACGGTCTCGCACACCAACGTGAGTTGGTTGGCGCCGGTCAAAGTGCGTCAGGTTCTGCTGGGCGGCAGCAAAAAAATGATCGTCTATGACGATCTGGAGCCGAGCGAGAAGGTTAAGGTCTACGACAAAGGAATCAGCTTTACCGACGATCCGGGGCAGATTCAGGAAATGCGCGTCGGTTATCGCACTGGCGACATGTGGGTACCCAAGCTCTCCGGGAGCGAAGCGCTCGCCGTCGAGTGTGCCCACTTCACGGATTGCATCAGCAATGGTTCGACGCCCAAGACCGACGCGCGACTCGGTATCCGCGTGGTCGAACTGATCGAGGCCGCCACCGCATCCATGCGCGGTCGGGGCGAGACGATCAGTATCCCGCGGGGAGGGGTTCACTCGTGATCCCTTTGGTCGATCTGAAAGCGCAGTACGCGAGCATCAAACCGGAAGTCTCGGCCGCGATACAGGGTGTGCTCGACTCGTGCCAGTTCACGCTCGGTGCTGAGGTGGAACGCTTTGAGCAGGAGTTTGCAGCCTTTCAAGGTTCCACGATCGGTGTCGGGGTCAATACCGGCACCAGCGCCTTGCATCTGGCCTTGTTGGCAGCGGGAATCGGCGCTGGCGATGAAGTCATAACGGTTCCGTTCACCTTTGTGGCCACCGCGGCCGCAATTGGATACACCGGCGCGCGTCCGGTGTTTGTCGACGTCGATCCTCACACGTTGACGATGGATCCCGCGTTGATCGAGGCGGCGATCACGCCGCGGACGCGTGCCATCATGCCGGTCCATCTCTATGGCCAGATGGCGGACATGGACCCGATCATGGCGATTGCCGAGCGACACGGTCTGATCGTCATCGAAGATGCGGCGCAGGCCCACGCGGCGGAGTACAAGGGGCGCCGCGCCGGCAGCATCGGCGCCATGGGGTGTTTCAGTTTTTATCCCGGCAAAAATCTCGGTGCCTATGGCGAGGGCGGCATGGTGGTTACGGACAATCCGGACTACGCGCGCAAGATGCGCATGCTGCGCGATTGGGGTGCCGAGGTTCGTTATCAGCATGTGCTCAAAGGCTACAACTATCGTCTCGAGGGTATGCAAGGTGCCGTGCTGCGCGTGAAACTTCGGCACCTGGAGGACTGGACAGAGGCACGGCGCGCGGCGGCTGCGCGGTACGATGCGCCACTTCAGGATCTCGGTATACGGACCACTAAGGTCGCTGCCCATAATCGCCACGCGTATCACATCTACGCGATACGCACGAAGCATAGAGCGGCCTGGCAGGCGGCGTTGCAGCAGGAGGGCGTGGGTTCCGGCATCCACTATCCATTCCCCGTGCACCTGTTGCCTGCGTATTCGGACCTCGGCTACCAACGCGGGCAATTTCCGCATGCAGAGCAGGCGGCAGACGAGGTTCTGTCACTGCCGCTGTACCCCGAATTGACACATGAGCAGTCGCAAACCGTTCTGGCGGCAATCAAAAAAGTACGGTTCGAACATGGCGACTGAGACGGGACGAACAAATGCGATCTCCTGAGAATTTTTCGCCGTTAGCAAAGCGCGAACCGCGTTCGAGCGGGCGAGGGCGGCCTGACGTCCCTCGAGTCGATACCGCCGCGACCGCAACCGTGCGACGGATTGCCGATCGCAAGGACCGACTGCTGCCGCGCGACCGATTTCTGGATCAACTCATCATCGAGAAACGCCGATCGGAGCGCGCCAAGTCACCGCTCTCGATGCTGGTCGTCTCGGTCGACCGCGAACGTGGGGAACTGCAGGAAACTGCACGGCGGTTGGCGCGTGCACTGCTCGAGTCGAAGCGGGATACCGATTATCTCGGCTATCTGGCCGACGATACGGTCGCCTTGCTGTTGACTGATACGGTCAACGAAGGCGCGCGAAAAGTATCGAGCAAGCTGCGCGAATCGGCCGCGCCGCTCGTCAGATCCATCAGTGTCGGGACCTATCCGGATAACTTGTTCGATCAGGTTCTGGCGGATAATCCCGACACGCCGCAGCCCGATCTTGCCGATACCCAGCCCTTGATGCTGCTCACTGAGCCTCGATCCACTACGCAACTCGTGACCAAACGAGTGATGGATCTGTTCGGCGCGGCGCTGGCTCTGCTGCTGCTCTCGCCCCTGATGCTGCTGACGGCATTGCTGGTGCGTCTCAGTTCGCCGGGCCCCATCATCTTCCGGCAGACCCGTCTTGGCCGTCACGGTATGCCGTTCACTTTTTATAAATTCCGCTCGATGCGCATCGATTCGGACGATTCCGCCCATCGCGCCTACACTGAAAAGCTGATACGTGGCGAGCATGCGGAGATCAATCAAGGCGATGCGGGCACACCGGTCTACAAGATGAAATCCGACCCGAGAATCACGCGGGTCGGACGGTTTATCCGTGCAACCAGCATCGATGAGTTGCCCCAGCTCTTCAACGTGCTCAATGGCGACATGAGTCTCGTCGGACCGCGTCCGCCGCTCGCGTACGAGGCTGCAAAGTATCAGGCGTGGCACTTGCGGCGCGTGCTGGAGATCAGGCCGGGCATTACCGGGTTGTGGCAGGTCGAAGGTCGCAGCCGCACGACGTTCGATGAGATGGTGCGGTTGGACTTGCGTTACATTCGTGAGTGGTCCCCACTCGGTGATCTTCTGATTCTGCTGAAGACGGTTCGTGTCGTAGTGCTACGGGAGGGTGGTGCTTGAGCGCCACGATTCATCCGACCGAGGCGGTCGGTCCGCGCTGTCGATTCTGCGCCGCATTGCTCCGCAACACCTTCATCGATCTCGGGATGTCGCCGTTGTGCCAGACGCATATCGAGCCGCATCAGTTGAGCGCCATGGAGCGATTTTATCCGCTCCATGTCTGGGTCTGCGCCGAATGCTTTCTGGTACAACTCGAGGAGTTCGTCGCGCCGGATGAGATTTTCAGTGACTACGCCTACTTTTCATCCTTTTCCGACAGCTGGGTCGAGCACGCGCGGCGTTACGCACTGCGGATGATCGATGCGTTGCGCCTGGGTCCCCAGTCGATGGTCATGGAGGTGGCCAGCAACGACGGATATCTGCTGCAGCATTTCGTGGCTGCGGGAGTGCCGTGTCTCGGCATAGAGCCGGCGGCCAATGTAGCGGCCGCCGCTGTCGCCAAGGGCGTTCCATCCACCGTGCGGTTTTTCGGTGCGCAGTCGGCGCAGGCCATTGCACATGAGTTCGGCCAGCCCGATCTGCTGCTTGGCAATAACGTGCTGGCGCACGTGCCCGATATCAACGATTTCGTCCGTGGCATGAAGATACTGCTGGGCTCGCGCGGCACCATCACCATGGAATTCCCGCACCTGATGCAACTGATGGCCAACAATCAGTTCGACACCATCTACCACGAGCATTTTTCCTATCTGTCGCTTACCGTGGTCGAGAAGATTTTCTCTGCGCAGGGCCTAGTCATTTTTGACGTCGAGGAACTTCCGACGCACGGTGGTTCACTGCGGATCTTTGCTCGACACGCCGAGGACCAGAGCAAACCGGTGACGACTGCCGTTGGAAAGCTCAAGCAGGTGGAAGCGCAGTTCGGACTCGGCAGCCTCGAGACCTATGCGGGCTTCACGGAACGCATCAAGGCCACGAAGCGTGACATTCTCGCATTCCTGATCGATGCCAAACGGCATGGCAAGTCGGTCGTCGGTTACGGCGCGCCCGGCAAGGGCAATACGCTGCTCAATTTCTGCGGTATACGCAGCGACTTCCTCGACTACACGGTAGATCGCAGTCCGCACAAGCAGGGGCGTTTTACCCCGGGTACCCATATTCCGATCCTTGCGCCCGAGATGCTGCGACAGACGCAGCCGGATTATGTGTTCATCCTGCCATGGAATCTGAAGGATGAAATAGTCGACATGCACGGATACATCCGTGACTGGGGTGGGCGCTTTGTCGTCCCGATTCCCGCCGTTGCGCTCGTGGATTGAAGGCAGCTCGAGCGGCGGACCGATCATCGGACGCTGCGTGGTGAGTGGAGAGCAAGACAGTGAAAGTGATGGTTACCGGCAGCGAAGGCTATATCGGAGCGCGTTTGGTGCCGATTCTGGTTTCAAACGGTCTCGATGTGCTTGGTTTCGATACCGGGTATTACCGCGATGGCTGGCTCTTCAGCCGCAATCAGGAGATGTCGTCAGGTGCGCGGACCCTATACAAGGACCTCCGGCATTTGTCCGAGCAGGACTTGGAAGGCTGCGATGCCGTCGTGCATCTGGCCGAGCTGTCGAACGATCCGCTTGGTCAGAACAATCCCGAGGTTACGCATCGAATCAACCATCAGGGATCGGTCGCTCTGGCTGAAAAAGCACGACGGGTCGGAATCAGGCGTTTCGTTTACACCTCTTCCTGCAGCGTCTATGGGGCCGGTATAGGTGATTTCCTCGACGAGACCTCGCCCGTCAATCCGCAGACCGTCTACGCCGTTTGCAAAACCCTCGTGGAACGTGATGTCGGCCGCATGGCGGACACGGATTTCGCGCCGGTGTTTTTGCGCAATGCCACCGCCTATGGGCCATCGCCCCGCATGCGATTCGATATCGTGCTGAACGACCTGTGCGCGCTGGCGTGGACGACTCGACGTATTGCGATGGTCAGCGATGGCAGTCCATGGCGGCCGGTCGTCCACGTGGATGACATCTGTGCAGCCATATTACGGTCGTTGCTAGCCCCCTCAGCCGCGGTTTCGGGCAAGGTATTCAATGTTGGTCAAAATGCCGAGAACTACCGGGTTCGAGAACTGGCCCAGATCGTGGCGGATGAATTCCCTGGCTGTGAGGTGTCGGTTGGCCCGCCGGGCGCGGACAATCGCAGCTACCGGGTCAATTTCGATCGCATCCACCGTGAGTTGCCGGGATTCCATTGTCAGTACACCGCCCGTGATGGTGCACGCCAACTGCGGGAACTCTTCGAGCGTATCCAACTGCTGCCAGAGACCTTGGGGTTCAGGGCGTTCACCCGTCTCAAGCAGTTAAAGTATCTGCAGGCAACCCGGCAGATCGATGCCGAATTCTTCTGGACCTGAAGTGATATTCAACGAGACTCCGCTCGCTGGCGCCTTCGTGGTGGACATCGAACCCCGGGTCGATGAGAGAGGCAGTTTCGCCCGGACCTGGTGTGCGCGGGAGTTCGCCCGGCACGGACTCACGGACAGATTGGTTCAAGCAAGCGTGTCCCGCAATGCCAAAGCAGGGACCATTCGAGGCATGCACCTGCAACTCCCGCCCTCGGGTGAGGCGAAGTTGATCCGCTGTGTTCGAGGGTCGATTCATGACGTCATCGTCGACTTGCGGCCACAGTCCGCAACGTTCATGCAGTTTTTTTCAATCCATCTCTCGGCGGAGAGCCAATGCGCCCTGTACATCCCCCCGCTCATGGCGCACGGCTTTCAGACACTCGAAGAGCGCACCGAAGTTTTCTACCAGATGAGCGATTTCTACGCTCCGGAGCTGTCTTTTGGTTTCCGCTGGAACGATCCGGCATTCGCGATTGATTGGCCGCGACGGAATGACCTGACGATTCTGCCGCGTGATGCGGATTATCCGGATTTTGATCTGTCGTCGTTCCGCGCGACGCTCGTGCAGAGCAGCGCAGTTGCCTCGCCCAAGTCGATGGCGGGTGGTTCGTGAATCAGGTCAGGCAGCAATTCAGTCGAGACTATCTGCAGTGCCTGAGCGCAACGCGCGCGGTCTGGCCTTTGATGGAGTCACTTTTCCCTATTTGTCGCAGTATCACGGGGGAGGGTGTCCGACAATCTCTGCGGATTGTTGCGGAATACATTCCTCTGCGTATTTCCGAAGTGCCCTCTGGAACTCCCGTCTTTGACTGGACGGTACCTCCGGAATGGAATGTGACTGATGCGTTTATCGCTGATGCGACCGGCAGACGCGTGGTGGATTTCAAGGCACACACGCTGCATCTGGTCAGCTACAGCACGCCGGTGGACGAACTCATGGCGCTCGAGCAATTGCGTGCGCACCTGCACTCGCTGCCAGATCGTCCAAATACCATTCCCTATCGGACCAGTTACTACGATGCCAATTGGGGTTTCTGCCTCAAAGACAGCGTGCTGCAAGCCTTGCCCGCCGGCGTGTACCACGCGCGGATCGACAGTACCCTGGCGCCCGGCCACCTCACCTATGGGGAGTGCCTGATCGAGGGCGATTCAGCGGACGAGGTGTTGATATTCACTCATGTCTGCCACCCGTCCATGGTCAATGACAACCTCACGGGTGTCGCCGTCGCCACCGCACTTGCCCAGGAACTTGCCAAGACGCGGCCGCGGCTCTCCTACCGTTTCGTCTTTGCCCCAGGAACCATCGGCTCCATTACGTGGCTGGCCCGTAATGAATCGCGTGTGAAACTGATCCGTCACGGCTTGGTCCTTGGTCTGCTTGGCGATCGTGGTCCGTTGACCTACAAGCGCAGCAGGGACGGCAACACGGTTATCGATCAATCGGCGGCGCACGTACTCGCTCGTTCTTTCCCCGGGGCTCGGCTCATGGATTTCGAACCGTATGGCTACGACGAACGTCAATTTTGCTCGCCCGGGTTCAACCTTGCCGTGGGACGTCTGACGCGCACACCCAACGGTCAGTACCCGGAATATCACTCCTCTGACGACGATTTCTCGGCGATCGGCGCGGAGGAAGTCGCGCAGTCGCTGCAGGCGGCCGAATGCATTCTGCGGACGGCGGAATGGAACGACACACTGGTGAACTTGCAGCCCAAGTGCGAACCCCGACTGGGGGCGCGCGGTTTGTACCGCCCGGTCGGGGGCGGTTCCCTGCAGCAGAGCGAATCGGCCTTGCTCTGGGTACTCAACCAGTCGGACGGGACACACAGCCTGCTGGATATAGCGGACCGATCCGGAATCGAGTTTCCTGTGATCCTGGCCGCTGCCCGGTCGCTGTTTGATGCCAAACTGGTGCGCCCCGCCCCGCAGTTGGCGGATGCAAGAAGGGGAGTCCAATGAAAGTCGTTCTGTTTTGCGGTGGGCTCGGCACGCGACTTCGCGAGCACTCCGACACCATCCCCAAACCGCTCGTCAACATTGGTTACCGACCGGTGATCTGGCATTTGATGCGGTACTACTCCCACTTTGGTCACAATGACTTCGTGCTCGCTCTGGGTTACCGCGGGGATATGATCCGGCAATATTTTCTCGACTATAACGAAGCGATGACCAATGACTTCGTGCTCTCTGAGGGTGGCCGCAAGGTGACTCTAATGAGCAACGACACGGAAAACTGGCGCATCACCTTCGTCGATACGGGGTTGCACAGCAATATTGGACAGCGGCTACTGAGGGTGCGCAAGTATCTGGGCGACGATGAGATGTTTCTGGCCAATTATTCCGACGGTGTATCCAATATCCCGCTGGACCGATTGATCGATGATTTCTCGAAAAAGGCGGCTGTTGCGAGCTTCGCGTCCGTGCGCATGTCACAGACTTTCCACGCCGTCCAGAGCGAGGAAAGCGGGACGGTGACGGGTATGGTCTCGCTGAATGAGAGTCAGACCTGGATCAACGGCGGGTTTTTCGCCTTGCGCCCGTCGATATTCGACTACCTGCGCGAAGGCGACGAGTTGGTCGAGGAACCGTTTCAGCGCTTGATGGAGCGAAGACTGCTCACCACGTATCGCCATCACGGCTTTTGGCACGCAATGGATACCCTGAAGGACAAAATCGCGCTGGATCGGCTGGAGGCGCAAGGGAGTTGTCCCTGGAAGGTGTGGCTCAATGACTCGAACTGATGGTCCCGGAGCGTAGCAAGTGATCGAGCTTGGCCTTTCAGCTACGTCGCGGCGTCCGCTGCGTATTCTGTGTCTCGGCGCCCACTGCGACGATATAGACATCGGTTGTGGCGGTACGCTGTTGCGGCTGCTCGCCCGACGACAGGGTGCTGAGGTAACCTGGGTCACGTTCAGCGGAGACGCTGAGCGCCGAAAAGAGTTACGCAGGAGCGCGGCGGGCTTTTTGCGCAAGGCCCGGTCGTCAACGGTGGTTTGCCATGATTTCCGGGATGCGTTTTTCCCGTCACAGTACGTCGAGCTCAAAGAGGTCTTCGAGACGACACGCAAGGCGGTTGATCCCGACGTGATCTTTACCCATGAAACCGCTGACCGGCATCAGGATCATCGATTGGTGAGTGAACTCACTTGGAATACGTTCCGCGGCTGTCTGATCCTTGAGTACGAGATTCCGAAATACGACGGTGGACTGACCACGCCGAATGCTTACGTTGCCTTGACTGACCGCCAGGTGGACCAGAAGATCAAAGTGCTGATGCGGTGTTATGACTCGCAACGCAGCCGCACGTGGTTCAGTCCGGAGACTTTCAAGGCGACCCTGCGGTTGCGGGGAGTGGAATGCGGTTCCGCCACGGGCTGGGCAGAGGGATTTCATGTTCGCAAAATGGCGATTGGGTGATCGGCGGGCGGGGGTCCTTGTTTGGCCTTGATAGTTCGCATCGACGTGGACCGACCCTACGGACGCAGCCCGCTGACTAGGCATATGTTCAGCCGAATCACATCGGATTTCGGTCTGCCGCGGCTGCCCGGTCTCGGATATCTCAGGGAATTGCAGCAAATCCTGACGATGCTGAATGCACGGAGCGTCCGGGCCTGGATTTTTTTCAGGCGCTGCACCTTGCCGGACCGAAAGACCCTGGCGTTGCTGGAGGCGGGCGGGCATCACATCGGCCTGCACCTCGAGGATTCGCGTTCATTCGACTCTTTCCTGGCGGAGAAAGAGCGACTTGAAAAGCACGTGCAACGGCCGGTCACTGCGTTTTCCAAGCATGGCTCGGGCGGTGCACGTTACGGCTTGCGACACCACGCTCCGTACGAGCCGGAAAAATATCGTGAATGGGGTGGCCGCAGTGGCATGGAGCTCTTTCTGGGCAATGGCGAGGACCCGTCCTTGCCCGGCACTCGGGACTCAAGTGGCTTGCGGGTCTTTCCGTCTGCCTTCTGGCTCGAGCCGCATTGGCGGGATGCGGCTCGTTTTCCGGTCGACTGGTTGATACGTGCGACCGAGAATCAGGATCACGTCCTGCTGCTGCATCCGGAAAATGTGCTCGTTGATCGCGCGCTCACGGATCAGCTGGAAATGATTCTGGATTCGGTCGGAACATACGCTCATGGCTGAGTCGCTGCACGGTAAGCCTGCGATCCTCATGATCGCGTATACCAATTACCGCACCGATCCGCGCGTCATCCGGGCTGCGGAGGCTGCCGTCGACAGCGGATTTGATGTTGATTTCATTGCATTGCGCCGCGAGGGCGAACCGGACACGGAGTTCGTGCGCGGGGTGAGGCTGATCCATCTGAGGCAGGAGCGTTATCGCGGCGGCGGCGTTCTCTGGTATCTCGTTGCCTACCTTGAGTTCTTCATGCGCTGTCTGTTCAAGACGGGCACATTGCACATGCAGCGCAGATACCGCGTGGTGCATGTCAATAACATGCCCGATTTTCTTGTCTTCAGTGCCATCGTGCCCAAGCTGCTAGGTGCCAAGGTCATCCTGGATATCCACGACCCCATGGCCAATACCTTTGTTTCTAAATTCAAAAGTGGCGAGCGGGGACTGGTGTTTCGGTTGCTGTTGCTACAGGAGCGACTCGCGGCGTGGTTTTCGGACTGTGTTCTGACGGTCCACGAACCGGTTCGACGGCACATTTTGATCGAACAACATGGTATGGCTCCCGAGGCGGTTCAGGTCGTGGCGAATTTCGCCGATGACGATCTGTTCAGGCTGCGTACCCCGGCTGAAAGTCTGGGTCCGCTGCGCCTCGTGTTCCACGGAACCATACTCGAGCGATATGGGCTTGGCGATGTATTGGGAGCACTGGTCAAGATGAAGTATCGCGACCGGATCCGGGTTCGGATCATCGGCGAGGGCGATTACAGCGAGCAATTGCGACAGGGTATCGACACACTCGGTCTGGCTGACATCGTTGAATTCGATAACCGGATGTATCCGCTAGAGCAGATTCCGCAACGACTGGCGGATTGCCACCTGGGATTGGTGCCCTTGCGAATTTCCTCCATCACCAACTTTGCATTACCGCTGAAGCTGATCGAGTACCTTGCCCTCGGCATGCCCTCGATCACGGTGCGCAGTGTTGCCATTGGTTTTTATTTCGCCGATGAGGACTGCTTTTTTTATGAGCCGGGCAACGTGGATTCGCTTGCGCAGGTGCTGGACCGGATTGCTGCAGATCCGGCATTGCTCGAGCAGGCACGGCAGCGAGCAGTCGTTAACCGAGATAAGTTTCTTTGGAGCCGGGAGAAGAAGAAATACACCGATTTGCTGACCGGACTGGCGGGGTGATGACTTCACAGGCAGACACTGCCGCTATCGAGCGCAGCCTGCGCGGGGTGGCGAGCTGGGTCGAAGCCGCGGACTACCGGGGATATGATCCGGGCGACGGCTTGAATTCACCGCTACGACGCTTGGCGTTTGGTAACCGACTGGCCGAGCGGGTTTTGCTGCAGGTGATCTGGAAGTCACCCGTCAACCTTCGACCCTACGTTGGAATCAAGCCGATGGAGTCGACCAAAGGCAGGGGTTACATGGCCCGTGGCTATCTCGCCCTCTACCGGCTGTCAGGTGACCGCAGTAACCTCGAGAAGGCCGTCGCCTGTCTGGACTGGTTACTCGAGAACCATGCGCCGAATCAACCGGGGCTGGCCTGGGGCAATCATTTCGACTTTCTGACTCGCAGCGGTTTGAATCCGGCCGGGTCGCCGATCATCGTCTGGACCAGTCTGATCGGTCACGCGTTTCTCGACGCCTACGAGCAGTTGGGCGAGTCCAGATATCTCGAGGCCAGCAAGGAAATTTGCCGCTGGATTCTAGCCTTGCCCAGAGAGCACACATCCACTGGTTCTTGCCTCAGTTATGTGCCGTTTGCCCAGTCGTCCATACATAACTCAAACATGCTTGGTGCGGGCATGCTGGCGCGATGCTGGGCGCACACGGGGGACGCGCAGGCGCTGGCGGTGGCACGCGCGTCGATGGAATACAGTTGCAACCGACAGCGCTCCGATGGTTCGTGGTGGTACGGCGAGGAACCCAAGTACCATTGGATCGACAATTTCCACACGGGTTACAACCTGGACAGCCTCAAATGGTTCGTCGACAGCACGGGAGATGCTCAGGCCAAAGTACATCTGGCCCGAGGGCTGGAGTACTTCATCAGCACGTTTTTCAAGGCGGATGGTACGCCGCGTTATTACCATGACCGGACCTTCCCTATCGATATCCAGTGCGCTGCTCAGGGTATCGAGACGCTGGCCTTCTGCGGCCGGCACAATTCCGCGTGCTTGGAAATGGCTAGGACCGTGGCTGACTGGACGATCAGGAACATGCAGGGCAGGGACGGGCATTTTTTCTACCGTCGCTACCCCTTGGTGACAGCGAGAACACCCTACCTGCATTGGGGTCAGGCGACCATGTTCAAGGCGCTCGCGACGTTGCTCAGTGCGTGCCATGGCTGAGCAAGTCGGATCGCAAGCTGTGCACGGCCATCCGCTGCGCTATGCGTTGATTACGGCGGCGCGCAATGAGGTGCAATACATCGAGGCCACCATCCGCTCCGTGACGGAGCAGACCTGCCCGCCACTGGTCTGGGTGATCGTCAGTGACGGCTCGACCGATGGTACGGACGAGATCATCCGGGAATATTCTGCTCTTTATCCTTGGTTGCGTACGCTGCGGATGTCGGAGCATCGTGACCGGACTTTTGCGGCGAAGGCGGTTTGCTTCAATGCCGGCTATGAATCCATCCGTGGATTGGACTTCGAAGTCGTTGGAAATTTAGACGCAGATATCACGCTGCCGAACGACTATTACGAGTTTCTGCTGGGAAAGTTTTCTCGAAACGAGCGACTCGGCGTGGCGGGCACGCCTTTCGTCGAAGATGCGAGCCGACCTGACGCCCACAGCTACGCTCAGGGTTTTGCCGATTTGAACCACGTTTCCGGTGCATGCCAGACCTTCCGCAGACTATGCTTCGATGAAGTGGGTGGCTATGTTCCGATCAAGGGCGGTGGCATCGACTGGGTGGCAGTCACTACGGCTCGCATGAAGGGCTGGGAGACGCGGACTTTTCTCGAACGGTATTGTATCCATCACCGCAAGATGGGGACTGCCTCGCGTGGTCCTCTGGCGGCCCGCTTTCGTCATGGACAGGAAGACTATCTAGTGGGCGGGCATCCGCTCTGGCAAGTGGTGCGGGGTATTTACCAAATGGGCAAGCGACCCCTCATCCTGGGCGGCGCGGCGCTGCTGGTCGGTTACTTCGCTGCCATGGTGCAGCGCCGGCAACGTACTGTCTCAGATGAACTGGTCCGATTTCGCCGTCGCGAACAAATGGCCCGCTTGCGGCGGATGCTCGGTATGCATCGATAGTCTGTCGCTGGCGTAAACTCTCGCCCTAAGGGTCGCGACCCTCCGGCCGAGTTTTACCGCAGGTCAGGTACAGTTCGCTCAGCCCAAACGCCGCAGTAACTTGGCCAGCGTTTGCTGGGGGTTCAACGCGAGTGTCAGTATCTTGGCTGTCGTCGTCTTCAACATTCGCGGGCAGATGATGGACAGACCGAGTTCGTCGAGTCGGCGCCGGTGCAGGTTCCAGAAATCCGCGGGACGTTTGTTGAACAGGGCGGGCGTCAGGACGGTGGCGTAGTACTCATCGAGCATCTGCTCCATTCGTGCCCGGATCTCTTGCGTCTCCATGAAGCTTGGTCCGACGTCTCTGAGGATGCGAATCCGATCGAGCAGGTAGGTGTCTTGCACCCGCACGGTATGGCTGAGGCTTGCGTCGTGTATCCGTTCAAAAGACAGCACTTGATGCACGAATCCGTAATCGCTGGTCTTGAGACATTCGAGACAGGCTTCGAGGTCGGCGCTCATCGCTGCGCTGGGGTAGAACTCTTCGCGACTCCGCACGAGGTCTGCCCGGTAAAGCACGCCTGAGGGTACCCAGAAGCCATCCAACTCGCCCTGCAGAAAGCCCTTGGCAGTCTCTCGCCCGATGAAGGAAGACTGACCCAAGGGCAGACCCACGTGGGGTACGCCTGTCCGGTTGATACGCAAGGCGCCCACCACGCCGACCGACGGGTAGCGCTCGGCCACCGCCACCAACCGTTCCAGGAACTCCGGGTAGAGCCAGTCGTCCGCCGAGAGCAGCTTTGCGTAGCGGCTGTCGTCCGACACATGACGTAAGGCGATGTTATGGTTCGCAACGGCCCCGACATGCACGTGGTTTCGATGCACAGTGATGCGGTTGTCGAGCCGTGCATAGCGTTCGGCGATTGCGATTGACTGGTCCGTGCTGCAGTTGTCGACGATGCTATAGCGCCAATTTTGATGGCTCTGCCCAATGACGCTCTCGATGCATTCGGCAAGATAGGGCGCGCCGTTGTACACGGGCGTCACGACGCTGACCAACGGGGGGTGATCAGGAGCCCCGTCGCCTACGTTCGAGGAATCAATTGCCATGGTTCGGTGTCAGGACCTGTCGGTAGACGTCGCTGACCTTCAATACCATGGAATCGGCTGAAAAGTGTCGTGTGACGCGTTGGTAACCGTTTGCACCGAGCTGAGCCCGCCGTCCGCCGTCCGTCAGGGCTTGCGTGATGGCCAGGGCTAGGGCGTCTGGGTCCGACGGCGGGACCAATACGCCGGAGATGCCGTGCTCGACGATATCTTCCGTACCGGGAATTCTGCTTGCGATGACAGGTTTGGAGGCTGCCATTGCCTCGAGTACCGATAGCGGTAAACCTTCCTGCAGTGAGGGGAGCACAAAGAGATCGCAGGAGGCAAGTAGGCTGGGTATGTCCGTCCGGTGTCCCAGGAAAAAGACCCGGTCGGCGATCCCCGTGGCGATGGCCTGCTGGGCGAGGCTCTCCCGCATGGGACCGTCGCCCGCCAATACAAAGGCCGCATTTGGCACTTTGCAGGCGGCTGTCAGCAGGCAATCCAGACCCTTGCGGGCGTCCAGTGTCGCCAGCGCTAGAACCACCGGTCGGTTGCTGGCGCCCTGCCACGACGCGCGCAGTGCGGCATCGGGTGGTGAGGCTTGCGCGGGGATCACGATTCCATTGGGAATCACAGTCACTTTGGCAGACGGCGCGCCGAAGTCGCTGACGAGTTGGCTGCCGATACCCTCCGAGACCGCCATGTACCGGTCCACCGTCCAGACCTGCAGCTTGCGTTTGAGGTGAGTGTCGTTGCCTAAGCCGCCCGCGTAAAGATGTGACGTTGCGACATTGGCGGGAATGCGAGCCAAGCGCGCTGCCAGCAATTCATGCCGGCATGCCAGTGGCCAATTGAGATGGGCATGGAAAACCGCCGCGTCGACCTTCCTGAGCGCCTTGCTGAATTCCGGTAATGCCCTCCAGAACGACGTCCGGTCGATCGGCGGCAGGGTCATCGTGGGCACCTTGAGTTGCTCTGCTGCATCAGGCAGGCGCCGATCTCGGCCATTGTGAAAAAGCACCGGCTGCCATTCCGCACGATTCAGTCCCGACAGCAGCGTGAGCATGATCCGCTCGCAGCCACCGAAGGATTCCGAGTCAACGAAATGAACGACCGTCCGCGGTGCTTGAGTCGGTGACATGGTTAGCCGGTGCGCTGTCAGGTCCCCGGTCCGGCAGAGTGTTCAAGTGTCATGAAAAGCCAGTTCAGTGCTTGCCCAGACTCGCTTGGACTTCCTCGGGTCGAACCCGCTCGAGCCATATCTCTCGCCAGTACGGGTATATTGCCCGCGGGCAATTGAGGCACCAGGTGCTGTATCGTCCGCCACAGATGACGCCGTCCAAGATGACGGCCGGCGTTTTCATGGGCATCATCAGACCCGATTTCTCGTCGATGATACGGGTGACGGAGTCCAGCACCCGGAAAATCTTGCCGCAGTAGGGAACCATCTCGGCATCCCAGCGCATGCCGCGATTGCGGTTGTCGGTGTTGAGCGTCTTGAGAATCTCGTCAAACGGTTTGACGCGTACGTAGTCGCCGGGTGCCAACCCAAGTGTTGCAACGGGTGTGGGCTGGTCGATGGGAATGATGCCGTTGCTGCGAGGAAAACCTGCGCGACCGGCGGACCGAGACACGTTGTCATAGAAACCGCGCATTGGGGGGCCGAGTCCGATCCCCAACTGGCTCAGCCAATAGTAACCAGCGAATAAAAACCGCTTGAGCACGGATAGTAGGGCGGTGTTGCCGGATGCCACGTCACGGACGTACTGGCGAAGGTCCCACGGACTCAAAGGGTCCGTCGCGGCCGGCAGTGCGGTCGCCTGACAGTCATACCGGATCCCATCACTCTGCCGCCGGACCAGACCGTCTGTGTCAATCACCGGCCTGCGCTCTCCACCCAGACTCGGTTGTGGTTCATGCGGTGAGTGCGACGGTTCGTGCGGGCCAGAAACTTTTTTGAGCCAGGCCGTCTTCCAGAACAGCAGGCAGTGGGCTTGACATCCGCCGTGTTTCATTCCCGAACAGCGGGTTGTCAGATGGACGGCGTCCGCAACCCGCCGTGACCGCAACGGATAGACCGTGTCGCAGGTCTTATGAGCACTCTTCTGGACCTGAAATCGCTGCCCGCAGAAGGCGAGCATCTCGGGCATGAACGGCATGCGGTCGTAGCGCCCGTCGGCATCCAGCGTTGCAAGGATCTCGCTGGTGCTGCGAACCTCGACCCAGTCACCCACTCTGAGCGGCGTCGATGTAGAGTTCATCAGGCTGGTTTCCCCCGGGAAATGCGCACTACATCCGGTGTTAGAACGGACACCTGCACTAACCCCTGCGGGAGTATGATTTGCGCGTGTCTGCGCTGCAACATTCCCCAGAGCCAGTTCGGACAGTATCGCAACTGCACTGACCGTTGCGGATAGTGACATGTCCGCATATGACATAAATCAGCATTCATGAGTGATCTCAAAAGCAAGGTGTTGCGTGGCGGACTGGTCCGGGTGACCGCCCAAGGGGTGAACCTGACCCTGCGGATGGTGTCGATTGCGGTCCTGGGGCGAATCCTCGAGCCAAGTGACTACGGTCTGGTCACCATGGTCACCGCCGTGACCGGAGTGCTGACCTTGTTCCGTGACTTCGGGCTATCGAACGCAACCGTTCAATCGTCGCAGATCACGAATGAGCAGATATCCGCATTGTTCTGGATCAACATCTGGGTTGGATTGGTGATGTCACTACTTGCCCTCGCCGTGACACCCGTGCTCGTGGCCGTGTACGGTGAACCGCGTCTGAAATGGATTTCGATCGCTCTGGCCGGCTCTTTCCTGATCAACGCGCTGTCGGTCCAGCACTCCGCTTTGCTGCGCCGCGAGATGCGCTTCGTCGTGTTGACCCTCATCGAGGTCATGTCGCTAGCGATCAGCATCATCGCTGGTATCGCGGCCGCGATGAGCGGCTACGGATACTGGGCTCTGGTGGTGATGGCCTTGTCTGCTCCGTTGGTCTACATGATCGGCGTCTGGTGGGCGGTACCGTGGGTCCCGGGCCGCCCTGCCCGCAATGTCGGCGTGAGGGCCATGGTTCAGTTCGGAGTCACAACGACCGTAAACAGTCTTGTGATGTACGTTGCCTATAATTTCGAGAAATTCCTCATCGGTCGATTTCTGGGTGCCGATGCCCTCGGCATCTACGGCCGAGCCTACCAGTTGATCAGCATACCGAACGAGAACTTCACCGGTGCCATCGGCGAGGTGGCGTTCTCCGCGTTGTCGAGAGTTCAAGACGATCGAGAGCGGCTCGACCGCTACTTTTTGAACGGCTACCGCATGGTGCTGACACTCTGCGTGCCAGTGACCCTGCTGTGTGGGTTCTTTGCAGAGGAAATCGTCACGGTCGTCATCGGTGAGAAATGGATGGCTGCCGTACCGAGCTTTCGTCTGCTCGCACCGACCATATTGGTCTTTGCAATGCTGAACCCACTCTCGTGGTACCTGATGTCTACGGGTCAGGCCAAAAGAAGTCTTGGTATCGCGTTGATGATCGCACCCGTGGTGATCGCGGGCTACGCGCTCGGTCTGGCTTACGGCATCAACGGCGTCGCGGTCGGTTACTCGATTGCCATGCTGCTGTGCCTTGTGCCCTGCATGTATTGGGTCGTGCAAGGCTCGGCACTCTCGGTGCGTGCCCTGTTATCAGTCCTCTGGCGGCCGCTATTTGCTTCGCTGCTGGCCATTTCTGTCAGTTATGGTGTCGTCTCCATGCTGACGGTGCACGAAGCCCACCTGTTGCGTTTGCTGATCGGACTTCCGATGTTTGGCGCGCTGTACCTTGGGATACTGCTGTACCCGGTGGGGCAGCGAGCCTATTACCTTGGTCTCGCCAAAATGCTGCTGGGTCGCGATGCGCCCATGCCCTCGCTGTAAACGCTGAGTCGGGCAGGGCGTGCCCGTTGGGCTACAGAGGCTGGCAATCTGGGCCCGCTCGCTGGTTACAACCAGCGGGTTGGACCCAACTTGCGACTCTCACGCATCAGCCGCTCCATTTCCCATACCTCCCAACGCTGCGTGATGCGGCGCCGTATGAAGCTGGTTTTTCCACGCCAAGATCCGTCCATCATGTGTACACCCAGAGTCCCAAACCGATTCCAGGTCGTCACGTCGCATACGTCGTCCTGAAACAGAACCTTGACGCCCGGGAGTGAGGATTTGTTCTCCATCAGAGTTCTGGATATCAGCCCGGGTCCTGAGGAATTGAGCACGGTGAATTCGGCCCGGGACAGCGGCGGCACGCCGTTCATCATGGGCTTCACCCAGTCCGGTTCCCGTTGGGCCCTCACACAGTTTTCGATGATGGTCTGCAGCAGCGAGTGTCCGGCGGCCGCGCCAAAGGCGTAGTTGCCGATTTGCCAGTCCATTCCCTGCCCGCGCAGGTAACGGCTCATCGTCAAGCCTTCGAAGGGAAATACGCAGGCGTCGTCGTGGAGTGAGTCGAGTCTCTCGGCAAGCAGAACGTCGAGGTCGAAATAGAAGCCGCCGTAATGAAACACTGCCAGATATCGGAAGAAGTCGTACTTCTGGATCCTGTAAGGGAAACCGTCGAAAACGGGGCGGTACTGTGGGAAGACGTCATCGATGAATTGCTCGACCTGAGTGTCATCGAAAAAAAGGTATTCGTAATCCGGGTGCAGCGCGCGCAGGCTGTTGACCATGGCACGCTCTCGCAATGGCAATTGCGCGGATTTCCCGGTCTGGATGATGCGCTTGGGAATACTGCTAGCGCTCATCGGCGTCACCTTTCGCAGCGATGGTCCGACTCGATCCAACGGTCCGCAACGATGATTCGTACCATTTCTGTCGCGCATTACGCAGCGGACCGGCCATCCACTCCGGCATCCGCTCGCCGATGTCGTGGTGCATACCTGCGCTCAATGCCAGGCTGCCACGCATCGTGAGTGGGACGTAATACCGAGGCAGATCGAGTCGTGTGAAACCGTTGCCCTGTTTAAAGCGCGTCAGTGAATCACCAGATTTTTTTCCGTAGTCGAATCTCTCGTAGATCAGCCGTTCGGCACCGCGCAGGCAACATTGCCGGACGGCCTCTGACATCAATGCGTTGTTGGGGCGCAGATCCCTGTGGGCCAGTTTCGACAGAATCTGCATGATGGCTGCATTACGTTCATTCCAGACGATCTTCATATAGCCGATCATCTCAGTATCGTAGAGCGCAGCCAGATAGGTACTCCGCTCGCGATAGGTGCCGTTCTCCTCACCGACCGCGGCCAGATCCTTGCCGTAATGCCAAAACCGGCGTCCAGCCCGAACGCGGGACTCGTTATAGATGCCACTGATACCCTGGACGTAGGCTGCATCGTAATCGCTCACCACAACACGGATGCCACGTTTGGCAGCGGCCTTGATGTTTCTGCGCGTCGCGGACGAAACCTGGCTGCGCATCCATTCCTCGTGGCTGGTGAGCGCAAGGACGGCATAGTTCTCGGTTTCATGGTGGTACTGCGGGAAGCGGACCAGCGCATCGGGTATTCGCTGCGCAAAGGTAAAGATGTCGGGTCGGTTTCCACGCTCGCTTAGCTCTTCGATCAGTGTCGGATAAGGCGGCAGTTGAGCGGGCTCCAGCCAATATTCGTCGAATACCTCGCCGATCCGGATCATGCTGCCGCGGCAGATGATTCTGGCGCCGCAAACCGTCTCGACCGGAGCGGCCGAGGTGCGGCCACGGACACTGATGCGTACCTGGTCAGTCATGTCAGGCGAAGATCAAGCGATAGGTGTTGTCGACCGCCCGGCTGCGGGTTCTGGCCCGGTCAACCAGCCAAATGGACAGCCAGGTCGCCACCGTCACCAAGATCAGCAGGAATATGGATTGCGCAGTCAAGGACACGGGCGCGAGTTGGATGAGCCATTTGCTTGCCTGCAGAATGACGATCTGAATGATGTAAGCGAGCAGAGAATACTGACCGAGCAAGACGACCTGGCGGCTCAGCCAGTGGGTTGCCGTGCTCCGGCGGGCAGCGAGATAGATCCCCAGCAGGCAGGTCACGGTGACCAGTATCTGGGCTGGGTAGTTGTCCCAACCGAGGGTCACTACCGCCGCGTATAGCGCCGCAGCGCCGATGATCCAGCCGGCTGAACGGGCAGGGTCATCAACCCAGTGCATGCCATAGGCAGCGCACGACATGCCGATCATTCCGGCCACGATGAAGTACAGAGTCGCGAAAGGAACTGCCGAAACATTGAGCCCGACACAGAGGAGAAAAAGGCCTTCGGTGAGCAGATATAGCGGCCGACGTCGGCCTGCGGCGAGGTGCAGTAGGGCAGGGGCAATCAGCAGGACATAGGCAATTGGTAACAGAACCTCGAATGCGATACCCGGCGCATTGCCCGTCACATAGATATGCCACCAGTCGGCGAAAAATGACCCTCTATTCAATTCGGAGTCGAGCTGACGGTCAGCCCAGACCATGCGTGCACCCAGATTCATCACGGTAAACAGCGCGATCAGTTTGCAGCCACGGGTCACGAGCCGTCGAGTCGTGACGGCCGGCGACGCCGCCATCCGTTGAGCGTACACCTGCCAGATGAGATATCCGGTGATGAAAATGAAAGAAGACGGCAGGAACCCAAGATATCGGTGCGGTGCTGTCTCGAAACCAAGGTAGTTCATGGTGTGATAGACGATCATCAGCAGCACCAGAATGCCCTTGGCGTAGTCCACGGCGTGTATTCGTTCGCCGCCTCGTTGGCTGTTGGACATTGACGTCGCCTCGTTTTCCGGACCGGCGGGGGGATTGGTTGGTCACGCCCGTCCCGAACTTCCATGATGTATCTATCGCCAACATGCTGAAGAGCAGCAGGAGAAAGACGTTGTTCAAGGGCTTGAAAGCGGCCTCAGTGTAGTTGTACGCCACCGCGGTCACAATGTAGGTCAGTAGCAGCAAAGTGGTGGAATACGCGGTAGCGATCCTCGTCCATATCTTGTAGACGCCAGCCAGGATCATCGCAGCGAGAACGCCGAGGCCGATCAGACCCTGATTCACATAGAAGTCTATGTAGCCATTGTGAGCCTGGAGCACGCCGCCACCCTGGGTCTGCCCTTGGTATGCCCAAATGAGGCGCAGCCGTTCGCCTGACCAGAAGCTCTCGTAACCGGCACCCAGCCACGGGTTCGGGATCATACCTGTGACCAGATTCCATAAGGGCTTGCGATCAGTCAGGTCAGGATTGCGGCCGAGCAGGCGGATGATTCGATCGTGCAGGTCGAATACGCCGTCGAGCAGCAGGTAGGCGACGAGCATCAGCAGCAGGGCCCACAGCAGGTAACGAGGCTGACGCACAAAAACTGGCAAACGGGCCGCGACGAAAATGGCGATGGCTGCAAAGGACAAAGCGGTTGCGGTAGCGCTCTGAGCCATGTGTAGCAGCCAAGCGGTGATCAACAGCACCCCCAGTATGACCATCAGTCGGACCCGCTGGCCCGCCGCTGCGCCGAACGGTCGCTCTACCAGCAGCAGCCAGCTGAAGTAAATACCGATCAGCATGCACAGCTGTCCCAGAGAATTTTTCTGGAAAGTGACGCCTGTAAACATGGGATTTCCCATGTGGTACGACCGTCCAAGTTCCGGGTAATACTTGATGAACAACACCGACAGCGGCAGCAGCAAGTAGGCGAGGCGCCGCAGGACTACTCCCAGCGCTGCAAAGGAATTACGCTCCGTTACGATTACCAGGGCCATGACGAGATTTCCCGTGCCCTTGAACCAGCGCTTGGCAGAGAGGAAAGGTTCGTCTGCCCAGCCCACGCTGACGAGTGCGAACAAGAAAAGCAGGAAGACCCAGTAATTGTTTTTGATCAAAGCCGGCCAGTTGATTGACCGATGCAGCAACACCCAAACCGCACCCAGGATCAGGGCCAGAAAAACGACGCGGTCGATCGGGCTGCCCTCTGCGTAGGATTCAACGGTGAGCGATTCAGGGGCACCAAGAAACAACCACTGGGAGGCAAAGCGTGATCCGGCAAAGAACATCCAAAGAAAAGGCAGCCAAACGGCGCTAGAGACGCCCTCGATTGGGCCGCGTTCCAGCCAATATAGGGACGCGATGATCGCGCAGCAGAGCGCAAGCGCCAACGGGCCGGTCATGTTTGGGGTCTCGCCGCGATCGAATTTCTGACGTGTTTGCGATTGATCGTCATCAACGGGCAGGACCCGCACCGACAGAATGGAATGGGAGCCGCAGGGACAATAGCACCCCCGTACCGCCGGATTATACGGACCAAAAAATTCAGACTGAATTAATGGAATACCCCTAGAGTAATACTCCTCACGGTAACGCGCCCTGAGGTGATACCCAGAGCAATACTCCCCACAGGACTGGGGTCGACCCTGAGGTGCGCTGAGTCAGGGAATGCTGCACTCTATCGGGGCTGTACCGGGGCTG
>Ga0209598_10000024_pt1 | contig 107580 bp, 99 predicted proteins | sample M_140807_EF_Meta_FD_187317 | JGI IMG/M metagenome (GOLD analysis project Ga0209598, IMG submission 187317) | Freshwater microbial communities from Lake Montjoie, Canada to study carbon cycling - M_140807_EF_MetaG (SPAdes) (version 2) | ecosystem: Environmental > Aquatic > Freshwater > Lake... | reverse complement strand
CCCGAGTCGATTGCAGCCGTTCGTTGACTACGATTTGGTTGATGCGATTGGTCTCGAGGCCGCCGATATTGGCGAGACACTGAGGCGCCTTGACGCCGGCCGCCCACACCACGAGTCCCGCCGGAATGAAGTGACCGCTGGCAGTCTGCACGCCGCGCGAGGTGACTTCGGTGACGCGTTCGTCGGTGAGAATCTCCACGCCAATCTTGTGCAACAGCTGCGTGGTGGCGGAGGAGAGCCGCTCAGGCAGAGCGGGTAGGATGCGTGGTGCGGCCTCGACGATGGTTATGCGAATGTCTCGTTCCGGATCGATGCGATGGAGGCCGTAGGCAACCAGTTCGCGCACGACCTTGTGCAACTCGGCAGACAGTTCCACGCCGGTTGCTCCCGCGCCGATGATGGCAATGTGTAGTGCCGTCGGATCAGGCGGCACGCTCTCCAGGTCGGCACGCAGACAGGCGTTGAGCAGTCTTGCGTGGAAGCGCGCCGCCTGCGCGACCGTGTCGAGCGCGATGGCGTGCTGCGCAGCCCCCGCGGTTCCAAAGTCGTTGCTCTGACTGCCCACGGCCAGCACCAGCGTGTCATAAGGCACCTCGCGTGCGGGTAAGACCTCGCTGCCCTCGTCATCGATCAGACGTGACAGGCGGATGCACTGGCGCTCACGATCCAGTCCCTCGAGGGTACCTTGCTGAAAGCGAAAGCCGTGCCAGCGTGCCTGGGCGAGGTAGTCGATTTCGTGATCGTTATCGTCCATGGTCCCCGCCGCCACGCGGTGCAGCAGCGGCTTCCAAAGGTGGGTGCGGGCGCGATCGACCAACAGCACCGAGGCTCGACCCTTGCGGCCGAGCTTCTCACCCAGCCGCGTGGCGAGTTCCAGCCCGCCAGCACCGCCTCCAACGATGACGATACGATGCTGCGATGGGGCCTCGATCTGCATTGGGCACCCTTGCGAGGTGTCTGGTGGGCGTGGGATTGTGCCTCATGCAGCAGACGATGCAACCTCGGCTTGCGAACGTTGGTCCTTGGCTCGGACCGGACCGTCAATCGTCCTTTCGATCTGCTCCTTTCCGCACCAGAACCTGTCCAGCGATTTCGTGCAGGTGCTCGTCCCATGTGCCGCAGCAGCCGCCCCAGACGTTGATATGCGGGAACCTGCGGGCGAGCTCGCCCATGCGTCGGCCGAGATCCTGCGGGTCGCCTGACTCGAGGTGGCCAAGCTTGCATAGCGCGACCTTCTCCATCATTACGGCATTCGGTCTCAGCATGCGTACCCGCTGGAACCACTTGCCGTCGTCGATGGCCGGTTCGAACTCCAGCGGGTGCGAGCAGTTGATGCCGTAGAACGCCGGGCGCGCCTCGCCCGTGGCAAGGTCGACTGCTTCAATGGCTTGCCGCAATGAATCGCCTGATTTTAGGCGGCACGTGCTATCCAGAGTGAAGGACAGGATGAGCGGCAGTCCGGCGCCGGCAGCTGCACGCGCGATACCGATCGCCTCGGGGACGTTATTGAACGTCATCGCAGTCACCACGTCGACGTTCGCGCGGCGTAACGATGCCATTTGAACGCTGTGATAGGTTTCAGCCTCGGCGGCGGTAATCGTCCTCTGCAGGGCATAGGCGTCGCCACGGGGGCCGATGATGCCGGTGAACAGGATCGAGGGGATTCGGCCCTGAAAAGGTGCCGCAATCTCCCGCAGAAACTCGATACATCGTAGCTGCATCGATTGCAGCGCGGCCGAATCGTAGCCGAGCTTTCCTGCCCAGTCGGGGCTGGCACGGTAGTCGAGTCCACCGACCAGAGCTCCGCAGCCGTGTTGTGCCGCCGTCTCGAAGTAACGGGTATACATGTCGCGCAGGCGCTCGACCGCAACCGGATCGTCCAGCAGCGGAAACATCGCAAATTCCGGCAGGTCGAAGCCATGACGAAACATGATCTCGGTTTCTTGCCCGCCTTCCGTGAGGTAGATCAGATCGGGCTTCAGTCCGTTCGGTCCCGATCCGGCGGTTTGGTAAGCGCTTGCTTGAACGGTATCGCGGGTCATGGGCTTGCTCCGTGCTGTGGGGAGGGAATCTAGCGCGCTAGCCGAACGTAGACTACAGTCTAAAAACCATCTATTCGGTCATTTCTGCCATGCAAGCAAAAGCAGCCCCGCTGCAAATCGCTATCCTCGCCGTTCCTGAGGTCACGGCTTCCACCCTGTACGGAATGCACGATCTGCTCTCGTCTGCTGGGCGTGATTACGCTTACATCACCCGGGGGGAACCTGGCGAGGCGCGCATGCTGCCGCGTATCGTGGCTCGCGATACCAAGGCATTTCTTGCCGCGAACAATGTTTGGGTTACGCCGCACGCTTCGTATGCCGACTTGCCAACCCCCGATATCGTTTGCATTCCGGACTTCTTCATCGATCCAGGCGGGAGTGTTGCTGGGCAATATGCCGACGAAGCGCGGTGGTTGCGAAGGGTCCATGATGAGGGCGCCGTGATCGCCACGGCCTGCTCGGGAGCGGTGCTGCTCGGGGAGGCGGGTTTGCTGGCCAATTGCGAGGCCACCATTCATTGGGGTTATGGCAAGACCCTCACCAGCCATTATCCCGGCGTGCGCGTGAATCTGTCGCAGCCGCTGGTCGTCAGCGGCAACGCTCACCGCATCGTGATGGCGGGTGGCGGCACCAGCTTTCAGGATCTCTCGCTGTACCTGATCGCCCGTTATGTGGGATTCAAGGAAGCAGTAGAGGTTGCCAAGGTCTACATGCTGCAGTGGCACGAACTGGGGCAACAGCCGTTCGCGACGTTGATGTCTTTGCGGCAAACGGACGACGCGCTGATCAATCATTGCCAACAGTGGCTCGAGAAAAATTTTCGCCGACCGGCACCGGTCGCCGCGATGGTGGCGAACTCCAAGCTGCCGGAACGCACATTCGCCCGGCGATTTCGCAAGGCAACGGGTCTGACTCCTCTCGACTATGTGCATGCGGTGCGACTGGAGGAGGCCAAGCGACTACTCGAACTCGGAGAATCGAGCGTCGAGATCATTGCCCTGCAGGTCGGGTATGAGGATGCGACCTTCTTCGGACGATTGTTTAGGCGCCGTATCGGTATGACGCCGGCCCGTTACCGGGCCCGATTCACTTCGCTACGCCGAAATTATTGACGGCGTCACTCTGCTCCGGCCGTCTGCGCATTGCTGTGTTGCGGCTGTCCTTCCGCTCGGACCGGCCGGTCATGCGTCCTGCTGGGGTGTGCGGGTGACTGATGCCAAACACCGGCGACGGACGGCTGGACTGGAGAATTGAAAGTCAGCACCGCCTTGGGCTGATTTGTCCTGACTCTGCGGATAGACTCTGAGAATAGACATTGAGGCAGAGTCTGAGCCAAGACTCTGCAGCTATGTGTCCGTAGAGCCTCGAACCGGGTACCAACAGTCGCAGCAGGCCTGACCGCAGCCGTAACCGCCGCCAAGTGTGGCAAGAAGGTCATCGTCGTCGAAAAAGACGCCGTTTATGGCGGCACGACGGCGTTTTCCGGCGGCATGATCTGGATTCCCGGTAATCGCTATTCGGTTGAAATGAATCGTGCGGCGGGACAGGAAGACTCCATCAGCATCGCCCGTGACTACATCTGCGACGAGGCCGGCGAGGCTCTGGATATCAGCAAAGTCGACGCCTATCTCAACTATGGGAAGGAAATGGTCGACTTCCTCGAGCGCGAAACCGAAGTCAAATTCTATCCGATGGACTATCCGGATTACGTCTCCGAGAATCCGCGCTCGCGCACCCTGCGCTCGCTGTGTACCAAAAACTACGAGACCAGCAAGATGGGTCCGCACCTCAAGACGCTGCGGAACCAGTTGCCGCAGACGCTATTCATGGGTCTTGCCATCGGCTCCAGCGTCGAGATGAAGGAGTTCATGCGCGCCGGGCGTTCGTTCAAGTCCCTCGCCTTTGTGCTCAAGAAACTGGTTTATCACGCGCGCGACTTGATCGTGTACGGACGCAGTGAGCAGATGGTGCGTGGCCGGGCGCTGGTGGGCCGGCTGGCGGTGTCGGCATTCAATCTGGACGTGCAGATGTGGCTGTCCTCGCCGCTGAAAGATCTCATCAGAGAGCACGGACGGATTGCCGGCGGGGTGATCGACACCCCACAGGGCGAGGTACGGGTCCATGCAGCCGGTGGCGTGATTTTGTGTTGTGGTGGGTTCACCCGTGACGCTGCGCGTCGTGCCGCGGTGTATCCGAGTGTGGCAGTGGGCCGAGTCGGTACTGAGCAGATCACCGTTGTGCCGGAGACGAATACCGGGGACGGGGTCAATCTTGCCGAAAAGGTCGGTGGTCAGTTTGAGACCAACCTTTCGCAGGTCGCACCGTGGATGCCAGTGTCGAAGATGCCCGGCATCCCCGGTACCGGCGGAGTGTGGCCGCATCTGGTGGACCGGATGAAACCCGGTTTCATCGCCGTGGTGCGCAACGGCAAACGTTTTGCCGACGAGTCGAGTTCCTACCATGATTTCGTTCCCGGGCTCATCCATGCCAGCGCCGCACTCGGCGATAACGAGGCAGCGGGTTGGATCGTTGCTGACTCACGCGCGGTGGATCGCTGGGGTATGGGCTTCGCGCGTCCCTGGCCGATCCCCAAGGGCCAGTACGTTCGCAATGGCTACCTCATCCGCGGCGATACCATCGAGGAGCTTGCCAGTAAGGCGGGGGTAGACCCGCAGGGACTGGTGGCAGAGGTTACCCGTTTCAACGCGAACGCCATGCGGGGAGTGGATCCGGATTTCAATCGCGGCAATCGCACTTACGACCTGTATCAGGGTGACGAGGAAGTAAAGCCGAACCCTTGTCTTGCGCCGCTGGTGAAGCCGCCTTTCTATGCGGTGCGTATCTACGTTGCCGAGATCGGTACCTACGCTGGTATCAAGACCAACGCCCACGCTCAGGTTGTAGATCAAAACGGCCAGCCCATCCCCGGCCTCTACGCGGCAGGCAACGACCAGACCAGCGTATTCGCAGGAGCGTATCCAGGCGCAGGGGCAACGCTAGGGCCCGCCATGACCTTCGGTTGGATCGCCGGGCGCCATGCGGCCGGCATGCACGTGTAGGGGTGGCGGGCTCACGCCCGCCACCACCACAGCACTTACTTCGCCATCGCGGCCTTGAGCTGATCCACGGTCAGATAGCCCTTTTTGTCCGCGTCCAACTTGTCGAAGTTCTTGGCGACGCGGGGCATGCCCGCCTGCGCCTCTGCGAGGGTGAGCTTGCCGTCACCGTCCTTGTCAGCAGCCTTGAACTTCGCTTCGACTTCGGCGGCATCTGCGGCATGGCCGGGCGCCGAGACAGTGAGGATCGCCATGGCGACCACGACGTTGCTGATCAGCAGGATTTTTTTGGACATATACTCGTCTCCCTGGATAAAAGCGTTGGAAAATTTATTTGGGAATTTTTAGCGGCATCGCAGGGCCGCGGTGCGGCTCTCACGATCGATGACGGTAACACACCCCACGCCTCTGCAAAGGAAGCAATCCGATGAAACAGTTCCTTCACAGACACCAACCCGCTGTGACAGGCGGTGCCGCGTTGCGTGCGGGCGTCGGCGCGGCGCTGGCAATCACGCTACTCGGGCTCTTGGCGCAGTGGTCGGGGGGGGCATGGTTGGCCGCCTTTTTCGGCGCGTCCTGCGTCCTGCTGTTCGCTGCCCCTGCCGCACCGTTTTCGCAACCAGCGAACGTGCTCGGCGGCCACTGCATCTCGGCGCTGGCGGGGGTTGCCTTGGCGGCGGTGTTGCCGAGCCAGTTCTGGGTCGCGGGTATCGCCGTCGGCTTGTCGGTCTTTGCGATGATGATGCTGCGAGTCGTGCACCCGCCGGCGGGCGGCACCGTGCTGGTCGCTTACCTGACCAAGGCCGGTTGGGGTTTCGTGTTGTTCCCGGTGTTGACTGGGGGTCTCGTCTTGGTGGCGTTTGCCTGGGCTTACCACCGCATGATGGGTGGGAAATACCCCTTACCGCCGGGTAACTAGCAGGCCGGTCTGCACGGCGCGGAGCCAGCAAGGCATCAGGTGATCGGCGTATCTATAAATGCGATGCGCTATCAGCCTCTGGCTCGATCACCATCCTTTGCATGAAAGTAATATCCTTGGCGACCTGCTCGTCGATGCACTGGCGTAGCAGTTGAGTCGAGCCTGAAATTCTTCCAATTACATCAGTACACCAGGAGACGCCGTGGCTCTTTCCGATATCGAGATCGCCCAAGCCGCCAAGCTCAAACCCATCATGGAAGTGGCGCAGCAGCGCCTCAACATTCCCACTGAGGCGCTGGAGCCGTATGGGCATTACAAGGCCAAGATCGATCTGGTCTGGCTCAACCGCCAGACCGGACCCGACGGAAAACTGATTCTGGTGACGGCGATCAGTCCCACGCCGGCAGGGGAGGGCAAGACCACGACGACGGTTGGTTTGGGCGATGCGCTCAACCGGATCGGCAAGCGTGCCGTGATCGCGCTGCGCGAGCCGTCGCTCGGGCCGGTCTTCGGCATGAAGGGCGGAGCCGCTGGTGGCGGCTATGCGCAAGTCGTGCCGATGGAAGACATCAACTTGCATTTCACCGGTGATTTCAACGCAATTGCACTGGCGCACAACCTGCTGGCGGCGCTGCTCGACAATCACATCCATCACGGCAATACGCTCGGCATCGACGTCCGACGCATCGTCTGGCGCCGGGTGATGGACATGAACGATCGCGCCTTGCGCTCGACGGTCGTTTCGCTGGGCGGTCCTGGCAACGGTTTTCCGCGCGAGGACGGTTTTGACATCGTGGTCGCCTCGGAGGTCATGGCCATCTTTTGTCTGGCCACCTCGCGGCGCGATCTCAAGGAGCGACTGGGCAACATCATCGTCGCCTACACGCGCGATCAGCAGCCGATCCGCGCTCGCGACCTCAACGCCCAGGGTGCCATGGCCGCGCTGCTCAAGGATGCGATCAAGCCCAACCTCGTGCAGACCCTCGAGAACAACCCTGCCATCATCCATGGTGGTCCGTTTGCCAACATCGCGCACGGTTGCAATACCGTCACGGCTACCAAGGCAGCGCTCAAGCTGGGCGAATATGTGGTGACTGAGGCTGGCTTCGGCGCTGACCTCGGCGCGGAGAAATTCGTCGACATCAAATGCCGCAAGTCGGGCCTGCGACCGGACGCGGCTGTGGTAGTGGCCACGCTGCGGGCACTGAAACACCATGGCGGGGTCGAGGCAAAGGATCTAAATACCCCCAATCCGGCCGCTGTGGAAAAGGGCCTGCCGAATCTCGAGCGCCACGTCAGCAACATCCGGAACCATTACGGTCTGCCGTGCGTGGTATCAGTCAACCACTTCACCTCCGATACGGCGGAAGAATTCGAAGTGCTGAAGCGGCACATGGACCGTCTCGGCGTGCCCGTGGTCAGCGCCCGACACTGGGCCGATGGCTCCGCGGGCGCCGAGGCGCTGGCCCGTGAAGTGGTCAAGCTGGCAGAGTCCGGTACCGCAAACCTGCGTTATGTCTACAACGATGAAGACACCCTCTGGGACAAGATGAAGGCCATCGCGACCAAGGTCTATGGCGCATCTGACATCACTGCAGACTCCGCCGTTCGCGCGCGTATCGCCAAACTGCAGCAGGATGGCTTTGGGCACTACCCCGTGTGCGTGGCCAAGACGCAGTACTCGTTCTCAACGGATCCCAAGCTGCGTGCAGCGCCCTCGGGACATGTGGTCAATATCCGCGAAGTGCGCTTGTCGGCGGGCGCCGAGTTCATCGTGATGATTTGCGGCGACATCATGACCATGCCGGGCCTGCCCAAGGAGCCGGCATCGATGCGCATCGACATCGACGATGACGGTCGGATCTCAGGCCTGTTCTGAGCCGTCGGTTTCGCGGCGCGCGCTGGGCGTGAGCAACCGGTGGCCCGCCCAGGACGGGCGAGCATCGCCGGAGCGGCATTCCATTGCGGTAGACCGTCACGGCATGCCTAATTTGGATGGCGCCATGCGAGCTGCCTGATCGCAGTCGAACGGCCGCGGATTTGGGAGTAAAATGGCGCTTATGAATTGGGATCACGATATCGCCGCGACGGTCATCGAGCGACACCGCCACCTGGCCGGCGCCACCCTGCCCATCCTGCATGCACTGCAGGAGAAGTTCGGGTACATCGACCAGCGCGCCGTCGCACTGGTCGCCGACGCGCTCAACATGTCGAAGGCAGAGATCCACGGCGCCATTACCTTCTACCACGATTTCCGCAGCACCCCCGCGGGTCGTCGTGTCGTCAAGTTGTGCCGCGCGGAAGCCTGTCAGTCAGTGGGTTGTGAATCGCTGGTTGCTCACCTCGCGACCGCGCACGGGGTTGCCGTGGATACCACGACGTCTGACCAGGGCTTGACCGTCGAGACGGTCTATTGCCTCGGCAACTGTGCGCTCGGCCCGGCAGCCCTGATCGATGGTGAACTCGTGGGGCGCGTGGACACCGAACTTCTGGATGCGATCTGTGCGGGGCGCCCCCATGAACGCATCGCGGGTTGAGGTGCTGGCGTGAGTGCGTCCAACGCGAACGCTGCAGTTGTCGCACCCGGCAAGGTGCGGGTCTACGTGCCGAGTGACGCAGCCGCTTTGTCGGTCGGCGCAGATCGGGTCGCTCGAGCCATCACTGCCGAGGCGACGCAGCGTGGGCTGTCCGTTGAACTAGTCCGCAATGGCTCGCGGGGCATGCTTTGGCTGGAACCACTCGTCGAGGTGGTGACGCCAAAGGGTCGCGTTGCTTACGGTCCGGTCAGTCCCGCGGACGTGGCCGGCTTGTTCGATGCAGGGTTCTTGTCGGGGGGTAATCACCCTCTGGCTCACGGTTTGACCGAATCGATTCCCTACCTGCGCGACCAGGAGCGGCTGACCTTCGCGCGCGTCGGTCTGATCGATCCCCTGTCGCTGGCTGAGTACACGGAGCATGGCGGTCTGGCAGGGTTGCGACGGGCCATCGACCTTGGCTCTGCAGGGGTCGTGCAGGAGGTGCTGGCTTCCGGCTTGCGCGGGCGCGGGGGCGCGGGCTTTCCTACCGGCATCAAATGGCAAACGGTGCGCGGCGCGACGGCTGATCAGAAGTACATCGTCTGCAACGCCGACGAAGGGGACAGTGGCACCTTTGCCGACCGCATGCTGATGGAAGGCGATCCCTACACCTTGCTCGAAGGCATGACGATTGCAGGCATCGCCGTCGGGGCCACCTACGGATTCATTTACCTGCGCTCGGAATACCCCCACGCCTACCGAACGCTGCAAAAGGCCATTGCCAACGCGCGCGCTGCAGGCATGCTGGGGCCGTCTGTGCTTGGCTCCGGTCAGGCCTTCGACGTCGAGGTCCGCCTCGGCGCAGGGGCATACATTTGCGGTGAGGAAACCTCGCTGCTCGAGAGCCTCGAGGGCCGGCGTGCATTGGTGCGAGCCAAGCCACCGCTGCCCGCCCTCAAGGGATTGTTCGGCAAGCCGACCATCGTCAATAACGTGCTGTCGCTCGCCACCGTGCCGTGGATCCTCGCGCATGGTGCGCAGGCCTATACCGATTTTGGCGTGGGGCGCTCGCGTGGGACGTTGCCCATCCAATTGGCGGGTAACGTCAAGCGGGGCGGTCTGATCGAAAAGGCGTTTGGCGTATCCCTCCGACAGATCATCGAGACCTACGGTGGTGGCACCGCCTCGAGCCGGCCGTTCCGCGCGGTGCAGGTCGGTGGCCCGCTGGGGGCCTATTTTCCTGAGGCCTTGCTCGATACGCCGCTCGATTACGAAGCCATGGCGGCCCAGCAGGGTTTGCTTGGTCACGGCGGTATCGTGGTGTTTGACGACCGCGTCGACCTCGCGCGTCAGGCCCGCTTTGCCTTTGAATTCTGCGCCAAGGAGAGTTGTGGCAAGTGCACGCCGTGCCGTATCGGTGCCACGCGTGGCGTCGAAGTGATGGATGCCATCATCGGCGGTGCTGCCTCGGCCGCGCAGTTTGCCGTCCTTGACGATCTGTGTTCTCTGATGACGGATGCCTCGTTGTGCGCCATGGGCGGGCTCACTCCGGTACCCGTGCTTAGCGCCATCAAACATTTCCGAGCTGACTTCCAGCCGGCGCCCTCGCGAACGCCAGCCAAATAGCGGAGCAAGACCATGTCCCTGATCAAGGAAATCGATTACGGCACACCGGTCCGGATTGCGCAGGAGCAAGTCACGCTCAGCATCGACGGGCAGTCCGTCACCGTGCCCGCTGGCACCTCTGTGATGGCCGCCTCGATGCACGCCGGCACCAAGATTCCCAAGCTCTGTGCCACGGACATGCTCGAACCCTTCGGTTCGTGCCGTCTCTGTCTCGTCGAGATCGAGGGCCGGCGGGGCACGCCCGCCTCCTGCACCACGACTGTCGAGCAGGGCATGGTGGTGCGCACGCAATCTGATCGTCTCGCCCGTTTGCGCAAGGGCGTGATGGAACTCTACATCTCTGACCACCCGCTCGATTGCCTGACTTGCTCTGCCAACGGCGATTGCGAGTTGCAGGACATGGCAGGCGCAGTTGGCCTGCGCGAGGTGCGCTATGGCGATCAGGTGGCCAATCACTTCGCAAAGAACTCGCCGCTGTCGCTGCCAGTAGACGACACCAACCCCTATTTCTCATACGATCCCGCCAAGTGCATAGTCTGCAATCGCTGCGTGCGCGCGTGCGAGGAGGTGCAGGGTACGTTTGCGCTGACGATCGAGGGGCGCGGCTTTGAGTCCCGCGTCTCGGCCGGCGGTGTCAGCTTCCTGGAATCTGACTGCGTCTCCTGCGGCGCCTGCGTACAGGCCTGTCCGACTGCGACCTTGATGGAAAACACCGTCATCGCCAAGGGGCAGCCGGACCACTCCAAGGTCACGACCTGCGCCTACTGTGGTGTGGGTTGCTCCTTCAAGGCAGAGATGCAGGGCGATCAGGTCGTGCGTATGGTTCCCTACAAGGGCGGCAAGGCCAACGAGGGGCATTCCTGCGTCAAGGGTCGGTTCGCCTGGGGCTACGCCGGCCACAAGGATCGCATCACCAAGCCCATGATCCGTGCCTCCATCACCGACGCTTGGCGAGAAGTGTCGTGGGAGGAGGCGATCGGCCACGCAGCCGGCGAATTCAAGCGTATTCAGGCCAAGTACGGACGTGAGTCTGTGGGCGCCATCAGTTCCTCGCGCTGCACCAACGAAGAGGTGTTCCTCGTTCAGAAACTGGTGCGCGCAGCGTTTGGCAACAATAACGTCGATACCTGCGCGCGAGTCTGTCACTCGCCCACCGGCTACGGACTCTCCAAGACCTTCGGCACTTCAGCCGGTACGCAGGACTTCAAGTCGGTCGCCCAGAGCGACATCGTGCTCTTGATTGGTGCCAATCCCACCGATGCCCATCCCGTCTTTGCTTCGCGGCTCAAGAAGCGTCTGCGCGAGGGGGCGCGGCTCATCGTGGTCGACCCGCGTCGCATCGACCTCGTCAAGACGCCCCACGTGGCGGCCGAGCATCATCTGGCGCTGCGCCCGGGGACTAACGTTGCGCTGCTCAATGCGCTGTCGCACGTGATCGTCACCGAGGGTCTGCTCAATGAGGCCTTCGTGCGTGAACGCTGCGAACCGGCCGACTTCGAGCTCTGGGCACGATTCATCGCCGACCCGCAGAATTCGCCCGAGGCGAGCGAGCAGTACACCGGCGTGCCGGCCGCTGAAGTGCGAGCTGCGGCGCGTTTGTATGCTACCTCCGGCAACGGGGCCATTTATTACGGCCTCGGCGTCACGGAACACAGTCAGGGCTCGACCACGGTCATGGCGATGGCAAATCTTGCCATGCTGACCGGCAACATCGGCCGCGAGGGTGTCGGGGTAAATCCCCTGCGCGGCCAGAACAACGTGCAGGGTTCCTGCGACATGGGTTCATTCCCGCACGAGTTGCCCGGCTACCGGCACGTCAGCGACGATGCCACCCGCGAGACCTTCCAGAGTCTGTGGGGAGTCGAACTGTCGGGTGATCAGGGGTTCCGTATCCCCAACATGCTCGACCAGGCCATCGATGGCGGCTTCAAGGGCATCTATATTCAGGGCGAGGACATCGCACAGTCCGACCCGAACACGCAGCATGTCACCGACGGTTTGCGGGCGATGGAATGCGTGGTGGTGCAGGATCTCTTCCTCAACGAGACGGCCAAATACGCCCACGTGTTCCTGCCGGGTTCGTCGTTCCTCGAGAAGGACGGAACCTTCACCAATGCGGAGCGACGCATCAGCCGTGTTCGCAAGGTCATGGAGCCGAAGGCGGGCAAGTCGGAGTGGCAGATCACCATCGACCTCGCGGCTGCGCTCGGCTACAGCATGTCCTATAGCCATCCGTCCGAGATCATGGATGAAATCGCGCGACTGACGCCGACCTTCACAGGGGTGAGTTACGCGCGGCTCGATGAACTCGGTTCGATCCAGTGGCCGTGCAACGCCAAAGCGCCACAGGGTACGCCGGTGATGCACGTCGATCGTTTCGTGCGCGGCCTCGGCCGCTTCATGATCACGGAGTATGTGCCGACCGAAGAGAAGAGCGGGCCCCGATACCCGTTGCTGCTAACCACGGGCCGCATCCTTTCGCAGTACAACGTCGGCGCGCAGACGCGCCGGACGCAAAACAACGTCTGGCACGCGGAGGACATCCTCGAGATGCACCCCTTCGATGCGGAGAACCGCGGTATCAAGAGCGGTGATCTGGTTTCGCTGCGCAGTCGGTCGGGTGAGATCTCGTTGCACGCGGAGGTGACAGAGCGCGTACAGCCCGGCATCGTCTACACGACCTTCCATCACGCCAGCACAGGTGCCAACGTGATCACCACTGACTACTCCGACTGGGCGACCAACTGCCCCGAGTACAAAGTCACTGCGGTGCAGGTCACGAGGACGACCAAGCTGTCCGCATGGCAGGATCGCAATTTCAAGGAAGACGTGGACCTGCGTCGGATCGACACGCAGCGTGCCGTCACCAGCGAGTGACCCGTCTTTGAGCGTTGGATCGCTCGATGTTGCGACGCAGTACCTCTCGTACCCCTCGGTGGAGGCCGATCGTCCGGTAATGCGCCGGGTGCCGGTCGAGGTGCCGCTCAATTTGGTTTATGGCAACGTGCCCTTCGCGGTCATGATGGTCACGCCGGATGATCTCGAGGATTTCGTGCTGGGTTTCAGCTACACGGAAGGGGTGATTGCCGGCATCGGCGACCTGCGTGACGTCAGCATCGAGCACGATCCGCGGGGTCTTCGGGCAGTGGTGACCCTTGCTCCGGAATGCCTGAGCACGCACCTGGCGCGTCAGCGTTCCATGAGTGGTCGTACAGGCTGTGGCGTCTGCGGTATCACCGACCTTGCCGACCTCCCCAGCGCAGTCAACGGGACCGGCGCGGGCAAATCGGCGGTTACTGCCAGCGTGCCATCCCGCGCAGCGATTTCAGCTGCGGTTCGAGCTCTGCCAGCCCATCAGCCGCTCAACGAGGCAACCCGCGCCGTGCACGCGGCTGCCTGGTTTACCATGCAGGGTGAGTTCGTTGCCGCCCGTGAGGATATTGGTCGGCACAATGCGCTCGATAAATTGATCGGCGCGCTGCTCCGCCATGGCACTGATCCGCGCAGTGGATTCGTGCTCATCACCAGTCGCTGCTCATTTGAAATGGTCGAGAAGGTGGCCGTGCTCGGGGCGGGCACGCTGGTGGCGGTATCCGCGCCCACCAGCCTCGCGCTCGAGCGGGCGCGCGAACTCGGCATTACCGTCTTTGCCATCGCCCGCGAAGATGGAGCGACGCAATTCACCGGCCTGCCGCCGGCCCAGTCTCTGGAGATTCCCGCATGACCAGTACCGCCGATCCTGACTACCCGCACGGTCCGGAAAAACTCGTCGCCATGGCGAATCAGATCGCGAGATTTTTTCATCCCTACCCGGAGCAGGCTGCGGTAGAAGGTATACGCGAGCATCTGAGCCGGTTCTGGAACCGGAAGATGCGCGCCGACTTCATCGCGCATTGCAATGCGACGGCGTTTGCAGGGGTCGAGCCGCGCGTCAAAGCTGCCGTACAGACGCTGAGCTGATCGACGCGACCTGCGATGCAGCCGGCGGTACTCGATCAATCCGGCATCGACGTGAGGTTCATGCGTCGCGCCATCGAACTGGCGCGCGAGGCCGAGCGTGCCGGCGAAGTGCCGGTCGGTGCGGTCGTCGTGCGCAATGGAATCATCATTGCCGAGGGCAGCAACCGGCCCATAAGCGGACGCGATCCGACCGCGCACGCGGAAATGGTGGCGCTGCGTTCTGCGGCCGCTGGCAGTGATAGTTACCGGCTGACTGGCACGACGCTATATGTGACCCTCGAGCCGTGCGCAATGTGCGCCGGTGCCATGGTGCATGCCCGAGTGCAGCGACTGGTGTACGCAGCGACCGATCCGCGGGCGGGGGCAGCTGGAAGTATCTTCAACGTCGTGCAGAACCCGGCGCTCAATCACCGTATCGCCTGTACGCCGGGCGTGCTGGGGGAGGAGTGCGCAACGTTGCTCAGGGAGTTTTTCACCGCCCGTCGTTGAGCCCTAGTCGCGTCTCAGTCGCTGGTCTCGCCCTCTGCAGCAGGCGTTCTGTTTGCTGTGTCCAAGTTGGTGACCTGCAGCATGTTCAGGTAGGCCTGAACGTTCTCCACGTAGCGCACGGGTTCCCAGCCACGCGCATAACCGCGTTTGGTGCGCGTATACCAGCGCTCCTGACTCAGTAAGGGCAGGAACTCCCGCACATCCTCCCATCGGTCGGGATTGCGTCCATGCCCTTGGGTCAGGATACGAGCATCCTCCAAATGACCGTAACCAACGTTGTAGGACGCCACGGCAAACCACGTGCGGTCCGGTTCCGGCACGTCCTTCGGGATGGTTTCCATCATTCGCGCCAGATAGCGGGCGCCACCGAAAATGCTGGCCCGCGGATCGTGGCGGTTCTCTGCATCCATCATGTCCGCCGTGTCCTGAGTGAGTTGCATCAGGCCGCGCACCCCTGTGTAGGAGACCGCCCGTGGATCCCATTTCGATTCCTGATAGCCCATGGCTGCCAGTAAACGCCAGTCCACACCGTAACGGTCCGCCGCTTCCTGAAACCAAGCCAGATAGCGCGGCAGACGCGTATCCATATGTCCCAGGAAATCACGGCTTTGCAGGTAGTCGAACCGATCGTCCTTGCCGTAGTAACGGGCAAGCAGTGCATTGATCACGCCTTCGGTTCTTGCCAGCACGAAGAAGGCGTTGACCCGGTTGAGCAAGCTGTCATCGCCCCGCGCGTCATCGATTACCCAGACGACCGCACGCTCCGGCGACAGATCTAGAGCGATGGATAGTTCCGGATGGACTGATCGATTCAATGCAAACTCAGTGGAACTGGCCAATGTGTACTGCACCTTTCCTCTGGAGACGTCGGCGAGAATCTCCTCGGTATCGGTGTCGCCGCGTTCGATCCAGGTGAGATCCGGGTTCTCCAGACGCAGCGCTTCCAGCGTTCGCTGATGCGAACTGCTTTCACTCACCTCGATCTGACCGCGCGCTGCCTCAGCCATCGTTCGCGGACGAGCATCCGTTCGGCGGTAGATCAGGTGTTCGCGTACCAGTTGATATCCAGGACCAAACCGGGTGCCGCTCGGGAGTTCAATGCCGGTCGACAGCCCTGCGGCGGCAAGATGCGCGCGTCCCGCCGCTACTTCTGCGATGGCGGCCTCGCGTGTTCGGACGGTGTGCAGGCGCAGTGGTACGCCCAGATGTTCGGCGAAACTGCTGGCCAAGTCGTAAGCGGGGCCTTCCGGACCGCGGCTGCCGAGGTAGTAAGCGTCGGGACTGTTGCGGGTCACTACCCGCAGTTCGCCGTCCGTCAGAATGCGCTCGAGCAGGCTCGGTGGCTGAGCGCAGGTGGTGAGCAGCAGTGTGGCGGTAATGACGATCAGGGTTTTCATGGCATCGGATCCGGCCGCTTGCTCTGCCCAGCCGCAAGGTCTACGGCCGTCCGTGGCGTCGATGACGGCGGATGTTATAGAATACCGGACTGGGGAGAGGTACCGAAGCGGTCACAACGGCGCCGACTCGAAATCGGATGGGGGTTTAATCGCCCCACGTGGGTTCGAATCCCACCCTCTCCGCCATCCCTTCGTTCGTGTCTTTACGCTTACAGCTGCGGCAGCAGGTCCACCACGATCACCTCATGCGGCGCGAGACGCACCTCGAGAGGCCTGTCTGCAGTCATTTCGTCGGCGTCGAAACGACCATACGCCGCTGCAGCCCTGAACAGCCGCAGCACACCACTCGGCAATTCCAGACTGCGTTGCAGGTCGATCAGGTAGCTCTGCGGGCTGGCGCCCGGGTTACGCAGGGCGATCACGCTGCGATCCTCGCTCCACGCTGCCCAGCCGTAGACCTCGCCGCGTGCAGGGTCGCCGCCGATCCAATGACTGTCGCGCAGTGTATCGGCGCGCTCGCGGGCCCACCGTGCGGCGCTGGCGAGTGTGTCCCACTCACCCGGCTGCAGCAGATCCGGCGAGATGTACATCTCCTGCAGTCCGGTGCCGCTTGCAAAATACGTCCACACCTCTTGAGCAAAGTCGCCGGCAGGATCCTTGTCGAGTCCGCGTGCATGGCGCGCATAGATGATGCCATGCAACATGAGCGAATTGAGCGGGAATAGAGGACTGACTCGCACGACACCACCGTAGGTGTCGGCATCGCGATAGGTGATCCAGCGTTGTCGGTCGCTGCCATGACCGAGAAACGCATGGTCCTCGCCGCCGCGCCATATCGAATCGGCAGTGCGCAACCAGAACGGTGAGGGCCAGGTGCCCGTGCTCAGATTGATGAACAAGTCGGGTTTCGCCGCGCGCAGATCGTCGATGAGCGCGATGGCGGCAGCGAAGTCGCTGTCGAAGGCGCTGCCGGGCGTGTTCTTGTCTGGGCTGCCCACACCGTCCAGCTTGAATTGATTGACCCCCTCGCGCAGCAGTCTCAACGTGGTCTCGCGAAACAGTGGATAGTACCGGGGGCCCGACAGAGCCAGTCCCTGCGAGTCAACCTCGTAGCCTGCTGCGGTCGCGGTCTGCAAGCGCGCCTTGCGTGGCGGACCATAGCCGCCCCACGGTGACAACCACATGCCCGGTGCGGCATCGAACTTGGCCGCAGCTGCCTTTAGTGGCGCGAATCCCTGCGGGAACCCGCTGTGGAATTGCCACAGCCGCGCGGTGTCATCCCATCCGTCGTCGAACAGGAAAGAGTCCATGCGCACACCACGCTTGCTGACCAACTCGGCGCCGTAGGCCTGAATCACGCGCAGGGCATCCTGCTCCGAGTAGGGTGTGAAGTAGCCGATGTCATACCACGAGTTGTAATGCAGGAAGGTGCGGAACGGATGTGCGCGCGCGTCCTCGAGGTAAGCTGAAAAACCGCGGCGCATCTGACCGGCCGGCGAGGCGCCGAGGACGGTCGAGTAGGTGGCAGCGACGCCTGTTCGCAGCGGCAGTTCCCGGCGCAGCAGCAGCATGGCGCGGCCGTCGTGCGTGCGGGACAGCGACATCGGGTGCTCGAAGCCAAAGTACGCATCGCCCGCAGTGATGGGCAGCCCGTCGGATGTGCCCGGAACCTCAGCGTCCACCAGCGTCGAGTCGAGCAGGATGACCGATGCCACATCGAGATCGGCGTTTGACTCGAAACGAAAAGTCTCCCGCGCAAAGCTGGCGTCGTCACGCAGTTCCGCAGTCCACTCCACCCGCACCGGCAGATTCTCTGCGGTGAACGTGGCGCCGAGCCTCATGCCGTTGCGCCGCTCGTAGCCGCGTGCGGCCTGCGCATTGCCGGACACGCGAGTGCAGCGCGGTGTCCCGACGATGCTGAAGTCTGCCGCCGTCCGCACGGTTCCATCACGCAATTTGAGGCTGAAGAGAGGGCCGTCCAGCGCAGTGTTGACCCGGGTGTAGCCGTTCCAGAGCCCGCTGCGCTGCAGTGTCCGGCCCGAACGGGCGTACGACAGTCTGACAACGGCGTTGGCTACCCGCGCGGTGTTGGCATCGACCGCGCAGGCGGCTGCGCCCGCCGCCATCGGTTGCCAAGGTGTCGCTGCTTGGGCACTCGGGCCGGCTGACAGCGCAGCCAATACGAGCACCCAGCCGACGGCCATAGAGCGCCGTTGCAGGCAGCTAAGCACGGTGGGTCCCGTCAGTTGCCGTAGTACTGTTGCCAGGTTACCAACGACTCCGGCCAATCCGCTGCGGTCGGTGAGTCGTAGGCGCGATTGCGTTTGGCAAGACCCGCGCCGAGGGCGTCGAGATACTGGGATGCCGGGACGTAGTAGAAGAAAGTGAGCTTGCGTTCGCCGAACTTCCAGCGTCCGTCGATCCGTAAATAGACATCCTCGTAACGGATGGCAGCGATCATCGCCTGCCCCTTGCGGTTCATTTCGGCATGCGCCAGTACGAGTCCGGTGGCGCGATCGGGATCGTGCGCATCAAACGTGATGATACGGTCGTGCGTGAAGTGATTGCTGGGTCCGAGCACCTGAAAGCGCCCGCGGTACATTTCGATGACCGCCGCCGCGCCTTCGGTGTTCATCACACCGTCTGCCGATTTGATGACGAACCCCGGCGCAAAAATCTCCGGCATGGCCGCCATGTCACGATTGTCCATGGCGAGGCCGTAGCGTGCGATCAGCTCGTTGATCTCGGCACGGTCTTCCAGTCGACGGATGCGCTGCTCCAGCGCGGCGGTGTCTGTGGCGGTGTCTGTCATGCGAGCCTCTCCTGCGGGGTTGTATCGCCTGATGCGCCGGTTCCGAAGGGTCGGTCCGCGTGGCCGGCGTCCGCTACGCGCCCCTTGTCAACCACTGTAGGACGAGCCGCTGATAAAAGAAACAGGACGGTCTGTTTTTTTGCGAATGACCCGCGTAATCTCAAGCCTGCGGGAGGATTCAAACACCATGGCAAAGAAAGCAAAGCAGACCAGCAAAGTCAAAGCTCGCCCGGCGGTACGGGCAGCGTCGGCCAAGGGGCCGGCACCAGTCGTCAAGAAATCCAGCATTGGCAAGACGACCAAGCGCAAGGCCTCGCGTGGGCATCGTGCGACGGGCAAGAAAGCCGCGGCGCGCGCTGCAGCGATCAAGCCGCCTGCGAAAAAGCCGGGCGGAAAGCGGGCGCCCGACCCCGAACCTGCCGGTAAACCTGCGCGGCCACGCGCCAAGGCGCCCAGCACGTTCGTCCCCTACGCGGGCGAGGATCTGACACGGGCGAGGATCAGCGTCACCACCATGGGTGACTTGCTGCTCATGGCGGCTGACCGGTATCCGGACACGCTGGCATTGGTGTTTCCGGATGCTGAAATCACCTACGCGCAACTTGCCCAGCGTGCGCTGCGGCGAGCCCGCTCGTTGCAGGCGATGGGAGTACGGCCGCGTGATCACGTCGGCATCCTGATGCACACATGCGCCGAGTTCATGGAAATCTTTTTCGCTGCGGCGTTCTGCGGTGCAGTGATCGTACCGATCAACGCCCGTTACAAAGCAAGCGAACTGGCGTATGTGATCGAGAACGGTGACATCGTGACGGTGATCACCACCGATGCCGTGGCCGATTCCGTCGACTTCGTCGAGCGACTCAACATCGCGATGCCGGATCTCGCCAAGAATCGTAATCCGCGGTCCCTCAAGGTGACTGCTGCGCCCAAGCTGCGCAACGTCATCCTGCTTGGCAAGAGTCAGGCGCCGGGCTTCGTCTCGAATCGTGAGTTCGACACGGCGGGTGAGTCGCGCACCGATTTGCAGGTGCACGAAACACGTCTGCGCGTGCGGCTGCGCGATGTGGGCCTGATGCTCTATACCTCTGGCACCACTGCCAACCCCAAGGGGTGCTTGATCACGCATGAGGCCATGGTGCGCAACAGTATCGCGCTGGGTCGTCACCGCTATCGCCTTACCCACGATGACCGTTTCTGGTCGCCGCTGCCGATGTTCCACATTGCGGCAGTGCTGCCGATGCTGGCGATCTTCGATGTCGGTGGTACCTATCTCACGATGGGCTATTTCGATCCGGGTGTGGCGCTGCGCATGCTGCAGAAGTACCGGGTCACGGCGCTCTACCCGAGCTTCGTCACCATCATGCAGGGACTGATCTATCACCCTGACTTCCCGGATACCGATCTCTCCAGCGTCAAGCTCATGAACAGCAACTTCGCTGTGCAGCCGCCGGGTGTCGCCGATCCCATCATGAAAGCCATGCCGCAGGCGCTGCAGGTCGGCAGCTTTGGCATGACCGAGGCCGCAGGGACGGTGTGTACCGGTGCGTGGGACGAACCCGAGTCGCGGCGCATCACACGCCTCGGTCGGCCGCTGCCGGGGCTCGAGGTCCGCATCGTCAATCCGGAGACGGGTGAGGATGTCGTGCTGGGCCTGCGCGGCGAGGTGCTGGTACGCGGTTATTCGCTCTTCGATGGCTATTACAAGGATGCTGAGAAGACAGCGCAGGCCTTGGACCGCGACGGCTGGTTCCACACCGGCGACATTGGTTCGCTGGACGACGATGGCACCATCATGTTCCACGGTCGGTTCAAGGACATGCTCAAGGTCGGCGGTGAGAACGTCGCGGCCGCGGAAATCGAAGGCCTGCTCGGTCGTCATCCCGCCGTGAAGCTCGCTCAAGTCGTTGGCATCCCGGACCCGAAATACATGGAGGTGCCGGCCGCGTTCGTCGAGTTGAGGCCGAACATGAAGGCCAGCGAGCGTGAACTCGTGGACTTTTGCCGCCGCGAGATCGCGAGCTTCAAGGTGCCGCGCGTAGTCCGTTTCGTCACCGAATGGCCGATGTCGAGCAGCAAAATCCAGAAGTTCCGGTTACGTACCGCACTGGTCGAAGAACTCGGCTTGGAGTAGTTCAGTGGTTCCGGAATTTGGTCCAGTGATGCAACTCGGCTTCGTGGTCCCGGACCTCGAGGCGGCGATCGTGCACTGGTCGAGTCGGGTCGGTGTCGGACCGTTCTTCGTCATGCAGCACATCAAATGGGGTGAGTTGCTGTTTCGGGGGCAGCCCTCCGATGTGGACATGTCGGTCGCGGTGGCCCAGTGGGGCGAAGTGCAGGTCGAACTCATACAGCAATGGAATGAGTCGCCTTCCATCTATACCGAGTTCCCCCTACGGCGCCAGGGTGGTCTGCAGCACCTGGGGGTCATGACGGACTCGGTGCCGGAGCATCTGTCGCGGCTTAAGGCGCGGGGTATCGAACCGGTGCAGTGGGGTGCCACCTCCAACGGCGTGCGCTTCGCCTATGTCGACTCTGACTTTCATCCCGGCGGCATGATCGAACTGATCGAATCAGGCCGCGCGATCAATGGTTTTTTCAAAATGGTGCGTGAGGCGGCTCAGGGCTGGGACGGGAGCGACCCGGTTCGACGGCTGTAGTTCAAACGCAGGCCACCCGCGGGCGGGTTGACCTGCCGTCATCGAAAATGAGTGGGAGAGAAGCATGATGATCCGTTCACACTGGGTTATGTGCGTAGTGTCATCCGCCTGGCTGATGCTTGGGACAACTGCGACGGCCTCAGCCGCAGCGGTCGAGGCGCCGGCGGTCGACCGGGAGAAGACTCCAGGCGCCGACGTGTACCGCAACCACTGTGCCTCCTGTCATGAAGGTCAGGTCGGTAAGGCGCCGAGCAAAGTGTTTCTCGAACTCATGCCGCATGATGCGATTCTCGGCGCCGTGACCTCGGGCGTCATGCAGGTGCAGGCACGCGCGCTGACGGATGAGCAGCGGCGACAGGTAGCCGACTACATCGCGGGTGGCGCGCCGGCGGTGGCGCCCGCTGCCATGCCGAAGTGTTCGGGGCCGGCGGCGAAATTCGATATGGGCCGGCCCGCCGCCATGCCGGCCTGGGGCTTTGATGACGCAAATACGCGCCGCATTCCGGCCAGCATCGCCGGACTCAAGAGCAGCGATATTCCGCGCCTCAAACTCAAATGGGCGATGGCCTATCCCAATGCGATGCGAGCCCGCTCGCAGCCCACGGTGGCAATGGGCGCGCTGTTCGTCGGCAGTCAGGATGGCACCGTTTATTCGCTGGACGCCAAGACTGGTTGCGTACGCTGGACCTACCGCGCCACCGCTGAAGTGCGCACGCCCGTGGTGGTGGCGCCATGGCAGGCCAATAAGGCGCCAGCCGTGCCGCTGGCGTTCTTCGGCGATTTGATCGGCCGGGTGTACGCCGTCAACGCGCTGGATGGATCTCTGGTCTGGAAGATCAAGGTCGACGATCATCCGAGTGCAACGATCACCTCGCCGCCCTTGTACCGCAACGGCACGCTCTACGTGGGTGTGTCCTCCCTGGAGGAGGCGTCGGCCGACCCCAGCTACCCGTGTTGCACCTTCCGCGGCTCGCTGGTCGCTGTCGATGGTGTCAGCGGCAAGGTCAAGTGGAAGACCTACACGATCGATCGGGAGCCGAAGCTGGTCGGCAAGACCAAGGCAGGCACCCCGAGTTGGGGACCGTCGGGCGCGGCGATCTGGAGCGCGATGGCGATCGACGACAAGCGCAACCTGTTGTATGCGACCACCGGCAACAATTACTCGCATCCGGCGGATGACCGCAGCGATTCCATCATCGCCTTCGATCTGGGTTCGGGCCGTATCAAATGGCACTGGCAATCGGTGGCGAATGATCTCTGGAACGTCGGTTGCATGCTGAACAATGCCAACTGTCCGGAGAATGCAGGCCCCGACTTCGATATCGGTGCAGGTGCGGTGCTGGTCAAGACTGCTTCTGGCAAGGAAGTGCTGCTGGCCGGTCGCAAGGACGGTACTGCGCTCGCGATCGATCCGAACAATCCCGGCAAGCCGCTCTGGGCGCGCAAACTCGGTCGCGGCAGCATCCAAGGTGGCGTGCAGTGGGGTATGGCGGCCGATGCCCAGCGCGCCTACGTGCCCATTGCGGACATGGCTGATTCGAAGGACGGCAAGGTCTACAGCGAGCCGACCAAGGGTGGCCTGTATGCGCTCGATCCGCTGACTGGCAAGCTGCTGTGGTCTGCCGTGGCAGATGATACCTGCAAGGGCGCGGAGGGCTGCGACTCCGGCATCCTCGCCGCGGTTACGGCGGTTCCCGGTGCGGTGTTTGCAGGCCATATGGACGGGCGCATCCGCGCCTATGACGACAAGACCGGCAGAGTACTTTGGCAGTACGACAGCCGACAGGAAGTCACCACGCTCTCTGGCGCACGTGCACACGGCGGATCAGTGGGCCAGGCCGGGCCGGTGGTGCAGGACGGGATGGTGTACGTCAACTCCGGCTACGGCATCTACTTCCACATGCCGGGTAACCTGCTGCTGGCGTTTTCGGTGGACGGCAAGTAACCGATTGCATGGCCGCACTCGGTGCACTGAAGCCGGTACAACTGGCGTATCACGTGCCGGATCCCATCGCGGCTGCGGAGGCCTACGCCCGCAGCTTCGGTTGGGGGCCATTTTTCGTGATGGAGCACATCAAGCTCGAGCGCAGTCTGTATCGGGGCGTGCCCATGCCATTCGATCACACCTCGGCCTACGGTCAGGCAGGTGACGTGATGATCGAGTTGATTGCCCAGCACAACGACGGACCTTCGGCGCTGCGCGACATGTTCACGCCCCGGGAAACCGGCCTGCACCACGTTGCTTGCTTTGTCGATGACCTGCCCAGTGCGCTGCAGGAGTTTCGCTCGCGCCAGATTTCCGTGGCGCTGGAGGCACGCACCGTTACGGGCGTTGACTTTGCAATGGTCGACTTGACCGCAAGTCTCGGGCACATGCTCGAACTCTATGAGCCGGGCGAGGGTCTGCGCGGTTTTTATGATCACGTGCGCAAGTGTGCGCAGGGTTGGGATGGCTCCCGCCCAGTGCGGATGCTGCGCGGTTGATATGAACATTGGGAGATAGAGACACATGGGTCGATTGAACGGCAAGGTGGCGGTGATACTCGGGGCAGCATCTCGGGACAACATGGGTCAGGTGATGGCCCGTACCTTTGCGCGCGAAGGTGCCCACGTGATGGTCGCCGGTCGCAACTCAGAGGAACTGCAGCGCATCGCCACTGAGGTGGGAGGGCGCTACGCGACCTGCGACATCACTCGAAAGGCGGATGTCGAGCAACTCGGTCGTGCCGCGGTCGAGACGTGGGGTAAGGTCGACATTGCCGTGAATTGCTCCGGCTGGGGTTTGCTGGCCAAACTGATGGATACCACCGAGGAGCAGCTCGATCGACTGTCGGCCTTGCAGTTCAAGGGGCCCTTTTTCTTTCTGCAGACCTTCGTCGGACTCATGTCCGGATCCGGGGGCGGTTCAGTGATCCAACTGTCATCTGCGTCGGTGCATGCGCTGCTCTATAATCATGCGGCCTACATCGCGACCAAGGCGGCTGGGGAGTCGTTGGTGCGCTGTTTCGCCAATGAATTCGGCAGCCGCGGTGTGCGCGTCAATGCCATTGCCCCGGGCCTGACATCTACGCCGATGACCGAGCGGGAGATGAAGATGCCCGGGCTCGAGGATGCGTTCCTCAAGGAGTATCCGCTGGGACGCGTGGGCACGACGCAGGACGTCGCAGATGCTGCGTTGTGGCTGGCCGGCGATGAATGCTTCATGACCGGTCAGGTATTGCAGATCAACGGCGGGCTGACGCTGCGCCGAAATCCTTCGCCCAAGGAAATCAACACCAGCATGCGGGAAAAGGCGGCCCCGCCCAAGGCCTGAGCGACGAACGGTCAGGCGCCCGGGAAGGCCGCCAGTATCGACATCACCTCGGAACGCCGCTCGACCATCGCAGCGACGCAGCGCGGATCGAGTTTGCCGGCTGTCGCCAAGCGTTGCAGTTCATGCAATGAGTCTGCGACGCTCCAGGCCTTTTTGTAGGGACGCTCGGTGGAGAGCGCATCAAAGATATCTGCCGTCGCAATGATGCGCGCCTCGAGCGGTATGTCGTCACCGCGCAGCCCGTGCGGGTAACCGCTGCCGTCAAGTTTTTCGTGATGGAGCCCGACGATGTTGCTCAGCATGGCGACGTTCGGGAACGCAGTAAGATCTAGGTCCGCAACGACCCGATTGACCAGATCCCGACCGATCTCGACATGCCGGGCCATGATTTGCCACTCTTGCTCGTCCAGCTTGCCCGGCTTGAGCAGTACGGCGTCCGGAATGCCGACTTTGCCGATATCGTGCATGGGCGCAAACAGAAAGATCTGCTCGATGAATTCATCGCTCAGGCCGTAGTCTGGCGCCAGGTGCTGCGCAATCAATCGTGCATAGCGGGCCATACGCTCGAGATGATCGCCTGTTTCCGGATCGCGAAAGTGAGCGAAATCCTGAGCCAGCCGGGTAGCGCCCACCAATGTGCGCAGCGCCGTCAGTTCGCTGTTGAACAACATGCCGATCAGCGAGGCATAGACCATCAGTTCCCGCCGCAATTCCGGCGTGAAAGTGCCAACCTCGGTTGAATCAAAAAAGACGAACCCGAGCAGGTTGCGATTTCGGTAGATCGGCATCGTGAAGGATGATCGATACCCCTGATCGAGCACCCACCGCGAGTGGCGCGACAGGGGCTGCAGCGTCGCGTGCAGATCGCGGATCGTACGATCCTCGCGCCGAGCAGCCAGTTCGAGCAGAGAGGGTGTCTCGGAAAGCTTCTGCTCGTGTCGGGTGAGCGGTTCGGCGTCGTCCGTGCTGGACACGAAGGTTTTAAGCAGGTCTGCGCATTGGTCGTAGAGCGCGAAGGCGAGTCGCTTGACGCTCGGGTGCGACTCACGGATACGGCGATGCAACTGGTGGATGTATTCGCTCAGTGATGCCGTCGACGGCTCGACGACCGGCAATCGCTCCGGCAGTTGTGCTATCGCTTCACTCACGGATGGAAGTCCCGTCGCTGCATGCGGTAGATGATAGGCCCCTGCCGTCGCGCGGCAGGTCGGATGTCACCAGTGTGGTGCCATCCGGTGCATCAGGTGTTCAGTGTCGCGCGCAGACGGGCGATTTCATCACGGCGCTGCTGGATCAATAGGTCGCTTTGCGGATCGAAGCCGCGATCCTTCAAGCGACGCTTGCGAAAGGCGAGCTCGTTCTGGGCGTTCACCAGCGCTGCCGCGCAGGCACGGTTGCCGCCGTCGATGCGACGGGTACGAAAGCGGCTGTCCGCGACTACTGCCTGATACTCCTGCGGCGTGACGCAGGTGCCAACCTCGTCGGCGAGTTCCTCGCGAATCACCGTACGTTCGGCATTGCCGCTGCGGCGCAGAACCGCCACCAGCAATAGCACGAAGGGCAGGAAAATGACCAGATTTTGTACGCTCGCCTGCAGCATGGCTGAAGGCAGACTCAGGTCTGGCGGCGCCACGCTCTCGGTCGGTGGCGCGTTGCCGGCGCGGGCGGAGGCGACGGCGGCAAAGAGCGGCAGCGAGTTGTTCCAGAAATGGGCGGCCATTGCGATCAGGAAACCCCCGATCGGTGCCAGATAACGCACCGCGCGACTGCGCGTGGCCCGGGCGAGACCCAATGATGCACCGAACAATCCCGAGAAAAGTGCGTGACCGGCCAAGCCCAGCCAGGCGTAGCGCACGCCAAGTTGGAAACCGTAGGTTGCCGTGCCGTACTGCACAAAGTTCTGCTGCACGTACATCGCAGACTCGAACCAGTTGAACCCGGCGCCCACGAGCGCACCGTAGATAAAGCCGTCCCGTACGTTGTCAAACTCCGAACGCATCAGCCAGAACAGCAGCAGGATGCCGATGCCCTTGGTCGTCTCCTCGACGATTGGAGCTGCCAGCGGCGCGCCGATCATCAGCGGCGCATCCGGGCCCAGCATCTCTTTCAGCGGGGCATTGTCCTGCAGCCAATGGGCTACCGACACGATGATCGCCGTGTTGATGGGCATGGCGAGCGTGGTAGCGATCAGGCCGCCCCAAAGGAAGGCTGCGGCAAACAGCCAGGGCGACTCACGCTCGCGGCGGTCCAGATACCAGAGGATGGCAACGGGCAGCACGGCGAGGGCGGAGGAGATGGTCAGCGCCCGCAGGAAAACCGACGCTGCAGGCACGCCGGATCCGCCGACGACCAGACTGATGATGACTGCTGCAAGCAACAGCAGGCCCCCGATCGTCATGGAGACGGCACGGGCGACTTTGGGTCGTCGCAGGGGTGAGGCAAGGGCGCCGGAATGCAGCAGGTCGGTGGTCGACAACATCGACGATACTCCGCGGGGGGGACGGCTCAGTATGCCAGCAATGCGGCCCCGCCCGCGACGCATACGGCGACTCCCGCCACCAGCATCAACTGACGCAGGCGGACACTGCCGAGGCCCGTTGCGAGTCCCGTCTTCACCACGGTATTGGTCAGTGCTGCGATTACGATCGCGTGCGCCGCAATCGTCGGTGCTCCTGAGCGCGCATACTGCGCCATCGACAGCGTGATCGCATCCACGTCTGTCGCGCCGGCCAAGCTTGCCACCAGATAGATGCCCGACGACGGAGCGTATTGCTCGACGAGTTTCACGCCCAGCAGTACCAGGGCAAAAAACGCTGCGAATTTCGCTGCCTCGGCGAGACTGAACGGATTGCGTAGCGGCACGGCTTGGGACGGCAAGCCGTCTTCGGCACGGGCTCGCAACCACCAGCTCGTCCCGAGTGCGGTCAGCGCCATGGCAGTGCAGGGCAGCGCAATCGATGTCAGCAGATTCCCATTGACTGCTGCGACCATGATCATGATGCGCACGAACATCACGGCCCACGACAGCAAGATGCCGATGACCAGTGCCTCGGCTGTGGCTGTATTCTCGGGCAACCGACTTTGGCGGGCGAATGAGAGTGTCACTGCTGTCGAGGAAACGAGTCCACCGGTGATCCCAGTAATCGGGATGCCGCGGTCGGCACCCAGCAGCCGCGTGGCGACGTATCCAACCAGGGATAACGATGAGATCAGCAGTACCAGAATCCAGAGGGTGTGCGGGTTCAGCGCACCCCAAGGGTCGATGGTGCGGTCCGGCAGCAGGGGCAGGACGATGAATGTGGCGATCAACAGTCGTAGTCCTGCAAAGACGTCGTCTCGGTCGAGGCGCAGAACCAAACCGTGCAGCGGTTGTTTGTAGGCGAGCAAGGCCGCCACCGCGACCCCCAGTCCGGCAGCCATCTCACGCTGACCTAGTGTGGTCAGCGCACCGAGCAGGCAGGCCGCGATGGCGGCCATTTCGGTGGTCAAGCCTAAGGCGCTGGGCTGGGTACGGGCAGAAATGACATAACCCGCCAGCGAGGGCAGCAGGGCGACCAGCAAGGTCATCGCCAGAATCCACGGTGAATCGAGTAGCAGCGTCAGCCAGCCGCCCAATGCGCCGATCAGGGCAAACAGTATGAACGTACGCAATCCACCGATGGTCTGCTCATCGTGCTCACGTTTATTGCGCTCCCGCTCGATGCCGAGCAGTGCGCCGATGAGCAATGCCGTGGCGAAATTCCAGATGACAGTGGTGTCGGGTGGCGCTTGCACGGGTGAGGAACGAGATTCTGTGAGCAGGGCTTCGCTGAATATCGGTGGGGCGATTGGCAACCTAGCAGAGCTGCGGCACCCCGGGTAGACGTATCGGCCACCGCCTTCTTGCCGTGTCACGGCAACGTCTCGCCGTACACACCCGGCAGGGAGGTCAGCAGGTATGATGGGCCGATGTACTTGAGCAAGACTTGGCCGGTTCGCAACTTCCGCACCCATGCCAGCGGTCGTGACCCGCGGACGGAGGGACCGCTTTGCACCGGGAGACTGAGATCGTGAGCGGCCGCACGATCCTGATCACCGGTGCGTCCTCGGGCATCGGTGAGGCGCTCGCCCTCGAGTTTGCCCGACGCGGCTACTCGCTGGCGCTCGCGGCGCGGCGCGTCGACCGATTGCAGGAACTGCAGCGACGCTGCAGGGCCGCCGGTGGGCACCACGTCGCGGTTTATGGGCTTGACGTCAGTGATGGGGCGGCCGTCATGGACGTCGTCAGTGCGGCGGCCACTGAACTCGGGCGGCTCGATGTCGTCGTGGCCAATGCCGGGATTGCCGAGTTGACCCCGGCGGGTCGCGGGCGTTTTGCCGAGATTCGGCAAACGATCCTCGTCAATGTGGTTGGCGCAATGGCCACCATCGAGGCCGCGCTGCCGATACTGAGGGCTCAGGGGGGCGGCCAGATCGTTGGCATCACGTCCATGGCCGGTTGGCGCGGTCTGCCCGGTTTCGGTGCCTATAGTGCCTCCAAGGCTGCCCTGCACCGCTACCTGCAGGCGCTGCGGTGCGAGGTGCGCGGTGAGGGCATCGTGGTCACCGAACTGGCGCCCGGTTATATAGACACCGACATCAATCGGGGCCGCGGACCGCGCCCGTTCGTCATCCCCGTGGAGCGAGGCGGGGCGATCATGGCGCGCATGATCGAGTCGCACGTCGGCTACCGCACCGTTCCCGTCTGGCCGTGGACGCTGATCGGTCCATTGCTGAAAGTGGTGCCCGATATGGTCCTTGATTTGCAACGACGCGATCGGGGTGGCCGGACCAAAGGCAGGGGGCACTGAACGTGCTGGTAACTGGTAGCGCAGGCCGATGAGCGATTCAAACCTTGATGACGCCGCACCTGAGACGCGATCTGATCTCGATCTCGTCAATCTGTCGCTCTGGATGCGGGAGCACGTTGCCGGATTCACTGGCGGCGAGCTGGCGGCCGCCCGCTTCAAGGGTGGGCAATCCAACCCGACTTATCTGCTCACCGCGGATGCCGCCCGGTATGTGTTGCGACGCAAGCCCTTTGGCAAGTTGCTGCCGTCCGCGCATGCGCTAGATCGGGAGTATCGGGTGCTCAGTGCGCTTGCCAATACCGAGGTGCCGGTGCCGCGCGTTTTCGCCCTCTGCGAAGACGACGCTGTGATCGGTACGGGGTTCTACGTCATGGACTACGTCCCGGGACGTATCTTCTGGGATCCAAGGCTGCCGGAACTCGGTGCTGCCGAGCGGGCAACGATCTACGACGAACTGAATCGCGTCATCGCGGCATTGCATAGTGTCGACTTACATTCAGTGGGGCTGGTCGATTTCGGTCGTACGGGTGGGTATATCGGGCGACAGGTTGCACGCTGGACCCAGCAGTACCGAGCCTCTGAAACCGAGAGCATTCCGGCCATGGACAACCTCATCGAGTGGTTGCCGCGTCATATTCCTGCGGCCGATGAGACCTCCATCGTGCACGGGGACTACCGCATCGACAATCTCATGTTTGACGTGCAGCAGCCGCAGGCCGTCGCATTGCTCGACTGGGAGTTGTCCACGCTCGGTCATCCGCTGGCCGATTTTGCCTACCACTGCATGACTTGGCGGATTCCACCCGGGGTCTTCCGCGGCCTCGGCGGTACGGATTTCGCTGCGCTGTCGATACCGACCGAACGTGAATATCTTGCAACCTACTGCCGTCGCACTGGTCGGGAGGGTATCGCCGAGCGGGACTGGGAGTATTACCTCGCCTACAACCTGTTCCGCATCGCGGCGATTCTGCAGGGTGTGTACGCCCGGGGTCTGCAGGGCAATGCAGCCAGCGAGCGCGCGCTGCAGACCGGGCGCGCCACCCGGCCGTTGGCCGAACTGGCTTGGCAGCAGGTCGAGCGTCTGAAACTGTTTTGAGGTGATTGTCATGGATTTCGCCCATTCCACCCGCGTCATGGAATTGCAGGATCGGCTCAATGACTTCATGACTCGTCATGTCTATCCGAGCGAGCACCGTTTTTTTGCCGAGATTGCCGCCAATCGTGCAGCTGGCAACGCCTGGCAGCCCACGCAGGTGGTGGAGGAACTCAAGGGGCTGGCCCGCAGCGCCGGGCTTTGGAACCTGTTTCTGCCTGAATCCGAGCATGGCGCTGGACTGACCAACCTCGAATACGCGCCTCTGTGCGCCATCATGGGACGCTCGCCGATAGCGCCCGAGGCCTGCAACTGTTCCGCGCCCGATACGGGCAACATGGAAGTGCTCGTGCGCTACGGTACCGAGGAACAAAAGCGGGATTGGCTGGTGCCGCTGCTTGAAGGCCGGATCCGCTCCGGCTTCGCGATGACCGAACCGGCGGTGGCGTCCTCGGATGCCACCAACATCGCGGCACGCATCGAGCGCGATGGCGATCACTATGTCATCAACGGACGCAAGTGGTGGACCTCAGGCGCCGGCGATCCGCGTTGCCGGATTTTGATCTTCATGGGCAAGACCGATCCGCATAACAGCAGCGCCCATCGCCAGCAGTCCATGATCCTCGTGCCGATGGATACGCCGGGGGTGCAGGTGCTGCGGCAACTCCCGGTTTTCGGTTACGACGACGCTCCGCACGGACATTCCGAGATCGAGTTCACCGACGTGCGCGTACCGGCCGCCAATATCCTGCTGGGCGAGGGTCGAGGATTCGAGATCGCTCAAGGCCGGCTCGGTCCCGGGCGGATCCATCATTGCATGCGCTTGATTGGCGCGGCAGAACGCGCGCTCGAACTCATGTGCGCGCGTGCGCAGCAGCGGGTGGCATTTGGGCGTACGCTTGGGGAGCAGGGCGTGTGGCGCGAGCGCATTGCGGATGCGCGTATCAAGATCGAACAGGCCCGACTGCTGGTGCTGCATGCCGCCTGGAAGATGGATGTCGCCGGCAACAAGGCGGCGCAGAAAGAGATCGCGATGATCAAGGTGGTGACGCCGGTGATGGCCTGTGAGGTGTTCGATCAGGCCATTCAGTTGTTCGGCGGGGCGGGGGTCACCGATGACTTCGGACTCGGCTGGGCTTACGCGGCAGCACGTACCCTGCGTATCGCCGATGGGCCGGACGAGGTGCATCGCAATCACATTGCCAAGCTGGAGCTGGCCGCGCATCGGCCGCTGTGATGACAACACCGATGGATATCACGGGCAAGGTCGCTTTCATCACCGGTGCTGGGCAGGGTATCGGGCGGGCCGTGGCGCGCGCCGTGGCCGCCCGCGGCGCTGGGTGCGTGGTGGTCGTGGATCGCAACGGGCAGGCGGCGGAGTCCGTCGCGACCGAACTCGGGGGTATCGGGCTGCAGTGCGATGTTGCAGATGCCACTGCCCTCGGCCAGGCGGTGGCAACGGCAGAGGAGCGTCTCGGCCGCATCGACATCCTTGTCTCGAATGCGGGTTTCGGCAGTGGCAGGCTGAATCTGGACGATGCGCTGGCAGTCCCAGACGAGCTCTGGACGCGCATGTGGGAGGTGCACGTGATGGCCCATGTGCATGCCTGTCGGGCAGCACTGCCCGGTATGCTGGCGCGTGGCAGCGGCGCACTCATCAATGTCGCCTCGGCGGCAGGTCTGCTCAGTCAGGTGGGTGACACGCCCTACAGTGTTACCAAGCACGCGGCCGTCGGGCTCGCCGAATCTCTCGCGATTACCTATGGCGATCGCGGTATCGACGTCAGCGTGGTCTGTCCCCAGTACGTGGCGACTGCGATCGTCGGCATGGACGAGCAGGGTGGCCCCGGCACCGTGCCGGGGGTGATCTCAGTGGAGCAAGCGGCGTCAGCCATCGTCGACGGCATCGTCGCAAGACGGTTCATGATTCTGACCCATCCTGAAGTGTTGGGTTATCTGCAACGCAAGGTCGAAGATCCCGACCGGTGGTTGATTGGTATGCGGCGGTTGCGTGAGGGTCTGCGCGCCGGCGATTTTCCCAAGGGCCGCAAATGATAGGCGCAGACCCCGCAGCAGGATGTCACCGCACAGGCGATCGGCTGGCCGCGCCTAGCGAATAAACCGGAAGCAACGATGAAAAAAGCCATCTACAGCAATCTCAGGCAACTCGGTGCGGCAACGCCGATGCCAGCTACGCCCGAACTGGCGCAACTCGAGCGCGTAGCCAATCCACATCCGCGCAAGATCTATCTCGCTCGATTTACGCAGCCTGAGTTCACTTCGTTATGCCCGATCACCGGTCAGCCGGATTTCGCGCATTTGGTCATCGACTATGTGCCTGCCAAATGGCTGGTCGAGAGCAAGTCCTTGAAGCTGTATCTCGGCAGTTTCCGCAACCACGGTGCATTCCACGAGGACTGCACCTTGTCCATTGCCGATCGGCTGGTGAGTCTGCTGACCCCCCGTTGGTTGCGGATCGGCGGTTACTGGTACCCGCGCGGGGGTATGCCGATCGACGTGTTCTGGCAGACCGGACGGCCGCCGGCAGGGCTGTGGATACCGGAACAGGGCGTGGCCCCGTATCGGGGACGGGGTTGAACCGTGGGCCGGGCCGTGTGTCCCGCCGTGGTATGATTTCACCCTTCCATGGTGGCTCGCGTCGGATCCCTCGCGACGGCCAGCCGTAAACCCCGCCAGGCCCGGAAGGGAGCAACGGTAGCGGCCACGCCGGGTGCCGGGGGTATTCTGGCGCGGGCCGCCTCCCTCGCGTCCGTCCCGGGAGTCGGTACCGCCGCATGAGTTATCTGGTCCTCGCCCGTAAATGGCGTCCGCGCGCCTTCGGTGAACTCGTCGGTCAGGAGCACGTCCGCCGCGCGCTCACCAATGCACTCGACTCCGGGCGGATACATCACGCCTTTCTCTTCACGGGTACGCGCGGCGTTGGCAAGACCACGATCGCCCGCATCTTCGCGAAATCACTCAATTGCGACAGCGGGGTGACCTCCCTGCCGTGCGGCTCGTGCGCCGCCTGCCTCGATATCGATGCCGGACGCTTCGTTGACTTGCTCGAGGTCGACGCGGCCTCGCGCACCAAGGTCGATGACACGCGCGAGTTGCTCGAGAACGTCCAGTACACACCGGCGCGAGGCCGTTACAAGGTCTATCTGATCGACGAAGTGCACATGCTCTCGACGCATTCGTTCAATGCGCTGCTGAAGACGCTCGAAGAGCCGCCGCCGCACGTCAAGTTTCTGCTCGCAACGACAGACCCGCAGAAACTGCCGGTCACCGTGTTGTCGCGTTGCCTGCAGTTCCATCTGCGACGTCTGCCGCTGCCACTGATTCAGGAGCGACTCACGTTCATCGCTCAGGCCGAAGGCGTTGAATACGAACCGGCAGCGCTGCGGGCGGTCGCTCGGGCGGCCGAGGGCAGCATGCGCGACGCGCTTTCGTTGCTCGATCAGGTGTTGGCCTTCGGTGGGGGCAGGGCAGTCGAGGCGGAAGTGCGCGCGCTTCTCGGCACGCTGGACCGTCGGCACGTCGAGGCCATGCTGGCAGCGCTCGCTGCGCGCGATGGCGCCGCGCTGATGCAGTCAGTTTCGCAACTGGATGAACGCGCACCGGATTACCAGCAGGCGCTCGGCGAATTGACCGCGGCGCTGCAGCGCATGGCACTGCTGCAGGCATTGCCGGATCTGCCAGCCAGCGAGGATGAGGAGCAGGACGCCGCGCTCGCGGCATTGGCTGCAGGACTTTCCCCGGAAGATCTCCAGGTGATGTACCAGATTGGCATCAACTCCCGTCGTGACCTCGAGTATGCGCCGGATGGTCGTGCCGGTTTCGAAATGGCGCTGCTGCGAATGCTTGCCTTTCGGCCTGAAGCCTCCGGGCAGAACGTTGCGGGAGTCGCGTCCCCGCGCGCCGTGACCGCCAAGCCAGCACCGCCCGTGCCCGCTCCCGTGGCTGGGGGGCGGGCTAAACCTGCGGTGCAGGGTCACGGCGAATCCAGCGTCCGCAGCGAAGCGCCTGCGGTCGTCGCAGCGCCGCCTTGGGAAGACACGCCGACCCCAGTCGAAATGCAGGGCCTGACGGCGAGCACGGCTACGGCGGGCGGCGCGGCAAGCTGGGATGCGATCGTGGCTGCGATGGCGCTGCAGGGACCCACGGGCCAACTCGCGGCGCATTGCGCACTGGTCGAGCAGATCGGCAATCTCCTCAAACTACGGCTCGATGCCGAGGGCGCCCATTTTCGGCGCGCTCAGTTGGAGCAGAAGCTGGTCGATGCCTTGTCGGCCCATTTTGGTGAGCCCATGCGCATCGAAATCCTGGACGGCGCCGCCACGATTGCGACGCCAGCACGCCAGCAAGCGCAGGCGATCGAGGATCGGCAGCGCTCCGCAGAGCAGGCGATCGCGGCGGATCCCAACATCATCGCCATGCGTGATCTGTTCGGCGCATCCGTCAAGCCGGGTTCCGTCAAACCCATTGATTGACCATTCACCTCACTGGAGACGCGACGCACATGAAGGGCGGTATTGGCAACATGATGAAGCAGGCGCAGATGCTGCAGGCGAACATGCAGAAGGCGCAGGCAGAGATCGCAGCCATGGAAGTCATCGGCGAGTCCGGTGGTGGTGTGGTCAAGGTGACCATGACGGGTCGCCATGAGGCGCGTCGGGTGCAGTTAGACCCATCAGTGCCACTCGACGATCGCGAGATGATCGAGGATCTGGTCGCTGCTGCGATCAACGATGCAGCGCAGAAGCTCGAGTCTGCGACCCAGCAGAAGATGGCCTCTGCAATGGGCGGTATGAATCTGCCGCCGGGCATGAAGCTGCCGTTCTAAGACGATGCTCTATCCACCGTCGCTTGCGCGTCTGATCGAGGCGTTCCGCTGTCTGCCCGGGGTAGGCCCGAAGTCGGCACAACGGATGGCCTTTCACCTGCTCGAGCGTGACCCCGACGGCGCGCGAGAGATCGGTGTCGCCCTGGGGGCGGCATTCGAGAAGTTGGGTCGCTGCCAACGTTGCCGCATGTTCGCCGAGGGGCCGACCTGCCCGATTTGTGCGGCTTCTGGACGTGACCGTGGCCTGCTGTGCGTGGTCGAGTCACCCGCCGATGTGGTGGCCATCGAACAATCCGGAAGTTTCCGCGGTTGTTATTTTGTCTTGATGGGCCACCTCTCGCCGCTGGACGGGATCGGCCCCGCGGAGATCGGTATCGAGTCGTTTGAGCAGCTATTGGCCGAGGGTGAGGTGCGCGAAGTGATTCTGGCGACCAACCCCACCGTGGAAGGCGAGGCTACGGCCCACTTTCTCGCCGGCGTCGCCGCGCGAGTGGGTCTGCGGGCCTCCCGCATCGCGCATGGCGTCCCGGTCGGAGGCGAACTCGAATACGTCGACGGCGGCACATTGGCGCATGCGTTGGCAGGTCGTACACCTGCCATCTAAACGCGGTCGCGGCGAGTGAGGCTGCGGGCTGCGGGTCCGTAATAGTTCGCCTGTGACCGCCCGCCGGCCGGCATCCCGCGCTCCTCAGTGTTAAGCAGTAGCGTTGGCCAAAAACAGCCAAGTCTCGACCACCGTGTCGGGATTCAGCGAAATACTCTCGATACCCTGATCGAGCAGCCAGCGCGCGAGGTCGGGGTGATCCGAGGGGCCCTGACCGCAGATGCCGATGTACTTGTTGGCCTTGCGACATGCAGCGATCGCCATGCCGAGCAGTGCCTTGACGGCATCGTCCCGCTCATCGAACAGCCGAGCGATGATCCCCGAGTCGCGGTCCAGACCCAGCGTGAGTTGCGTCATGTCGTTCGAGCCTATGGACATGCCGTCGAAATACTCCAGATAGCGGTCGGCCAATAACGCATTGGTTGGCAACTCGCACATCATGATGACTTTGAGTCCGTCCTCGCCGCGCTTGAGGCCATTGGCGGCGAGTAGTTCGACGACCTGTCGTGCTTCCTCGAGCGTGCGGACGAACGGCACCATCACCCAGACATTCTTGAGTCCCATCTCGCCGCGCACACGCTTGAGAGCCCGGCACTCGAGTTCGAAGCACGGTCGAAAACTCTCGTCCACGTAACGTGAGGCGCCACGGAAGCCGAGCATCGGATTTTCCTCGACCGGCTCGTACTGACGCCCACCGATGAGGTTGGCATATTCGTTTGACTTGAAGTCCGAAAGTCGGACGATCACCGGCTCGGGTGCGAAAGCAGCGGCAATGCTGCTGATGCCTTCGCAGAGCTTGTCGACATAAAAGCCGACGGGGTCGGCGTAACCGGCCATCTGTCTGCGGATCGTGTTCTTGAGTTCGGCATCGAGACCATCGAAGCCAAGCAGGGCTTTCGGATGTACGCCGATCATCCGGTTGATGATGAATTCGAGACGCGCGAGGCCCACGCCGCGATTGGGAATGCCGGCGAAGTCAAACGCCCGATCCGGATTGCCGACGTTCATCATGATCTTGACCGGAATCGGGGGCATGGCGTCGAGTTCGATCTGCGACTGCGCGAATTCCAGTTCGCCCTCATAGATGTATCCGGTGTCGCCCTCGGCGCAGGATACGGTCACGTGCTGGCCTTCGGCGATCTTCGCCGTCGCATCCCCACACCCGACGACCGCAGGTATCCCCAGCTCGCGCGCGATGATGGCGGCGTGACAGGTCCGCCCACCGCGGTTCGTCACGATGGCCGATGCTCGCTTCATGACCGGCTCCCAATCGGGATCGGTCATGTCTGCTACCAGCACGTCGCCGGTTTCAACCCGTGCCATCTCACGAATGTCCTTGATGACGCGGGCAGGTCCGGCGCCAATACGTTGGCCGATGCTTCGCCCGGTGGCGAGCACCTTGCCGCGGTTTTTAAGCGTGTAACGCTGCAGCGTACGGCCGGCGCGGCTCTGTACGGTTTCCGGTCGAGCCTGCAGGATATAAATGCGGCCGGTTTCACCGTCCTTGCCCCATTCGATATCCATCGGACAGCCATAGTGTTGTTCGATGATCAGTGCTTGCCGCGCCAATGCCTCAATATCTGCATCGCTGATGCAGAAGCGCATGCGCTCCGCCTCGGCCACCTCGACCGTCTTGACGCGTTTGCCTGTCTCGCCGGGCGGTGCGTAGACCATCTTGATCGCTTTGGCGCCGAGCGTCCGCCGCAGGATCGACTGGCGTCCCTCACGCAGCGACGGCTTGTATACATAGAACTCGTCAGGGTTTACGGCCCCTTGCACGACGGTTTCGCCTAGTCCGTACGAAGCCGTAATGAACACGACATTGCGGAAACCGGAGTCGGTGTCGAGTGTGAACATTACTCCGCTCGAGCCGAGATCGCTGCGCACCATGTATTGCACACCGGCCGATAGCGCCACCTGCGAGTGGTCGAATCCCTGATGCACCCGGTAGGAGATGGCGCGGTCGTTGAACAGCGAGGCGAAGACCTCGTGTACTGCCGCTACCACCTGGTCCCGTCCACGCACGTTGAGGAAGGTCTCCTGTTGTCCCGCGAATGAGGCCTCTGGCAGGTCCTCAGCCGTGGCGGACGAGCGTACCGCGACCGCGACATCGCCCCGGTCGCCGCACATCTGGTCGTAGCCGCTCAGAATCTCCTGCTGAAGTCTCGCGGGAAAGGGTGTCTTCAGGATCCATTCACGTATACGGGCACCCGTGGCTGCGAGCAGCGTCACGTCATCGACGTCAAGTCCGACCAGTTCGCTGCGGATGCGCTCGGCCAAGCCTTCGTGGGCAAGAAAGTCCCGGTAAGCGTCAGCAGTCGTCGCAAATCCATCCGGTACCGTTACGCCCAGTGCGGACAGGCCGGAGATCATCTCACCCAATGATGAGTTTTTGCCGCCGACTTCAGCGACATCGTGTCGGCCGAGCTGGGCAAAGGGCAGGGTGTAGGGGCGCACTCGCGATCCTCTTGCTAGTTCAGTGGTGCTGATGGAAGACTGCGTGCTGCTAAGCCGGCGCAGGAGCCCAAACGCTGATGACGCGCAGAACCGTTTTTTTCGTGTCGGACCAGACCGGAGTGACGGTCGAAACCATGGGTCACAGCCTGCTCACCCAGTTCGAAGAGCTAGATTATAGGCCGGTGACTCTGCCATTTGTCGCCAATGTTGACAAGGCGCAGGAAGCCGTCCACCGAATCAACGCCACTGCGGCCGAGGACGGCCTGCGGCCGCTCGTTTTCAGCACGCTGGTGCAGTCCGATCTGCGCGCCATACTCAAGCGCAGCGACGGATTGATACTCGATTTTTTCGATGCGTTCATCGGTCCGATCGAAGCAGAATTGCGCGTCAAATCGTCCGAGCGAGCGGGCCGCGCACACGGCATGGCCAACAAGGACGTCTATCTGGCCCGGATCGACGCCACCAACTTTGCGCTCGCTGCAGACGACGGTGCGATCACAGCCGATTACAACCGCGCTGACGTCATCCTCGTCGGCGTATCGCGGTCCGGCAAGACGCCGACCTGTGTTTACATGGCCTTGCATTACGGGGTTTTCGCCGCCAACTACCCGTTTACCGAGGAGGACTTCGAACGGGGTCACCTGCCGGCCGTGCTTCGGCCGCATACGGGCAAGTTGTTCGGTCTGACCATTGCGCCGACCCGACTGCAGCAGATTCGCAACGAGCGTCGTCCCGGCAGTCGCTATTCAAGCATCGCTCAGTGCGAGTTCGAGGTGCGTAGCGCCGAGAACATGCTGCACCGCCATGGGGTGCCCCTGCTCGATACTACTGAATGCTCCATCGAGGAACTGGCCAGCCGTATCATCGACCGCAAGGGGATCGAGCGGCGGTTGCGCCCCTGAACGCTGCAGGGTGTGGCCTGCGTCACGGCAGCGAGCAAACCCTGTGCTATAGTCGGCCGATGATCGCAGACAGCCTCTGTGTCACCTCGTGGCGTGCCCGGCCGGCCAGCTTCGTCAGCCTCATGTCGCTGTACGAAAGCAACTATATCCGGCTGCGCCGGCTTGTCCGCGACGTACGGCCGATGAACGGCGACTGCGTCTCTCGTGTGGCCGGCGATTGTGACCTGCATTTGCAGGTCGTCGAGCACAGTCCGTACACCTCGATCATCCGTCTGACCTATGTCTTCGAGGATATTGCCGGGGCGGTCGTCGACCCGGATCTCGACGTGCGTGTCTATCACGATGCTCGCCTCGCCGAGGCACACCGCTGCGGCCGCTGGGTGAGGCATCCTACGGTGGCGGCCATCCGCTCGACGTTAGCCGGCTCTCTGGACGAGCGCTGGCAGCGCAACATGCTGCTCAACAAATGGCTGGATTATTGCGTGGAGCGGGGCCATCGCTTTGTGCCGCCGCTCAACGGAGCGCGCGCACATGTCTCTGACTGACGATCTGCAACGACTCGGTCAGCGGGTCACCGGCAAACATTCATCTGTAGAAGACGAGCGGCTGGTCGAGCTGTTCCGCAATCGTAATGAGCTCAAGAAAGAGTTGGCTGCGCTCGAGGAAGAGCGGCACCGACTGCTCGATCGGCTCAAGCTGCAGGAAGGCGCAACGCTGCGCGTTCAGGAGAAACTCGACGCACTGGAGGAACATCTGGGTAAGCCGGAGGCAGCCTTCAGCAGTATTGCTCACTTTCAATTGTGCGGCGTCTGGCGTGCCGCATCGCGCCGTCTGGCATTGTTTTCAGGCGAACTCGAGCGCCAGCAGCGTGATCGTGAACGCAAGAGTCAGATGTCCGAGTTTGACCGTAACCGGCGTGCGCGTGCCGCCGAGTGCGAACGCGAACTCGTCGAGGCGCGGGTGCTGAGCGAACAATTGCAGTCCGAGCAGCAACACGCACGGCAACGGGTTCAGGATCTGCAGGGTTTTTTCAATCAGACTAAGCGGCGCGAGATCACAGCCGAAATCGATGCGCGCGCGCAGCGTCTCGAGTCGGCGCTGACTGAGGTCTCTACGCTCAGCGACAAATTGCGCGCAATCGAGGCCGAGCGGGCACCACCCCTCGAGCGCTTGAGTGTCGACGGACGCCGAGCGGTCAATCTCGCCGCAATCGCCTATGCGGAATCACTCTGTGACCGGTTGGCTGAAAACAATCTCGGCGAGTTGGCCCGCGATGCCAAGCGCGGCTCCGTATTTCAGGCTGACTATGGCGATGCCGAGGCCTGCCGTGCGCTGATGGAGCGTACCGAGGCGGCGATCAGTGGCCTCGAGCGCATGAACGACGACCTCTCCGACATCAAGATGCGCACTGACCGGATCCGACGGACCGCCGCCTACCGCAGCCCGGCGGATGTCGTGCCGATGCCTGAGAGTGTGACGCCGCCAGCAGACGGTCTGCGGGCGCCCCTGCCCAATCCCTTGCTGGATGAGTATTGGGAAATCTACGAAGCGCTGGTGCGCTGAGGCGGATCGCGCGCTAAAGACGTTGCGGGCCAATCAGCTTGACGTTGCCCGATACAACTCCACTTCGTTGCTGAGTGCGCTGATGACTTTGGCCGCACGGTCCGTGACGGCCAAGGTTCGTGCCGCTTCGATCGCTTGCGGCACGTTCGCAAACCACAGCTCTTGCACCCGATTGCAGTTCAGACCCCAATGGCTGCCTCGTTCGGCCGGGAGCGGCTGGTTGATGACATGGCCCAATGACGATTGCATTGCAGGGATCTGTCCGGCCCCGCTCGGCGTCTGGGCAGTCTCGGCCGATTCACCGTCCCAGATGAACCGCGTCAACTTGACTGCCGTGCCCGCGGGCGGCGGTGCAAGCAGTACCGTTTCCCGAACGATCAGGCAGACGTTGACTATGGGTTCGGCGAACGAGAGTCGTTCGTCAGCCTCCATCTCGGCGCGCGAGGTGGTATCTGCGATGTGGGCAGCCCGGTGGGCGGGTGAGCGGTGCCAGATGATGCCGATGCCGTCGTGGTCGGACAGTACCGCGCCGCAATCAGCGGGTGGCAGCATGATGTCGCAGTGCACGTAGCGAGCGATGTTCTTCCATCGCGGCCGCGACATACCGAGCGCGCCGTGCTCGCGCCAGCGAGCGGTAAAGCCCTCGCGGGACAATGCGGGATGGCGGCGGGTGAGATAGATCAGTTTGGGTTCAAAGCTGTCATCGGTCATTCGGGTGGCACCGCGCGTGTTTTGCACTAGACTGCCGTAACCATGAGCGTTTCGCCACTGTTCACCCCGCTGCGCATCGGCTCGCTGGAGTTGCGTAATCGAATCGTTATGGCACCGATGACCCGTGAGGCATCGGCGGGCGGTATTCCGACGGAGCAGATGGCCAACTACTACCGGCGTCGGGCTGCCGGTGGCACGGCGTTGATCATCACGGAAGGCACGCCGCCCAACGCGGCGGGGACCTTCGGCGCCAACGTACCGCGCATGTATGGTGATGATGTGCGTGAGGGCTGGTCGAGGATCGTCGCGGCAGTGCATGATGAAGGCGCACTGATTTTCGCCCAGCTCTGGCACGTCGGCGCGTTCTCTCCCTCGCTGATCGGCATGACCGACTCGCTGCCAATCGGCCATCCGCGGCTCAGTCCGTCAGGGCTCGCCGGGCCCGGGCGCCCGTTCGGATCCACCATGACGGTCGAGGATATCGAACGAACTGTGTCCGATTTCGGTCGTGCGGCGGCCCTTGCGCGTGATGTCGGTTTCGACGGCGTCGAAATTCACGGTGCCCATGGTTATCTGCCGGACCAGTTTCTGTGGTCCGAAACCAACCAGCGCAGTGATGCGTACGGTGGGACGATTGACGCACGCACGCGGTTTGCCTGTGACGTTGTGCGCGCCTGTAAAAACGATGCGGGTGTGGACTTTCCTCTGAGCTTTCGCCTCTCCCAATGGAAGCAGTTTGATTACCAAGCGCGCCTCGCGAATAGCCCGCAAGAGCTCGCGGCGGTCACCGCTCCTCTGGTAGCCGCCGGTGTGGATCTCTTCCACTGTTCGACGCGACGTTTCTGGGAACCGGAATTCGCCAATGACGAGCGCAATCTGGCCGCCTGGGTGCGGACCCTCACTGATCGGCCTACTATTACCGTGGGATCCGTCTCCCTCGATACGGAATTCAAGGCACCTGCGGGCAAGCTGCATGCCGCTACGGCTCCCGGGCACCTAGAGCAACTGGAGCGAGCCATCCTTGTGGGTCAGTATGACCTCGTCGCGATCGGGCGTGCCCTACTGGCCAACCCGGACTGGGTGCACAAAGTAGCGGCGGGTGGGTTCGCGTCCCTGCGAGCCTTTGACCGAAGGATGCTCGAGGACCTGATCTAGGCGGTCTGGCTTATCAGCCGGGCGGGTAGGCGCCTAGGCTGTCTTGGCGCATAATGCCGCCGACTGGAAAGCTCGGTGGGGGCCACCGTTTCGCAGAACCATCCATTCCATCAGGAGCATTCGCTTGTCCTCTTCCGGCAACACCCCGCGGGATGAAGTATTCCGCGAAGAGAAGTCCTTTATCTCTGACTTCAAATTCAGTGCTGAAGTGGCCAATGTCTTTGACGACATGGTATCACGAAGCGTGCCCTTCTATCCGGAAATCCAGCGAATGGTTGCCGAAATCGCAGCTGATTTCGCCGTGCCCGGCACCAACGTCTACGACCTCGGCTGTTCCACGGGTACAACCATGTTGCTCCTGGATCGTACGGTCGCTCAGGACGTGCGTTTCATCGGTTTCGACAATTCCGAGGAAATGCTCGCCAAATGCCGTGAAAAGTTCGCCGCGCATGGCATGACCCGCCAGCATGAGCTCCATTACGCAGACCTCAATCAAGGGGTCGTGATGGAGAACGCCTCTGTCACCACGCTGGTTTTGACTCTTCAGTTCGTTCGCCCGTTGCAGCGCGAACGACTCATGCAGGACGTCTACAAGGGACTAAACGACAATGGCTGTCTCATCCTGGTGGAAAAGGTCCTCGGTGAGGATTCCTTGTTCAACCGGCAGTTCATCAAGTACTACTACGATTACAAGCGTCGCGTGGGGTATTCCGAGCTTGAAATCACGCAGAAGCGTGAGGCGCTCGAAAATGTGCTGATTCCCTACAAGCTGCTGGAGAATCGGGAGTTGCTGCTGCGTACCGGCTTCCGCTACGTAGACACCTTCTTCAAGTGGTACAACTTTTGCGGCATGCTGGCGGTGAAATAATCATGCTCGTGACCATCGGCAACTTTTTCTTCCGCTTCCGCAACTTCCTGTTTCCGTTTGCGTTGCTGTTCGTCCTGTTGCCGGGCAAGCCCGTCTTCAGCAATCCGATGAACGCGTTGCTGCTCGGTTTCGTGGTGGCGTTATTGGGACAAGTCGTGCGGGCAACCACCATCGGCTTCAAATACATCATCCGGGGCGGCAAGGACCGGCGCGTATACGCCGAAGATCTGGTGACCGACGGGTTGTACAGCCATTCCCGTAATCCCATGTATGTCGGCAACGTGCTGATACTGTGCGGCGTTGCGCTCGCAAGCAACAATTGGACCTGCGTCCTGTTTGCAATTCCATTCTGCATTTTCATCTACGTCGCGATCATTGCGGCCGAGGAGAATTTTCTCCGCGGCAAGTTCGGCGCGGCCTTCGATGCCTATTGCCGAGACGTACCCCGGTGGCTGCCGAGTCTCGGTGGCTTGGGCGCCACGCTGCGCAGCATGGAGTTCAAATGGCGACGGGTATTGGTTAAGGAGTACGGAACCCCATTCGGCTGGGTGAGCGGACTGTGTGCGATCGGGCTCTACCATTTGTGGAAGAGCGGCAGTCTGCACATGGGCGTGCGTACGGTCAGCAACATCATTGCGCTCTGGGCGGTGGTATTTGTCCTCTGGGCCATCGTCCGCGTGCTCAAGAAGAGCAAGATGGTCGTTGCTGATTGAGTGCAGTGCTGAGTCGCTGACTCAGGGATCGGTTTGCGGTGCGGTGGCCTCTGCGCGCGTGCTGCGGGCATTCGCAGCCCGAGCCATCAGTGACTGGCGCCAGAGGTTCAGGTTATCGAACCACACGTAGAACATCGGCACGATCAGCAGCGAGACGAGCGCCGAGAATCCGAGTCCGCCCATGACCGCTCGGGCCAGCGGCTGATAGGACGGGCCTTCGCCTGAGCCGCCAACTTGTGCATCGCCGATTGCGAGCGGCAGCATGCCGAGCAGGGTCGTCAGCGTGGTCATGATGATCGGGCGCAAACGATCACGGCCGGCCTGCAGTATGGCCTCGCGTCGGGGCAGGCCGGCTGCTCGCAGGTCGATCACGTGCGCGATCAGCACGATACCGATATTGACCACGACTCCAATCAGCACCATGAAGCCGATCATCGCCATCAGCGTGATGGTCGTGCCGGTCAGTGCAAGGAACCACAACGACCCGACAATCGCGAAGGCGATCGAAGTGATGATGGAGAGGGGATAGAGGGCGGACTCGAACAGCGAGGCCATCACGAGGAAGATCAGCACGATGGCCAGCACCATGTTTTGTGCCATGGTGGCGACCGCCTTGTTGCTCTCGTCGAGTCCTCGTCCGAACTGCCAAGAATACCCAGGGGGCATCGGGTAAGCGTCCAGCACTGGTTGCGCTCGCTGGCGGGCTTCTTCCATGGTCGTGCCAGCACTGAGATTGGCCGTGATCGTGACCGAAGTCAGCCGATTGACCCGTACGATCTCGCGGTCGCTCGGGCGCATGGCAAAGTCCGCTACCGCGCCGAGTTCGGTACGTGACCCGTCGGGCAACATCACGGGCAAGCGGGCGAGGTCTTCCACGGTTTGACGGTCGGATGCCCTGAATGCCAAGCGCATGGTCAATTCCCGCTCGCTGGTTCGCAACTCCGGGAGACGGTCGCCGCGCATGGCACCCGCGACCGTCAGTGCGATGTCCTGGGTGGTGAGTCCCAATTGCGCAGCTCGGTCGCGGTTGACCACCACCTGAACCTCCTGCTCACCCGTGCCCGCTGCGGACCGCACGGTTTCAAAACCGGGTATGGCTGCTAGGCGACGTGCGATGTCCTGCGACAGAGGCGCCAGTCGTTCGGTCGACTCCCCCGTCACTTGCAGGCTGAAGGAGGTCGACCCGGCTTGATTACCGTCGAAGCGGAAACTGGGCTTACCGATGATGATCTCCGGCATCTGGGCCAGCACTCGCTCCTTGATCTGGTCTGGCGTGAGTCGGGCTTCATCTTTGGGTTTGAGGTAAAGCCGTGTCATTGCCTGATCGTTCATGTAGAAGCTGTAGTACTTGTCTACCTCGAATTGCTCGCGGTTGGCTGCGATGTAGCTCTCCACGCGATCGACGGCTTCCTCGACGCGTTCCATCGGATGAGACCCCTCGATGTGATAGGCGAGGGTCAGAGTCCGGCTCGACTCCTGCGGGAAAGGATCGACTTTCGCGAGTTTGAGCACGAATAACGGGACGGGAGAGAGCAGAATCAGTGCAGTGATCGCCGCCATGGTTTTGCCGTGATCCAGCGCCCAGCCGAGCATGCGTTCATAGCGCGCCTGCAGTCGCCCAAACCACGAGTCGGGTGCGACACGCGGCGGTGGCGGCATGCGCGAGGCAAGCATGGGTATCAGTGTCTGCGCAACCACGAGTGAGGCGAGCATGGCCACCACGATGGGTACCGCGACGTGTACCAGAAAGATTGACATCTGGTTGCGCTCACCGAAGACCAGCGGCAGGAATACGATGGCTGTTGAGATGGTGCCGGCGAGTGTTGCGACACCGACTTCCTTGACCCCTGCCAGGGTGGCTGCAAGGGGCTCGTCAGGCATCAACTGGCGGTGTCGAAACACGCTCTCGGTGATGACCACGGAATTGTCCACCAGCATGCCGATCGCGAGCAGCATCCCCATCATCGAGAGGATGTTGAGCGTCAGGCCGAAGAAGTACATGGCGGCGAGCGTGATCAGCAGCGAAGCCGGTACGGCCAGACTCACGATCAGGGTAGTCGGCAGGTGTCGCAGGAAAAACAGCAGCATGAAAAAACTCAGCAGCGCGCCGACCAGGCCCGCGTTGCGTAGTTCGCTGAGCGAGCGGCGGATGCTGTCAGCCTGGTTGTCAATCACCAGAATCTTGACGCCCTGCAACTGCGGTACCTTGCGAGCCTCATCGAGTGCCGTCATGACCCGACCAGCCACGTCGACGACATTGGCCTGAGTGCCCTTGTAGACGTCGATGCCCACCGCATTCTGGCCATCCATGCGTCGTCTGACCGACAGTTCCGGGGCGACCAACTCGACCTGCGCGACGTCGCCGACGCGCACACCCGGGGTAATGATGAGCGAGCGCACGTCCTGCAGCGTGCTGAATTCGCTCAAAGGTCGCACGGTGAGACGCGCCCCGCTCTCGGTGATTTCGCCTGCGCTGACCGAGAAATTGCTGGCTTCCAGCAGAGTGCGCAGTTTGCGCACGTCGACGTTGTAGGCGGCCAGCCGGGTTGGATCAGCCAGAATCCGCACCTCGCGTGGCAGCACGCCCTGCAATTCCACCCGGGCCACGCCCTCGATGCGCTCGATCGGTCGCTTCAGGTATTTCTCGAGGTCATCGAACTGGTCGGTCATATCCTGCTGGGATGCAAGGCGAATCACGACGATGGGCTGATCGGACGGACTGAACGTGAAGATCTGCAATCGATCTGCGGCTGCCGGCAGCTCCGAACGGATGGAATCGAGTTTGGTGCGCACCTCGAACGCCGCTGTGTCGATATTGCGATCCCAGCTCAATTGCAGATCGAACTGGGCCTGGTCTGCTTGTGCGGTGGCGGATATCTCTTCGATGCCCGGCAGCGTGGCGAGCGCTTCCTCGATCGGCCGTACGACCAGCTGCTCCATTTCCTCGGGTGTCGAGCCGGGGTAGGGGACGACGACCCGCATACCCGGGAACTGGATGTCGGGCATGGCTTCCAGACGCAGCAGACGGGCGGAGATGAGACCAATGGCCAGCACGGCAAAGCCGAGCATGATGGTCATGACTGGGCGGGCAAGTGCGGTCCGGGTGTGTCGCATGGGTCAGCTCCCAACTGACCGAGTGGTGTCTGCAATCGCCGGCGTCACTTCGGGGTTGGCCCTTGCGCCGCCATACTGCTTGCGATCGAGCACGGCATACACCACCGGGATCACCAGCAACGTCAGGAATGTCGTCAGCAGTACGCCGCCGATCACGGTGATAGCCATCGGTGCACGAACCTCCGCGCCTTCGCCGAGTCCGAGAGCCATGGGCAACAAACCGAGGATCGTGGTCAGTTTGGTGATCAGAATCGGCCGCAGACGGATCCTACCTGCCTCAACGATCGCATCGTGCTTGCTCATGCCCCGCTCGCGTAACTGGTTGACAGCCTCGATCAAGACGATCGACTGGTTCACTACGATGCCGGCCAGCATGATTACGCCGATGTAGGCCACCACATTGACCGTGGTATGTGTCACCCACAGAGCCCAGACTGCCCCGACGATGGCCAGCGGAATGGTCAGCAGTATGACGAATGGGTGGATCAATGATTCGAACGTCGACGCCATCACGATGTAAACAAGGAATATGGCGAGCAGCAGCACGAACTGCAGTGAGCGAAATGAATCCTTCATTTCCTCACTTTGCCCGGAGAGAAAAGCGCTGATTCCTACCGGCAGTTGGACGTCCCGGACGATGTCATTGAGGGCTGAGACCGCTGCTCCGAGGTCCCCTTGCGCCAGATTGGCCGAAATGACTGCGACGCGTTCCTGACCCAGTCGGCGCACTTCGGCCGGGCCCACGTCCAGTTTGACTTCAGCCACGGCACTCAGCGGTACAGGAAATGCGCTGCCGGGATTGACGATCAGGTTGCGCACCTCCTCGATGGAGGCTGCCCGAGTGTCGACGCTGCGTACCAGCACATCGATCTGCTTGTCGCGCAGCTTGTAGCGCGTGGCAACCTCACCGCGGACGCTGTTGACCACCCGATCGGCGATATCGCGTACGACCAGCCCGAGTTGCGAGGCCCGTTCCTGATCGAAGATGATCTGGATCTCCGGATTGCCGGCCTCGACGGTTGTTTTGACGTCGGCGAAGCGCTTGTCTTGGATCATCCGTGCCCGCACTTGTTCGGCTGCGGCACCCAGGCGGTCGAGGTCATAGCCGGAAACTACGACCTCGAGTGGCGTCGACATGCTGAACAATGCTGGCCGACTGAAGCGGTACTGCACGCCCGGCATCTGTTCGAGGCTGTTGCGCAATTTGCTCATGGCCTGATCCTCGTCGCGGCGCTTGGCTCCCTTTTGCAGCGTGATGCTTAGACGCCCGGTGTTTTCGCCGGCGTCCACGGGGTTTGCGTCCAGCCGATTGCCGGTCCCGGCCACGCCGTACCCGAGCGTGACGTTGCCGAGCCCCGAGGTGGCAGCCTGCGCGTTGAGCAACGTGCGGTCAGTTTGTTCGAGAGGCGTGCCAGGAGGCAGCCGCAGATCGATGTTGAATTCTCCCTGCGACATTTGGGGGATGAGTTCCGTGCCCAGCCGTGGGGCAATGAACAACATGGTGAGTGCAAACAATGCAACGGCGGCACCGATGGTGCGAGCCGGGTGCGCCAGAGCGGAGCGAATTGCTCCCGGATAGCGACGGTCTGCCCAGCCATTGATTCGCTGGGTCACATTGACCAGCGGGCTCAGCAGCAACCGAAGCACGCTCGATAGCCAACCACCGATCCGCCGCAGCACGGCGAGCAGACTGACCAGCCAGCCGCTGTAGCGGCCCGCCCCAGCCTGCTGGGTGGATTCGGCCGCGATTGCCCCGGCGGTGGATCCGGCGGGTCGGCCGGCAGCCAGCATCGGTACCAGCGTCAAGGCGACCAGCAACGAAAAGGCCAGTGCGAACGTCACGGTCAGCGACTGATCCTTGAACAATTGCCCCGCGATGCCGGTGATGAAAACCATCGGAAAAAATACCGCCACGGAGGTCAGCGTGGCGGCGCTGACGGCGACTGCCACTTCGGCTGCGCCGCGCCGGGCAGCCTGCTCCCGATCCGCGCCTTCCTCGCGGTGCCTTGCGATACTCTCGAGCACCACCACCGCGTTGTCGACCAGCATGCCGACCGCAAGTGCAATTCCGCCCAATGACATGATGTTGAGCGAAAGTTTGAAGGCGTACATCAGCACGAACGTGCCGAGTACGGATACCGGGATCGCAATGGCACTGATCAGTGTCGTGCGTGCATCGCGCAGGAACGCATACAAGACTAGGATTGCCAATAAGCCACCGATCAACGCGGCACTCTTGACCTCGCTGATGGCTGCTGCAATGAACGTCGACTGGTCATAGACCGGCCGGATCGTCGTCCCGGGCGGCAGGTTCTTGCCGATGGTTTCGATGCGCTTCAGTACCCCGCGGGCCAACTGTACGGTGTTGGCATCGCCTTCCTTGTAGACCGCGAGTTCGATGGCTTCCTTGCCATTGACCCGAGTGATCGCCTCGCGGTCCTTGTAGCCGCGGGAGACGGTGGCCACATCCCGCAGGTACACCGGTTGCCCGTCGCGGGTCGCGACGATGGCATTGGCCATGGCTTCGATGCTGCCGAATTCGTTCAGCGTGCGAACTAGGAAGCGCTGCGAGCCCTGCTCGAGACGGCCCCCGGACAAGTTGACATTCTCCGCACGGATGCGGCGGGTGACTGCGTCGATGGACAGACCGAGCTGGGCCAGCTTCTGCTGGTCGACCTGGACCTGGACTTCATCCTCATAGCCACCACTGACCTTGACTGCGGCGGAACCCTCGACCGCCTCGAGGTCCGGCTTGAGACGGTCTTCCGCAAAGCGGCGCAGGGCTTTCAGACGGTCGACGCTGTCTGCAGCCGTGGCTTGGCTTTCGTCGAGCAGTGCCAGCCGCATGACCGGTTCGCTCGAGGGATCAAAGCGCAGGAGCAGCGGCCGCTTGGCCTCCAGAGGCAACTGCAGGAGATCCAGTTTCTCACGCACGTCGATGCCGGCGAGGTCCATATTGGTTCCCCACACGAACTCCAGTGTCACGTCGGATTGGCCTGCCCGGGAGACCGAGCGGACCTCCCGCACGTTGCGGATGATGCTGACCGCTTCCTCAGTGGGTCGCGTCACCAAAGTCTCGATCTCGAGCGGTGCCGCACCCGTCAGTTCGGTGCGCACCGTGAGGGTAGGGTAGGAGAGGTCCGGCAGCAGATTGAGCTTCAGGCGTGACAGCGACACTAGGCCGAACAGGGCGATCGCAACCGTGAACATGACAATCGTCACGCGCCGACGGATCGCGAAATCGATCAGATTGCTCATTCGTGGACCTTTGCGGCAGGCCGTTGGCCGATGGCCGCGCTCTCTGCGGTTGTGTCAGCCAGCCTTGGCAGGCGCGACGGCGGTGGGTGCTGCGCGATCCTGGTCGGCAACAACCTTCACGGTGGTACCGGTCTTGAGACCTGCCTGACCTACCACCACGACTTGCTCATTCCCCTGCAGCCCCTGCAGCACCTCGACCCAGCCGTTGTTGGTGAGGCCGGTTGCCACCTTGCGTTGTTCAGCTGCCGTGCCGGACACGATGAACACGCTCTGCTGGCCATCCGTGTCGACGAGTGCCGCCCGAGGTACCTGCAGCGCATTGTCGCGCCGCTCATAGACGATGTTCACGCGTGCAAACATGCCCGGTTTCAGGCGACGCTGCGGATCAGGGACTTCGACGCGGGCGCGGAAGGTGCCGGTCTGCGGGTCGACGGTTGGACTGATGCGGGAGATCCGCCCAGTGAACCGCTCACCGCCCAATGCATCCACCACGACCTCAGCCGTCTGGCCCGGTGCCAGTTTGCGGAACTCTTTTTCCGGCACGTGCACGTAGGTCAGCAGCGGATCGAGGTCCGTGACACGGAAGGTTGGATCATTGGGCTTGATCGTGTTGCCGATCTTGATATGGCGGGCCGAGACCACGCCGCGGATGGGTGCCTTGATCACTGTATAACTCAATTCGAGTTGGGCGCTCGCATAGGCCGCGCGCAGTGCGTCGAGGTCGTACTTGGCGTTCTCAGCGGTCCCCTTGGCGACCAGTCCCTTTTCACTGAGTTCAAGCTGCCGTTTGTAGTCACGCTCGAGTTTGCGCAGGTTGGCTTCGGTCTGGGCAAGATTGAGGCGCAGGCGGTCTCCGTCGAGACGGGCAAGCACCTGCCCGGAGCCGACGCTGTCACCCTCTTCGACATAGATCTGGCGTACTTCGCCGCCGACCTTCGCAACGACCTCTGCCTCCTCATGGGCCTCGATCGGTGCAGTGCCAGAATAGACTGCGACCATTGGTGCGCGGCGCAGCGTCTGTACCTCGACCGGGACCGATGAATCGGCCGGCGTCTGTTTCGCGCTCTTGTCGGACTCGGCTCGTTTGCCGCCACCACACCCGATCTGCATCAGTGCGAGTGTGGCTATCAGGAGGCCGATCGATGCAATGGGTGCGCGGTGTCGCGTGCGCGCTGAGATGATTCGTGGCGGCATGGGCGGCCTTCAAAAAGTACCAGTTTGAAATATACCAGAATGTTAGTGTTATAGGCAAGTATAACACTAACAAGCAGCTGGTACCCATGGGCGAGCATGGGCACAGGCTTAGAGGCCGATCAACCGCTCAAGGTTTAGCCGTCGTTTGGACCTTGGCCATGTAGCGGGGCGCCGCTTGGGAGAGGTCTGCGGTGATTTGTGCAGCCTCTGCCAGTATCGCATCCGGCACATCCTTGATGTCGGAGGCCGACTTCAGCGCCGTTTCGCCGCGTGCGGACCGCCGCGCATTCTCGCGGGCCAGCTGGTCCTGCATCCGTTGATCACGTTCGGCCTTGCGCTTGGCGAGGTTGAGCGAGACGGATTTCTCATTGCGCATCTGTTCCACGGCGGAGATGTCAGCCATCGTCGCCTTGAAATCGGGGTCCGCGACAGCACGAGCATCGTGCGCCCGTTGCAGCTCCGGCAGTGCAGCCGTCAGCGCCGTCTCCGGCTTGAAGTCCGTGGTGCGGATCCGATTCCACGGTAGCGAGCTCTCCCGCGAACTCTCGCCGACCTCCGCGGTACTGATGGGCGACGGCAGGCGCAGGTCCGGCTGCACGCCCCGGTTCTGTGTGCTGTCGCCGGTAACGCGGTAATACATGCCGATGGTCACGGTGAGTTGACCGTAGCCGGGGTCCGTGCCCATGGCATAGCGGTCCAACGGGTACAGGTTCTGGACCGAGCCCTTGCCGTAGGTCTCCTGACCGATGACCAAGCCGCGACCGTAGTCTTGCATTGCAGCCGCGAAAATTTCCGAGGCTGAGGCACTGAAGCGATCGACCAGTACGGTGAGCGGACCATCATAGGCCACGCCCTCGTCCTCAGACTCGAGTACCTCGACCCGGCCACCCGTCTCGCGCAATTGCACGACCGGACCCTTGGGCACAAACAGGTTGACGAGTCCGACGGCCTCGGAGAGATGGCCGCCGCCGTTCTCACGCAGGTCCAGGACCAGGCCGTCGATGCCGCCCTCCGCCTTGAATTGCTGGATCAGCTTGCGCGTGTCACGGGTGGTGCTACGATAGTCGTTGTCGCCGGCGGTGCGTGCGTTGTAGTCCTGATAGAAGGACGGTACGTTGATCACGCCGATGCGCAGTTCCTTGTCGCCCCGTTTGACCTTACGCAGTTCTTTCTTGGCTGCCTGAGCTTCGAGGGTGATCTTGGCACGGGGCAGGGACACCACCCGAATCTGTGCGCCCGGAGGTGCGTTGGCGGGCTGCACCTGCAGCCGCACGATGGAGCCGGCCGGGCCGCGGATTTTTTGCACGACATCGTCAAGCCGCCACCCGACCACATCGACCAGTTCGCCGCTCTTTCCCTGTCCCACGGCCAGAATGCGCTCGTTCTGCTTGATTTCGCCCGTCTGCTGCGCCGAGCCACCCGGCAGTACCTCCATGATCGTCACGTAGTCGTCGATCATTTGCAGCGAAGCACCGATGCCCTCATAGGAGAGGCTCATCTGGATGCGGTACTCCTCGGAGTTGCGCGGCGAGAAGTAGCTGGAGTGCGGGTCGAACACATGTGCGAACGCATTCATGAAGTTTTCGAACACGTCGTCCGCCGTGACCTGTTCGGAGCGCTTGGCAACCCGCTCATAACGCTGCTTGAGGATGGTTTGGGTCTCAGGCCAGGTTTTGTCGGCCAGCATCAGCGACAGCGCGTCGTTTTTCACGCGCTTGCGCCAGAGCTCATCCAGTTCGGCAGCGCTCTTGGCCCACGGAGCTTTCTCGCGATCGAATTCGAAGGTCTCGTCGATGGAGAAGTCTGGCTCCTTGTCGAGAAGTTTCTGTGCGTAAGCCATGCGCTCGCGATTGCGCTGCTGGAAGCGGTTGAAGATCGCGAACGCGGGGTCGAGCTTGCCATCGGTGATGGCGTTGTCCAACTGATAACGATACTTCTCGAACTCGGCGATGTCGCTTGCCAGAAAGTAGCTGTGAGACCCGTCGAGCGAAGTCAGATAACGGTCCAGCACCAGTGATGACACCGGGTCGTTGACGGGTGCCTGCCGGTAATGGGAGCGTTCGAACATGGTGCTGACGAGGCGGGCCACCTTGGCGTGACGCTCGGTCGGTGCCAGTACGCCTGAGGCCGCGTTGGCCGCCGCGGTCGGCGCCTTGGCCGTCCCGAGCAGCAACGTGCCGATGCCGAGTACCGCCGCCGCTGCCAGTGCAGCGCCGAGGCGGCTCATGCCGCGGCGAGTCGCCGCCGCTTTTCCTGTCTGACCTGCCTGATACACTACGCTGGACCTTTTTCGGGCTTTGAACCACTAGGCTAGATACACCACGGCCCCCAATCAAGGCCTTTGATCACTCAATTCAAACCGAATCCGTGCGGCCTCTCACTGTATTGACTGGAATCGTGCTCGGCTCTGCCGCAGCAACCACTTTTGGGCTCGGCACCACGCTGATCGTCTTTCTCGTGCTGTCGCGGGAATCCCCGGAATTCAGCTCGGAATTGCCGATGCTGGCGCGTTATCTCGTGGTCTTCGTCGCTTTGACCGCGCTGGCGGGCATCAGTTTCATTGGTCAGGCAAAGAATCGTCCCTGGCGACGCTGGGCGCTGCTGGCCATGTGGGGCACGCTGGTCGCGTTGGGGGCGCTCTACGCTTCCACCCGCGCCTGAGTCGGTTCGGCCAGCAGTGTGTCAGCGGATTCCCAGGTCCGCAGGTCTGCCGGGCTCCTTCACCGACGTCGGTTGCCACCCAGCAACGCGTTCAGTAACCGCCAGATGACGGTCACCAGAATCGGCCCGAGCACCAATGTCCAGGTGTGCAGCCGCATGCGCAGCAGGTCGGCGATGAACGCGCCGAAAAAATTCGCCAACCCGCCCTCTGAGTACGGTCCCAGCAGCCGCAGACCGGTGAAGTACGCCGCAGCGGGGACCAGAGCCAAGCCGGCAAACACGGCGACAGCGAGCCAAATCAGTTCACGTCGGAAGTTCATGGGGCGTGATCCTGCGGGTATCGCGCAGGTCCCGCAAGGGTGGCTTTCGGTATCATGAACATCCAAGCCACTGTCTGACGGCATCGACAACATGATCAAAGTGCGCACGGCGGTGATCGGCGTGGGGTATCTCGGGCGCTTTCATGCGCAGAAGTATGCTGCATCCCCAGACTCCGAACTTGTGGCGGTAGTAGATGCCAACACCGACACCTGTAGCCGGGTCGCTGCTGAGGTTGGCTGCAAGGCGTTGTCCGATCATCGCGAACTCTTCGGTCAGGTCGACGCGGTCAGTATTGCCACACCGACGCCGCTGCATTTTGCGATCGCCCGCGACTGCATCGAGCACGGCATTCACGTGCTGGTCGAGAAGCCGATCACTCAGACGCTGGCAGAAGGGCGTGAGTTGATCGCGCTCGCTGCGCGCCATGGGCGCATCCTGCAGGTCGGCCATCTGGAGCGCTTCAACGCTGCGATCCTTGCACTCGAAGGCACGCTCGGGCGGCCTCGCTTCGTCGAGTCCCACCGTCTCGCTCCGTTCAAAGAGCGCGGCACGGACGTCAATGTCGTGCTCGACCTCATGATCCACGACATCGATCTGATCCAGAGTCTAGTGGGCGCGCCCATCGTGTCCATCGATGCGGTCGGCGCGTCGGTATTCTCCGATGGGCTCGACATCGCCAATGCGCGCATCCGTTACGCGGACGGCTGTGTTGCCAACACGACCGCCAGTCGGGTCAGTATGAAAATGGAGCGCAAACTGCGTATGTTCCAGGACGATTCCTACGTTTCCATCGACCTGCAGCAGAAGGTGCTGACCGTCGTTCGCAAGCCCCCGGCGGGTAGCGAACTGCCCAAGGGGCAGGTGATGATCGAGGAGCGCACCTATGAGCAGGGCGATGCGCTGCGCATGGAAATCGAGGCATTCCTGAATTCCATACGAAATCAGCTGCCGCCGGTGGTGTCGGGGGAGGACGGGTTGCGCGCGCTGGAGACCGCCATTCGTATCACCGAGATGGTGCAGGCCGGTCAGCGACGCGGATGAATCGACGTCGCTACTACGCCGGGCGGGACTTCAGGCGTGCCTCGACCGTCGAGGAGTTGCGTCGAATTGCCCGGCGTCGTGTGCCGCGCTTTGCATGGGAGTATGTGGAAGGCGGTGCGGAAGACGAGCAGACCTTGCGACGCAATCGCGAGGCTTTCGACCGTATTGCCTGGGTGGGACGTACGCTGGCAGGGCACGGTACCCCCAGCCTGCAAACTACGCTGCTGGGCGAGGTGCTGCAGATGCCGTTGGTGATTGCGCCAACCGGGTTCAATGGAATGCTGTGGCGTAACGGCGATCAGGCGCTGGCGCGAGCCGCTGCCCAGGCCGGCATCCGTTTTACACTGAGCACGGCGTCCAACCATGACCTGCGGGCGCTGGCGGCTGAACTGCCGGGTAGGGTGTGGTTTCAGCTCTATCCGTTGCGCAACCGGAACTGGGTCGACCGTCTGGTCGATCGAGCCGAGGAGGCGGGCTGCCAGACGCTGGTTGTCACCACCGACGTGCCAGTCATGGGTGCACGCGAGTGGGATAAGCGCAATTACCGTGGGGCCTATGAGCTGAATTGGTGCAGCAAGCTGGATGCTCTACTCCACGGCCGCTGGTTCAGTCAGGTCATGTTGTCCGAAGGTGTGCCGCAGTTCGCCAACATCGCCGAGTTTCTCGAGCCGAGCCAGCGCTCCGCGCTGATGGGCGTGCGCTTCTTTGGGGCCCAGGTGAATCCATTGGTGAACTGGGCGGACATCGAGTCCCTGCGGCTGCGCTGGGGCGGCAGATTGCTCGTCAAGGGTATCTTGCATCGTGACGATGCGCTGCGTTGTGCACAGCTCGGCGTGGACGGCATCGTGCTGAGTAATCACGGCGGGCGTCAACTGGATGGCGCAGTTGCCGCACTCGATGTGCTGCCCGAGATCGCGGCAGCGGTCGGTGATCGCCTGACTGTGATCGTGGACGGCGGGTTCAGACGTGGCGGCGAAATCCTCAAGGCCCTGGCACTCGGGGCAAACGCCGTGATGCTCGGGCGAACGACGCTGTATGGCCTTGCAGCCGGTGGCCAGGCGGGCGTCGCTCACGTGCTGAACCTGCTGCGCGACGAGATGGAGCGGACGCTGATGCTGCTCGGCTGCGGCTCGATTGGCGACCTGGGTCCGCATCTGGTGCACCGGTGATCGCAGCCCGCGAAGCGTGGCGGGCCGGTTTGTTCACGCGGCCGCACTGGTTGTCTAATCTGGTCGCGGGGCTGGTAGTGGGCGTGGTTGCCCTGCCGCTTGCAATGGCATTCGCCATCGCGTCGGGGGCCAAGCCGCAGCAGGGCATCTACACTGCCATCGTCGCGGGTTCGCTGGTTTCGCTCCTGGGTGGCAGTCGCCTGCAGATCGCAGGGCCCACCGGCGCTTTTGTGGTCATCCTCTCCGGAGTGACTGCCCGATACGGCATCGACGGCCTGCAGGTCGCGACTTTGCTGGCTGGCTGCATTCTGGCGGCCCTGGGAGCGGCGCGGCTCGGCGGCATCATCCGTTTCATCCCTGACCCGGTCATCACGGGGTTCACCGCCGGAATCGGTGTGATCATCTTTGTTGGCCAATGGCGCTACTTCCTCGGGCTGCCTGCGGTGACCGGAGATCATTTTCACCAGAAGCTGCTGCATCTGATCGAGGCACTGCCGCAGACTCATCTCGCCACGACCGCGCTCGCGGTTGCGAGCCTGCTGGTCGTGCTCTATGCGCCGCTGCTACCGGGGCTCAGGCGTGTGCCCGGGCCGCTGCTGGCACTGGTGTTTGCGACCCTGCTGCAGTCGTGGTTGCGCTGGCCGGGTGTTGCCACCATCGGTTCGGAGTTCGGGGGCATCCCGACGGGCCTGCCGTCGTTTTCGGTTCCCCATATCACTGTCCCGCGTCTGCTCGAGCTGCTGGGACCGGCGTTCACCATTGCCATGCTCGGTGCGATCGAGTCATTGCTGTCGGCAGTGGTCGCCGACGGCATGGCGGGTACACGCCATGATTCCAATCAGGAACTGATCGGACAGGGCATTGCCAACGTGGTGGCGCCGCTGTTCGGTGGGTTTGCTGCGACGGGTGCGATCGCGCGCACTGCCACCAACGTGCGTAACGGGGCGACCGGGCCGTTGGGTGGTCTGATCCATGCGGCGACGCTGGTGCTCGTGCTCCTGCTGCTTGCGCCGCTCGCCGCCAATGTGCCTTTGTGCACATTGGCGGCGGTGTTGTTCGTGGTGGCATGGAACATGAGCGAGGTCCGTCATTTCGCCGCGATGGTCCGCAAGGCACCGCGCGCCGACGTCTACGTGCTGGTGATCACGTTCCTGCTCACCGTCTTTGCCGACCTTGTCATCGCGGTCAACATCGGCGTGATACTGGCGATGTTCCAGTTTCTGGGTCGCATGTCGAATGCTGTCGAGGTGGCGCCGCTGGCCGGTGAGGAACTGGCCAGCGAATTATCACGGCGCGGTTTGACCGAGTTGCCGGGTGGCGTCGTCGTTTACGGGGTCGAGGGTCCGTTTTTCTTCGGCGCCGTCGACACCTTCGAGCGAGCGCTGGCGCAAACCCGAACCGATCCGTGCGTTTTGGTATTGAGATTACGCCGTGTGCCGTTCATCGACATCACTGGCCTGCAAAGCCTCGAGGAGGCCGTCCGTGATTTGCGAAAGCGTGGCGTGGCGGTCCTGCTTTGCGAGGCCAACCCGCGTGTCAGGGCCAAGCTCGAGCGTGCAGGATTGATGGAAATGCTTGGATCGGCGGGCCATTTCGAAACACTGGGCGAGGCACTCGATCAGGCGCAGTCGAACTGGAGTCCCACTCCGGCGCAGCCCGCAGACCGGACGTGACCGGACTCAACGCCTACGCTTCGCCAATCGATTCCAGTTCAGCCAGCAGCGCGAGCCAGCGCTCCTCATCGGCCGCGATCGCTGTCGCGAGTTCGCCGCAGCGACGGCTGGCCGCCTGCACCTCTGCGGAATTGCCGTTTGCGTAGAAATCCGACGCAGCGAGTTTCGCCTCCAATTCCTGTCGTTCACGCCCCAGTTTGTCGATCCGCGCCTCCAGTTGCGCCGATTCTCTGAGCAAGGGACGACGTCGTGCGAGCCGCTGCTGACGTTCGGCGGCCGTACTCTCGCGTTGCAGGCGGCGCGACTGTCGGTCGTTCTCGACGCCGGCTGATGCGGCTGAGTTCGCTGAGGCAGCACGTCGATCCGTCAGCCAGCGGAGGTAGTCTTCGACATCGCCATCGAAGGGTACGGCCTTGCCGTCACACACCAAGAGGAAACTGTCGCAGACCGTGCGCAGCAACGAGCGGTCGTGGGAGACCAATACCAGGCTACCCTCGTAGCCAGCCAGTGCTCGGGTCAGCGCATGCCTCATCTCGAGGTCCAGGTGGTTCGTCGGCTCGTCCAGCAGCAGCAAGTTGGGGCGCTGGCGGACGATCATCGCGAGGGCGAGTCGCGACTTCTCCCCCCCTGAGAACGTTGTAACCGGCGTCTCGACCATGTCGCCGCGAAAGTCAAAACCACCGAGGTAATTACGCAAGTCCTGGTCGCGGCTTTTGGGGTCTAGGCGCACCATGTGCTGCAGCGGTGAGTCACCGTCGCGCAACTGTTCGACCTGATGTTGCGCAAAGTAACCGATTTCCAATCCATGTCCATCGGCCCGCCGCCCACCGAGCAAGCTCGTCTCCCCGGCCAGAGCCTTCATCAGGGTGGATTTGCCTGCGCCGTTCGGACCGAGCAGACCCAGGCGCGTCCCGGGCCGCAGGGTCAGATTGACGTCCGTGAGGACGGCCTGATGCCCATAACCAACTGCCGCTTCATCCAATGCTAAGAGTGGGTCGGGTGCCCGTTCTGGCGTGGGGAATTCAAATTCGAAGGGCGTATCGACGTGCGCAGCGGAGATTCGCTCGAGTCGTCCGAGCGCCTTGACGCGGCTCTGTGCCTGCCTAGCCTTGGTCGCCTGCGCCTTGAAGCGCGCAATGAATTTCTCCATGTGCGCGATCTCGCGCTGCTGCTTCTCGAACATCGACTGCTGGATGGCGAGTCTCGCTGCGCGCTGATCCTCGAACGCCGAGTAATTACCGGAGTAGAGCGCGAGGCGTCCCGCCTCGATCGCGGCAATGTGAGTGACCACGGCGTCCAGAAAGTCTCGGTCGTGCGATACCAGCAGCAAAGTGCCTCTGTATCCGGCGAGCCAGCGCTCCAGCCAGACGACCGCGTCGAGATCGAGGTGGTTGGTCGGTTCGTCGAGCAACAACAGGTCAGCGCGACTCAGTAACGCCCGGGCCAGATTCAGGCGCATACGCCAGCCACCTGAGAAATCCGCCACCGGCCGCTCGAGGTCGGTGTTTGCAAAGCCAAGCCCGGAGAGCAAACCAGCCGCCCGCGCCCGAGCGGCGTAGCCGTCGATGGCCTCCAAACGCGCATGCGCCTCGGCGAGCGCGTGCCCATCGTGCGCGGTCTCGGCCGCGCTGATGGCCTGTTCCGCGCGGCGCAGTTCCTCGTCGCCATCCAGCACGAACTCGATGGCCAGGCGGGGCAGGGGCGGCGTCTCCTGCGCGACGCTGGCGATGCGCCAATGCGCTGGCAGCGCGTATTCGCCCGTTTCAGGCTGTAATTCACCGCGTAGCAGGCCAAACAGGCTCGATTTTCCACAACCGTTGGGTCCAACCAAGCCCACCCGCCAGCCGGTGTGGATCTGCAGCGAGGCGTCCTCGATCAGGCGTCGGGAACCGCGCGCCAGGGTCATGTGTCTGAGGTGGATCAAGGCGATTCGAGTCGGGTCGAGTGGGTGCGCAGTTTAGCGGTCGGACCCCACGTCCGTCCGCGGGGACCACAACTTATGCGAGACCGATCGGAATCCGGCACAATTCGTCCCCTGTCCCGCCCAGGCGGGCGCTGCAGTCTGGAGAGTTAGCCCAACATGCTGATGTCGCGTTCCAAGCCCCGGACCCCATCGACCCACTGCGCCATGTCCCTGTTGCTGGCTCTGGCGGCACTGCCGCTGGCCGTGCAGGCGCAGACGGCGGCAGTGTCGACGGTGGTTGCTTTCAGTGGTTCAAATCCGGTCGGCAATCTGGTCAAGGGAGCTGACGGCGCGCTGTACGGTACGACATCCACGCTGACCACCGCCGCTGGCGGATTGATCTACCGCACGACCATCGACGGTAGCTCAGTGACCACGCTGCATCAGTTTACGCTGTCCGAAGGATACGGTCCCCAGGCAGGCCTGCTGATAGGCAGCGATGGCAAGTTCTATGGCACGACCACACTCGGTGCTCAAGCAGCAGCCAATACCACGGGAACCGTGTTCTCCATGGCGCAGGACGGCACCGGATTCTCGATCATTCACCGTTTTCCCGACAGCACGGGCAGGAATCCGCAAGCTGCGGCGATCAACACGGAAGGCGCCAGCGTGGAAGCCGAATTGATCGAGGGCAGCGATACGTTGCTCTACGGCGTCGCGCGCAGTGGTGGCCCCGCGGGGACCGGGACGATTTTTCGCCTCACGCGCGATGGTACGGCTTTCACGGTACTGCGTTCGTTTGGTGCCATCACTTCCGCCTCGACGGTCGTTCCGGTCATCAATGCGGATGGCATCGGGCCCGCTGGCCCGCTGGTGCAGGGTGCGGATGGCTACCTCTATGGAACCACCTCGGGTGGCGGAGCCAATGGGCGCGGGACGATTTTCCGAATCGGTATGAACGGTACGGGCTTCCAGTTGTTGCACGTGTTCTCCGCAACCACCGCGGATACCACCACCAATCTGCTCAAGAACTCGGACGGTGCATCGCCGGTCGCCGGTCTGCTCGACGGCAATGACGGGTTTTTCTACGGTGTGACGCCCTCCGGCGGCACCTCGGGCAACGGCGTAGTGTTCGCCATCTCACCCGATGGAGCGACTTACACCGTTCTGCATCACTTCGACGGATCCAACGGATCCAAACCGAATGCGGAGCTTGCGCTCGGAGCCGACGGCAAGCTGTACGGCAGCACCTCGTCGGGCGGTACCAATTCCTCTGGTAACGCCTCGACACTCGGCACCCTGTTCAGCATCGCGCGCGATGGGACCGGCTTCACCAAACTGCACAGCTTCGACGGGACGGCGGGTACCTCGCCGGCCAGCCGGTTGCTGCAGCTGTCGAGCACGGTCTGGGTGGGCGTCAACGCATCCAGCGGCAAGTGCGGCCAAGGCTCCATCTTCAGCTTCAGCTCGACCGGTGCAACCGTTGAAGGTAATACCCGGTGTGGTCGCAAGAAGGGCAGCAACCCCTACGGGGGCGGTGGCGGTGCGACTGGACCAACCGTGCTGATCCTGCTCGGTGCCTACGGCATCGCACGCCGTCGGCGCAACGCGCGGCGCGCAGCCTGACCGGTCGCTGAGAAGCCAGCGACGATGAGTGAGGTCCACAGGCAGCACCTCACTTGTCCGCTATGCGAGGTCATGTGCGGTCTCATCGTGGAGCACCGCGATGGGCAGGTGACGTCCATCAAACCCAATCGCAACGACGTCCTCAGCCGCGGGCACATCTGCCCGAAGGCCGTCGCACTGAAGGATCTTCATGAAGATCCGGATCGAATCCGGCAGCCCTTGCAGCGCACCGCAGAGGGCTGGCATGAGATCTCCTGGGAGGCTGCATTCGATGAGATCGAACGCCGGATCGGGACGATCCGCTCGCGCTACGGGGCCAATGCGCTTGCGCTTTACGCAGGTAACCCCACCGTGCACAACTTGGGGGCGTTGCTGACGATTGGACAACTGGTACGTGCGGCGCAGACGCGCAATTTTTATTCCGCCACCAGCGTTGACCAACTGCCGCACATGATGGCCGCTTGGGCCATGTTCGGACACCAGTTCCTGATGCCTGTCCCGGACATCGATCGCACGCAGTTGTTTGTCTGCATCGGTGGTAATCCCGTGGCGTCGGGGGGATCGATCATGGGTGCGCCGGGCTTTACGCGGCGTGTAGAGGAACTGCATGCGCGCGGTGGCCGCTTGGTTGTCGTGGACCCGCGCCGAACGGAAACGGCCGAGATTGCCGACGACCATTTTGCCATCCGGCCCGGCACCGATGTCTTCCTGCTGCTAGCACTGTTGCACGAACTGTTCAGCTCGGGCGCCGCGCGGCTCGGACATCTGACCGAGCGCAGCGAGGGGCTGCCAGCGCTGCGCGAGGCGGTGTTGAAGTTCAATCCCACAGAGCTGACTGCCCGTACTGGCCTCGACCATGACCGGATCGTCGCCCTGGCCCGTGACATTTCCGCCGAGCCGCGTGCCTTGGTCTATGGGCGGGTAGGCGCCTGCACTCAGGAGTTCGGTGGCCTCACGCTGTGGCTGATTTATTGCCTCAATGCACTGACCGGTCACCTCGATGCCGAGGGCGGCATGATGTTCGCCGAGCCCGCGGTCGACCTCACGCGCGCCTATGGTTCACGTGGCCATTACGGACGCTTCCGTTCGCGGGTGCGAGGTTTGCCTGAATTCTCGGGCGAGTTGCCTGTGGCTGCACTCGCCGAGGAGATCAATACCCCGGGCGACGGGCAGGTCCGTGCGTTACTGACCTTTGCGGGCAATCCGGTGCTCTCGACGCCCAACGGCAGGCAGTTGGACGACGCCTTGGCTTCGTTGGATTTCATGGTGTCGGTCGATCTGTACGTCAATGAGACCACCCGGCACGCTCACATCATTTTGCCGCCGACCAGTCCTTTGGAGCGGCCGCACTACGACATCGCGCTCAGTGCTTTCGCCGTGCGCAACGTCGCCAAATTTTCGCCAGCCTTGTTCCAGAAGCCATCGGGTGCCTGGCATGACAATGAGATTTTGACGGAACTCGCCGAACGTATCGCGATGCCCGGACCGACGAACGCTGCCACGGCGCGGCTGCGCAAGAACATCATGCGTCGCATCGGTCCGCAGCGGGTGCTGGACTGGATGCTCAGAACCGGTCGTTACGGTCTGCCGGATAAGGGCGCCATCGGGCTGCTGGCCAGGCTGCCCGGTATGAGTTCACTGCGCAATCTGCTGCAGGGGCCGCACCGCAGACCGCAGGGCTTGTCATTGCGGGCACTGCTCGACTCCCCGGATGGGGTCGACCTCGGTGCTCTGGAGCCGAACTTGTTGCGCCGTCTCGCTACCAGCGATGGTCGCTTGCATCTCGCGCCGCAGGCCTATCTGGCTGACCTGACCCGCGTACATGATGTGCTGAAGTTGCCTCTGCCTGCGCTGATGTTGATCGGTCGTCGCGACGTACGCAGCAACAACTCTTGGCTGCACAACAGTCAGCGTCTGGTCAAAGGGCGGCCGCGGTGCACTTTGATGATCAACCCGCTCGATGCGGCGACGCGGGGCATCGTTGACGGCGATGCAGTACGGTTACGTTCCCGGGTGGGAGAGATTTGTGTGGTCGCAGAACTGACCGATCATGTGCGCGAAGGCGTGGTGAGTCTGCCGCACGGCTGGGGGCATGATCGGGAGGGGGTACGCCTCGGCGTGGCCAGAGCCCATGCCGGCGTCAGTATCAACGATCTGGTCGACGACCAATGCGTCGACAGTCTGACCGGGAACGCGGTACTGAATGGAACGCCGGTAGAATTAGAGAGGGCGGTGGTGCGCGCGCCGGCTCGATCGGCCGGCGCGGTCCCGTCAGATTCCGCTGCGCTCTGAGGGTGTGGCGAGCAACGCCAGCGTGGTCAGCAGCGCGGTGAGCTTTTTCTGGCTCGACATACCCGTCTTGCGCAACAAGTTCTTGACGTGCATCCGGACCGTCTCGACGGAGACGCTGCGGCGGGTGGCAATATCGCGCAACTCCTCAGTGTCCATCAGGTCCTGCGCAACTTCAGCTTCTGTAGTCGTGAGATCGAACAACTGCTGCAGCAGTTTGAGATCGGCGAGCTTGGGCGTGTTGTTGATGGGTTTCACGGACACGATCGCATAGCCCTGCTCACGGGCGGGGCGGACCTTCAGCAACTCCGCTGGCTGACCGCCATCGTTCGGCATGCTCAGCACGCTGGACGTATTGGCGCGAGCGGCTTTGTGTACGGCCCTTAGGACGGAATCAAGCGTTGCGCTCGAGCGGATCCCCAAGGCTACCGGTAGCGCAGTCTTTTCGCGCTTGGGCGAGCCCGGTTCGGGAATCACCCGCCAAGTGCCGGTTGCCGAAACGATCAAGTCTTTGGTCTTGCTTATGCTCATCAGGATCCCCGTCCCCTCTTGCCGTTTCAACTCACCGGTATGGGTGAGTCTGGGGTGAATGTTCGGATTGATTGACACTCCGTGGCGTGTCTTAGGTCACAGTTCCAGCGGAGCGACAGGGCGGAAGTTGTCTCCGGGCAGGCTTGCAGTGGCAGTTCCCTGATCACGTTTCTTGTCTGGCCGGCACGACGAAACGACAGTTGTGCGGTGCGAAGAAATCTGCTCGCGGTCGGGGCGCGGCGCAAGGTCGCCAGCCCAAACTGTGAACTGCATCACTCAATCAGCGCAGCCGCCTTGACCTGCGCCCAGGCTGGCAGGCCCGGCTGCAGTTCGAGTTCCGCCGCGGCCCGTCGCGTAATGCGTGCCAGCAGTCTGCAAGGGCCGCACTGCAGTCCCACCAGTACCTGTGACGGGTGAGTATCGTGCGACAGCGTGCTGACGGTACAGGGCAGAAGGTTCTGAATGCTGGTCTGCCGGGGTTCAACGGTGGTCAGGCTGACATCCCGGGCTAGAACGCGAATGCGGACATCCCTGCCGGGCGCGAGGCCCGTGTCCCGCAGCCAAAGACTGCCGCCGGCAAAGTCAACCCGAACCAGATGCCAGGTCAAGTCACGGGCTGCGACGCGGCCCATCAGTAAGGCGCCTGCATCCTCGCCAACCACGACGGGAGCGTCTGTTTGACTCAGTACGTCGGCCACGGGGCCACAGGCCGTCGCCCGGCCGCCATCGAGTACCACAAGGGTATCCGCCAGTCGCGCCAACTCATCCGCGCTGTGTGTCACATACAGCATCGGAATTAGGGACTCGTCGCGCAATCGACCGAGCCAAGGCAGGATCTCGGCACGCCGTTTCTGATCGAGCGAAGCGAGCGGTTCGTCCAGCAGCAGCAGGGATGGCCGCCTCGCGATCGCCCGTGCGATGGCAACGCGTTGACGTTCACCGCCAGATAGTTCATCCACCCGCCGGCGCAGTAGCGTCTCGATGCCCAGGAGCTGGATTGCCGAATGCAGCGCGACGGTCGTGTCCCCTGTGCCGGAACGGCGCAGACCAAAACGCAAATTGCCAGCCACGTCCAGATGCTCGAACAGGCTGGCTTCCTGGAAGACATATCCCACTGAGCGCTGCCAAGGCGGGACGAAGCGACCGGTTGCCGCGTCGTCCCAGACCTGGTCAGCGACACGAATGAAGGTGTCACGTGCGCGCTCGAGCCCCGCGACACAGCGCAACAGACTGGTTTTGCCGGACCCTGAGGCGCCGAACAGAACTGTGATTCCGCCGGGTGGCAGCAGCAAGTCGACAGCCAATGTGAAACTGGCCCGAGGCAGCGTCAGCCTGATGTGCGTCGGGCTTGCGCTCAAGGCAGTATCCGCACGGTCGGGCGGTTTAGCAGCGTCAGCCCCAGCAGTACCACGAACGAGAACATCACCATGCCCGCCGCCAGCCAGTGTGCCTGGGCGTATTGCATGGCTTCGACGTAGCCATAAATCTCGGTGGAGACCACGCGGGTACGGCCCGGTATGTTGCCACCGATCATCAACACCACCCCGAACTCCCCCACCGTGTGAGCAAAGGAGAGGATGGCGGCCGTAATGAATCCAGGGCGCGCGAGAGGTAAGGCTACCGAGACAAAGGCATCGAATGGTCGTGCGCCCAGCGTCGAAGCCACCTCCATGGGGCGGGTGCCGACCGCCTCAAAGGCGCGCTGTAGGGGTTGGACTGCAAACGGCAGAGAATAAATGATGGAACCAATGAGCAAGCCGGTGAAGGTGAAGGCGAGGGTCCCAAGCCCGAGAGCGGAGGTGAGTTTGCCAAGCGGACCGTGCGGACCGAAGCTGACCAGCAAGTAAAAGCCGAGTACGGTCGGAGGCAGCACCAAGGGTAGGGCAACCAGCGCCTCCACCGGCCCACGCCATCTCGATGGACTACGCGCAAGCCACCAGGCAATCGGTGTCGCGATCACGAGTAATACAGCCGTGGTCAGGCCGGCCAATTGCAAGGTCAGCCAGATTGCCTGCCACGTTTCCGGATCGAGGTTGGGCACGGTCAGATACCGTAGCCATGGGCGCGAATGATGCGTCGCGCGGTAGGGCCACGCAGGAACTTCGCCAATGCCAAGGCAGCTGGATTGGACTTCGCCGAAAGCAGGACCACAGCATCTTGCCGCAGCGGTTCATGCAGGCGCTCCGGCACGATCCAGGCCGAACCCTGGGTGATTCGCCCATCGGTGTAGACCTGAGACAGGGCGACAAAGCCGAACGGAGCGTTGCCGCTGGAGATGAACTGAAACGTCTGCGCGACACTCTCGCCCATGACCAGTCGCGGTTCAAATTTCGCACGCAGGCCGAGCGCTTCGAGCGTCTGCATTGCGGCTTTGCCGTACGGTGCGAGACGCGGGTCGGCAATCGCAACCCGCTGCTGTGATGGACCGGTACGCAGGACTGCGCCTCGGTTATCGACCCGTCCCGAATCAGCACTCCACAAAACCAGACGGCCGATTGCGTAGGTGAAGGCAGTGCCCGGCTGCGCGAGCCCGTCGGTCACCAATTGCGCCGGCGTCTGCGAGTCGGCCGCCAGCAGCATGCCGAACGGTGCGCCGTTACGGATTTGGGCATACAGCTTGCCGGTGGAACCAAAGGACAGCACGGCCGTGTGACCCGTCTCGGTCTCAAACGCCGCGGCGATCTGCTGCATGGGCGCCATAAAGTTGGCGGCCACGGCCACATTCACCTCCGCGGCGGACGCGAGGCGAGTCAGGCAGGTCAGGAGCAATGGTAAAAAAAAGCGCATTTTCTGGACCAGGATTTCGCTATTCCATTTTTGAATAGCGACTATGGTAAAGGCCGTGGTAACTGCGCACAATGTGCTGATGAAGCGAATGCGTTTGGATCTGGCCGGGGCGCTCGGTCAGGGTATTGTCGACAAGCGGATCGATATCCTGCGCAGGATCGATACTGCCGGCTCGATCTCTGAAGCGGCCCGTGCCGCTGGTGTCAGTTACAAGGCTGCATGGCAGGCCGTGGAGACGCTGAGCAACCTGACGGGTGCCCCCTTGGTCCAGCGAGTGGTGGGCGGTGCGGGCGGCGGTGGTGCGGCGCTGACTGACGCCGGACGGCGTCTATTGCAGGCCGCGGAGTTGCTGCGTCGTACCCGGCGGGGAGTCGTGCAAAGTGTCGATGCCAAGACCGGCGGTTCAGAAGCGTTGGCGGGTCTGGCAGCGCTCGCGCTGCGTACCAGCATGCGCAACCAACTGCCTTGTGTCATCGGTTCGCTGAGGACGAGCAACGGATCGGTGCGTGTTGAACTGGCGTTGCGGGGCGGCGATGTGATTCGGGCGCGCATCACCCGCGAAAGCTGCCAATTGCTCGGTTTGCGCGTCGGCCAGCGAGTGCTCGCGCTATGCAAGGCAACCGCAGTCGAGGTTGGCAGTAACCCGCGGCCCGGACCAGGACGCAACCTGTTACACGGCTCGGTGAGTCGACTGGCACGGGCCGCTAAAGGGCAGCGCGGCCGGGAAGTCACGCTGCAGACTCAAGGTGGCTTGCAAGTCGTAGGGTTTGCGTCAGTAGGAGTTCCGCTGCGCAAAGACCGGCCCGCCGTCGCCGCGGTGGACGAGGCGGGCGTCGTTATCGCGATCGCTGGTTAGTGGGCTTCGGTTGCCAGCGGCGACGTCAACGTGCGCGTGGCGATGGCGCCATGTTCCTGATCGACAAGAGCGACTTTTTTTGCCGCCGGCGCGGCATCCGCAGCCCGGTATACCGTCTTGTCTGCCTTGATCGTCTCGAGTACCCGGATGTCCTTGATTTTGACCGGCTCTACTTTCAAAGGATTGCGGTCGAGAATCACCAGGTCGGCAAGTTTGCCGGGCTCTAGTGAACCCTTGCTACCTTCCTCGAAGTACTCAAATGCGCCGTTGATGGTCAGGGCGCGCAGTCCATCGTAGGGGGAAACCCGCTCATTCTCCCCGAGCACCTTGTCGCTGCGCGTCAGTCGGTTGACCGAACTCCACAGCAGGAACAGGGGATCTACCGGCGTCACGGTGTTATCAGTATGGTTGGTGGCCCGAATACCCTTGTTGAGCGCACTGCGCAGTGGGCTGATGTAACCCGCTCGCTGCGGACCTAGATTGGCCAAATGCGTGTCACCCCAGTAGTACACGTGGTTGGTGAAGAACGACGGCAACAAACCGTACTTGGTGTACGCGTCCAACTGATCCGGTCGCATGATCTGGGAGTGGATGATGACGGTGCGCCGGTCGGTATTGACCTCCCCCAGTTGCTGCTCGGCGAACTGGTGGGCGGCGATCATCATGTCGACAGCCGCATCGCCATTGCAATGCGAGTAGATCTGCACCTTGTTCTTGTAGAGCAGGACGAACAGTTTGTTGAGATCTTCCTGAGTGATATTGGCAAAGCCGCGGCAGTCTTTTTCGCAGCCCGGTACCGGCGTGAGATAAGCCTGAGTCAGGAACGCAGTCTTGCCCTGAGGTGAGCCGTCGACGGCAACCTTGATCCCGCCGTATTTAAGACCCTGATTGTAGGATCCCCATTTGAGTTTATCGGTTCCCACCAGCTGCGGAGCCATGATGAATGCCGGCGTCGCCACCAGATCGATGGTAAACACGCCTTGGCGTGCGGCGGTCTCGAGGAGCGGCATTTTTTCCGGCATCACCAGATGTTCAGCGGCGGTGGTGATGCCGTTCGCCGCGTAGTACTGAATGGCCCGTCGCACGAGATCCAAGTCCACCGCTTCGGGTCGTGGTGCCTTGAGTTTGGGCGAGAACGCCGTCATCGCCATTTCCTGAACCAAGCCCTCGGGTTGTTGGCCCCCTTGCTTGCGTATGATCGTGCCGCCGGTCGGGTCTGGCGTAGACGCATCGATACCCACGGCCCTGAAGGCCATCGAATTGGCGACCAGCATGTGGCCTGACGCGTGCACCAGAGCCACTGGATTGTTCGGAAAGGCGGCGTCCAGGTCGGCGGCAGTGGGGTGTCGATGTTCGGCCAGAAAGTCCTGATCGTAACCATTGCCGATGAGCCATTCCCCGTCGGCAATTTTCATGTCGGCTTTCAGTTTGCGCAGCTGAGCAATGATGTCCGGGATGGACTGCACGGTTCCAATCGGCGGGGGATTGAGGTTGGCTTGCACCAATGAGTCGGCATAGGTCAAGAGGTGGCTGTGGGCGTCGATGAAGCCCGGTAACAGCGTCCGTCCCTGCAGGTCGACTTGCCGCGTCGACTTGCCGGCAAGTTGCATGGCGTCGGCACGGCTGCCTGCCAGCACGATCTTCCCGCCTCGGATCGCGAGCGCCTCCACGTATTGTGGTTGCTGGCCCGCCATGGTGAGTATGTCGCCGCCGAAGTAGACGGTGTCGGCTGACTCGGCCGTCTGAGCCGTCTGAGCGGTCGGGGTTGCAGCGTGTTTGCTGCAACCGGTCGCTACCAATCCGATGCTTAGGGCGGTCACCAACGATTTGAATACGGCTCGCGACATCTTGATCCCCCGACTTCTAATGGGTCTGCACTCAGGCTGAAAACGTGAACAACATTTACTTTATCGCCTTACCAGCACTTTAACAAACCAGCGGTGGCAGCAAGCCGGCCTTGGCCTGTGGCTCGGGGCTGCGCGCAGGTCATGCGCCATGACCTGCGGCGTGGTTCGGAAGTTTCACCCATTTCGCGCGGATCCGTGCTTTGCCACCGTTCCCATGTTGCTAAACTCACCGTGCACGTAGTTCCCGTCCCCCTGTTCTCAGATCAAGGTCAAAACCGCAATGAAACGACTCTTTGCTTGGCTTGCCGTTGCCTGCGTCGCCATCGTCGGCTGCTCCAAGAGTGACCCCGGCGCCGGCGGTTCGGCTGCAGGTCCTCAAGGGAAGGTGATCAAGGTGGCCGTCTCGCCGGCCTCGCCGCCGATGCTCTACGAGGAGGGTGGCAAAACCAAAGGCGCCGACCTCGAAATCTTCGAGGGGTACTGCAAGTCGCGGGGCTGCACGCTGCAAATCACGCCTTATGACTGGCAGGGCATGCTCGGTGCCGTCTCGAGTGGACAGGCAGACGTGGCTTTCTCGGGCATCTCGATCACCGACAAGCGCAAGGAAGTGATGGACTTTTCCACTCCCTACTACGACAACGCCTGGCATCTCGTCAGTCTGGCCAAGCGAAATCTCAAGATCACGGACCTCGCTCAACTCGGGCAGTACTCGATCGGTTACCCGCGCGGTATGGCCTACAGCGACCTGATCAAGAACGAACTCGAGCCGAAGGGCTATTACTCCTTGGAAAAAGTGAAGTTGTACCCGTCGTACAACGAGGTGATCGCGGACCTGCAAAACGGCAATCTCGATCTTGCGTTCATCGAGGAGCCAGTCCTGTCGAACTACAAGGTGCAGAAAAAACTGCCGTTCGAGAGCAGCTATTCGTTCACCGGCTTCGACAAGTATGGTTTTGCCTTCGCCAAGGGTTCTGCCATCCGACCCGACTTCGACAAGTATCTGGCGGAGATCGGTCAGGACAAGGTCAAGGGCATCATCAATACTTGGATGACTTCTCCGCCGTGATCCTCGGGATTTCCGGCACGGGTCGTGGATTTTAAGGACATACTGCTGCAACTGGCGAACGGCGCTGGCCACACCGTTCTCGTGACGGTCACGTGTGCCGCGGCCGGTTTGCTGGTTGGACTCGCTGTCGCAGCCCTGCGTCGTTTGAGACTGCGGGGCTTGGTACCGCTGCTCGACGCCTACACCTACGTGTTCCGCGGTGTGCCGGTGCTCGTGCTGTTGTTTCTCGTCTACTTCGGGCTGCCCGGCATCGGGCTCAAGGTGCCATCACTGCTCGCCATGGTGCTCAGTCTCGGGCTGGTGGCGGGTGCCTACCTCTCGGAGGTGTTCCGCGGTGCACTCGATTCAGTCGATGGCAGCGAAATTCTTGCTGCCCAATCCATGGGCATGACCCGTCTGCAGGTCCTGCGTTACATCGAGTTTCCGCAAATGATCAGACTCGCCGTGCCCGGCATGCTCAACGAATTCACCACGGTGATGAAGTACTCTCCCTTCGCCTATACCGTGGGCATACCGGAGATCATGAAGCAGGCCACCACCCTCACGGCTGCAACACTGCGGGGAACCGAGATCTACCTTGCCGTCGGTGTTCTCTATTTTCTTATCTACCGGCTTTTGCTGGTGGGGGTTCAGGCGCTGGAGCGACGGTTCCACGTGCCTGGACTGTCGGCCCCATGATGAACGCCCTGCGCAGGCAAGTAGGTGCGTCATGACTGTCATTCGGGTCCGCAACCTCGTCAAGGAGTTCGATGGCAAGACCGTCCTTGCCGGTGTCGACCTCGATGTGGTCGAGGGTGAAGTCAAGGTCGTGATGGGTCCGTCCGGATGTGGCAAGTCGACCTTGCTGCGGTGTATCAACCGCCTGGTCGAGCCCACCTCCGGGTCGATCATGTTCCGCGGTCAGGAGGTCACAGGGCCCGGCGTGGACGTGCGCGCATTGCGCCAGAGCATTGGTTTCGTTTTCCAGCAGTTCGCCCTCTACCGTCACCTGACCGTGATGGACAACGTCTCGCTTGCATTGCGCAAGTTGCGTGGCCAGACCCAACAGGAGGCGCAGGCACGGGCCCTGCACGAACTGGACCGCCTCGGGCTGGCATCGCAGCGTGATAAATACCCGGCGCAACTGTCCGGTGGCCAAAAACAGCGCGTTGCGCTGGCCCGCGCGCTGGCAATGGATCCGGCCGTCGTGTTCTTCGACGAACCGACCTCGGCACTCGACCCGCTGATGTCCCGTGAAGTGGCGGTGCTGATCAATCAGTTGTTCATGGAGCATGTCACGGTACTGTGCGTGACCCATGATCTCTACTTGGCGAGATACATCTCCGATCGCGTGGTCATGCTTGATCGGGGCGTCGTGCTCACGGAAGACAGCATCGACAACCTGTCGCGGGAGCATGATAACGAACGTATCCGCGAGTTCTTCGGGCGCGGGGGCAGCGAGGCGTGAGCGGCATGTCGCGCTTCATGGCCGATCTGGCCGAGCAGTGGCCGCTGATCCTCAATGGTCTCGGCCAGACCCTGCTGCTCACGGCGATTGTCAGTGTGACGGGTCTGCTTGCCGGCATTGGTGTGCTTTTTCTTGCGCAGAGTCGCAGTTCTCTCGTGCGTCGCATGACGCAAGCCTACATTTCGTTTTTCGTCGGTATGCCGCTGATCGTGCTGCTGTTCCTGATGTATTACGGGCTGCCGCAATGGGGCGTGCAACTCTCGCCATTCTGGGTCGCGGTGATCGGGTTTACTTTCAACGTCGCCGCCTACAACGCGGCCTACATGACCAGCGCCTACAATGGGCTCGATCGAGGCGAGCTGGAGGCGGCACGAGCGCAGGGATTCAGTCACCGCCAGGTGTTCGGGCTGATCACCCTGCCGCAGGTATTGCGCTTGTCGGTACCGGCGCTTACCAATCAAATCATTCTCAACCTCAAGGATACCTCCGTGGCATTTCTCATCCAGTACACGGAGTTTTTCGCCCGTGTCCAGGAGCTTGCGTCGACCAATTTCCAATTCTTCAAGGCCTACATCTTTGCGGCGGTGGTTTACCTGGCTTTGGTGTCGGTCATCGTGCTCGTGGCGCGGCAGGTCGAGCGGCGGGTGTTGATTCCCGGTGTTCTTCGCTGAGGTCAGTTCGGTCCGCCTCGGCGACCGAGGTTTTCGGTGGGTGTCCCGGGATGGTCGCCGGCACCGAATCGAGGGGTGTGTGTCGTCCGAACGGAGGGGCTGGTTCAAGCCCGGTGAAATGGCGAGAATCGGCCAAGTTGGCGGCGCCGTGCCGTGACAGCAACGTCTACTTCATCGGGAGCAAGCATGCGCTTTGCAGGTAAAGTGGCAATCGTAACGGGGGCCGCAGGCGGCATCGGCGAGGCATACGCGCGCGCTTTGGCGCAAGAGGGTGCCCGGGTCGTCGTCGCCGACATCGATACTGCGCGGGGCGAGGCGGTCACGCGATCCATCGGCGCCGCAGGTGGCAGTGCCACGTTTTCGTGTACCGACGTCAGTTCCGCTGACCAGACCCGCGCCATGGCAGAGATGACGGCTCGGACCTATGGGCAAATTGATTTTCTGGTCAACAACGCCGCGTTGTTTGGCGGGATGAAACTGGACCCTCTTCTGTCCGTCGATCTCGAGTACTACCGTCGCTTCATGGATATCAACATGAACGGCGCGCTGCTCGCGACGCGTGCGGTGGTGCCTTACATGAGTGGGCGCGGTGGCGCCATCGTCAATCAGACGTCGACCGCAGCGTACATGGCCTATGGCATGTACAGCGTGGCGAAGTACGGTCTCAACGCGCTCACCTTTGCGCTGGCCCGCGAACTCGGCCCACTGAACATCCGCATCAATGGCATTGCGCCGGGGCCGACCGAGACGCCGGCCCTGTTGGGCGTCGTGAGCCAGGAACAACTCGGTGCGATCGTCGCGACCATGCCGATCGCCCGGTTGGGCACCCCGGACGATCTGGTCGGTGCCGTGATGTTCTTGCTCTCCGATGAGGCCCGGTGGGTCACCGGACACGTGATGAACGTGGATGGCGGGCAGTGGATGCGTACCTGACCAGTCGCGGCTCACCAACCCTGCCTGACATTGCATTGGACTTACCATGACGGAACCTCGACGATCCTTGTTGTTCATCGCGGGCCAGTTGCGTTCCGCTGCTGCGGGGCGGTGCTATGACAACCTGTCGCCCGCCACCGGAGTCGTGTTGGGCACAGCTGCGGATGCCAGTGCCGCGGATATGGACGCCGCCATCACGGCAGCCCGCGAGGCGTTCGATGTCAGTGACTGGTCGACGGATCGTGACCTGCGTGTCCACTGCCTGCGCCAGTTGCGCGACCGGCTTCGCGGACTCAGCGAGACGTATCGTGAGGCCATCGCCGGAGAAACCGGCGCACCGCTTGGGCTGACGCATGGTTTCCAACTCGACATTCCAATCCGTTTCATGGACTGGACCATCGACCTGGCGAGCCGCTACGAGTTTGAGCGTGATATTGGACTCACGGCTGAGATGGGGATGCCGACCCGGCGGCGCGTGTTCAAGGAAGCCGCGGGGGTGGTGGGTGCCATCACTCCCTGGAATGCACCCGTGCAGATCAATCTTGCCAAGACAGTGGCAGCACTCGGTGCCGGCTGCACGGTTGTGCTGAAAGCGGCGCCCGAGACGCCGTGGGCGGCCGCGATGATTGGCGAAGCCGCAGCGCTGACTGACATGCCGGCTGGTGTGCTCAATGTGATCACGGGCTCAGACAAGGCCGGACTCGGTGAGCAATTGGTTGCCGACCCGAGAGTGGACGTCGTCTCATTCACCGGTTCGACCGCCACCGGCCGGCGGGTGATGGCCGCAGCCGCACCGACCGTCAAACGTGTGTTTCTCGAGCTGGGCGGCAAGTCTGCCAACATCGTATTGGATGACGCGGAGTATCCGGGGGCGTTGTATGGCGGGGTAGCGGTCTGTTATCACGCAGGTCAAGGCTGCAGCATTCCCACTCGTATCCTGCTGCCGCGTGCCCGCTACAAGGAGGGGGTCGCCATCCTCAAGTCGATCTTCGAAAATCTCCCCTATGGGGATCCCAACAGCATGGACCAGATTCTCGGGCCCGTGGTCTCACGGGCCCAGCAGCAGCGCGTGTTGGAATACATCCGGATCGGTATCGCTGAAGGCGCTCGGTTGGTCACCGGCGGCGCTGCGCCGGCGCATCTGTCGCACGGTTGCTATGTACAGCCTACGCTTTTCGCCGACGTCGACAACCTCATGCGCATTGCACAAGAGGAAATCTTCGGGCCGGTTCTGGTTGCCATACCGCACGATGGGGACGATGACGCGGTGCGCATCGCCAACGATTCCTGCTACGGCTTGGGTGGTGCTGTGCAGTCGTCTGACGTGAATCGCGCGCTGGCAGTGGCGCGCCGACTGCGCACGGGTACTGTCAATATCAATACAGCCAACGTCTATGCCGCCGACTCGCCTTTCGGGGGTTACAAACAGAGTGGCATCGGACGCGAGATGGGCGTGGAAGGCTTCGAGGAGTATCTGCAGACGAAGACCGTGGGGCTGCCGGGATGAGTTCCGATCTCTCAGGTCAGGTCATCATCGTCACGGGTGGATCGCGCAACATCGGCTATTTCGCTGCGGCTGGACTTGCCCGACGCGGCGCGACCGTGGCGATCATCGGGCGCGACGCCCAGGCCCTGGACCAGGCCCGACAGCGCATCGGTGAACAGGCGGTCCCCATCGCAGCCGACATTGCCGACCGAACTGCACTGCTGACGGCGATCGATGAGGTTCGCAGGCGTTGTGGCCGTATCGACGGCTTGGTCAACAACGCCGGTGTCTCCTACGTGAGTCCCGTGGAAAAACTGCAAGCGGAGGATGTTCTGCGGCAGATCAACGTGAATTTTCTCGCGGCGGTGTATGCCTCTCAGGCGGTGATACCGGATCTGCGCAGGCAGGGCGGCGGACGAATCGTCAACGTCTCATCTGATACGGTCCATCAGGACGCGGCGTTCGCGTGGCTGTCAATCTACTCGGCCAGCAAAGCGGCATTGGAGCAATTCTCCAAGGAACTGCGCAGCGAACTCGCCGGTGACAACATTGCCGTGACCACTTTCGTGCCGGGTAACACGCGTACCGGGTTTGGCGGCGGCTGGAATCCCGACATCGCTCGCGCGGCCTATGGCGAGTGGTTGGCGCATGGCAGTCACTGGGCGGGCATGATGTCTGCTGATTCGGTTGGTGAGGGCATCGCGCGCTGCTTCGATATGTCGCCTGAATGCTCACTCGATGTGGTGGTCATGCGGCCCGTCGGGAAGCGCCCCAAGGTCATGGAGCAGGATCTCTAGCGATTCGGCGACGAGGACAGGTGAGATCATGGCGGCATACTACGATCCCTTCGATTACAAGCACCACGAGAATCCCTATCCGGATTACCGGCGGTTGCGGGATGAGGCTCCGGTCTACCGTAACGATAAATACGGCTTCTACGCGCTATCGCGCTATGAGGATTGCTTTGCCGCAGCGCGCAATTACAAGGTCTTCTCTAGCGCCAAAGGAACGTCCCTCGAGGAGCTGAAAGGTCAGATCGCGCTGCTCATCACGTCGGATCCACCGGTCCACACACGGTTGCGGTCCATGTTGAGCGAGATGTTCATGCCGGGTCGGGTAGCGCCGCTCGAGGGGGCGGTACGCAGCATGGCCCGCGAGTTGCTGGCACCTCACCTCGCCAGCGGCAGGATGGACGTCATCGTAGATTTTGCCGCTCGCCTGCCGATGGCCATCATCTGCCGCATGCTGGGTTTTGCACGCGAGGATGAGGATATGTTGCGTGCATGGACGGACCAATGCGTGCATCGGGACGAGGGCGTGTTCGAGATGCCCGAAGAGGGATTACGCGCCACTTATAGCCTCTACGGCTATTTCGAGCAGGACCTGCAGCGGCGCAGCGGTGTGCCCGCCAGTGGTAACCTCGTGGATACGCTGGTTGCCGCGGAGCAGGGCGGCAAACTCAGTCACGAAGAGTTGTTGGGTTACATGTATCTCTTGTCGATCGCGGGGAACGAGACTACTACTAAGCTGATCGGCAACATGGTCTTTCAATTATACCGCCATCCAGATCAGCGCGCGCTGCTGCAAGCCGATCCGGGGCTCATGGCGTCTGCAGTCGAGGAGACGATGCGCTTCGACGGTCCGACTCAGATGATGGCGCGCACGACGACGCAGGACGTCCAGCTGCACGGTGAGACCATCCCCGCCGATTCCAAGGTCGCGCTGTTGTTCATCTCGGCCAATCGAGACGAACGCAAGTTCGAGCGTGCCGAGGTTTACGACATTCGGCGCGATGCCAGACATCATCTCGGATTCGGTGCGGGTCTGCACGCCTGTCTTGGTGCCGCCTTGGCGCGGCTCGAGGCCCGAGTTGCGCTCGAGGAGATTCTCAAAGTCGCGCCGAATTTTCACGTAGAGGAAGATGGGTTGCGCCGCATGCACTCTCCGCAGGTGCGTGGCTACACACACGTCCCTATTCGGTTCGCAGCGCACACGTGAACCGCGCGGCTCGAGGCGACGCATCGCGGCGCAGGGCGGCCTGACATGGCTGCCCTGGTCAGTCCGGTACTGCGTCTCAACATGAGCGGTGCCAGCGACGATCCCGAAATCGAGTCGACGCGCTATGCGGCGGCAATCGCGATGGCTGAGTACGCCGACCGCAACGGGTTCGCCATCGTCAACGTCGAGGAACATCACGACGCGGACATTGGCTGGATGGGGTCGCCCTTGCTGATGTCGGCGCTGATCATCTCCCGCACTCAGCGCATCACCGTGCGGGCGTCGGCACTGCTGGTCACGCTCTACGATCCCGTACGTCTCGCCGAGGAGATCGCGCTGCTGGACGTCGCGAGTCGGGGTCGGTTCGTGTTCGTCATGGGCCAAGGTTATCGACCCTCTGAGTATCACGCCATGGATCGCGACTGGGCCAGCCGCGGACAAAGCACGGAATTCGTGATCGAGACGCTGCTCGCAGCCTGGCGTGGCGATCCCTTCGAGTATCGCGGTCGGCTCATTCATGTCTCGCCCCGACCCTATACCCGACCGCATCCGCCGTTTTTCTATGGCGGAATGAGTCGTGTGGCGGTGTTGCGGGCGGCCCGCTATGGCCTGCCTTTCTTCCCCGCGCAACCCATGCCTGAGCTGGAGCGACTCTACCTCGAGGAATCACAGCGCCTGGGCCACCCCGGGTACATCGAACGTCACGAGGACCTGTCGCTGCTGATCATCGACGAGGAACCGGAGCGCGCCTGGCAGGAGCTTGGACCCTGCCTGCTGCGTGAGGCACGCCAGTACGCTCGCTGGAGCATGATTGGCGTGGAGCGACACCACGAGGCCGAGGCTGAATCCATAGCGGCACTGCGCTCGCAGCGTATCTACGAAATCCTCACCCCAGATGAATGCCTCGCCCGGGTCCACGAGAAATCCGGTGAGTACAAGCCAATCCTGCATCCGCTGGCCGGGGGTATTCCGGTCGAGCGGGCTTGGCACAGCATGCGTTTGTTCGCTGAGGGAGTGCTGGAGCGTCTCTGACCCGAATGAGCTGGGCTTACCTGCCTAGGTCTTCGATGGCGGCGCGTACGGCTGGACGCAGTTTGGACGCTCGCGGGTAGCCGACATATTGGGTCAGCATGATCAACAGGTCCTGAATTTGTTGCGCATCGAGTTCTCCGCGTCGCAGGGCGGCGCGTGTCTGCAATCCGAACAACTCGGCTTCACCTTGGGCAGCAATTACGCCCAACAGCATCAAACGTCGGTCGCGTACGCTGAGCGTTCCTCTGGACCAGGTCTCGGCGAACAACTGGTCCAGCATGACCTGCAGAAATTCGTCACGTTGCTCTGGCGACGGCAGCGGTACGGTACCGCCGTACACCTGATCGAACATCTCTTCGCCACGCTTGCGGCGCTCGCTGTCGCTCATGAATTGCGCTCCATGACGGGTTTATTGAGGAAAACGTCAAGTATGAGGTCGCGAGCCGCACGCGCACCAGGTAAGTCGATGCCGATGTCAGCCGCCATGTCGAGAGCGACCTGCAGATCCTTGGTGCCGAGCTGTCCCATTCGCGTCTGGAAACCGACGAAGGCACTCTCGCCGAGTTGCGTGGGGCCTGTGGCGCGGAAGTCGAGAAATCTGCCCATCGTGTCCGTGAGATTGCCGTTGCCGGTCATGACCTCCCGCAGCAACAGCGGATCGACGCCGCTGAGTTCGGCGAGCCTGAAACTTTCGTGGGCAGCCAGCAGCTGGAGCATGGTGACGAGATTGTTGGCTGCCTTCAGAGCCATGCCGGCGCCCAATTCGCCGGCGTGAATCCGACGGCGGCACATGGCGTCGATGACGGGAGTAGCCAGCGCGAGCCTCGCGGGATCGCCTCCACTCATTGCGATCAAGTCTCCGCTCTGCGCGAGATGCGCACCCCCCGTGACTGCGACGTCGGCGACTGCAACCGAGCGCAAGGCCGCGTGACGCGCGAGCAGAGCCATAGTGAACGGGCGGACGGTGCTGTGCACCAGAACCACGCTGCCAGACGGAGCCATGTCGAGCACGGCATCGGGGCCCTCGACGGCCACAGCCCGCAATTGCGCGTCGTCGCGCACGCAGATTCCCGTCACCTCGGCGCCGCTCGCCGCGGCGCCTGGCGAAGCCGCGAGCCGAGCGCCCAGCGCTGCCAGGTTACTCATTGCGGCAGGGTCGATGTCGAACACGGTCAACTCGTGGCCGGCCTCGAGTAAACGTCGCGCCATGGGTGCGCCGATGTTGCCGAGACCGATGAAGGCGACGTTCACGCCCGCTTGCTCCGCTCGCGGGCCATATTCATGGCGACATCCTCGATCATGTCTTCCTGGCCACCGACGGTTTTCATGCGGCCCAATTCAACCAGGATATCGGAGGAGGGCACGCCGTAACGTGCGCCCGCACGCTTGGCAAACAGCAGGAACGATGAGTAGACACCGGCGTAGCCGAGAATCATCGAGTCCCGGTCGATACGGATCGGATGGTCCATCATGGGTACCACGAGGTCCTCGGCAACATCTGCCAAACGGAATACATCGACGCCGGTCTCGATCCCCATCCGGGCACAGACCGCGTTGAATACCTCCAAGGGTGTGTTGCCGGCACCCGCACCGAGTCCCGCCGCCGAGCCGTCGATGCGAACTGCGCCTGCCTCCACTGCCGCCAGAGAATTGGCAATGCCCATGGCAAGGTTGTGGTGGCCGTGGAAACCGATTTCGGTGGAAGGCTGCAGTGTGCAGCGCAGCGCGCCGATCCGCGCGGTGACGTCATCCGGCAGCATGTAACCGGCTGAGTCGGTGCAGTAGATACAGTTCGCGCCATACGACTCCATGAGCAACGCCTGCTGAACGAGCGCCTCCGGTTCGAGCATGTGGGCCATCATCAGGAACCCGACCGTGTCCATGCCCAATTTTCGGGCGAGGCCGATGTGTTGCTCCGAGACGTCTGCCTCGGTGCAGTGCGTCGCCACCCGCATGGTATGCACGCCGAGATCGTGGGCCATGCGCAGGTGGTCAACGGTACCGATGCCAGGTAGCAGCAGCGCGGAGATCTTCGCCCGTTTCACTGCTGCAAGCACGCCGCGCAGGTATTCCTCGTCGGAGTTGAGTGGAAATCCGTAGTTCACCGACGCGCCACCCAGGCCGTCACCGTGGGTGACCTCGATCAGCGGTACGCCCGCCGCATCGAGCGCCGAGGCGATCGCGACCATCTGAGCCACAGAGATTTGATGGCGCTTTGGGTGCATGCCATCGCGCAGGCTCATGTCGTGCAGAACGATTTTGCGTCCCTTGAGATTCATGGTGAAGATCCTCAGTCGTAAGCGCCGCGGCTGATTTCCGCCGCCAGCATCTCGCCGGTGCGCAACGCAGCGGCCGTCATGATGTCGAGATTGCCTGCATACTTCGGCAGATAGTCGCCGAGTCCGGCCACCTCGAGGTAGACGGAGACGCGCTTGCCATCGAAAACCGGGCCATTTTTCAGCGTGTAACCGGGCACGTATTTCTGTACCTCTGCAATCATGGCCAAGATCGACTGGGTGATCGCTGCCTGATCCGGCTCGGACTCGGTCAGGCAGTGGACGGTGTCGCGCATGATCAGGGGTGGCTCGGCCGGGTTGAGAATGATGATGGCTTTGCCTCGCTTGGCGCCGCCCACTTTTTCGATCCCGTTCGCCGTGGTGCGTGTGAATTCATCGATGTTACGGCGCGTGCCCGGCCCGGCAGAGCGCGAGGAAACGGTTGCTACGATTTCGCCATAGGCCACGGGCTGCACGCGGCTGACCGCAGCCACGATCGGGATGGTGGCCTGTCCTCCGCAACTGACCATGTTGACGTTCCGCTCACCGCGCCCGGCATGTTCGGCGAGATTGACCGGGGGCACGCAGTAGGGACCAATCGCCGCCGGTGTCAGGTCCACCACGACTACGCGGTGCTCCTGCAGTTTGCGGTTGTTTTCGTCATGCACGTAGGCCGAGGTGGCATCAAAGGCAATACGCACACCGTCAGCACGCAGGTGCGGAAGCAAGGCGTCGATGCCCGCAGATGTCGTTTTGAGCCCGAGTTCGCGGGCGCGCGCCAGTCCCTCGGAGGCCGGGTCGATGCCCACCATCCAGACGGGTCGCAGCGCCGCACTGCGCATGGTCTTGATCAGCAGGTCCGTGCCGATATTGCCGGAGCCGATCAGGGCTGCGTTGATTTTTTCTACCATGGGCTCTGGGGACTCCTCTGTGGGCGGGTCTGTGTGGCGCGGTGATCGCGATTCCTCCGACAAGTTAGCACTGCCTGCCACGCCGGAGAAGGTACGCGTAGTATGATCGGCGCCGACCTATGCATTTGAGGTAGATGCGGTGGAGTTGGACGAGCGCCTTGCTTTGATCGAGAAACGCGTCGACCGGGTGGAGTCCACGGAGCAGATCCGCCAGTTGGCTGCCCGTTACAGTCTCGCACTCGACATGCGCGATCTGGACGCCTTGGTCGGCCTGTTCCCTGAGGACATCAAGGTGGGTCGTGGCCAGACGGGTCGGACGGCTTTGCGCACCTGGTTTGACGAGACCTTACGTAAACAGTTCAGCGGCACGTCACACCATGTCGGAAATCACGTCATCGAGTTCGCGGATGCTGATCATGCTCGCGGCGTCGTGTATTCCAAGAACGAGCATGAGACGGCCACTGAATGGGTCATCATGCAGATGATGTACGTGGACGATTACGAACGCATTGAGGGGCGTTGGTACTTCCGTCGTCGTCTGCCCCTGTACTGGTACGCAACCGATCTGAACAAACCGCCGCTGGGGGACCGAAAAATGCGCTGGCCGGGTGTGGAGCCCTATTCAGGGGGCTACCACGAGTTGTTTCCCAGTTGGCGAGAGTTCTGGGAGCGGGGCGGTCCACCGGAAGGCGAGGTGGCAGCCCCGGCTGCCTTTGACGAGTTCATCGAGCGGATGCGTCGCGGCGCGACTGCGCCTGCGGTAAAGGTCCGCTGAGTCAGCTCTGAGCCTTGCCACCCGACCAGTTGGGGTAGTCGGTATAACCCGTTGCGCCCGGCGTGTAGAGGGTGCCCCGATCGAAGCCGGCGAGTGGTGCCTGCGCATGGATCCGTTCCGCCAGATCCGGATTCGCGATGAAGTGTCGCCCAAAAGAGACCGCGTCACCGATGCCAGAGCGGATCGCCGCCGCAGCTGACTGAGGGTCGAACCCGTCATTGACGATCACCGGTCCGGAATAATGGGTTCGCGCCAGCGCAAACGCGTCCAGCGTCCTGTCCGGAGAGCGGATCACGTGCAGCCAGCCGTATCGTAAGGGCGCCAGTGCATCCAGCAGTACAGCATGCGTCTGCCTCGGGTCCGGATCTGCCGTGTCGTTGAACGGATTGCCGGGACAGATACGCAGGCCCACGCGATCGGCTCCGATCGCTGCGCAGAGCGCCTCCATCAGTTCCACGATGAAGCGCGCGCGGTTCAATGCAGAACCGCCATACTGGTCCGTGCGATGGTTCGCGTTCTCGGCGAGAAACTGCATGGGTAGATATCCACTGGTGCAGTGGACCTCGACTCCGTCAAAGTCCGCCGTCCGAGCGAGTCGTGCCGCTGCTGTGAAATCAGCAATGACCTCTTGTATGCCGCTGGCGGAAAGCGCCTCGGGGAGTTCGCACGGCTGCATGCCTGCGACGTCCGTGAACATGTTGACGTTGGCCGCAATCGCCGACGGTGCGACGGTACGAGTGCCCGGCGCCTTGTTATGGCGGCTGGCAATGCGTCCGACATGCATGAGTTGCGCCACGATGGGCGTGCCGGCAGCGTGCACGCGCTCGACCACCTGCTGCCACGCCTTTGTCTGCTGCTCGGTGTGCAGACCGGGTGTGCGCGCATAGCCCTTGCCATCGGCAGATGGCTGGACTCCCTCTGTGATGATCAGGCCTGCGCCGGCCCGCGCCCCGTAATACTGCACGTGCAATTGGTTTGGCAGGCCGTCGTCGTCGGCACGACTGCGGGTCATGGGAGCCATTACGATCCGGTTCTTGCACGCAATCGCGCCCATCGTGATGGGCGTGAAGAGTTCAGCTGTCGTTTGGTTCATACCGGTTGCCGTTGCGCGACGGCGGATGAGCAGAGGGATTCAGGCGATGTCCGTCTAGAAAAAATAGGAGCCGCCATTAGCGACGAGTACGCTGCCTGTTACGTACGAAGCGGCGTCGCTGGCGAGAAAGGCCACCGCGGCGGCGACTTCTTCGGGACGAGCCAACCTGCCAAGCGGGATTGCTTTTTCGAGACTGGTGATCCATTCCTGCGGAATGGAGCGCATCATGGGCGTGTCGGTCGGGCCAGGCGCCACGGCGTTGACGCGTATGCCGCGTGATGCGACTTCCCTCGACAGCGCCCGCGTCATCCCGATCAGGGCTGCCTTGCTGGTGACGTAGTGCACCGGGCCCTCGCCCGACTGAACGGCGGTGGAGGCAATGTTGATGATCGAGCCGGCGGTGCCGTCGCGAGCCATGAGTCGCAATGCTTCGCGGGTGCAGTAGAAGGCGCCGTCGAGGTTCACTGCCATGACCGCTCGCCAACCCTCGTCCGCCATGTATACCGCTTGTTCGACATGCACCGTTGGCGTTTCGCCTCGTTGCAGTTGCTCATTGCGCTGTGCCATCAACTCGTACATGCGCGCGCTGCCGTCGTTCGGCCCCGTGCCGGTCCCCGCGTTGTTGACCAGGACGTCAAGCCTGCCAAAGGCGGCATCCGCTGCAGCAAATGCGGCATGGACCGCTGCGCTGTCTGCAACGTTGCATGGCAGAGCGACATGCAGCGCGGGATCTTGCAGTGTGGCCACTGTCGCTTCGGCAGATTCGACCTTGAGATCCACTGCCGCGACGCGTGCGCCCGCCGCGGCCAGCGCCTGTGCGCAGGCCCTGCCTATGCCCTGACCGGCGCCAGTCACCAGCGCGGTCTTTCCTGCGAGGTTGCTCATGGATTACCTGCCTTTTGCGATGACATTGAGGGTCAGGGGGGCGGTACGACGAGTTCCAGTGATTTGCCGCCGTCTGCGGTGATGCATACGCCTGTCACATATGAGGCTTCGTCTGAAGCGAGAAACAGCGCGAGATTGGCGATCTCTGCGGCTTCGCCGAACCGTCCCATCGGCACCGCCGCAGCAATTTTACGTCCCCAGTCGGCGTAGGGACCTGCGAACCCGGCTGCAGTGGCTGGCGTATTGATCACGCCGGGCGCGATGGCATTGACCCGCACGTTGGCCCGCGCGCCCTCGATTGCCGCGTAACGGGTAAAGTGAATGAGCGCTGCCTTCGCCGTACCATAGGCTGACATGTTGGCCATCGCGAGCAGTCCATTGACGGAGGCGATGTTGACAATGGCGCCCCGGCCGGCGGGCAGCATCACCTTGAACGCCTCGCGCGTGGCGACAAAGGTCGAGTCAACGTTCACCTGAAAGTCACGCCGAAACGCCTCCACCGTCATATTAGTGATCGCGGCGTAGGTGACTGAGGGTGCGTTGTTCACCAGTACGTCCAAACGGCCCTGTCGTGCGGCGACGTTTGCGACGAATGCGGCGAGTGCGGTGTGGTCTGCAACGTCCAGCGTCTCGGCGCTCACGGAGCCGCCTGCGTCACGAATACGGTCTGCAACGGTTTGCAACGGTTCGGCGCGGCGTGCGCAGATGGCGACATGGGCGCCCTCGGCAGCAAAACGCTCAGCGATGGCGGCGCCGATCCCCTGGCTTGCGCCCGTGACTATGGCAATCCGGTCTTTGAGGGCATGACCCATAGGGCACCTGTGAGAAGAATCGCGCTCCAGTATAAGGAACTCACGGCCGGTTGGCGGTGCGGATGACCCCGGCCGGGTCGCTACTGTGCGCTGAGTGGGGATGCTCGTTCAATTGTGGTAGGTGCGTAAAACAAGACGGCTGAAAAAACGAAAAGCGTTGCTGGTGTGGCACTTGGTGGCATAATTTCGAAAAATCTCGAGGGCAAAGTCGTCGGCTTCCCTGCCGACGTGCCGCTCGACAGAGGTGGTGTCCCATGAGCGTCTGTTCACTTGGTTACATCCGCGTTGCCGCCACGGACCTCAGTAAGTGGCGCACCTTTGCTGCTGATGCGCTGGGTCTGATGACGGCTGACGGACCAAACGGTGCCTTGTGGTTGCGTATCGATGATCGTCCGTTCCGCATCTCCGTGGAGCCGGGCGACCGCGACGGGTTCATCGCGGCGGGTTGGGAGTTGCGCGATGCCGCTGCTTTTGCCGATTGTACGGCGCGGCTTGCTGCATCCGGAGTTGCAGTGACCCAAGGCACGGCTGCTGATGCCGCCACCCGTCACGTCAACGCGGTCGCATATTGCAGCGATCCAGCCGGTAACCGCCTCGAGTTGTATTACGGCAGAGTGCGCGACTACGAACCTTTCGTGTCGCCGCGGGGTGTCACCGGGTTTGTGACTGGTGATCTGGGCATGGGTCACGTCGTATTACCAGCGCCCCAACTCGACCAGACGCACGATTTCTACCGCGACATGCTCGGCTTTGGCGACTCCGACGAAATGCGGCTCGTGATGTCGCCGGATCCTGCCGTCCCGCCGCTGCGGATCCTGTTCATGCATTGCGCGAGTCGTCGGCATCACAGCCTTGCGCTCATTCCCATGCCGGTGCCGAGCGGTCTGGTGCACACGATGGTGGAGGTCCGCACGCTCGATGATGTCGGTCGTGCGCTCGATCGCTGCGTCGCGGCTGGCCACCACATTTCCTCTTCGCTGGGGCGCCATTCCAATGACGGGATGGTCTCGTTCTATGTCGCGACGCCCGGTGGATTCGATATCGAATACGGGTGCGATGGCATTACGCCTGACTGGTCTACGTGGGTGCCCACCCGCAGCCTGACCGACAGCACCTGGGGTCACAAGTGGGCGCCGCGCGGATGAATAAACTCATGACCGCCGCGCAGGTCGTCGCGCAGTTGCAAGACGGCATGACCGTCGGCATTGGTGGTTGGGCCGCGCGACGCAAGCCGATGGCGTTGGTCCGTGAGATCCTGCGGTCACCCCTGCGTGATCTCACGGTCGTATCTTACGGCGGCCCGGACGTGGGATTGCTTGCGGCTTCCGGCAAGCTGCGCAAGCTGGTCTACGGCTTTGTCACGCTCGACGTATTGCCTCTCGATACGCACTTTCGCAATGCGCGGCAGGCGGGTGCCTTCGATGTGATGGAGATCGACGAAGGAATGCTGCAACTCGGCTTGCGGGCTGCGGCCATGGGCGTGCCGTTCCTGCCCACGCGCGTAGGCCTCGGCACCGACATTCTCAAGCACAGTCCGGGCCTGCGCACCGTGCGTTCACCGTACGACGACGGCGAGACCTTTGTGGCCATGCCCGCACTCAAGCTCGATGCGGCTCTGTTGCACGTCAGCGAGGCTGACGAGCGGGGTAACAGCGTGATCATGAGTCCCGATCCGTTTTTTGATGAGTTGATGGGTCGCGCGGCCGCCAGCGTTTACATCAGCTGCGAGCGCTTGGTGCCCACGGCGCAGGTCTGCTCGCGGGAGCGGGCTCGCTATCAGCCATTCGAACGTTCCGTCGTCACTGGAGTCGTCGAGATTCCGCTTGGGGCTCATCCGACGGCGGGGGTGCCGGGTTATGGCATCGATGTCGAACACCTCAAGGAATATGCGGCCGCCACGTCTCCTGAGCTCTGGCAGTCCTATCGAGCCCGATACATCGACCTCGATTCGCATCAGGCCTATGTCGAGGCGGCGGGTGGACAGGCACGCATCAATGCAATTGCGCCACCGGTGTTCTGATGTCCGATACGACGCCTGATCGATACACGCTGTCGGAACTGTGTGTCGTCGCCTGCGCCGAGGTCTGGCGCGGTGCCGGCGAGGTACTGGCCACCGGTATCGGTGTGATACCTAGAATTGCGGCGGGCCTTGCACGTCTCACGTTCAATCCGGACCTCATGATGACGGATGGCGAGGCCTACCTGCTCGCCGAGCCGGTTGCGCTCGGGCCCCGGACGGTACCGCCGGTGGTGGAGGGCTGGATGCCGTATTCGCGCACCTTCGATCTGCTCTGGAGTGGCCGCCGGCACGCGCTGGTTGGTCCGGTGCAAGTCGACCGCTACGCGCAGATGAATATCAGCATCGTCGGCGACTACGCCCGACCAAAGGCGGCAATCCTCGGGGTGCGAGGGTTCCCTGGCAACTCCATTTCGCACCCCAACAGCATGTTCGTTCCCAATCATTCCCCGCGGGTGTTCGTCGCGGGCGAAGTCGATATGGTCTGCAGCGCTGGCTTCAATCCGGCGCGCTGGCCCGACGGAAAGATCCCTGCCGGAATCCGTATCGGCCGCGTGATCACCGACCTCGGCGTATTCGATTTCGATGGTCCTCGGCACGCCGCGCAGATCCGCTCGCTGCACCCTGGGGTGACACGCCAACAAGTCGTGGAAGCGACGGGTTTCCCACTGCTCGGAGTGGAATCGCCGCCGGTCACGCCCGGACCTACGGCCGGGCAACTCGCGCTGATCCGTGAGCGTCTGGACCCGCGCGGGATGCGCAGCGCTACCTTCAAGGAAGATCGAGTGATCGGCACCGTCGCGGGCACCGCCTGACATGCACCACGCGCTGCAAACGCCCCTGCAGCAATTGCTCGGGTGTCGCTACCCGATCGTACAGACGGCGATGGGGTGGGTGGCGCGCCCGGAACTCGTTGCTGCATCCTGTAACGCCGGTGCATTCGGGTTTCTCGCAGCAGCCACGATGCGTCCCGAAGACGTGGGTCCCGCCATCGATCGCGTGCGCAGCCTCACGGATCGACCATTCGGTGTAAATTTTCACATGTTCCAGCCCGGTGCGGCTCACATCGTCGATACCGTGATCGGCGCCAAGGTCAAGGCGGTCAGTTTTGGCAGGGGCCCCGACAAGGCGATGATCGCTCGCTTTCGTGACGCGGGTATTGTCTGCATGCCGACCGTCGGCGCACTCAAGCATGCGCAGAAAATGGTGTCGCTCGGCGTCGATGCCATCACCGTCCAGGGTGGCGAGGGCGGCGGCCACACCGGTTCCGTGCCGACCACCATCCTGCTCCCGCAGGTGCTCGATGCGGTCAAGGTTCCGGTGGTCGCCGCTGGCGGTTTCCACGACGGTCGGGGACTTGCGGCCGCGCTGGCATTTGGGGCAGTCGGAGTCGCCATGGGAACGCGCTTTCTCATGACGCGCGACTGTCCGGTACCGGAGACCAGCAAGCAGCGCTATGTCAAGGCCGGACTCGACGACATCACATTGACCACGCGTCTCGACGGTATGCAGCATCGCCTGATCCGCAACGAGGTATTGGGTCGCTTCGAGCGCAGCGGGTCGTTGCGCCTGCTGACTGAGGCGCTGTCCAACGCGCTGCGCATGCAACGCCTGACCGGCGCGCGCCTGGCGGATCTGATTGGTGCCGCCCGCGGTATGCAGCGGGAGTCCGGCATGACGTTTGGTCAAGCGTTGATGGCCGCCAACTCACCGGTGCTCATCGAGCGGACCATGATTCAGGGCCGGCCCGAGGAAGGCGTCATACCCACCGGTACTGTGGCCGGCGTGCTCGATGATCTGCCTACATGTGCGGAACTCGTCGAGCGCATCATTCGCGAGGCGGAAGCCCGTCTCGCCCAACTTTGCGGTTGAGGATCAGCCATGCCCATACGTACTGAAGCCCGCGGCCACGTGCTGGAAGTGGTGATCGATCATCCACCGGTGAACGCGCTGGATGGTGCGGGTTGGCATGAGTTTGCAGCGACCGTGGAGGCGGCCGGACGCGACCTCAATGTGCGCTGTGTGATGATTCGCGCCGAAGGTCGCGGTTTCTGCGCTGGTGTCGACATCAAGGAACTGCAGGCCCATCCGGATCGTATCGTCCAGGTCAATCGCGGCAACTATCTGACTTTCCGTGCAGTGCGAGCCTGTGAAGTTCCGGTGGTAGTGGCTGCGCACGGCTTCATCATTGGCGGCGGTATTGGCGTGTGCGGCGCGAGTGATGTGATCATCGCCGCCGAGGACGCGTTTTTCTCGCTGCCGGAGATTGATCGTGGTGCGATGGGCGGCGCGTCTCATCTGGCGCGCATGCTGCCCCTGCATAAAGTGCGCTCCTTGTTCTTCACCGGCGGTAACTGCCCCGCTCAGGAAGCATTTCGGCTCGGTGCGGTGGAGAAGGTCGTGCCGCGGGAGAGGTTGCTGGCAGAAGCCCGCGCCTTTTGTGATGTGATCGCCGGCAAGAGCCGACGGGCCCTGGTCCTGGCCAAGGAATCGCTGAACGGCATCGAACCGCACGATGTAGATCGTTCCTACCGCTTTGAGCAGGGATTCACACTCGAAATGTACATGAGCCCCGATTCGCAGAAGTCACGTGACGCGTTCGTCGAGCACAAGGGCAAGGCGAAGTTCTGATCCGGCATGGCGATTCAACTCAACTACAGCGAGTCGGAGCGGGCGTTGCGCGCCGAGTGCCGCGCTTGGCTGGAGGCCAACGTCCCGGTAGAGCCGCTGCCTTCTTTCGATACAGCCGAGGGCTTCGCGGCTCACCGCGAGTGGGAGGCCCGACTCAACAGCGGCGGCTGGTCCATGGTGACTTGGCCGCGTGAATACGGCGGTAGAGGTCTCAACCTGATCGAATGGCTGATCTTCGAGGAAGAGTACTATCGCGCGGATGCGCCCGGCCGCGTCAATCAGAACGGTCTGTTCCTGTTTGGCCCGACCTTGATGGAATTCGGTACCGCCGAGCAGAAGGCTCGCATGCTGCCGCGCCTCGCGGCCGGCAAGGATATCTGGGCGCAGGCCTGGTCTGAGCCCCAAGCTGGGTCCGACCTCGCGGCATTGAAGTCGTCGGCCGTGCTCGATGGCGATCATTACGTGATCCGCGGGCACAAGATCTGGTCATCGCGGGCCGTGTTTGCGGATTGGTGCTTCGGCATGTTCCGCACCGATCCCACCTCGGAGCGGCACAAGGGTCTTTCCTACATTGTCGTACCGCTGGATGCGCCCGGGATCCGCGTGCGAGGTATCCCTCAGTTGGACGGAGAACCGGGATTCGCTGAGATCTTCTTCGATGAAGTGCGTGTCCCCGTCGCCAACCGCATCGGTGCCGAGGGACAGGGCTGGCAGATTGCGATGGCCACCGCCGGGTTCGAGCGGGGACTAATGTTGCGCAGTCCCGCCCGGTTCCAGCGTACCGCGCAGCGTCTCGTCGAACTCTACCGACAGCATTCCGCTGTCTGCGATCCGGCGCTGGCTTCCACGGTGGCGCAGTGTTGGATGGATGCTGAGGCCTATGCTCTGGCTACTTACATGACCGCCGCGCGGCTCATCGCCGGCGGGACCATTGGAGTCGAGGCAAGTCTCACCAAAGTCTTCTGGTCGGAGTTGGATGTTGCCATGCATCGGGCGGCGCTGAGCATTTTGGGTGCTCGTGCCCAGTTACTGCGACACGCCCCGGCGGCGCGCGATCTCGGTGGTTGGCTGGAGGGATTCCTGTTTTCACTGGCTGGACCGATCTACGCTGGGACCAACGAAATCCAGCGCAATATCATCGCCGAGCGCCTGCTCGGCATGCCGCGCTGAGTCTGTACCGATGCAGTTCACTTTCAGCGAAGAGCAACGGATGATGGCGCAGGCACTGCGCGCTCTGCTCGATGACGTCTGTACGGGTGCGGACCTTCGCCAGACGCTGAATTCTGCGCAAGACGGGGCGCAGTCCCCGGTGTCACCTTCACGCTGGCAGCGACTTTCCGAACTGGGTTTGCCAGGTGCGTTGGCTCCCGAGTCTGTCGGTGGGCTCGGCTGTGTCGAGACGGATTTTGTGTTGCTCGCCGAGGAGGCGGGTCGGGCCGCCTTGCCTGAACCGCTGATCGAGCACGCTGGCGTGGCCGTGCCGCTGCTGCTGGACGTACAGGCGGCGGCAACTGCGGATGCTGGAGGGATTGCCTCGGTGCTTGCGCAGGCGGCGGTGGGCGAATGCTGTCTGGTCTTTGCGTCGCCCGGAACTTCCTACGTGCATGGTTTGGACCAGTGTCACTGGTTATTGACGGCCGACCACGACCACTCACTGCGCCTTTTGTCGCGCGCTGATTTTCAGATTGCAGCTCAGCCGGGTGTCGATCCTTTGCGTATGCTGGCTGAGGCCCGCTGTGCGCCGAATGCGGGTCGGGCCCTTGCCTCGGATTCCATCGCCGCGACTGCATGGAGGCAGGCCCGATGGCGTGCTGCCGTGTTTGCCGGCGCGGAGGCGTTGGGTGTCGCGCAACGGTTGGTCGATCTTGCTGTCGTCTATGCGAATGAGCGCAAGCAGTTCGGCAAGGTGATCGGCAGCAATCAGGCGATCAAGCACCAACTCGCCACGGTGCAGATCAGGATCGAATTTGCACGCCCGGTGGTTTATGCGGCGGCAGCCGGGCTGGCCGCGTGGCGAACGCAGGGCGGTAACCCGGAGTCCTCTGCGCGGCTGGAATCGCGTGTCATCCACGCGAAATTGGCGGCCTGCGACGCAGCCGACCTTGCGGCGCGCACCGCCATCCAGGTGCACGGTGCCATGGGGTATTCCTGGGAACTCGATCTGCAGTTCTACGCCAAACGGGCCTGGGCGCTCTATGCCATGCACGGTGACCGTAATCAGTTGATGCGTCGTCTGCAGGAGTCGTTGTTTGCTGGCGGCCTGCCACTGGGTACCGACCGCTTGTTCGACTGAACGGAGAAGGTGATGGCCGAAGCTTACATCGTCGATGCAGTACGCAGCCCGGTTGGCAAAAAGAAGGGAAGCTTGGCCAACACGCACCCAGCCGATCTCGGGGCACACGCTTTGTCGGCGCTGATGCAGCGGACAGGTATCGATCCGGGCGCGGTCGAGGATGTGATCTTCGGCTGCGTCGACACCATCGGCCCGCAGGCCGGCGATATCGCGCGTACGTGCTGGCTGGCGGCGGGGCTTCCCGATCACGTGCCGGGCACGACCATTGATCGGCAGTGTGGCTCGTCGCAACAGGCCGTGCACTTCGCCGCGCAGGCCGTGATGAGCGGTACGCAGGACCTGGTTGTCGCCGGTGGCGTCCAGCAGATGAACATGATTCCGATCTCTCAGGCGATGATCGCAGGTCAGGCCCTCGGCTTTGGCGATCCGTTCCGCGGCTCGCCTGGCTGGTTGGCGCGCTACGGTGATCAGGAAGTCTCCCAGTTCCGCTCGGCCGAGATGATCGCGACCAAGTGGGACATCTCGCGACTCGAAATGGAGCAGTTCGCGTTGCAGAGCAACGACCGCGCGATACATGCAATTGATGACGGCCGGTTCGATGCGCAGATCGCGCCGGTGGGCGAATTCCGTCGCGATGAGACACCTCGACGCGGCACGACTTTGGAGCGTATGGCAGTGCTGCAGCCGCTGACGCCGGGCGGTCGTCTGACGGCCGCAGTGGCGAGTCAGATTGCAGACGCATCCGCCGCGATTCTGATCGCCTCGGAGGGCGCGGTTCGGCGGTACGGGCTAAAGCCGCGTGCTCGCATCGCGCACATGTCGGTACGCGCGGACGACCCCGTGTGGATGCTGACGGCGCCGATACCGGCTACTCGTCATGCACTCACGCGTTCTGGGTTGCGGTTGGAAGACATCGAATTGATCGAGATCAATGAGGCGTTTGCTTCAGTGGTGATCGCCTGGGAACGCGAACTCGGCGCGGATCGTGATCGTGTCAACGTCAACGGAGGCGCGATTGCCCTCGGGCACCCGCTGGGCGCCACGGGTGCGCGACTGATGACCTCCTTGTTGAGCGAAATGGAGCGTCGCGGCGCGCGCTTTGGTTTGCAGACGATGTGCGAGGGCGGTGGTCAGGCCAACGTCACGGTGATCGAACGACTTTGATATTCGGCGGGCGCAGGGAGTAGGCAGATGGCTGGAATTTGTGATGGAAGGATCGTGGTGGTCACCGGTGCTGGGCGCGGCCTCGGTCGTGAGTACGCGCTGGCGCTCGCCCGGGAGGGAGCCAAGGTGGTGGTCAACGACCTCGGCACTTCGCTCGGCGGTGAGGGTCGCGATCTGGCGACCGCGCAGATCGTCGTCGATGAGATCCGTGCGGCTGGGGGCGCGGCCGTTGCCAACGGCGATGACGTCGCCGACTGGGAGGGGGCGGCAAACATGGTCCGCACTGCAGTCGACTCCTTCGGTGGGTTGGACGTGATCATCAATAACGCGGGCTTCGTCCGCGATCGTATGTTCGTAAGTCAGACGGTGGAGGAATGGGATGCCGTGATCCGCGTTCATCTGCGCGGCCATTTTTGTGTCACCAGTCATGCCGTTGCCTACTGGCGTGCGCAGCAGAAGGCGCAGCGTCCCGTCGATGCGCGGATCATCAATACGAGTTCGGGGGCTGGGTTGCAGGGCAGTATGAGTCAGGCCGTCTATTCCGCCGCCAAGGGTGGCATCGCCAGCCTGACTTTGGTTCAGGCAGCTGAGTTGGGCCGCTACGGAATCACGGCGAATGCGCTCGCCCCTGCGGCGCGCACGCGGATGACCGAGGTGGCCTTTGCCGACAAGATGCGTGCGCCGGAGAGCGGTTTTGATCGTCAGGATCCCGCCAACATCGCGCCATTGGTGGTTTGGTTGAGCAGCAGCTTGTCGGCCTCTGTCAGTGGCTGTGTGTTTGACCTCGAGGGCGGCCGGATCACCCTGTGCAATGGCTGGAACGACGGGCCCACCGTGGACAAGGGCTCGCGGTGGTTGCCCGCGGAAGTCGGAGAGGCTGTAGCTGGGTTGCTGCAGCGGCGTCCGCCGCAGAAAAAGGTCTGGGGTACCTGAGGATGCAATTTGCCTTTACTGCCGAGCAGGAGATGATCCGTGACGCCGCACGCGAGTTCGTGGCGGGCCATGGCACTTCTGCTCGGTTGCGTGCCGTGATGGAGACTCAGGCGGGGTACGATACCGACGCGTGGCATGAACTCGGGCGCGAGTTGGGCTGGGTTGGATTGATGTTGCCCGAGGAGGCCGGTGGCAGCGGCAGCGGTATGGTCGAACTTGCCATCCTGCAGGAAGAAATGGGGCGCCGTCTGTTGGCGACGCCGTTTCTTGCCACGGCCGGTATGACGGTACCAATCATCCTCGAGTGTGCCGGTGCGGCACAGACATCGCGTCTGCTTACTGGTCTGGCAGCGGGCGAAATGATTGCCGCAGCGGCTTTGACCGGTGACTCCGGATTGCCGGGTGAGGCGGCGATCGCCGTTGATTTCACGCCATCCGGCAGAGGCGGCGGACGGCTGAATGGTCACGCCTCCTTCGTGGTTCATGGTCACGTCGCAGATGTGCTGCTCGTCGCCGCCAATACGGTTCAACCAGAGGGTGGCATATCGGTGCTCGTCGTGCCCCGCAGCGCCAGCGGCGTCCATGTCACACGGTTGACGACCATGGATCTGACGCGGCCCTACGCGCGCGTCGAATTTCATGATGTGGAGCTCAGCGCTGAGGCGTTACTCGGGTCCATGGGAAAGGCCGATGCGCCGTTGGCCAACGGCCTGCGTATCGCCGAAATCGCGCTGGCCGCGGAACAGTTGGGCGGCGCGGCCGGGGTGTTGGAGATGACCACCGAGTACGTTCGTCAACGGGTGCAGTTCGGCCGGCCCATCGGCAGCTTCCAAGCTGTCAAGCATCGCCTTGCTGACATGCTGGTAATGGTCGAGGCTGCGCGCTCTGCGGTCTATTACGCCGCGTGTACGGTCGATGAGTACCGAGCCGGCGCGGCTGATGCGAAGGCGCTGGCTGAGGCCGCGGCCTTGGTCAAGAGCTATTGCTCAGACGCTTTTTTCAATTGCGCCTCCAATGCGATTCAATTGCACGGCGGCATCGGCTTCACCTGGGATCACGACGCCCAGTTGTACTTCAAACGCGCGCGGGCCAGTGCCACGTTGCTCGGCTCCTCGACCTATCACCGCAGGCGGATCGCAGAACTGATCGGGCTCGATGCCGAGACGATTGGGGGCGAACGATGAAACTCGGCTTTACACCTGAGCAGGAGGCCTTCCGGTCCGAATGCTCTGCATGGCTGCGTGATCAAATGCACGGAGCGTTTGCGGACATTCGCGGCGAGACGAGTTTGACCGCTCAGGCTGAACGCCGCATGGAATGGGAGCGGGCCCTGGGTGCGGCGCGCTGGAGCGTCATCGGATGGCCCGAACGTTATGGTGGTCGTGATGCAGACCTCGCCAGTCAGGTCATCTTCGCCGAGGAGTATGCGCGCTGCGGTGCACCAGGACGGTTGGGGCATCTGGGCACTGAACTCGCCGGGCCCACCATTCTCCATTTCGGTACCGATGCGCAACGGGAGCGATTTCTGCCCAGGATTGCGGCTGGTGAGGAATTCTGGTGTCAGGGGTACAGCGAACCCAATGCCGGCTCCGATCTATCCAATGTGCGTACCAAAGCACGGTTGGAACACGGACCGCAGGGTGCGCAATGGGTGATCGAGGGTCAGAAAATCTGGACTTCGCTTGCCCAATTCGCACAGTGGATTTTCATCGTCTGTCGTACGGAGGAGGGCACGCGCGGTCCTGCGGGCATCTCTTATCTCCTCGTGCCCATGCACCAGCCGGGCGTGACCGTTCGACCGATACGGCAGATCACCGGCGAGAGTGAATTCAACGAGGTGTTCTTCGAGGGGGCACGGACACCGGCTGAGTACTGCGTGGGCAAGCCGGGTGAGGGCTGGAAGGTGGCGATGGGCACGCTGGCGTTTGAACGGGGTGTTTCGACGCTGGCCCAACAGATGACCTTCCGCAACGAGTTCGACGCCCTGGTTGCAGCCGCGCGGGACAATGGTGCCTCACGCGACCCGCTCATCCGGCAGCGGTTGGCGGAGGCCTGGATCGGGTTGCGCATCATGCGCTATAGCGCGCTGCGGATGCTGTCGTCCGGTACGGAAGGGGCGCTTGGACCAGAAGCCCTGACTTACAAGATCTATTGGGCCACGTGGCGACGCAAACTGGGTGAACTCGCAATGGATATCGCAGGTCCCGCCGGCGAACTCGTACAGCAGGCACCATACGATTTGAGTCCGCTACCTCGGCTGTTCCTCTATTCCCGCGCTGATACCATTTATGCAGGTACCAACCAAATCCAGCGCAACATCATTGCCGAGCGTGCGCTCGGCTTACCCAAGGAGCCACGCGGTGACCGTTGAACACTCTGCCGCATCCCCCGTCTACCCTCCCGGCCGCAACCTGCTGCTCGGGAAAACTGTGTTGCTCACCGCGGCAGCAGGGACGGGGATCGGGTTTGCAATGGCAAAGCGGTGCGTGGAAGAGGGTGCCCGCGTCTTCATTAGCGACGTGCACGAGCGGCGACTGACCGAAGCCGTTGGGCGCCTCGCGGCAGGTGGGACAGAGCGCCCGGGTGCGAGACTCTGCGATGTGACGCGTCAGGACGACGTGGACGCGCTGGTGGGCGCTGCACGTGAGCACCTAGGCCACATCGATGTACTGGTCAACAATGCCGGCCTAGGCGGCACCGCGTCGGTAGTGGACATGTCAGACGAGCAGTGGTCACGTGTGCTCGATGTCTCCCTGACCAGCGTGTTTCGAATGACCCGTGCCGTGCTGCCCCACATGTACCAGCGGCGAACCGGTGTGGTCATCAACAATGCCTCCGTGCTTGGCTGGCGGGCACAGGTTGGACAGGCGCACTACGCGGCTGCAAAAGCGGGCGTCATGGCATTTACCCGGTGCGCGGCAATCGAAGCAGCGGAACACGGCGTCCGCATCAACGCCGTGGCGCCCTCGATTGCCATGCATGCATTTCTTGCAAAGACCACGACGCCGGAACTCCTGGCGGAGTTGTCGCGGCGCGAAGCCTTCGGTCGCCCGGCCGAAGTTTGGGAAATCGCCAATGCAATGATTTTTCTGGCCAGTGACCTCTCGAGTTACATGACGGGCGAGGTGCTCTCCGTGTCGAGTCAACATCCATGACGCGTGTTTTCGGGAATCCAACGGCCCTGCTTGCGGCGGCCGGCGAACGTCTCGGGCCGACCGATTGGCTGGCAATAGACCAAGCTCGTATCAACGCTTTTGCCGCTGCTACTGGTGATCATCAATGGATCCATGTCGACCCTGAACGGGCACGATCCGGTCCTTTTGGTACCACGATCGCACACGGCTACCTGACTTTGTCACTGGTCAATCTTTTTCTGCCGGCACTACTTCAAGTGGATAACCTCGACATGGGTGTCAACTATGGTCTGGGTCGCGTACGATTTCCCAACCACGTGCCGGTGGGTAGTCGCATCCGTGCCGCTGGCGAAATAATTGCGGTTGAACCCGTGGCCGGAGGCGTACAAGTCACCACCCGGGTCACCGTAGAGCGCGAGGGAAGTGAAAAGCCCGTGTGTATCGCTGATACCATCAGTCGGTACCTTGGCGCATGAAAGACACGATGTCACAACCGGCTGGCATCCAGCCCGAGTTGGATGACATCGATCGCAAGATCATCGGTTTCCTGCGTGAGGATGGCCGTGCAACCAATCAGGAACTCGCGCGCCGGCTGAAAATCTCAGCGGCGACGGTCAGTGCCCGCATCCGGCGCCTCGAGCAGGCTAAGGCCATGAAGGTCGTTGCGGTCACGGATTTTGCGGCGCTCGGCTACAACTTTCTGCTCGCGGTTGGCATCCAAGTGCAGGGGCGACGGGCAGGCGATGTGGCGCGCGATCTGGCCAAGCTGAAGCATGTGTTTGCTGCTCATCTCGTTACCGGTGCACGGGATATCGAGGTGCTGTTGGCATTGCACGATTACGAGGAATTGCATGCGCTGCTGCTCGATGAGATTGCCAAGATCAAGGGGATCCGCACCATCGAATGCGGTATTGCGGTCGATGTGGTGAAGTTCAATTTTGATGTTGCTCCCATCTCATGAGTAAACCGCAGCTTGACGATCTGGACCGGCGCATCATCGGCTTGCTGACTCGCGATGCACGCGTCAGTAACCGTCAGCTCGCCCACGAACTGGGGGTGACCGAGGGAACGGTGCGTGGGCGCATCAAGCGGCTGGAAGCTGACAATTTGATTCGCTTCAGTGCCGTGAGTAACGTCGCATACTCCGGTGCACCTCAGGTCGTCCTGATTGGTATTCACGCACAGCTCGATCAGGTGCAGTCCCTGTGTCAACGGATCTCAGCCATGCAGGAAATCCGCTGCGTGATCGCCATGATGGGTCGTTACGACATACTGTGTGTCGGTTTGTTCGGTTCGCTCACCCAGATCGTCGAGGTTGCCAATAATCGCATCCTGTCGATGCCGGGCGTGCGCCACGTCGAGACATCGATAGCTGTGGAGACCGTCAAGTACGACCACCGGGTCGCAAAGATCACGGATCGCAGGGGCTGATGGAAAAGTTGGACGATCCCCGTTTCAGTGCTCCGCCGGATCCGCACGGTTTGCAAGCCTTAGATGGCAATACGTTTGCGATGTTCCATCAGTGTTTCTATCCGACCTCAATGAAGGCCCGCCATGAGCAATCCTGAGTCAGTGTCCAGTGGTCCACCGCGCGCAAACCTGCGCAAGCTGCCCTCCGGCTACGAGATGCACTATCACGACCTCGGTCAAGGTCCGGTGGTCGTCTTGATCCAGGGAAGTGGACCGGGGGCCAATGGCTGGAGCAATTTCAAATTCAATATCCAGCCGCTGGTGGCTGCGGGGTATCGGGTCGTCGTGCCTGACCTGCTGGGATTCGGTTATTCGTCGAAGCCGACCGATGTCGATTACACGCTCGATTTGTTCACCAGCACGTTGCTGGAATTGCTCGATGCATTGCGGGTCGACCGCTGCGTGGCGGTTGGCAATTCATTGGGTGGAGCGGTAGCCATCAACATCGCGCTGCAGCGACCGGGTTACTGCAGCAAGCTCGTACTGATGGGCTGCGGTGGTGTGGAAGAGACGGCTACCTACTTTCAGATGCCGGGCATCCAGAAAATGGTGACTGGATTTGTCGGACAGGGCTTCGACCGTGATGGCTTGCGCCGTATTCTCGAGATGCTGTCCTTCGATCCTGTGCACGTCGACGACGCACTGGTTGACGAGCGGCTGGCCATCCTCAAATTGATGCCAAAGGAAGTGATGGCGCGCATGCGGATCCCGGACCTGACGCCGCGACTGCCGGAATTGACATTGCCGATACTGGGCTTCTGGGGTATCGAGGATCAATTCTGTCCTGCTTCGAGCGCGCTGAAGCTCGCAGCCGCCTGCCCCAACAGCCGGTTCGTGTTGTATTCAAGGGTCGGCCACTGGGTGATGATCGAACGTGCCGCGGAATTCAATCGCGAGGTCGCGGCCTTTCTCAGCGCCTGACCGTCACGCGGAGGGGCGCCGTCCGACTCTGATCGCGTTTCGCACCTGGCGCTTGCGGAACGACTTCCCGGTTCCTGCCGGCCGCCCTGGTCAAGGAGACGGCCAATGCGGAAAACCTGCCAGCAAGGGATAGCCTGGGTCGGTGGCGTCAATCGTGCTGTTGGCCAACCGCATGGCCTGGGCAACTACCCCTGCCGAGTACGAGTGGCACATGCCGAGCATAGACGTGTGGCCGGTGACGGGGTCTCCCGCGGATGCCTCGACATCCCAACGACGTGCGCGGCTCACCAGATAGCCCTGACTGAACACCAAGGCAGCCTCGAGCGCGTCGCCCGAGAAGGTCTCGCTGGCCCAGCGCGTGAAACCACGCAGCAAAGGTCGTCCGGCGTACGTCTCGGGCAAGACGATCGTTCCTCGCTTCGTCTGCCAGCGATGAACTTCGCGACCGTCGCACAGTATCCGTGACCAGGCCGGGTCTGGATATTCGTCCGGAATCTCCACGTCATAGCGACGTTCACCGCCGCGACAGGCGTGTGCCAGCGCGAGTTCAGCCAGGTCATACAGATGCGTGCAGTTCGCGCGTGGTGGAATTTCGGTGCGCAGTGCGCGCCGCTCGATCTCGAGGTGCATTCCGACGAACCGGCGTAGCGGCACCGCAGCGCCCGGACACGTGCTGAGAGGGATGCGGTCGATGTAACTGTCGATCGCCGTGACCCGGACGCCATCGTGTTGCAGGCGAATGTGCAGACAGTGACTCATGTCCTCCAGTCCGGCATGGACCTCTCCGGCATGACAACGCAGCCGGACTTGCCGGCGGAACACGCCGCTGCCGTAGTTCGGGTTACGCACACTGTCGTTGATATCAATCACCGCGGGGGCCATGGAGCGACCGGTCAGCCGGCAGATTGGCGGCGTCGTTGAGGGCGGCGGTCATGTGCGGGCCGAGCGCAGGGCGAATCGCTGCACCTTGCCCGAGGCAGTCATCGGCAGTTCGGTGACAAACGCAATTTGCCGCGGTACTTTGTAATTGGCCATGTTGTTACGGCACCATGCGATGAGTGTGGCTGCATCGATCTGGGCGCCATTGCGGACGACGACGTGCGCCAAGGCCACCTCGCCGAGGCGCTCATCCGGCATGCCCGTTACTGCAACCTGTGCAATCGCTGGGTGTGCACTCATGATGTTTTCGATCTCGGCGGGATAGCAATTGAATCCGCCGACGATGAACATGTCCTTCTTGCGGTCTGTGATCCGCAGATAGCCGGCCTCATCCAAAATGCCGATATCGCCAGTGTGGAGCCAGCCATCCGGGCTGATCGCTGTCCGCGTCGCCGCCTCGTCAGCGAAATAGCCCTGCATCACGTTATAGCCTCGCACCAGGACCTCACCTGGGTTGCCCGTTGCCAGAGTGTTTCCCGTCTCATCGACGATTTTGACTTCCGTGTGGGGTATGGGTGCGCCGCAAGTACGTGCGATACGTTCCGCGGCATCCCCCGGCCGGCAGATGCTTACGACCCCGGTGGACTCCGTGAGGCCATAGGCTGTCACCACGGTGCGAAAACCCAATTCCGACTGCATCCGCTCGATCAGTGCGACAGGGACGGAAGCTGCACCCGTCACCGCGAGTCGCAACGACGAGACGTCGTGGTGCCGTCGTTCCGGGTGTTCGAGCAGGGCCTGGAACAAGGTTGGCGGACCGGGCAGCACCGAGATGCGATCAATCACGATCCGCCGCAACACCTCGCCGGCGTCAAACACGGCCATTGGCAGGATGGTCGCGCCGCGCAGCAGGCAGGCTAGCCAGCCGGACTTGTAACCAAAAGTATGGAAGAACGGATTGACGATCAAATAGCGGTCACCATGACGCAGACCCACCGTATCCGCCCAGATCTCGAAGACCTGCAGATTCTGTGCATGGCTGCACATGACGCCCTTCGGTTCGCCCGTCGTGCCCGAGGTGAAAATGATGTCGGCGATGTCATCATCGCGTACTTCACGGGCGCGCATCGCTAGCGACTCGTCAGAAACGGCAGCGCCCGCGGCGATGAAGTCATCCCAACTCGGCGTGTCGAGCAGTACACGACGTGTCAACTCAGGCAGTGGTTCGGCGCGCAGCAATTCAGTCTGCTGCAGGCCGAGGAAGTGGTCCACATGGATCAGGAAACGAGCCCCACTGCGACGCAGGATGAATCCGGCTTCGCGCCCCTTGAGCCGCGTATTGAGCGTGACCAGGATGCCACCCACGGCCTGCGCGCCCGCCGCCGCGAGTATCCAGCGGGCCGTGTTGGGTGCCCAGACCGCGACGCGATCGCCGGGTTGCAGTCCAGCTGCGACGAATGCTTTGGCTGTGCGCCTGACCTCTGCCGCAAGTTCTGCGAAAGTCCAGCGCAGCTCGCCTTCTTCCAGCGCGGTTTCCGAAGCGTACCGTTCGCCGGCCCGCGCCACGATGCCGGGTATCGTCCGAGCAGACCATATGTGCGATGACGGTGTGTTCACGCCAAAAATCCGCGACCCATGCATTGAATATGATTAGACTGGCGGTTGGCGTAATGAAAGTAGCAGATTATTACGCATGACGCGAGACAAGACGCAACCCAACCCACTCGATTTCAACGGCAAGACCGTGCTCGTCACCGGCGGTACGGCAGGCATTGGTCGTGGCATTGCAGAGTCGTTTCTGGCGGCCGGCGCCGAGGTCGTAGTGTGCGGCCGCCATGCGGCCGCTACCCTGCCGACGGCGAACGGTCGAGTCGCCGTGTTCCACGCGTGCGATGTCCGGGACTCCCAACAATGTGCCGAACTGGCGCTGACCATCGGCAGGGAGTGCGGTGGTCTCGATGTGTTGATCAACAACGCCGGTGGTGGGCCGGAGGTCGACTCGGCGACTTGCTCCCCGAAGTTGATCGAAAAAATCATACAACTCAACCTCACTGCGCCGTTTTTCATGGCGCAGGCTGTCCACCCGCTCATGAAGCAGCGCCCGGGCGGAGGCTCGATCATCAACATCTCCAGCGTCTCAGCCGTGCGCGCCTCGCCCCGCAGCGCTGCCTATGGTGCTGCCAAGGCTGGCTTGCTCAATCTGACCGAGTCACTGGCCATGGAGTGGGGATCCGACCAGATCCGCGTCAACGCGCTGGTCGTAGGCCTGATTGCCACGGAAAATGCACTGGCCCACTACGGCGGGGCGGACGGTCTGCAGCGCATCGCGGCCATGCTGCCGCTGCAGCGTATGGGCAACGCGCAGGATGTCGCCCAGGCTTGCCTCTACCTTGCCTCGCCGTTGGCTGCGTACGTCAGTGGCGCGACGATTGCCGTTCATGGCGGGGGCGAGCGTCCTGTATTTCTCGATCTCGCGCGCTCGCGCGGGCCAAATTGACCACTGTAGCGAGGACCAGATCAGTCATGAGCGCATATCAACCGAAGGTTGCCATCGTCACGGGCGCCAGTCGCGGCGCTGGTAAGGGAATCGCTCTGGCGTTAGGTGAGAAGGGTATGACCGTCTACGTGACGGGGCGCACGACACGCGATGAGGACCATTTCCTCGGTGGCACCGTGCAGGCCACGGCGGACGAGATCAATCGCAGCGGAGGCACAGGTATTGCCGTGGTTTGCGATCACAGTCAGCCTGAGCAGATCCGTGCACTGCTAGAACGCGTTGAGCGGGAACAGGGGCGGCTCGATGTTCTGCACAACAACGTCACCTTCATTCATGACGACCTGATCATCCCCGAGCCCTTCTGGAAGCGCTCGGTAGATCTGGTGCAGATTCTCGAAGTCGGACTCAAGTCAGCCTATTACGCGTGTTATTACGCAGCTCCCATCATGGTGCGGCAGCAAAAGGGGTTGATCACGTTCTCCTCGTCATTTGGGTCGGTCTGTTACATGCATGGACCGGCTTATGGTGCGCAAAAAGCCGGTGTGGATAAATTTGCCGCGGATATGGCTGTGGACTTCGAGTCCCACGGGGTCTGTTGTGCCTCCATCTGGATGGGGCCACTGCTAACGGAGCGGTCGATGAAAGCGTTCAAGGAACGCCCCGACCAGTACTCACAATTTCTCGAGGTCGTGGAGACGCCGCAGTTCACGGGTGACATCGTTTGGGCGATCGCCACTGACCCCGATAACATGAAACTTTCGGGCCAGACCGTGATTGGTGCGGAGATCGCGCTCAAATACGGCCTCAAGGATCGCAACGGCAAGCAGCCGCCGAGTTATCGGGAAATGCTTGGTGCGCCGCGGTTGCAGCACCCGGCGCGGGTTTATTGACGGAATGCGGACTCGACGGCGCATACCTGTGCATTTGCCGTGGCTGTCGATGACAGGGCGCTGCCGCCGGTGGGCGTCGGTATGAGTTCCGGAGAGCGCTTCGATCCGCTCCTGCTGCGGGCAGCGTTTGGCTCGCTGGCGACGGGCGTCACGGTCGTCACGGCAGTGGGCGTTGATGGTGAACCCGTGGGGATCACGGCCAATTCGGTCGCGTCGGTGTCGTTGGACCCGCCATTGCTGCTGTGGTGTCTTGCCAATCGAAGTTCCAGTCTTGGCGCCTTTACGGACAATGCCGTCTTCGCTGTGCACGTCCTGGCCGAGGGTCAGCGTGACATTGCATTGCATTTCGCCAGAGCGCAGCGCGCCAAGTTCGATATCGATCCTCAATGGCGTGCGAATCCGCACCCGCCGCGAGTCGCTGACGTTCTGGCTCGGTTCGAATGTCGCGTGCATGCGCTGCATGCAGGGGGCGATCACACCATCATCGTCGGTCGGGTGACAGGTCTCGAGCAGCGGCTCGGGTCTCCGCTGACCTTTTTTGGCAGTCGCTTCGGACGCTTTCAGGGCGCCGATACTTCCGTCGCGGCCAACCCTTGGACAGATTTCCGCGACGCCTGGCTGTGACCGGGCCGGAGCAGCCCGCCGTCACAAGTCAGGTATGGAATGGTCCGTCGGCAGTTGGCCGATCAGCGTCGTCATCTCGCACAGCCGTTCAGCAATGCGCCAGCCGGCCGGGGTGCGCACGAACCGGTCGTGGTAGAAGCCTGCATTCGTGATGACGTCCTGTGAGAAGTAGCCGCCACCAGCCCGTGGGCGACCCATGGGTGCGAAGAAATAGCACCGTGATCTTGCGGTGTCGCCGTCCAGTTGCACCATGATATTGGTGATGTGGTGCAGGTTGATGGGCCACCCCGCCAGGGCTCGGTCCAGCCACTCCAGCGCCTCACGATGATGGATCTTGCCCGGTCCACCCGTGCTCTCGTAATCGAGCGTGGCATCGGGAGCGAAGACCTGGTCTATCAGCTTCCACTCGCGCTTGTCGACCATCCACGCATACTGGTAGAGCACTTGCTCGATGTCACGGTAATCCTGTTCGCGGCTCATGGGCTGACTCCACCTTGGGGTTACGGGTGATCGCATCATGAGCCACCCGCGTGATCATCGACAAGCGTTTCTCGTGCCCGGGTCGATCGCCCTCGGCATTACCTAATTCGGACAATGTTGCCGGTACGCGGGTCACCCTAGACTGCTACCCATCAGACGTGGTCAACGGATGAGATCGTCGGGTCCGAAATAGGCCTTCATGCTCGTAAAGCGGCCGGATTCGTCGAAAGTCATGACGTCGATCACTCGCACAAGCAGCGGGCCGATGGTTGCGGAAAACGCCATGGCCGCTGAATTGCCGTGCGAACTGCGGATCGGCGCGTCCAAGGTCAGCTTGGCGCCCGTGGCCACGGTTTCCCGGTAAAAAGCGCGGATCGCCTCCTTGCCTTGGCGGGGAGGGGAGCCGACGGGATCCTCGACCGTCGCATCGTCGGCATACAGCGCGACGACGGCTTCGGGGTCACCGGAGTTGAAAGAGTCGATGTAGGCCTGCATGGCAGCCTTCATGGTCTTGGAATCGGGCATGATCGGAATTCTCCTTGCGGGTTCAGTGTGGGGATAGGATAGTCATTGTGAGTCAAGCTGGGGCAGCCTTGCAGATATGAGTGAGACGCGTGACATGTCCGTCGATGTGCTGGTCGTCGGTTCTGGCAATGGCGGGCTGACGGCCGCGCTATGTGCTTACGAACTCGGCCTGCGCAATGTGCTGGTGGTCGACAAGAGTGACCGTTACGGCGGCGTCAGCGCCACCTCCGGTGGGGGAATCTGGATTCCGTGTAGTCGCTATGCGCGTGAGGCTGGCGCGACCGACAGCTACGAGGAGGCGCTCGAGTACGTGCTCGGCGCGACTCCGCCCGGTGCGGTCCCCCGCGAAATGCAGGAGACCTACCTGCGCGAAGGACCGCGCATGCTGGACTTCCTTCATGAACGCACTCGTGTCCGATACGAGTCGCTGGCGCATTACCCCGATTACTGGTCGACGCTTCCCGGCGCCAAGCCGGGGCATCGCTCGCTGGAGCCTTCGCCAATCCTGCGCTCTCAACTCGGCGCCGACGGTGATCTGTTGCGCGACACGCACCACATGATGTGGATGTTCGACCGCATTGCGATGACTCAAGTGGAAGCCCAGGTGCTGATGGCGCAACTGCCCGGCTGGAAGAAACTTGCCTTCGGCATGCTGCGCGACTATGTGACCGATGTCGGCTGGCGCTTGCGCCATCGTCGGTCGCGCCGCCTCGCTTGCGGGTGCGCCGGCGTTGCGCGTCTGCGGTGGTCCATGCAGGACCGGCAGATGCCGCTGTGGCTGAACACTCGCATGCTCGATTTGCTGAGCGATGATGCTGGTCGTGTGACGGGTGCGGTGGTCGAGCGGGCAGGGCAGCGGCTTGTGATCCGCGCCAGTCGTGGCGTCGTGCTGGCCGCAGGCGGCTTCGAGCACAATCAGGCTATGCGTGAGCGTTATCT